>JAESFK010000982.1_pt1 | contig 10282 bp, 8 predicted proteins | sample 9269391 | NCBI WGS metagenome assembly JAESFK01 (sample SAMN14506231, study PRJNA617097) | algae metagenome | isolation source: Drouetiella hepatica UHER 2000/2452 and co-occurring heterotrophs from... | place: Slovakia: Slovak Paradise National Park, Hrabusice, Kosice Region | collected 2000-01-01
GATCCTGCAGAACCACGGGCTGCTGACGGTGGGCAAGACCGTCGCCGAGGCTTTCGTGCGCATGTACTGGCTCGATCTCTGCTGCCGTGTGCAGCTTCGCGTGCTGTCTACCGGCCAGCCGTATCGGCTCATTCCGGAGGACGTGTGCCGGCATGCCGCACGCCAGCATCGCGAGGAGTTCGCCCCGGGCCCGCATGAATGGCCGGCAATGTTGCGCATGCTGGACCGAAAAGATCCGTCCTATCTTGACTGAGACAGCGCGAAGGCCGCCTTGGCCGGCAGCGCGCTCTGCCGGCTTTTGTGCTGCTGCAGTGAGAGAGGGGAACTCCCCAAGCGCAGTGCACAATGCGTATAACCGCCAGGCCCGGTTTGGAACGGCAAACGCTATTGGCGGGTCAGCTTGCCCACGGGGCACTATAGCTGTGGCAAACGGGCCAGCTCGATGCGAGTGGCCAACTTGGGCGGCCCGTCCGGACAGGTTGAACGGCGAGGGCATCGGAGTTGAGTGAATGGGTGAGGTTCTGCCGCAACTATTCGCCGGATATGGTGGACTGGGGTTGCAGCCTGCCCTGGGTGCCCTGGGCTTCGCATGGCACTGTTCCTGATTTTGGATCACGGCTGGAGAGCGGCCACACCGGTGGTGCCCGCCTTGATCTCACACAGAGGGAATCTCGCGACCCAGAATGCCCGATGCGGGTGCATCCCAAGGTAGCGCTCACACCTCACACCTGCGGCGCTGGAGGCGATGGTCACAAGGCGGATCTCATCGCCGATACCTACGCACGCGTCGAGCTCGGCGATCGCCCGACAGTCTGGCGAGCCGGGGGCGGGATACCAGCGACGGTCGCGCGACAACCGGACGAACGATGGCCATTCGCGGCCGGACTGAAAACGAGAAAAGGGGAATTCGCAGATGAAGCACGCAAAAATGACCCGCGCATTGCGCGCGGCCATCCTGGCCAGTGTCTTCCCGCTGACAATGGGGGCAGCGGCGGCACAAGATGGCAAGTGCCTTCGCGTCGTCATGTTCGAGTGGAAGTCGGCCCACGTGATCGACCCGGCGGCTCAGGTGCAGAACTCCGACCTCGCCCATGTCCTCGCGGCCTACGAGTATCTCGCTACGATCGACAACAATTACGTCCCGCAACCGCAACTCGCGGAATCCTGGACGGCGAGCCCGGACGGCAAGACGTGGACGTTCAAGCTCCGCGAGGGCGTGAAGTTTCACAACGGTGCCGAACTGACCTCGCAGGACGTTGTCTATTCGTTCCGGCGCATCCTCGATCCGGCCACAGGCTCTCTGGCGCGCGCGGACATCGCCTTCATGGATCCCGACACCATAGTTGCCAAGAGCAAGTACGAAGTCGAGTTCAGCTCTGACACACCGGTCGCGGAACTACCCCTCCTGCTGGCCAACAAGGCCGCAATGATCGTGCAGGACGGCAGCACGCGTGAGAGCATGCAGAAGGAGTCAGCCGGCACCGGACCCTTCGTCATCAAGGACTTCGCGGCCGACGGTGCGCGCACCATCATGCAGAAGCATGCCGACTATTGGGACGTGGGCAAGCCGCTGATGGACTGCCTGGAACTTTCGGGCATCGCCGATCCGCTGACTCGGGCCGCAACCCTCCAGTCCGGCGACGCCGACGTTCTGATCGCGGTCGATCCGGTGACGATCCCGACGCTTCAGTCGGACCCCAATGTCGAGCTTTTCCCGGCCGAGAACGCCAACATGATGCTGATGGCCATGCAGGTGGACCAAGAGCCGTTCGACGACCCGCGCGTACGCGAGGCGCTCAAACTGGTAATCGACCGTGAGGCGCTGGCCCAGATCGTCACGCTCGGATTCGGCACGCCCGCCAACGACAACCCGATCCCGATCACCAGCCCGTACTCGGTGCAGGCTGAGCCCCGCGCCCGGGACGTCGAGAAGGCGCGCGCGCTGCTCGCCGAAGCCGGTCACTCCGACCTGTCTCTGGATCTCTACACCGGCGCCCAGGATCTGCTGCCGGGCATGCTGGCCCTCGTTCAGGCCTACAAGGAGATGGCGTCGGAAGCCGGGATCACGATCCATATCGTGACCACGCCGAACGCCAGCTACTGGGACGACATCTACATGAAGCGTCCTTTCTTCACGACGTACTGGTTCAATCGTCATCCGGCGTCGTCGCTGGGGCTGGGATATCGGTCGGATGCGCAGTTCAACGAGACACACTGGCGCGATCCGGCGTTCGATGCCCTGCTTGACAAGGCCGCTGCGACGATGGAGCAGGCGCCCCGCACCGAACTCTATCGCGAGGCTGCCAAGCAGCTTATGGACAATGGCGGCGCGATCATCCCGGTGTTCCAGCCGCTGACGAGCGCCACGCGCAAGGGCTGCACCGGCTTTGAGCCGCACATCGAGATCAGGGTCTCGTTCAAGGACATCAAATGCGATTGATCGGACCCTGACCCACCACGTCGAGGTGCCGCGAAGGCGGCACTTCGCTCTGCGGCCGCATCGGACCGGGCGGCCAACACCCAATAGCGCGTGGTGCATCAAGGGATAGCCGCGGATGCCGCTTCTTCGCTACATCGCCAGTCATGTCTTGGTCAGCATGGTAACGCTGCTCGTCGTCGCCACGCTCGTGTTCTTCGCGACTGCCGTTCTGCCGGGAGACGTCGCTACCCGCATGCTCGGGCGCAACCCCGATCCCGCACAGCTCGAACTCGTGCGGGAGCGCCTGGGACTCGACCAGCCTTTGCTGCTGCGCTTCCTCGACTGGCTGTCAGGCCTAGTGAGAGGCGATTTCGGAGTAAGCCTTGTTTCCGGGCAACCCGCCGCCGACATCGTTATGCGGGCCTTCTGGAATTCTGCAATCCTCGCCGCCTTCGTCCTGCTGCTCTACGTTCCCCTTGCCGTGATCCCGGCCATGATACAGGCGGTTCGGGCCGACAGCGCCGCGGACAATCTCCTGTCGGGCATCTCCCTGGCGGTTCAGTCGCTGCCGGATTTCCTGATCGCCACGTTCCTGCTGCTGATTTTCGTCAAGTGGTTCCCGATCCTGCCGGCGCGATCGACCATCGACGACTCCATGGACGCGTGGCAGACCTTGCGGTCCCTCGTTCTGCCTGGCGTCACCATTGCCTTGGTCATGGCCACCTATGCGACCCGCTTCCTGCGCGACAGCCTGATCGATGTTCTCAACTCGGACTACATCCGCATGGCGCGTCTGAACGGCCTGAGCGAGCGCACCATTCTTTGGCGGCATGCGCTGCCGAACGCGCTTGTGCCGGCGATGAACGTCACCAGCCTGAGCCTCACCTACCTGTTCGGCGGCGTCGTGGTGGTGGAACAGGTCTTTGCCTTCCCCGGCTTCGGGCAACTGCTCGTGGGGTCGCTGCTGCAGCTCGACATACCGATCATCCAGGCAACCATACTGCTCGCATCCGCCGTGTACGTGGCGGGCAACCTCGCGGTCGACCTGATGACGCTTGTGGTCAGCCCCCGGTTGCGCGTGAGATGACCGTACAGATGGCAGACGCCGCCAACACAGGGATCGGGCAACGATCTCTCACTACACGCTGGAAGCGAAGCCCTACGAGCTTCAAGATCGGCATGATCATCGTGACGCTTCATCTGGTGGCCGCGGCTCTCGGGCCATTCCTGGCGCCCTATGGGCCGAGCAGCATGGGGGCGGGAAGGCCCTTGTCAGGCGCCAGTCTCGCCCATCCGTTCGGGCTGGATCAACTTGGCCGCGACGTCTTCAGCCGGATGCTGCACGGCGCGTGGCTCGTCATCCTGCTGTCGATCAGCGGGACGACCCTCGGCTTCGTGACGGGCGGCTTCCTCGGCCTGCTCGGCGGCTACATCGGCGGTCGGTTCGACATGGTGGTCAACCGCCTGACCGAAGCCCTGATAAGCATTCCCGTCCTGTTCTCGGCGCTGCTGGTCATCGCCCTCGTGGGCGCGTCGGCATCCGGCACGATCGTCCTGATCATCGTCGTCATCGGCTTTGTCTTCGCGCCCCGCGTCGCCCGTATCGCACGCGGGGCGGCCATCGAGATCTCGACTCGCGAGTACGTTCTCGCGGCCCGCCTGCGCGGCGACCCGGCCTGGAAGATCGCATTGCGCGAGATCCTGCCGAACGCAAGCGGGACACTGCTCGTCGAATTCTCCCTGCGTGCGGCCTACGCGCCGGTGCTGGTGGCGTCCCTTGGCTTTCTCGGTTTCGGCATCAAGCCGCCGACGCCCGAATGGGGGCTGATCATCGCGGAGAACCGCAACCTGCTGTTCCTGACGCCGGCGACGGTGATCGGGCCCGGTCTGATGCTTGCGTCGCTGGTCATCGGCTTCAATCTCCTCACCGAGGGGCTCGCGCGGATGACCGGCAGCAACGCGTCGCTGAAGGAGTAGCTCCGTTGGACACCGTGCTGGAGATAGACGACCTGACAGTCGCCTACGGCGAGGGCAACAGTCGCAACGCGGTCGTCAGCGACATGAACCTCACCCTGCGCCCAGGCCAGGTGCTCGGGCTCATAGGGGAGTCGGGTTGCGGGAAGACGACGACTGCCTTGCAGATCCTGGGGTACTCGCCACGCGGCCTGTCGATCGAGAAGGGCCGCATTCTGCTCAATGGACGAGACGTCCGATCGCTTTCTTGTGCGGAGGTGGCCGGTATGCGCGGACGCGACGTCGCCTATGTTCCGCAAAATCCGGGAATGTCGCTGAATCCCGCCCGCCGCGTCGGCAGCCTGATCGTCGAGTTCCTGCGACGGCACCGGCGTGAACTTAGCCGTGAGGAGGCGCGTGCCGAGGCAAGGAGCCTCTTGGCCAAGGTCGACCTCCCGACAGATGACGAGTTCCTGGACCGCTACCCGCACCAGCTATCGGGCGGACAGCAACAGCGTGTCGTCATCTCGATTGCCATTGCCTGCAATCCACCGGTCGTGGTCATGGACGAACCGACGACCGGGCTGGACGTGTCGACACAAAAGAGTGTGCTCCAGCTCCTGTGCCGGCTGCGGGACGAGACCGGCATGGCCTTTCTCTACGTGACGCACGACCTGCACGTGCTGCAGGAAATCGCCAGCGACGTGATGGTCATGAAGGGTGGCCGAACGGTGGAGGAGGGGCCGATAGACGAGGTGTTCGAGCGCCCCCGCCACAGCTACACGCGATCTCTGCTGGGCAATACGCCCGATGTGCGCAGGCCGCGCAGCGATGGCGAAGTCGCCCGGCGCGCCGGCGATGCGCGACCCCTGCTGGAAGTTTCCGACCTCGAGCTCGAGTACAACACCACCAGCATCATCGGCCTCCAGCGAAGCGCCGGAAAGCGGGCGCTGAGCGATATCAGCTTCAGAGTGGCGGAAGGCGAGATCGTCTCGCTCGTGGGTGAGTCCGGCTCGGGCAAGTCGAGCATCGTCAAGTCGATCATCGGCCTCGCGCGCCCGACCGGCGGCCGCATCCTGTTCGACGGGAACGTGCTGGACGCGGACGTGCGGGCCAGAACCCCGGCGCAGCGGCGCGACATTGGTCTGGTTTTCCAGAATCCCGACATGTCGCTCAACCCACGCCGCCGCGTCGGGGCGATCCTCACCGAGGCGTTGCGAAGTTTCGAGGCGATCGGTTCAGCTGCTGCCCGCACGCGGGCGGCGGAGACGCTGGGCGATGTTCGCCTGCCCGTCTCGTTTCTCGATCGTTTCCCGACCGAGCTTTCCGGAGGGCAGCGCCAGCGCGTTGCCATCGCGCGCGCACTTATCGCCAAGCCCCGGCTGCTGCTGTGCGACGAGATCCTGACGGCCCTGGACGTGTCCGTGCAGGCGGGGATCCTGGACCTTCTCTTTCACCTCCGGAAGGAGCGTGGGCTGGCGATCCTCTTCATCTCCCATGACCTTGGCGTCGTTCGCTCCTTTTCCGACAGGATCGGGATCCTCTATGGCGGTCGGATCATGGCCCAAGGTGAAACCGAGTCCCTGTTCCGGGAGCCTCTTCATCCCTACGCCCACCGCCTGCTCGAGGCCCTGCCGGGCGCACCTGTGGTGGAGCCGGTGGCAGACCCGAGTGGACCGCTCGGCATTCCGGCAGAGCTGGATGCGCGGGGTCTCTGCCCATTCGTTGGCGCCTGCCCGGTCGCGCGGCCGAACGTCTGCGACCGGAGTCCCGCTCCCGCGCAGACCATCGCCGGGGCGGTGTTGCACTGCCACCGGACGCCGTCCGAACTTTCGCAGCGGTTGCATCTTTCCAGGGCGTGAGAATTTGGGTGATGCCGGCGGTTAGGGACCGATCGGGGCTCAGAACTTGATGTCGGTGTTGGGTACGGTCGAGACCAGTCTCTGCAGCCGGTACATGTGCTCGGCGAGCGCAAGCGCGTTGTCGCGGTCCATGTCCTCGGTGCGCTGGAATGCTTCCATCTCGATGCGGATTGCCGACTGCGGATGCGATGCGATCTGGTTCGCGAGGGCTGCAGCCGTTTCAAAGACATCCGTGTCGGGCACCACGCGGTTGACGAGGTGGATCCTCAGCGCCTCAGCCGCGTCGATCGGCTCGCCGGTGAGCAACATCTGAAGCGCCACGGCGCGCGGGATGTGGCGATGGATGAGCGTGCTCGCGCCGCCACCACCCATGCCGTACCTGATCTCGGGCAGGCCGAACCTGGCGCCTTCGCCGGCGACGCGGATGTCCGTCAGGTGCAGAAGATACATCAGGCCGCGTCCGAGGCACCAGCCGCTTACGGCCCCCACGATCGGCTTGAAGCGCCGCATCGCCATGACCTCGCGATCATGTCCCGGATAGCCGGGATCCTTCAGGTCCGCGTCTACGGGATAGAAATGGCGGGTGAGCTTCTCCGCTGGATCGAGGGGCCGCTGGACAAACTTTAGGTCGTCACCGGCCGAGAATGCTCTTTCGCCCGCCCCCCGGAGGATACCGACCTTCACGTCCGGATCCCGCTCGAAACGTCCAAGCGCATCATGCAATTCGCGGTGCATCGGCGGGTCGATCGCGTTGACCTTGCCGTTGTCTATGGTGAATGTCGCCACGCCGCCGGCGACCTCGTAACGGATGGGCATGCCAGACTTCCTGCTCGACGCCTCAGAGGGGAACGGCTTTCGGGAACACCGGGGCGCGCTTCTCGACGAATGACTTGACGCCTTCTTCGACTTCGGGCCCGTTGAACCCCATGTACTCCAGCGCGAGCGATGTGTCGAAGATCGGCCCGGCCTGCCGCAGCCAGTTGTTCAGCGAGTACTTCGTCCAGCGTATCGCAGATTGCGCACCGTCGGCCAGCCGAACGGCGACGTCAAGCGCGACCCCGTCGAGTTCCTCGTCGTCGGCGACCATCGACAGCAGGCCGATGCGCTCAGCCTCCGCGCCTTCGAGCTTGTCGCAGGTCAGCAGGTAGTACTTGGCCTTCGCCATGCCGCACAGCAGCGGCCATACGATCGCAGCGTGATCGCCGGCGGCCACGCCCAGCCGCGTATGACCGTCGACGAGCTTGCAGTTGCGGGTGGCGATGGAGACGTCCGCCAGAACGCCCACGACCATGCCTGCGCCGACGGCTGCGCCGCGCATTGCACTCACGACAGGTTTGCTGCAGTTGATGATGTTGTAGACGAGGTCGCGGGCTTCCTTCCAGCTGCGTGCACGAGCCTCGAAAGATCCCATTACCTCCTCGACGGCCGAGAAGTCGCCCCCTGCGGAGAACACCTTGCCGGCACCGGTGACGAGAACGACGTGAACGGAGGGGTCTTCGTCGGCATCGCGCCAGATGCTTACGAGTTCCTTCGCCATCACGTCGTCGACGGTGTTCATCTTTCCGTTCGTCAGCGTGACACGGAGCACATTGGGGTGCGGCCTGTCGCACACCAGGCGGACATATCGGCTGAATCGGTCGGTCAACGGCGAACTCCTTCTCGATGCTGTATGTCTTTTCACAAGGCAGCGAAGGCAACGCCAATATCATTTCGCTGTCGACGCAAGCCCGCGTCGTTATAGCGGTCCGCCTAGCTATAACGACGTGGCTGCGCCCTTGTGCCGAAATGCAATTGGCATACCCGCCTCGGGCTGGCCAATCTGCACCCATGACATCGGAAGAGGGGAGGCGAATGCCCGAGAGGCTTGTGGTCCACGAGGCGGAAGTCGAACCGACATTGATCGACTACAACGGCCATCTGACGGAATGGGCATACTTTCGCATCTTCTCCGATGCCTTGACGAAGCTGATCGAGGATATCGGGGTCGGCAAGGAGCATCGGCGCGAGACCGGCGGGACGATGTATTCGCTCGAGAGCCGAGGCCTCTTCTTCAAGGAGGTGCGCTCTGGCGCCCGTCTGACGGTCACAGCGCGCGTTCTCGATTTTGATGACAAGCGGACGCATATGCTGCTGGATCTCTTCAATGGCGAGACCCTGTGCGCCGTCTACGAGAACATCTCACTCTACGTTCGACAGCGCCCCGAGGGCCCACCCCGTGCCGCGCGCTTTCCGGCTGGGACGCTGGCTTGGCTCGCCGAGCAGAAGGCCGTGTCGGATACGTCGCCCTGGCCTCCCCATGCCGGCCGCGGAATGTCGCTCGCGCGCGAAAAGGCATGACGGAAGGACCGCGGCAAAAGATCCCCGGCGTCGTCTACCGGACGCAGGAGGTAGCCCGGCGCTGGTTTGAATTGGGGGCATGGTCGCAGCGGCGGGCCGGCGACCTTCCTCGCGATGCAGCCCGCCTGTGGAAGGATCGCCCTGCAATCGTGGCCCGGGGGCGGACCGTTTCCTTCGGCGAGTTCGATACGCTTTCCGACCGTCTCGGTGCTGGGCTTCTGCTCGCAGGGCTGTCGCCGGGCGATCGGGTGCTGTTCCAGATGGGGACTTCCATCGCGACCGCGGTGTGCCTTTTCGCGTGCTTCAAGGCGGGGCTCATCCCTGTCTGCTCGATCCCGCAGTTCCGCCGTCACGAAATGGCCCAGCTGGCTGCGGCAACCGGGGCGGCGGCGCACATCGTCCAGTCCGATGCCAGTCGCACCGTGAACCTCGACAGCTTCGCAAGTCAGCTCGCACAAGATCATCCGGGGATCAGGCTGGTGCTGGCCGGTAAGGCGAACCTGGACGGCGCCGGCAGCGTCGAGCGCATGATCGACTCCGTCACGCAAGAGGATGCCACGCGGGTTCTGGATGCAGTCGAGATCGACGCGCAGGACGTGGTAAAATTCCAGCTTTCCGGAGGCTCCACCGGGGCGCCGAAGATCATTCCGCGCTTCCACGGGGAATACATCCAGCACAGCCTCGACTGGGCGCTGCAGTTCGGCAAGACGGAACGATCAGTATGCCTGTGGTCGCTGCCTCTGATCCACAATGGCGGGCAGGTCTGGGCACTTTTTCCGACCTTCCTTGTCGGCTGCCGGCTCGTCCTGTGCGAGAATGACATCGACACGGTCTTCGATGCCATCAGCCGCCACGAGGTCACGCATGCCCTGAGCATCGGACCGATCGCGCCGCAGATACTGGCCCATCCGAACGTGCCGCGAGAGCGGCTGCGCTCCATGCGAATCTTTGCCGGCATGAATAGGGCGGCAGCGCTCGAAGAGGCGCTCGGCGTCCCCTGCGCCAATGTCTACGGAATCACCGAAGGTCTGGTCTCGGTCGCACCTCCGGATGCCTCGATCGCCTTGCGCCACGGCACCAATGGGACGCCGGCGTCGCGGCACAACGAGATCGCGATCCTCGATCCTGGTTCTGAGCGTCCCGTCGAACACGGCGCCGCAGGAGAGCTCTGCTTCCGCGGCCCATCCAGCCTCGTCGCCTACTTCGACGACCCAAAATCAACCTCCGCAGCCTTCACCAAAACGGGTCTCTTCCGGACGGGTGACATCGTGCGAATGGTCCAGGCCGACGGGCGAGAATGGATTGCGTTCGAGGGGAGGGGAAAGGACAACATCGATCGCGGCGGTGAAAAGTTCGGCGTCGAGGATATCGAGGCGCTTCTTGGCACGCATCCCGACATCGCGGATGCCAAGGTGGTTGCGATGCCGGACCCGCTGATGGGCGAACGCGCCTGCGCCTTTGTCGTCCTGCGCCCCGGCCACACCGCTCCGACGGTGTCCGACGTTGGAGCTTTCCTGAGTGCGGGCGGCGTTGCCCGCTACAAATGGCCGGAACGCATCGAGACAGTAACAACCATGCCAACGACCGGTGTCGGCAAGCTCGACAGGCAGGCGTTGCGAAGCCTGGCGGCCGCCCTCGTACAACCCGATACCGCAAGATAAGATTGGGAGAACGCCTCATGGCGATCATGCTTGAAATCGATGGCCGGGTG
>JAESFK010000983.1_pt1 | contig 10262 bp, 7 predicted proteins | sample 9269391 | NCBI WGS metagenome assembly JAESFK01 (sample SAMN14506231, study PRJNA617097) | algae metagenome | isolation source: Drouetiella hepatica UHER 2000/2452 and co-occurring heterotrophs from... | place: Slovakia: Slovak Paradise National Park, Hrabusice, Kosice Region | collected 2000-01-01
GATTCCATCACCCGTCTCGGCCGCGCCTACAACACTGTTGTTCCGTCGTCAGGCAAGGTCTTGACCGGCGGTGTGGACGCAAACGCCCTGCAGCGCCCGAAGCGCTTCTTCGGTGCCGCGCGTAACATCGAAGAAGGCGGCTCGCTGACGATCATCGCGACGGCCCTGATCGATACCGGCAGCCGCATGGACGAAGTCATCTTCGAAGAATTCAAGGGTACCGGCAACTCGGAAATCGTGCTCGACCGCAAGGTCGCCGACAAGCGCATCTTCCCGTCGATGGATATTCTCAAGTCGGGTACTCGTAAGGAAGACCTTTTGGTACCGCGTCAGGATCTGCAGAAGATCTTCGTTCTGCGCCGCATCCTTGCCCCGATGGGAACGACCGATGCGATCGAGTTCCTGATCGACAAGCTGAAGCAGACCAAGACCAACGGCGATTTCTTCGATTCGATGAATACCTGATCGACGGTCATCGTTCTGCACGAAGCCCAGGCTCAGCCTGGGCTTTTGTGTTTCTGCCGAAAATTCCATAGCCGGATTCCTTTGCCGGAGTCTTTACCGCCGGGAATGCTATCGCTGGTCTTTTACAGCGAGCACTGTCAGCAAGGACATCTCAGTTGAATCAGCCGCCGCAGGCCATGCCCGATACGATCTATGCCCTGTCTTCCGGTGCCTTGCCCGCGGGCGTGGCTGTCATCCGCATCAGCGGGCCGCATACGGCCGAGGTTCTTGCCGGTATGTGCGGTTCGCCACCTGCACCCCGGCAAGCCGTTCTGCGGTCGATTCGCTCGCGAAACGGTGATGCGCTCGATCAGGGGCTGGTTCTCTATTTCCAGTCTCCTGCGTCTTTCACGGGCGAAGACTGTGCGGAACTGCAGGTTCACGGCGGCCGGGCGGTGGTAAACGCCATTCTTTTGGATCTGGAGGCTCGACCAGGCCTCCGGCATGCCGAGGCCGGCGAATTCTCCCGCCGCGCATTTCACAACGGCAAACTTGATCTCGTCGAGATCGAGGGCCTTGCCGATCTGATTGCTGCCGAAACCGAAATGCAGCGGCGTCTGGCGCAGGAGCAATCCAGCGGTCGTCTCTCGATGATTTATGACGCCTGGGCGCGCAGGCTGACTCATGCGCGCGCAATGATCGAAGCGGAGTTGGACTTTGCCGACGAAGACGATGTTCCGGGGTCCGTTGCCGACAGCATCTGGGTGGACATGCGCGCGTTGAAATCGGAAATCAGCGCCCATCTGGAGGGCGCTGGCGCCGCGGAGATTATCCGCGATGGGTTGAAGATTGTCATCGCCGGTGAACCGAATGCTGGTAAGTCCAGTCTACTCAATCACTTGGCGCGCCGTGACGTTGCCATCGTCACCGACATTGCCGGGACCACGCGAGACATCATTTCCGTTGACTTATCCTTAGCCGGATTCCGTGTTCAATTGTTTGACACGGCCGGCCTACGGGAGACCGATGACAAGGTTGAGCGGGAGGGAATAAGACGTGCCTATCTGACCATCGATCAGGCTGATCTTGTCCTGTTGCTGGCTGAGACGCCAGAGGGTTTTGTTCCTCTGGACGAAGGTCAACGCCCAAAGACGGTTATTCGGATCGGTACCAAGATTGATCAGTCCCCGCTTTTATGGGATAAGGCCAGCGCCGACGTGTTGATCTCGACGGAAACGGGCGAAGGGATTTCTCGACTCCTGGACGTGTTGACGGATCATCTACCCGATCTGTCCGGTCAAAATGCCCTGTCCTTACCGGCCCGGAAGCGGCACGTGAGCTGCCTGAAGCAAACCCTCTCCGCAATCGAGATGAGTTTGGTGCAATCAAATCGTGGACTTGATATTCAGGCGGAACACTTGCGGCAGGCGGGCGACGCGCTTGGGCGAATTACCGGGCGCGTTGATGTCGAGGATTTGCTCGGAGTGATCTTTTCCGAATTCTGTATCGGGAAGTAAGATGTAATGCTTTACAACGTTGGCGAGTCGCCGTGAATGTTTCACGTGAAACGATTCGCTACCGTAACACCGTGATGGAGACGGTTTGACATGTTTGACTATGACGTCCTTATCATTGGCGGCGGCCATGCGGGCTGCGAGGCGGCCAGCGCGGCGGCGCGCATGGGTGCCAAAACCGCGTTGGTGACACACAAGCGTGATACGATTGGTGTGATGTCGTGTAATCCTGCCATTGGTGGTCTGGGAAAAGGTCATCTCGTTCGAGAGATCGACGCGATGGACGGTCTGATGGGGCGTGTAGCCGACGCAGCTGGAATTCAGTTTCGACTGTTGAACCGCCGGAAAGGCCCCGCCGTACGCGGGCCCCGAACCCAGGCCGACCGAAAACTCTATCGACAGGCAATGCAGACCGAGATCCAGGCAATCGCAAATCTCGATGTGATCGAAGGTGATGCGTTCGACTTGCAGCTGAATGGCGGTCGCGTCAACGGTATCATTCTCGCTGATGGACGTCATATCTCCTGTGGAGCTGCGGTGCTGACCACAGGAACGTTCCTCCGCGGCTTAATCCACATCGGCAATCGCAAAATCCCGGCCGGCCGGGTTGGGGAGAATCCCTCGGTGGGGTTGTCCGGAACGTTGGAACGGTCTGGTCTCCGCCTGGGCAGGCTGAAGACGGGGACGCCGGCGCGGCTGGACGGCAGGACGATTGATTGGCAATCGGTTGGCCGGCAGGGCGCAGACGAAGACCCTGTCCCGTTCTCTTTCATGACGGAAAGCATCCTCAACCGCCAAATTGAATGCGGCGTGACACGAACGACCGATGCGACGCACAAGATCATTTCCGACAACCTCGGTCAGTCGGCGATGTATTCGGGACAGATCGAGGGCGTTGGCCCGAGATACTGCCCGTCGATCGAGGACAAGATCGCCAAGTTCGGTGAACGCGACGGGCATCAGATTTTTCTGGAGCCGGAAGGTCTCGATGATGACACTGTTTATCCCAACGGAATTTCGACGTCATTGCCGGAAGATGTTCAGAAGGCCTTCATCCAGACAATTCCCGGACTGGAGAACGTTTCGATTCTCCAACCCGGTTATGCGATCGAGTACGATCACGTCGATCCACGCGAACTTTCCCTATCGCTGGAAGTGCGCAAAATCCCCGGATTGTTCCTCGCCGGTCAGATCAATGGCACGACCGGTTATGAGGAAGCCGGCGCGCAGGGCCTGGTGGCGGGTTTGAATGCGGCCCTTCTCTGTGCTGGCAACACTCCGCACATCTTTAGCCGCACCAACTCCTACATTGGCGTCATGATCGATGACCTCACCTCTCGCGGTGTGGCTGAACCCTACAGGATGTTTACATCGCGCGCCGAATACCGCCTATCCCTGCGGGCTGACAATGCCGATGTCCGTCTTACACCAGAGGCAATATCTATTGGATGCGTATCGGCCGATCGTACTGCCAAGTTTGAAAAGTGGGTTGAGGATGTTCAACACAATAGGCTGTTGTTACAGTCCCTGACCGTGACGCCCACCGAAGGGCGCAGTCATGGACTGAAACTCAATCTGGACGGTCAACGCCGGTCGGCGTTTGAACTCCTATCTTACGCTGATCATTCCATTCAGTCGTTGAGCGCAGTCTGGCCAGAGTTGTCCGCGATCGATAGCAAGCTCGCAGAGGCGCTCGAAATCGATGCGACCTATGCGGTCTATATGGATCGTCAGGCATCGGACATTGCCAGCGTCCGCAGTGAAGAGAGCCGCGTCATCCCCGATGACTTCGATTTCCAGCTGCTTTCCGGTCTTTCGAACGAGTTGAAACAGAAGCTGAGCCTCGCGAAACCACGCAATTTGGCGCAAGCCATGAAAGTGGATGGTATCACACCTTCGGCAATATCGTTGATCCTGGCGTATATGCGCAAAGTAAACCACACCCAGACAGAGTATCTCAAGCAGGCGATTCAATGATTGCGAGTCCTTCCCGTGAGCTAAACGGATTACGTGTTTCACGTGAAACGTCCGATAGACTCGACCATTTTGCCAGCCTGTTTCAGAAGTGGGCCAAGTCGATCAACCTCGTGGCCCCATCGACATTGTCTGATTTGTGGCAACGCCATATTGCCGACAGCGCGCAGATCTTTCAGCTATTCCCGGGGCCGAAACGATGGGTGGATCTCGGTAGTGGTGGTGGTTTCCCTGGGATCATCACAGCGATCTTCCTGGCTGAGCTAGGCGATGGGTGGGTCCATCTTGTCGAAAGTAACAACAAGAAGGCCGCATTTCTCCGTGTCGCGCTTGTTGAAACTGGTGCGCGCGGCTCCGTGCATCCGATTCGCATTGAAGATGCGGCCGGCGCTATCCCGCAATGCGATGCGATTTCCGCCCGCGCCCTCGCGGATCTCAGTCAACTTCTCGATTATTGCACGCCATGGATGAGCGCCGGCAACAAACCAAGGGCGTTCTTCCACAAAGGCCGGGATTATCAGCAAGAAGTCGACAAAGCCGTTAGCCGCTTTCAGTTTGATCTGGTAAAACATGCAAGCGTCGTCGAGCCGGACTCTGTGGTTCTCGAAATCGCAAATCTTTCGCGGAAAACTCAATAACGGCGGAATGCGGCATGATAGGCGAGAAGAACAGAATTATCACCATTGCAAACCAGAAAGGTGGCGTGGGCAAAACCACGACGGCTATCAACCTTGCAACCGCTTTGGCGGCCATTGGCGAAAAAGTGCTGATCGTTGATCTGGATCCGCAGGGCAATGCCAGCACAGGTCTCGGCATCCAGCGGCGTGATCGCAAGCTGTCATCCTACGAGCTGATGATCGGTTCCCACAATATTGCTGACATCGTTCAGAATACCGTTGTTCCGAATCTGTCGATTGTGCCATCGACGATGGACCTTCTGGGCGTCGAGATGGAGATCTCCGCGTCGAACGATCGGGTTTTCCGTCTGCGGAAGGCGTTGGCCTCCCCCGACGCGCTCGCCTACTCCTATGTCCTTGTCGACTGCCCACCTTCGTTCAATCTTTTGACGATGAACGCGATGGCGGCGGCGCATTCGGTTCTCGTTCCACTGCAATGCGAGTTCTTTGCATTGGAGGGGCTAAGCCAGCTCTTGGAGACCGTGGACCAGGTGCGGCGGTCGGTGAATCCGACCTTGGATATTCAGGGTATCGTCCTGACGATGTTTGATTCCCGCAACAATCTTGCGCAGCAGGTTGTGAATGACGTACGGACCCATCTGGGCGAGAAAGTCTATCACACGCTCATTCCGCGTAATGTGAGGGTTTCCGAGGCCCCTTCCTACGGTAAGCCGGCGATCCTCTATGATCTGAAATGTGCTGGTAGCCAGGCTTATCTTCAGCTGGCATCGGAAGTAATTCAGCGCGAACGGCTGCGGAAGGCAGCCTGAGCGATCGATTCGACATCGTAACGATAAGTGTGAGTGCAGACGATGAATGACGACAGTTCGAGAAGAAGATTGGGCCGTGGCCTTGCGGCGCTGATCGGCGAGATGGACCAGCCTTTGCAGGCAAGCAGCCCCGTTGCGCCCGTCAATGCCGACCGTCGTATTCCCATCGAGTTCGTCGCCCGCAACCCGCGCAATCCGCGGCGGACATTCGATGAGGCCGAGTTGCAGGACCTGGCGAGTTCTATCCGCCAGCACGGTATCGTGCAGCCGGTTGTCGTTCGCACTATTGCTGACGAACGGTACGAGATTATTGCCGGCGAGCGCCGTTGGCGCGCCGCGCAGTTGGCAGGATTTACGGACATTCCGGTGATCGTCCGTGATGTCGATGACCGCACGGCTTTGGAGATCGCCATCGTTGAAAACGTTCAACGATCCGATCTTAATCCTCTCGAAGAGGCGCTGGGTTACGATCAGCTGATCGCCGAACATGGCTATACCCAGAACGATCTGGGCGAAATTATCGGTAAGAGCCGCAGTCATGTGGCCAATAGTCTGCGGCTTCTCAAGCTGCCTGAACCCGTTCGGGACATGTTGTCGTCGGGCACATTGTCCGCCGGTCACGCGCGCGCGCTCATTCCCACATCCGATCCGGTCACTCTTGCGCGCTCGATCATTGCCAAAGGTCTGTCTGTACGCGATACCGAGCGGCTGGCGCAGAACGATATCCGCGCGCAAAACGATCCGACCTATGGCAAGCCCTCCCCTAAAGAGGAAAAGGACGCCGACACGCTGGCACTAGAGCGTACGCTTTCCGACAGTTTGGGGCTCGATGTGACCGTTAATCACAAGGCTTCCGGCGGACAGCTTCGGATTTCCTACAAGACGCTCGACCAGCTCGAGGAAATCTGCCGTTTGCTGGAACGGCGCTGACACCGATTCGGCTCCGAAATGATATTATAAATACAATAATATCAATGTGATAACTAGCTATCTGCGTGCTGATTGCAGGGTGATGGCCAGCAACGTCTGCATGGCGATGCTGTCTTCCAGGCTCTGCCGGGTGCGGCTTTGAAAGATCGCAGTTTGCAGCCGGCCGAGTTCGCGCCGGATTGCCGGGAGTGTCCAGGTCTTCAATGCGGCTTCGATCAGCGGCTTGCGGCGGAAATGCAGATGGCGGCCAAGAGTGGCCACGACCTGCGTGGGCTGCTGGCGCTTGTCGTCCATCTCGGACCGCATCAAATCCAGCAGCTGAAACTGCTTGAGACAGGCTTGCAGGACCAGAAAGATCGCGGTCTTTGATGCAACGATCTTGCGGATGGCGTGCTGGAGGCCGGCTGTGTCACCTTTGAGAACGGCGTCTATCGCATCATCGACCGAAACGGCGCTGGCGTCCCCAACGATTTCCAGGACATGCTCTTCTTCAATCGAACTCATGCCCCGGCAATAGAGCGCCAGCTTGCGGATTTCGTTTCGTGACGCGATGCGGTCACCACCAAGGGCTTCGTTTAACCGCTCCCGTGCTGCTGGCGAGATACGCAGACCTTCCAATCCGAGTTCCTGATCGATGAGGCCGTTCAATGCGCGGGCATCGTCACCATAGCAGGCAATCGATATTACCGACCGGCTGGTTTCGCCGATCTTGCGAATTCCGGTTCCCTTCTTGAGATCGCCAGCCTCGATGATGACGTAGCTTGCCTCCGGCGGCTGTTTCGCAAGCACCGTCAGGCTGTCTATGAGTGTTTTCTCTGTTCCCGACGCCCGGATCCAGACGAGTTTCTCTCCGCCAAAAAGGCCAATGGTATTTACCTCGTCCATGAGCCGTCCCGGGCTCTGCTGCAGGTCGGAACCATCAAGCCGGATCAGCGAAAACGGATCATCGAGCGCAACGCCGCTTTTTCCGGCAATCTGGCCTGCCCGTTCCGAGACCAGACCACGGTCAGGACCGTAAATCAGGTAGATGCGGTTGTCCCGCAGCGGACGCTGCAGGAACTGATCGAATTCGTGCGATTTGATCTCGGTCATACCGCCACCTCATGCCCGCAGGATTTCAGCGCCCGAGCGCCGCTGCGAGATCGGCACGGATGATTTCCGCCAGTTCCTTGGCCGCTCGTTTCTCGCCATCGCGCCGGGCGCGAACCTTTGAAAACTCCTGGCCTGGAAAATCGACCAGCGACACAGCGCTGCGGTTGCCCGAGCGAACAGTTTCGCCGGTATCGGCGCGCGTCAGGTTATAGTCAGCCATGACGACTACGCGAGCGGCGCTGGCGGTGTCGGTATTGTCGTCTACGGTGTTCTGACTGTACAGGACGCCCTGGATATCGCTGGTGACGTTGAGCGCCAGCTTGTATTGCGGGTTCGCCGGTTCGCCGGCGCCGCCTGACGTCAGGAAAATCAGCGCGTTGCGGACTTCCTGTTCAACGCGGTCGTCGGCTTCGGAAATCCCGATCGTCGCAAGTGCTTTTGCGGGTTTTCCCTGTGGTCCGTCCGAATACAAAGGCTTGACCTGGCAGCCTACAAGGACTGCGAGTGTGCCGAAAGCCAGAAGCTGAGCGTATCTTTGGGCTTTTTCAGACAACGACATTCACGATCCTCTGCGGCACGACGATGATCTTCTTCGGGCTTTGTCCGTTCAAAGCGGTCTTGACGGGCTCGAGTGCCAGAACGGCGCTCTCGATCGCAGTCTGATCCGCATCGCGCGCAATTGTCAAATCGGCGCGCTTCTTGCCATTGATCTGAACCGGCATGGTGACGTCGTTTTCGGCCACAAGTGCTTCGCTGTAGATCGGCCAAGCTGTCTGGGCAACCAGACCCGTTCCGCCAATCTCCTGCCAGCACTGTTCCGCCAGATGCGGCATCATCGGAGCAACCAGACTGATCAGGATCGAGACGGCATCCTTGACAGCTGCTGTGGTGGAACCATCCGACGTTCCTGCTGCAACCTGTGTCAACGGGTTCGCAAGGGCGTTGACCAGCTCATAGAGCCGCGCCACCGCCTTGTTGAAGGCCAGCTTGTCATAGTCGGCCTGAATGGCCTTGAGCGTCTTGTGGGTCAGCTGCGAGATCGCCAGGGCCGAACCGCCGGCCGCAGGCTGGGCCTCTGCCGCCTTCAGCGCTTCGGATGCTTCGGAAATCAGCCGCCACAGGCGTTGCACGAACCGGTGCGCGCCTTCGACGCCGGCTTCCGACCAGATCACGTCGCGGTCGGGTGGCGAGTCGGAGAGAACGAAGAAGCGTGCAGTATCAGCACCATAGGATGCGATGATATCGTCGGGATCGACAACGTTCTTCTTCGACTTCGACATCTTCTCGATCGAACCGATGACGATCGGTTCGCCGGTTTCGATCAGGCTTGCCTGCCGCTTGCCGTCGGTTTCGACGATGATGATCTCTGCCGGTGTCACCCATTCGCGCTGTGCACCCTCGCCCCGGCTATAGGTTTCATGCACGACCATGCCCTGCGTGAACAGCCCCTTGAAGGGCTCGTCGAGGCCGGCATGGCCCGTGGCTTTCATTGCCCGTGTAAAGAAGCGCGAATAGAGAAGATGCAGAATCGCATGCTCGATGCCGCCGATATACTGGTCAACGGGTAGCCAGTGATCGACAGCGGCCGGGTTGGTCGGCGTCTTCTCCCAAGGGGCTGTAAAACGGGCAAAATACCAGGAGGAATCGACGAAGGTATCCATCGTGTCGGTCTCTCGGCGCGCATCCTTTCCGCATTGCGGGCAGGATACGTGACGCCAGGTGGGGTGGCGGTCGAGCGGGTTGCCCGGCTTGTCGAATGTCACGTCGTCAGGCAGCTTGACCGGAAGATCCGCCTTCGGCACCGGAATGACGCCGCAATCATCACAATGAATGACCGGGATCGGGCAGCCCCAATAGCGCTGGCGGGAAATACCCCAGTCACGCAGGCGGAAATTGACCTTGCGCTCGGCCTGCGGTGCGTTGCCGATAGAGGCCGCCTCCAGAGTGAAAGCAACTTTTTCGAAGGCTTCTTCGATCGGCAAACCATCAAGATAGCGCGAATTGATCATCACGCCGTCGCCGACATAGGCCTCGTTTCCGATGGTAAAGCTCTCAGCGTCGCCATCCTTCGGCATCACCACGGCAACGACCGGCAGGCCGTACTTGCGGGCGAAATCGAGGTCGCGCTGGTCGCCAGAGGGGCAACCAAAGATGGCGCCGGTACCGTAGTCCATCAGTACAAAATTGGCGACGTATACAGGCAGTTCCCAGCTGGGGTCGAGCGGATGCTTGACCCGGATACCGGTATCGATGCCTTTCTTCTCGGCTGTTTCCAGCGCGGCCAGCGACGTGCCGGCGCGGCGGGTCTCCTCGCAGAATGTTTCGAGCTCCGGATTTCCGGCAGCCGCTTGACGTGCCAGCGGGTGGTCTGCGGCAATCGCCAGGAAGGATGCGCCAAACAGCGTATCCGGCCGGGTCGTATAGACGGCGACCTCGGTCGCGTCTGTTGCCCCGGTACCCGGAACGATTTCCCAGCGGATGGTCAGACCTTCGGAGCGGCCAATCCAGTTCTTCTGCATCAGCCGGACCTTTTCGGGCCACTGGTCCAGCGTGTCGAGCGAATCGAGCAGGTCCTGGTTGAAATCGGTGATCCGGAAGAACCACTGCGTTAGCTCACGCTGTTCGACGAGGGCACCCGAGCGCCAGCCGCGGCCGTCGATCACCTGTTCATTGGCCAGCACCGTATTGTCGACCGGATCCCAGTTGACCTTCGACTGCTTGCGGTAGACGAGGCCCTTTTCCAGAAAATCGACAAACAGGTGCTGCTGGTGCTGATAATAGTCGACATCGCAGGTGGCAAATTCGCGCGACCAGTCGAGCGACAGGCCCATGACCTTCAGCTGCGCCTTCATCGAGGCGAT
>JAESFK010000985.1_pt1 | contig 10253 bp, 12 predicted proteins | sample 9269391 | NCBI WGS metagenome assembly JAESFK01 (sample SAMN14506231, study PRJNA617097) | algae metagenome | isolation source: Drouetiella hepatica UHER 2000/2452 and co-occurring heterotrophs from... | place: Slovakia: Slovak Paradise National Park, Hrabusice, Kosice Region | collected 2000-01-01
GACTATCCGGAAGAGATGTTCGGCGGTTTCCTTGCCGTCACCGATTATCGAGACCCGTTCATTCAGGACGAGATAAAGGCAAACGGCTGGATGATCTGGCCGGCGATCCGCTACTCCTATCGCACCGTCAACAACGAGATCCCGGAAGCCGCGCCGGCAAAGCCGTCCTGGCTTTACGACGCGGCGCAGCGCTGCGCCCGCTATCCGCAGGGCGCCGACGACCCCAACTGCACGATCGGCAACTGGAACTGGCTCGGCACCGACGACCAGGCCCGGGACGTTCTGGCACGCGTGATCTACGGGTTTCGCATCTCGGTGCTGTTCGGCCTGATCCTGACGCTGGGCTCAGCCGTCGTGGGCGTCTCCGCCGGGGCGGTGCAGGGCTATTTCGGCGGCTGGACAGACCTCATCTTCCAGCGCTTCATCGAGATCTGGTCTTCGATCCCGGTTCTCTACCTGCTGCTGATCGTGGCCGCCGTGCTGCCGCCGGGCTTCTTCATCCTGCTCGGCCTCATGCTGCTGTTCTCATGGGTGAGCTTCGTCGGCGTGGTCCGCGCGGAGTTCCTGCGCGCCCGCAACTTCGAGTATGTGAACGCCGCGCGCGCCCTCGGCGTACCGAACCGCACCATCATGCTGCGCCACCTGCTCCCGAACGCGATGGTGGCAACGCTGACCTTCCTGCCCTTCATCCTCAACGGCTCGATCACGACCCTCACCTCGCTGGACTTCCTCGGCTTCGGCCTTCCGCCCGGCTCTCCCTCGCTCGGGGAACTGCTCAGACAGGGCCAGCGCAACCTCAATGCGCCATGGCTGGGGCTTTCCGGCTTCGTGGTCATTTCGTTGATGCTGTCTCTGCTGATCTTCGTCGGCGAGGCGACGCGGGACGCCTTCGATCCGAGGAAGACGTTCCGGTGAGCGTTTCCAGGTGGTACAAAGCGGCGAGAGTTATACCAGGGGCTTCGTCATGGGGATGAACATCAAGAGCGAGAAGGCGCAGCGTCTGGCCCGCCAGCTGGCGAACGAAACCGGCGTGAGCATGACGGCTGCCGTGGAGCAGGCGCTCGAAGCGGCGATCGCCCGCCTGCATCGGGACAGGGACATAGATGAGCGCAAGCGCCGGGTGCGCGAGATTGTCGAGGGTTTCGGACCCATCCCTCCCGATGTCACCAGCGACCATTCCGATCTCTACGACGAATGCGGACTGCCCAAGTGATCGTTGACGCCTCAGTTGTGCTGGCCATCCTTTTCGACGAGCCTGAAGGTCGGGAAATGGGTGAACTGCTGAGCACGACGGGCGAGAACTTGACTATATCGCCCGTCAACTTCCTGGAAGCAGCGGTGCGCGTGGACAGGCTGGGATCCCACGAAAAGTCGGCGCGGCTCGATGCGTTGCTGCACACTCTACGTATCGAGATCACGCCCGTCACGGGCGAGCAAGCATTTCTCGCGCGCGAGGCCTATCGCCGTTTCGGCAAGGGAAACGACCCCGCAAAGCTCAATCTGGGCGACTGCTTCGCCTACGCGCTCGCCAAGGCGCGCAACGAACAGCTGCTGTTCAAGGGCGACGATTTCCGGCTGACCGACGTCGAGGCGGTGCTTTGAACGGGACTGAACTGAGAGATAGGATTTCGCCATGAGCTGTTGGCGAGGCCGGTCATGAACAAGATCGTACTTGAGCATTTCCCGGTATCAAAACTACCGGAGGAGCTGCGCGGCGACCTGTCGCTGGAGGCATCAGTAACGGTCACTATCGAGGAGGAGGTAGCTCCAGCAACATCCCGCGAAGATTTCTTGAAGCTGATCAGGGATGCCCAGGCCAGGTCGAAAGGTGTCACTATGGAGGAGGCTGTCGCTAGGATCCGCGAACTTCGTGACGAATGGGACGACTGATGGCCTCTGTGGACCGCCTCTATCTCGATACCAACATGTTCATCGTGATGGTCGAAAGCTCTCAGGAGATAGCCAGACTTCTCTACGAACTGGTCTCCTTGCAGATGCCGGAGGAGCCATTGTTCCTTTGCACAAGCGAACTGACCCTGGCGGAGCTCATCGTACGACCTTACCGCGAACGCGACGATGAGTTGTTGCGCACCTACGAAAACATGCTCTCGCCTGGTGGTGCGTTTCAGGTTCTCCCGATCGACAGGCGAGTCCTTTGGGGCGCGGCTGTTGCGAGGTCCCAGTATTCCAATTTGAAGCTTCCGGATGCAATCCATATTGCAACGGCCGTAGCCTCGGGGTGTACCCACCTTCTCACTTCAGACAAGGGGATACCCGACAGTCTGAGTATCTACAGTCGTCAGTCGGGGCGTGACGTCGGGCCCTACAGACTCGATCGCATCTTCCTCGACCCGAGGCAGTCGGATCCTACAATCCTTGAGGCGATCATCATGGAGCGGACGAAAGCTTGACCTCCCCCCTCCTCTCCGTCCGTGATCTCTCCGTGGCCTTCACCCAGGGTGGCCGCACGACGACGGCCGTCGACCACATCTCCTTCGATATCGGCAAGGGCGAGACGGTGGCGGTGGTGGGCGAGTCCGGCTCCGGCAAGTCCGTCTCCGCGCTCTCGGTGCTGAAGCTGCTGCCCTATCCGCCGGCAAGCCACCCGTCCGGCCAGATCCTGCTTGGTGGCAAGGACCTTCTGGCGATGGACGAACGGGCGCTGCGCCAGGTGCGCGGCAACCGGGTCACCATGATCTTCCAGGAGCCGATGACGTCGCTCAATCCGCTGCACACCATCGAGCAGCAGATTGCCGAGATTCTCGCCCTGCATCGCGGCCTTCGCGACAACGCCGCCCGCAAGCGGACGCTCGAGCTTCTCAACGAGGTGGGCATCCGAGATCCCGAGAAGCGTCTGGGCGCCTATCCGCACCAGCTCTCGGGCGGCCAGCGCCAGCGGGTCATGATCGCGATGGCGCTCGCGAACGAGCCCGAACTGCTCATCGCCGACGAGCCGACCACCGCGCTCGACGTCACCGTGCAGGCGCAGATCCTCGAACTCCTCGACGAATTGAAGCGCAGGAACGGCATGTCCATGCTGTTCATCACCCACGACCTGGGCATCGTCCGCAAGATCGCCGACCGGGTGTGCGTAATGACCCAGGGCCGGATCGTCGAGACCGGACCGACGGCGGAAATCGTCGCTCACCCGCAGCACGAGTACACGCGGCATCTCCTGTCTGCCGAGCCGAAGGGCCGGCCGCCCCAGGTAAGGCCCGGCGCGGAGACGGTCATGACGGGCCGCGACATCAAGGTGTGGTTTCCGATCAGGCGCGGTTTCTTCCGGCGTACCGTCGACAATGTGAAGGCAGTCGACGGAATCGACATCGAGGTGCGGGCCGGCCAGACCATCGGCGTCGTCGGCGAGTCCGGGTCTGGCAAGACCACCCTCGGCTTGGCGCTGTGCCGGATGATCTCTTCGGAGGGCACGATCCGCTTCCGCGACCGCGACATCGATGCACTCTCCTTCAACGAGATGCGCCCGCTCCGGCGCGAACTCCAGATCGTCTTTCAGGATCCGTACGGATCGCTCAGTCCACGCATGTCGGTGTCCGAGATCATCGAGGAAGGACTGGGAATTCACGAACGAGGCCTTTCCGCCGAAGAGCGCGACCGCCGGGTCGTTGGGGCGCTGGAGGAGGTCGGCCTCGATCCGGAGACACGGTTCCGCTACCCGCATGAATTCTCCGGCGGCCAGAGACAGCGCATCGCCATCGCCCGCGCCATCGTCCTGAAGCCGCGTTTCGTCATGCTGGACGAGCCGACCTCCGCGCTCGACATGAGCGTTCAGGCGCAGGTCGTCGATCTGCTCCGGGATCTGCAGCGCAAGCACGATCTCGCCTATCTGTTCATCAGCCACGACCTGAAGGTCATCCGGGCAATGGCGGACCAGGTCATCGTCATGCGCAACGGGCGCGTCGTCGAACACGGCTCGTCCGACCAGATCTTCGAGCGGCCGCAAACCGAATACACCCGCGCGCTGATTGCAGCCGCATTCCATCTCGAGACCGCACCGATCGGGGCGGTCAGCGAATAACCGGCAAAAGCCACCCGTTGGCACTTGCGATTGTCGGGTGCGCGGGCTCAATCGGACCGCGGAGGCGAGCATGTCCAAGGGAAAGGTTCTCCTGTCGATCACGGGCTTCAATCCGCGGCGGTGGCAGGAACTCTTGTCGGCGGACCGCGAGGTCGTCCTGTCGCCGGAAGGGGCGACCGATCCCACGATCGAGTACGCCGTGGTCTGGCGTCAGCCGGCCAATGTTCTGAAGAACCTCCCCAATCTGAAGGCGATCTTCTCCGTCGGAGCCGGCGTCGACCACATTCTCGCCGATCGCACGGTGCCGGACGTGCCGATCGTGCGTGTCGTCGCCGAAAATCTGACCCAGTACATGACGGAGTATGTGGTCTGGCGGGTCCTCGACCATCACCGCCTGGGCCTGGCCTATCGAACCCAGCAGAAGCGAAAGGTCTGGCGGGAACTGCCTCAGCGCACCGCCGCCGACACCTCTGTCGGCATCATGGGCCTCGGCGCGCTCGGGCGTGCCGCTGCGGCTGCCCTCCTGTCTCTGGGGTTCCGCGTGAACGGCTGGAGCCGAAGCGGCGGTTCGATGGAGGGCGTGTCGACGTTCGGCGGTGAGGCGGGGCTGACGCCGTTTCTAAACGCCACCGACATGCTGGTGGTGCTGCTGCCGCTGACGCCCGCCACGCGCGGCATCGTCGACTACGGCCTGCTCCGGCAGTTGCGCCGCCAGAACGGTCACGGTGCGACGCTCGTCAATGCCGGCCGCGGGCGGCTGCAGAAGGACGACGACATTCTCCGCGCGCTCGAGGACGGAACCCTCAGGGAAGCCAGCCTGGACGTCTTCGAGGTGGAGCCCTTGCCCAAGACCAGTGGCCTTTGGAGCCATCCGCGTGTGTTCGTGACGCCGCACGCCGCTGCCGTGTCGGATCCCAACCATCTCGTCGGCCCCATGCTGGCGCAGATGGACGCCCACGATTCGGGAGCCCCGCTGGAGAATCTGGTCGACAGGACGGCCGGATACTGATCCTGGCCGGACCCGGTCAGCAATCGTCGCAGGGAATCGTGTTGCTCATGCGGGGGCGCAGGTAGTAGGCCTTGCCCATCTCGATCCCATCGAACGCGGAAGCCAGACCGAGCGCGGTCTTCTGCGACGCGGACCAGGTGATGACCGGCCGGTAGGACAGTTCGCTCTCGACCCGTATCAGGAACGTGCCCTTGACCTTGAGAGCATCCGGCACCGTCGTGTCGGTCCCCGGGTCGGCGTCCTTGCCGTAGACGCCGTCCACCAGTTTCCGCGACCAGGCGACCTTGACCGCGGGGGTGGAGTCGTCGGTCACCTCGATGGCGGTGACGATGATCTTGGGGGATGAACGCGTATAGGGCTGAACGATCGATTCCGCGATCTTCATGATCGCGTCGACTTCGGACTTCGTGATCCTCTGCTGCTGGGTGATCAGGTCGGCGACCATGCTGCCGACGCGGCCGACCTTCTTGTTCGTCTCGATTCCCTGCGAGACTTCCATCGTCACGAAATACATGCACAGCATCAGCGGTGCGATGAGGGCGAATTCCACGGCCGCGATGCCGCGCCGGTCCGCCAGCAGGCGGCGGAACGTCCCGCGCATCAGGGACAAGCTTGCGAACATTGCCTTACTCTCGCCTGCCTGCCGTTCGTGCGACCTCTCCGGCCGCCCCACGGCGGCCTCAGTCGTTGTACGGTTCGTTCTGCCAGATCACCGCCGCGAAATGCAGAGTCTTGCCGTCCTTCAGGTTCGACAGCGACTTGCGCATCAGGTCGGTGATCACAGGCCATTTGTAGAAGACGCGGAGCATGTTCTTGCTCATCGAACCCCCGGGGGCGACCGCGAACCCTGCGGTGTCGATGTCCTTGTCGGCGGTGTATTTCAGCTTGACCGCGGCGGCGGCCTCGAAGCTTGGATACTCGCGCAGGTCGACCACAAGTCCGGGGCACGTGTCGGCCACGATGATCTGCAGCCGATCGCAGATCAGCGTCCGCAGCTTGGTTGGGTTTAGGTCGGCTGGCCTGATCTGTCCGGTGCGCAGCTGGCGTGCCACGTCGTCGGCGGCGTTTGCCAGGATCTGCTGGCCCGCGAAGGAAACACAGCTCTCGATGATGGCAAAGACCAGCAGCGCGAAGGGCAGGGCCAGCATCGCGAATTCGATGCCGGTTGCGCCCCGGCGATCGCGCAGGAAGGGCTGGAGCAGGAATCGTCTCCGCCGCCTTGCAATCCCCTTGATGTCCGTGCCCCGCATTGGCCTGACGTCCGTCTCCCCAGGCCGTGAACCATATTCCACACAGGTTGAATGCCGGTTTGCCCCATCGCTAGAAATGGGGGCCCCGGCTTGACGATCCATTAACTCGGCGGCGCGGCCGCCATGGTCGCATGGGGTCGGCGGCTATTCGCCCGCGCTGAGTTCCACTTCGGACATCCGCTCGGCCTCGGACTTGTACGAGCTCTCGCAGTAGGGCGTGCACGAAAGCGTCTGGACGTCGGCGCGGCGATAGACGCGGACCGTGGACGCCGACTGCCGGGATACGATGACCTGCTCGTCGATCACCGGATTGCCTTCCGTGTCGAGCACGACGATGTTCGTCACGCCGAAGCCCTTGCCGGTAAGCACGATGGTCGTCGCGTCCTGAACCGCTGCGTCCGCGATCAGCGGGTTGCCGACGACGATCGTGTCGGCCGCACGGGAGAGCTTGACGATCTTGGCCTGATTCATGGTCACTTCGATGCCGGTCTCTGCGGATGCCACGACAGACGACACGGCGAAGGAGCCGGCAGCGATTGCGACGGCGAATGTAAGGCGCGTCAATGCTGCCATTGCGTGATCCCCGGATAGGTGTTCAACAGACCATGTACGACAATGGTGAACCAAGGGTTAAGCGGCGCCCGGCCGAGCCCGCCGTCATCCTCGCGCATCCGCGGGCACGGCATGGAAGGCATGCGCGTGTCAGCCCGCAAAGGCGGTTGCCCGCGGTCCCTGCGTCATAGCGTCGAAAGCGGAAGTTAACCAAGCTTCGGGGGCGCTCGCACTCAAGACTTTGGTAAGGCTGTTCTTTAAGCGCAACGCAACGGCTTCCCGCTAGGTTCAGCGTCATCCGATCGACCACCGTAGAAGTTGACGGAAGTGCTGTAACCCGTGGAGTGAAGGATCTCTGTCATGTCGAAGCTGTTTGCACGTTTTGTGAAGGACGAATCTGGCGCCACCGCCATTGAATACGGCCTCATCGCTGCCCTCATCGCCCTCGCCATCATGGTCGGCGCCGGCACGCTGGGCAACAACCTGAATGCCAAGTTCGACGAGATCGCTACCGAGCTCGAATAGTCTGCACTGCGACGGCGGCCCTCGGCCGCTGGTCGCTGCAACCGACCAGACGGGGCTGCTCCAAGGAGCGGCCCCTTCTCAATTCGATGCGGTGGCCTTGACCGGTTTCTTAACGCCACTCGCCGTAGATTGCCGATCGCAAGTCGACCCTGTCGACCGTGCCCGATCCGCCCGAAACCCGCGAGCGAACCGATGCTGATAGCGCTCATCCTCGTCGTTTTCCCGTTCTGCATGGCCTTCGCCGCCATTTCGGACATGCTGTCGATGACCATAGCCAATCGCGTGGCGCTGGTTCTGGCGGGAACGTTTCTCGTCGTCGCACCGCTGACTGGAATGTCGTGGGAAGCCTACGGCATGCATGTCGCGGGAGGTGCGGCCGTGCTTGCGGTCACTTTCGGCCTGTTTGCCGCCGGGGGAATGGGCGGCGGCGACGCCAAACTGATGTCGGCGACCGCGCTCTATTTCGGCTTCGGCTTCCAGCTCGTCGACTATCTCGTCGTATCGGCCTTCGTCGGCGGGCTCCTCACCCTGGCCATCCTGCTCTACCGGAAGTCGCCGATATCGGTGTTCACCGGCCACAACCTGTTTCTGCGCCATTTCGCCGATCCCCGCACCGGCATTCCGTACGGAATCGCCCTCGGCATCGGCGGCCTCTCGGTCTATCCGCAGTCTCCCCTGATGCTCTGGGCGGTCGGGCAGCTCGCCGGGAAATAGCGGTATCCGCCGCATCGGCCCAAGCGGAAGCGTCCGCCGCCCGGTACCGTAGTCGATAAACCTTTAGTTAAGTACGTTCGTTCGGATTGCGTTAACCGTAATTTGACGAATGCCAACGCAATCTCCCCCCAAGGCTGAAGATACGTCGGCGCTTGGGGTTAGCGAAATGGCAGCATCGCGAGTGATCATACTGGGCGTGGCGGTTGCCGCGGCTGGGGGCGCGGGCTACGTCGCGAAGAACATGTCCGCCGCTCCGCCGGCGGAGATCGTCGTGGCCGAAGGGCCGCGCCAGCCGTCGATCGCGCTGACCGAGGTTCTCGTGGTGTCCGGCGACGTGCCGATGGGAGCGCCCGTCGGCGACCAGCTGGCCTGGCAGGAATGGCCTTCGAATGGCGTGAGCGGCGGATTCATCACCAAATCCGACGATCCGGGAGCTCTGGACGAATTGCGCACCGCGATTGCGCGCGTGCCGATCTATGCGGGCGAGCCGCTGCGTCGCAACAAGCTCGTCGGTGACGGCAAGAGCTTCATGTCGTCCATCCTGCCTGCGGGCAAGCGTGCCATCGCCACGCAGATATCCGCCGATACCTCCGCCGGCGGTTTCATTCTTCCCAACGATTTCGTCGACGTCATCATGACCCGACGCGCCGATGCCACTGCCGGCGGCGCGGCCACGGGCTTCGTCACCGAGACCATCCTCAAGAACATCAAGGTCCTGGCGATCGACCAGACCATCCAGGAGGACGAGGAAGGCAAGAAGGTCAAGGTCGGCGAGACGGCGACGCTGGAACTCACGCCGCAGCAGGCCGAGATCATCACCGTGGCGCAGCAGATGGCCGACAGGCTTTCCCTCTCCCTGCGCTCCGTCGAGGACGCGCAGGAGAGCTCGGATGGCGGCTCCGACTATCTGGTCTCGGGAAACGGCCGGCGTGGAACGGTGCGGCTGATCAAGTCGGGCGAGGTCTCCGAGGTGGGAGCAAGAAAATGACGGGGGGCATCGGCATGCCGGCACCGGCGCGCGGCGCGACGCGCCTGCTTCGGAAATACAGCTTGATCGCCACGGCCCTGGCGGTTGCCGCGGCGGGCTTCTGCATGCCCGCGACCTCCGTGATGGCGGCGAATGCGAGAGCGGTCGCCATAGGCGCCGACGGCGCCGGCAGCCAGAACATGAAGCTCGGCCTGAACAAGTCGCTGGTGATCGACCTTCCCAGCGATGCCTACGACATCCTTGTGGCCAATCCCGCCGTGGCCGACGCGGTGACACGCACCGCCCGCCGCATCTACCTGTTCGGCAAGTCGGTCGGCCAGACCAACATCTTCGTGTTCGGCGCCAATGGCGAACAGATCGCCAGCCTCGACCTCCAGGTGGAGCGCGACGTCACCGGCCTGGAAGCCAACATCAAGCGGTTCATTCCGAATTCGGACATCACGGTGGAGCTGATCAACGACAACGTGGTCCTGACCGGCACGGTGGAGACGCCCCTCGACTCCAAGCGCGCCGTCGATCTGGCGAGAATCTTCGTAACCGGCGGCGAGGCGACGACCGGCCAGTATTCGCAGACCGCCACCGGCGGCTCCAGCGACGCCGGCGTCGACATCGACAACCCCGATCAGGAACGCCAAGTCAGCCGCATCGTCAATCTCCTGCAGATCATCGGCGAAGATCAGGTGACGCTGAAGGTCACCGTGGCCGAGGTCAGCCGCAATGTCATGAAGCAGCTCGGTGTCAACATGGTCGGCTCGGGCAGTCTCGACGGCATCAGCTGGGGCGCCATCGTCGAGAACTCCCTGGGCCTCGGCAAGCCGCTGTCGGCCACTGGCTTCGGCTTCAGCAGTTCAGCGCTTGACGGCTATATCAACGCGATGGAGCAGGCCGGTGTCATGAAGACACTGGCAGAGCCGACACTCACTGCGGTCTCCGGTGAGAAGGCGACGTTCAAGGTGGGCGGCGAGTTCAACCTGGTCACCGAACGCAACAGTGCCCAGTCGGATGAGAACCAGACCGGCCAGATCACCTACGGTGTGGAGAAGCTCGAATACGGCATCGGCCTGGAATTTCAGCCGGTGGTGCTGTCGCCAGGCCGCATCAGCCTGAAAATGCGGACATCCGTCTCGGAGCCGACGAATGAAGGATCCGTGGCGTTCGAAGGTGGTCCGCCCGCGAAGG
>JAESFK010000986.1_pt1 | contig 10250 bp, 7 predicted proteins | sample 9269391 | NCBI WGS metagenome assembly JAESFK01 (sample SAMN14506231, study PRJNA617097) | algae metagenome | isolation source: Drouetiella hepatica UHER 2000/2452 and co-occurring heterotrophs from... | place: Slovakia: Slovak Paradise National Park, Hrabusice, Kosice Region | collected 2000-01-01
ACCTGTGCGCTCGACATCATCGGTGCGCGTTTCGTACGCGACCTCAAGCCCGGCGAGATGGTCATCGTCACCTCCAAGGGCATCGAGAGCATCTTCCCGTTCGAGCCGCAGAAGTCGCGCTTCTGCGTCTTCGAATATGTCTATTTCGCCCGTCCGGATTCCACCATCGAAGGCCACAACGTCTACGACGTGCGAAAGCGTATCGGCGCCGAACTCGCGGTCGAGAGCCCGGTGGAGGCCGACATCGTGGTGCCGGTGCCGGATTCGGGCACACCCGCCGCGATCGGCTTCAGCCAGGCGGCCGGCATTCCGTTCGAGCTGGGAATCATCCGCAACCACTATGTCGGGCGCACCTTCATCCAGCCCGGCGACGCGATCCGCCACATGGGCGTGCGGCTCAAGCACAACGCCAACCGCCGCATCATCGAGGGCAAGCGCGTGGTGCTGGTCGACGATTCGATCGTGCGCGGCACCACCAGCCAGAAGATCGTGCAGATGGTGCGCGACGCGGGCGCCCGCGAAGTGCACATGCGCATCGCCTCGCCGCCGACGCGCGCCTCCTGCTTCTACGGCGTCGATACGCCGGAGAAGGCAAAGCTGCTCGCCTCGCGCATGTCGGTGGCAGAGATGGCGGAGTTCATCCGCGTCGATTCGCTCGGCTTCCTGTCGCTCGACGGGCTCTACCGCGCCGTCGGCGAGACCAGCCGCAACGCCGAGCAGCCGCAATATTGCGACGCCTGCTTCTCAACCGAGTACCCGACCCGCCTCACCGACATCGACGGCTCCGACAACGTCCGCACGCTGTCGCTGCTGGCAACCGGCGGACAGTAGGGCTTCCCGCACCCCGTCAAGAGCGCTCCTGCAGTGACGTGGAGCGGTGCGCCCGGAATCCTTCGGGCGCCATCCGCTAACGCGCGCCGCGAATCATGTCGGCGGCCTTCTCGGCGATCATGACGACGGGGGAGGCGGTGTTGCCGGAGACGATTCTCGGCATGATCGACGCGTCCACAACGCGCAGGCCGCTCATGCCGCGCACCTTCAGGTCCGGCCCCACCACGGCGCCGTCGTCGGTGCCCATCCGGCAGGTGCCGACGGGGTGGAAGATCGTCGTCGCGATGTTGCCGATCGCGGTCAGCAGGTCCGCGTCGGACTGGATCGCCGGGCCCGGCAGGATTTCCTCCGGCCGGTACGGCGCCAGCGCCTTCGCGGTCATGATCCTGCGGGCCTGCTTCACGGCTTCCAGCGCGACGAGGCGGTCGCGCGGCGCCGAAAGGTAGTTGAGCCTGATATCCGGCTGCGTCTCGATGTCCGGGCTTGTCGCGTGAACGCTGCCGAGGCTGTCCGGCCGCAGGTTGCAGACGGAGACGGTGATTGCCGGGAACGGATGCAGCGGGTCGCCGAGGCGGTCGGTCGACAGTGGCTGCACGTGATATTCCAGGTCCGGGGTCTCCATCGACGGATCGGACCTCGTGAACATGCCGAACTGACTCGGCGCCATCGACATCGGCCCCGATCGTTTCAGCGCATATTCCAGCCCGATGCGGACCTTTCCGACCCTGCTGTTGAACATGGTGTTCAGCGTGGTGGCGCCGGTCACCTTGTAGACCGTGCGGATCTGCAGATGGTCCTGGAGGTTCTCGCCGACGGACGGGCTCTCGTGCGCGACGGGAATGTCGAGGCCCGAGAGGTGCGATGGCTGCCCTATGCCGGACAGTTCCAGCAGCTTCGGCGTGTTGATCGAGCCCGCCGCCAGCAGAACCTCGGCGCCGGCGCGCGCCTCCCACTTCCGGCCCTTCCAGCGGAAGCGCACGCCGCGGGCGGACTTTCCGTCGAGGATGAGGCTTTCCGAATGCGCCTGGGTGATCACCCTGAGGTTCGGCCGCTTCAGCGCCGGCCGCAGGAAACCCTTCGCGGCGTTCCAGCGGATGCCGCCGCTCTGGTTGACCTCGAACAGTCCGGAGCCCTCGTTGTTGCCGTCGTTGAAGTCGCGGCGCGGCTCGATGCCGAACTCCCGGGCGCCTTCCTGCACGGCGAGCAGGATCGGCCAGGACAGCCGCTGCTTCGCCACCTTCCACTCGCCGCCGGCCCCGTGCAGGTCGGTCCTGCCGCCGTAATGGTCTTCGGACTTCAGGAAGTAGGGAAGCACGTCGTCCCACCCCCAGCCCGCATTGCCCATCTGGCGCCAGCGGTCGTAGTCGGCGGCCTGGCCGCGCATGTAGATCATGCCGTTGACCGAGGTGCAGCCGCCAAGAACCTTGCCGCGCGGGTAGACGAGCGAGCGGCCGTTGAGGCCCGGCTCGGCGGCGGTCTTCATCATCCAGTCGGTGCGCGGGTTGCCGATGCAGTAGAGATAGCCGACCGGGATGTGAACCCAGTGGTAGTTGTCGCTGCCGCCGGCTTCGAGCAGCAGCACGCGGGTTTTCCCGTCCTGCGTCAGCCGGTTGGCGAGCACGCAGCCGGCCGTGCCGGCGCCGACGATGATGTAGTCCCAGGTCCCGTCGAGCGGTTGCGCCGCCATCACGGCCCCCGCGTGGCGGCTGCGCGCGCGGCGGGCCCGCCGGCAGGGTGGAGACGTTCGGGTCTGCTGGTCATGGCGTCCGGTCGGTGTCCATTCTCACGCGCTGCGCCCGGCCTGAGCAAGCTCGGCCCAGAAGGGCCGCAGGCTCTCGGTCAGCCGCGTATAGATAGCATAGCGGCGATCGTAGTGATCCGTCATCGCCGGGTCGGGCGCGAAGCTGGCGCTGGGTCGCGTCATGCGCGCCACGCCCTCCGCGACGTCGCGGAAGATGCCGACGCCGACCCCGGCGCCGATCGCCGCGCCCAGCGCCCCGGCCTCCCGTGTCTCGGCGACCGTGACCGGAACGCCGAGTGTGTCGGCGAACATCTGCGGCCAGAGCGGCGAGCGGGAGCCGCCGCCCGACAGCGTCGCCGTCGAGAAGGTCACGCCCGCATCGGCCAGTACGCCGACATGGCGGCGATGCTCGAACACGACGCCTTCGAACAGCGCCCGCAGCATATGGCCCTCGCCATGCCAGCCGGCGAGGCCGAAGAAGCCGCCGCGCTGCTGCGCGCCCATCCGCCCGCCATAAAGGAAGGGATGGAACAGCGGGTCGTCATGCGCGGGAACGACCTCCGCGACGGTGGCGTTGACGAAGCCGAACGGGTCGTCGTGATGATTGCCACGCTCGACCAGCGTGCGCACGTACCATTCGAGATTGGCGGCGGAGGTCGCGCTGTTTTCCATGTTGACGAAGCGGCCCGGACCATAGGCCGCGACCATAAAGACGCGGTCGTCGCGCACGGGCGCATCCGAGAAAACCTGGTTGATCGACCAGCTGCCGGCGACGATGGACGCCGCGTCGGCGCCCACCGCGCCCGACCCCAGTGCCGAGGCGATGACGTCGAAGAAGCCGGCGACGACGGGCGTCCCCTCGACCAGCCCCGTCGCCGCGGCGGCTTCGGCCATGACGGTGCCGACGATGTCGCTGGGCTGGCGCAGCGGCGGCAGCATGGCCTCGGCGTCTTCCAGCCCGTAGAGCGCCAGCAACTCCGCATCGTAGACCGCGTCGGGCAGGCGCAGCAGGCCCGCGCCGGACATGTCGGAGATTTCGCTGGCGATCGTGCCGGTCAGACGGGCAGTCAGCACGTCCTTGGCGAACAGCAGCGTGCCCGCCCGGGAGTAGAGCTCGGGCCGATGCCGCTTCAGCCAGGCCAGTAGCACCGGGGTCTGCGACGGCCAGGGCCGCTGCAGGCCGATGGCATGGATCGCGGCACCGGATGCCGCGTCCAGTTCGGCCGCGAGCGACGCGGCGCGTGTGTCGAGCGACTGGATGCCGATCAGCGGCGCGCCCGCGCGGTCGAGCAAATAGAGGCCGTTGCCGTGGCCGGCCGTCCCGATCGCCACGATGCGGCGGGGGTCGATCCCAGCCGATGCCACGCATCCCGCGATCGCCGCCTTGGCGTTCTCCCACAGTTCCGGCACCGAGCGCTCGATGTGGCCGGGCCTCGGCTTGTGGGTGACGCCGTCGATGCCGTGCGCGGCGATCTGCCGGCCGCCGGTGTCGAACAGCACCGCCTTGATGACGGTGTTGCCGGCATCCAGCCCGAGCAGCAGGGGGCCGTGGTCAGCCACGGTTGTAGACGTCCCAGGCCGCTTCGCCATCGGCATCGTCGTGGATGAGCGCCATCAGCGCCGCGACGACGGCGCGCGGGTTGTCGTGCTGGTAGATGTTGCGCCCGTAGACGAGGCCCCTGGCGCCCTGCTTCATCAGGGCCGCCGATTTGGCCAGCACGGTCTTCAGATCCTCCTTGCCGCCGCCGCGCACCAGCACGGGAACCCGCGCCGCCTCGATGACGCGGTGGAAGTCCGCGGGGTTTTCGGTCGGATCCGCCTTGATGATGTCGGCGCCCATTTCGGAGGCGAGGCGCACGAGCGTCACGATCTTCTCGGCGTCGCCGTCGACCTGGTAGCCGCCGCGCACGGAGTTCGGCAGCATGACCAGCGGCTCGATCATCAGCGGCATGCCGTAGGTGTGGCACGCGGCCCGCACGCGGCTGATGTTTTCCACGCACTGGCGGAAGAGTTCCGGCTCGTCCGGAAGCATGAAGAGATTGACCACCACGCAGGCGGCGTCCATTTCCAACGCCCCGATGATCGGGTCGTCATGGTTCTGCAGCAGCGACCACATCACGCGATGGCGCTGGGCGTTGTACGGGTTGCCCATGTCGATGCGCATCACCAGCGCTGGCTTGTCCTTCTCGGGCCGGGCCTGCAGCAGGTCGGCCTGGCCATAGGCCATCTGGATCGCGTCGGGCCGGGCGCGGACCAGCGTGTCGACGACGCCGGCCATGTCCTCGAGGCCGGCAAGGAAGCCGGGTTCGTTGCATACGCCGTGATCGATGGCGACGTCCAGGCATCGGCCGTTGGTGAACATCCTGTTCATCCGGGCCTTCGTGCTGATCCTCATGCCGGGCTCCTCTCCTTCGTTCTCTGTTCGAGCATCCCGATCGAGACGCCGTGATAATCGTCCAGTTCCTTCACGAAGGCACCGGTCTCCGCCCAGATTTGCTCGGCGTCCCATCCCCGCTCGCTGCCGAGGATCTGCGCCACGCGCGCGATGAGGCGTGTCGAGATGTCGCCACGGATGGCGTGCGATGTCCGGCGCAGCAGGATATCGCCGAGCGTCATGGCGAATTCGTTGCGGATCAGGTAGCGCACCTCCGCGGCGGTCGTCTGCGTGACGCCGTCGAGCGAGACGTCGTCGTCTTCGCCGAGGCAGTGATCCAGCACGTCGGAAGCCTGCGTTCCGTATGAACCTGCCAGGTGCCGCGCCCGCTGCGGATCGATGCCGAACTCCTCTTCCAGCTTAGTTTCGAGCGCCGCCGGATCGTCGGGAAACCCGGCGCCGCCGCCGATCGGCAGGTCCAGCGTGCCGCGGACCCGTTCGCGGCCGAGATCGGCCAGGACGATGTCGGCGGTCTGCTCGGCGAAGGCGCGGAACGTCGTCCACTTGCCGCCGACCATGCAGTAGTGCGGCACCGGGCCGTCGAGCCTGTGCACGAAATGGCCGCGCGAGATGCGGCCGGTGAACTCGTGGTCGCTGCGGGGAAGCGGCCGGATGCCGCTGTAGCTGAACACGACGTCGGCGGGCGAGACGGGGATGTTCGGGAACACGCCGCGCAGCGACTCGAGGATGTAGTCGCGCTCCTCGGGCTCGCAGCGCACGCGTTCCGGCGTCTCGACGCGGATGTCGGTCGAGCCGGCCAGCACCCTGCCGAGATAGGGAAACACGATGCAGACCCGCCCGTCGTCGTTCTCGAAGAACACCATGTGCCCGTTCAGCGCGTCGAGCAAAGCCGGGCAGTCGAGGATGAGGTGCGAGCCCTTGGTGCCGGAGACGAAGCGCGTCGGAGCCGGCGTGCCGCCCATCTGCGCCAGCGAATGGTCCAGCCAGGCGCCGGTCGCGTTGACGATCGCCCGCGTGGAGATCGGCAGCGCCTCGCCGGTCGGGCCGTCGCGGACGATCATGGCCTCGCCGCGCCGCTCGACCTGCGCATAGTTCAGCGCCTCGCTGCCCGGCGCGAGCCGTGCGGTGTCGAGCAGCAGTTCGATCCCCAGCCTTTCGGGGTGGCTGATCCAGGCATCGTGATAGGTCGCCGACCAGCGCAGGCGGGGCGTCAGCTCCGGCCAGAGCGCCCGCGTCGCGGCGGCGCCGCGAAAGACGTGGCGAGGCAGGATGCGGCGCTCGCGCGTGGTCCAGTCGTAGAGCGAGAGGCCGATCTTGATCGCCAGCGCGCCGCGCCGCGAAGGTCGGCCGTTCATCCCGGCGAAGCCCGCCGCGCCGTTGAGCAGGCCGGAGAACGCCGAGGTGATGGGGATCGTCGTCGGCAGTGGCCGCACCATGTGCGGGGCGTTGGCGAGCAGCGCGTCGCGTTCGCGAAGCGATTCCTTGACCAGGTCGAACTCGCCGTTCTCGAGATAGCGCAGGCCGCCATGGATCATCCGCGACGGCGCGGCGCTGCAGCCGGAACAGAAGTCGTTGCGTTCGATCAGGAGGACACGCAGGCCCTGCAGCGCCAGTTCCCGGAACACGCCGATGCCGTTGATACCGCCGCCGACGACCACGACATCGAATCCGCCGTCGCGGCGGATCCTGTCGATGATGTCGTTTCTCTGTTCGGGCATGGGTCAACTGTCCACCGCTTCGACGGCGGTGCCACAACGCTGGTTTCGTGATTCGGGTCAGGAGTCGAGATCGGTCAGGTGCCGGGCGGCTGCCTCGCTGATGGTCTTCAGGTCATCCGGCGACAGGCGGATGCGTCCTGCCTTTGCATTCTCCCTTGCCTGGTCCGGATTGCGTGCGCCGCACAGCGAGAAGGTGATCCCGGGCTGCTGCAGCGTCCAGGCGATGACGAGCTGCGCCACCGTAGCGCCATGCGCCTCGGCGACCGGCAGTATCTCGGCCATCAGGGCGGCGACCTTCTCGCGGTTGGATTGCGAGAAGCGGGGATTGTCCTTGCGCTGGTCGTCGCCCGTGAACACGCGCTCCGGCCCGATCTTGCCGGAAAGTAGGCCGAGCGCCAGCGACGAATAGCTCAGCGTCGACACGCCGTGCCGAATGCAGATCGGCAGGAGCGTGTGCTCGATCTCGCGCTTCACCATGCTGTATTCCTGCTGCATGGCGTCCAGCGGACCGGCGGCGACATAGGCTTCCAGTTCGGCCACCGTGAGGTTGCTCGCCCCGATCGACCGGATCTTGCCCTGCGCCTTCAGGTCCTCCAGCGCCCGCATCGTCTCCTCGATCGGGGTCGTCGGGTCCTGCCAGTGGGTGATGTAGTGGTCGATGTGGTCGGTGCCGAGCCGCCTGAGGCTCTGTTCGATCTCGTAGACGATCGACTCGCGGCCGAGGTGGCGGTGCACGGGCTGGCCGTCATAGTCGAAGAAGTGGTTGCCCTTCGTGGTGTTCCAGACGAGACCGCATTTCGTCGCCAGCACCACCTTGTCGCGCCGCCCGGCAATCGCCTTGCCGACGATTTCCTCGGCCAGCCCTTTGCCGTAGGCCGGGGCCGTGTCGATCAGCGTGATGCCCTCGTCGATCGAGGCGTGGATCGCGGCGATGGACGCCGTCTCGTCGGTGCCGCCCCACATCCAGCCGCCGATCGCCCAGGTGCCGAGGCCGACGGCCGATGCCGCGATCCCCGACCGCCCGATGGTGCGTGTGAGCATTTCATGCGCCATTCTGCGGACCCTCCATCGCGGCCAGAACCTCCGTCGCGGTTTCCTCGTCGACCACGAGCGACTGCAGATAGCCGCCCGCCAGTGCGGCGCGGATCGGACGCACCTTTTCCCGGCCCGACGCCACGCCGAGCACGAACCGGCATTGCGCGAGATCCTCGGGCCGCACCGCCACCAGCCGCGCATTGGGCGGATAGTCGGCCAGCCGGCCGTCCTGCCGGATCAAATGCGCGAGGAACTCGCCCGCCGCGCCGCTGGTCCCCAAGAGTTCGCGGTCCGGGTCCGGGCCGGGGTGGAGATCGTAGTAGCTCGATCCCGGCGTCTGGATCGAACCGATGCCGACCAGCGCGATCGCTGCCTTGCGGGCGAGGTCGAACACTTCCTTCACCGAGGCCATCTCCAGCAGCAGGTCGCGCTGCCCGGTGCTCTCGGCGAAGAGCGGCGCGTGAAGCAGCAGCGTCGACCCGCCGAGCCGCTCGGCCAGGCGCGTGGCGAGGTGGTTGACGTCGGTGTAGTGCTTGCCCTGCACCCCGCCGGTCAGCGGTACGACGGTGACGTCGAAGCGGCGCTCGGCGTGGATGTTCTCGACCACCGCGCTGACGGCCTTGCCGCCGGTGATGGCGATCACGTCGCCGTCGCGCAGGGTCTCGAGGAGCTGGTTCGCGGCGGCACGCCCCACCTGCTGCAGCGTCGATTCGGGGCTCCGGGTCACCGTCGGGGTCACCACGGCGCCGAGCAGGCCCGCCGTCTCGACAAGCCGCTTCTCGATGTCGACGAGCCGCTGGAACGGGCTTTCGATTTCCACCTTGACCATGCCGAGCCTGCGGCCCTGGGTGATCAGCCGGCTGACCTTGGATGGCGAGAGGTTGAGCGCGGTCGCGATGTCGTTCTGCTTCATGCCGTCGATGAAATGCAGGACGAGCACCGTGTAGATCTGACGGGTGGACTCGAAATCTTCCTTGCCTTCGGCCATGCGAGCGTCCCGGTGCGACTGGTCCAGCATCATCCACGCCGTTTGTTGAGATAGTGGTCGATGGTGACGGCGGTCAGCAGGATCGAACCGCGGATGATGTCCTGCCAGTAGACGGACACGTCTAGCAAGGCGAGCGAACTGGAAACCACCGAAAGCAGGATTGTTCCGAGGATCGCGCCGAAGATGGTGCCGGTGCCGCCCGAGAGGCTGGCGCCTCCGATCACGGCGGCGGCGATGACGTTGAGCTCCATGCCGATGCCGAAGGTCGGCTGCGCCGAGCCGAACCGCGCCATGTAGATGACGCCTGCCAGCCCGCACAGACCCGAGCACAGCGTGGTGGTGAGGAACAGGACCCTCTTCGTGCGGATGCCCGAATAGGCCGCGGCCTTCTCGTTGCTGCCGGTGTAGAAGACCTTCCGGAAGATGGTGGTGCGCCGCAGCATGAAGTCGAAGGCGACCACCACGACGACGAAGATCACGATGACCACCGGGACGACCCCGATGGAGCCCTGGCCGATGAACTTGAACTCCGGGGGCAGGGTGAACAGGCCGAGCGGCCGCCCCCCGGTACCGAGCAGGCAGGCGCCGCGCGCGATCACCATCACCGCCAGCGAGACGATGAAGTGGTGCAGCCCGACGCGGGTGACGAAGAAGCCCATGCCCGCGCCGATGGCCGTGCACGCCGCGATGGCGATGCCCGACGCGATCCACGGGTCGACCCCGTTCAGGAACAGCAGCCCCGCGATGACCATGGCCAGAGCCGTGACCGAGCCGACGGAAAGATCGATGCCGCCGGAGATCAAGAGGATGGTCATGCCGACCACCACGATGCCTTCCACGGCGAAGGCCATCGCCATGGCACGCATGTTGTCCCAGGTGAGGAAGTAGGGGGAGGCGAACGACATCGCCACGAACAGGACGAGGATGATGAGGATCAGTCCGGTCTCGCGCATGCGCAGGAGCCGTCGCACCATCCCCCCGGCGCCTCCGGAGCCGCGCTCGACGTCGCGCGTCGTTGCCATGACGTCCTCCACCCTCATGGCCCGCGCGGCCTCTCTTCGGCGATCGAGGCCAGGTGCATGATCCGCTCCTCGGTCATCTCCTCGCCCGTCACCTCGCCGGTGATCCGGCCTTCCCGCACCACGAGCACGCGGTCGCACACCCCGATCAGTTCGGGCAGTTCGGAGGAGATCACGACGATGCCCACCCCGTTGCGCGCGAGTTCGCGCAGGATGCGGTGGATTTCCGCCTTGGCCCCGACGTCCACCCCGCGGGTGGGCTCGTCGAGGAAGATGACCTTCGGGTCGACGGAGAGCATCTTGGCGATCGCCACCTTCTGCTGGTTGCCGCCCGACAGCGTCGAGACCGGCTGGCCGATATGGCCGAAGCGCAGGCTGAGCCGGCCGCCGAGGTCCTCGGCGCGCCGGGCCTCCCGGTCCTCGTCGATGATCCCGAACCGCGAGGCGACCTGGTCGACGGCGAGCGCCGACACGTTGGCGGCGATCGACATGTCGAGGAACAGCCCGTCGCCCTTGCGGTCCT
>JAESFK010000988.1_pt1 | contig 10241 bp, 10 predicted proteins | sample 9269391 | NCBI WGS metagenome assembly JAESFK01 (sample SAMN14506231, study PRJNA617097) | algae metagenome | isolation source: Drouetiella hepatica UHER 2000/2452 and co-occurring heterotrophs from... | place: Slovakia: Slovak Paradise National Park, Hrabusice, Kosice Region | collected 2000-01-01
GGTAGCGGGAGAGGGACTCGAACCCCCGACACGCGGATTATGATTCCGCTGCTCTAACCAGCTGAGCTACCCCGCCCCACAGATCGGTTCACCGTTGAACGGCGATCCGTCGGAGGCCGCGATATAGGGGGCGGGGCAGGGGCTCGTCAAGCCTCTGCGGAGGAGAGCTTGCGCAGTCGCACCACCTTGAAGTAGCCGGAGCCGACATGGACGGTCTCGTAGCGGCCCGTCTTCGCCGCCCAGCCGGTCAGACGGCTGACCTTGAAGTCGGAACTCCAGCCGACCGCGCGTGCAAGCGGGGCGAGCGCCGTCCAGACCGCCGCGAAAGGACCGCCATCATCCACGAGGCGGCTCGAGATGATGATCTCGCCGCCGGGCTTGAGCACCCGGTCCATCTCGGCCAGGGCCTGCTCGGCGTCGGGCACGAGGGTGATGACGAACTGCGCGGTGACGGCGTCGAAGCGTTCCGCCGCAAAGCCGAGCCGGCAGGCATCCATCACCATCAACCCGCGAACATGCGCCAGTTTCTGGCTCGCGACCTTCCGGTTCGCGACCTTGAGCATGTCGAGCGAGAGGTCGGCGCCGAGCACGCGCGAATCGGGGCTGAAATAGGTGAGTGTCAGGCCGGTGCCGACACCGATCTCGAGAATGTCGGGGCCGCAGGCACAGGCCGCCTCGACCGCCTCGCGCTGGGGCGCGGCGAGCAGGCGCTGGTAGATCTTGTCGTAGATGCGTGCCCAGACGGCATAGACGCGCTTCTGGCTTTCGAGATGGTCGGGCACCGGCATGGAGCGGCTCTCGGGATCGGGAGGATTGGAAGCGCCGGCGGACCGGCTTCAGGAGAGGGCGAGAGCAATGCCGGGCTGCGACGCGGGAAGCGAGAGCTGCGGCCGCAGGATGGTGCCGCCGCCGAGCACGCGCGCGCCCGGCCCGGCATCGGCATAGATGACGCAGGCCTGACCGGGCGAGACGCCCTCCTCGTCGGTGGCGAGCTCGACCTTGAGCCCGGCGTCGTCGCGCGTCAGCCGCGCCTCGCGTGGCGCCCGGGTCGAGCGCACGCGCACGGCCACGTCGAGCCCCTCCGGCGGCAGCGCGTCCAGGGGCATCTCGCCGAGCCAGTTCAGATCGCGCAGCCGGACCTCGCGGACGTTGAGGGCTTCGCGCGGCCCGACGATGACACGGGCGGCGTCGGCATCGAGACGCAGCACATAGAGCGGCTCGGCTGCGCTGAGGCCCAGGCCCTTGCGCTGGCCAACGGTGTAGCGCAGCACGCCGTCATGACGCCCGAGCACGCGGCCGTCGAGATGGACGATGTCGCCCGGACGCGCCGCGCCCGGCTTCAGGCGCTCGATGACGTCGGCATAGCGGCCGTTGGGAACGAAGCAGATGTCCTGGCTGTCGGGCTTGTCGGCGATGCCGAGGCCGAGTTCGGCCGCCAGCGCCCGGGTCTGCGCCTTGTCGATGCCGCCGAGCGGGAAGCGGAGCAGGTCGAGCTGCTCCTGCGTCGTCGCATAGAGGAAATAGCTCTGGTCGCGGTTCGGGTCGGCGGCACGGAACAGGCCGCGATGGCCGTTCGGCAGTTCGCGCCCGACGACGTAGTGGCCGGTCGCCAGCGCGTCGGCGCCGAGTTCGCGGGCCAGCCCGAGCAGGTCGTTGAACTTGACCGTGCGGTTGCACTCGACGCAGGGGATCGGCGTCTCGCCAGCGAGGTAGCTCTCGGCGAAGCGCTCGATCACCGCGTCGCGGAAGCGGCTCTCATAGTCCAGCACATAATGGGGGATGCCGATCTGCTCGGCGACGCGGCGTGCGTCATGAATGTCCTGGCCGGCGCAGCAGGAACCGGCGCGGTGGACGGCCGCGCCATGGTCGTAGAGCTGCAGCGTCACGCCGATGACCTCGTAGCCCTCGCGCTGCAGCAGTGCCGCGACCACCGATGAATCGACACCGCCCGACATCGCAGCGACCACGCGCGTGGCCGCAGGCGGCTTGGCGATGTCGAGGGAGTTGCGGGGCGTCGTCATGAAAGGCTGCGGATTCCGGCGTGAAGGCGGACTATGGCCGGCTCTATACCGGCTTTGAGGCGCCGCTGCCAGCGGCGATGGGCAAAACCTGCCGCCCGGCCGGGGCGGGGCGGTCGATCTTGCCGCTGTGAGCGCCGCGAGGATCTGCCTAAGCCATTGAAATATCTTGACCGACCTCTGGCTCGGCATTTGCTGGACAGCGATTGGGGCTCTCTGCGCCCATGGTCCGGATGAACTGATGTCGATTCAGCCTGTGTTGAACTCTTCGCCCGCCGTCGAGCCCGCGATCCAGCGCCGGCGTGCGGCCGAGCGCGATGCGGGGGCTGAGAGGGAGAACTTCGTCCTGCCGCAGGAGGCTGCCCCCGAGGCTGCTGCGCCTGTTCGGGAGAGCGCGCGGGAGGCGGCCCGGGACACCGGTGAGGCGCGCCGTGCGGTCGAGGAGCCGACCACGGCCGCCGAGAAGCCGTCCGACACAGCTGCCAAACCCGCGACCCAGCAGGCCGCTTCCGAAGCTAATGCCAAGAATTCAGCCACGGAGACGGCCAAGCCGGTTGGAAACGCGACCGCGACCGCTCCAATCGCGCAGCCGGCAACGCCTAATCCCGACATCGGAGCATTGGTCAGCATAGCGGTTGCTGCGCAGGCCGAGGGTCAGCTGGGGAAAACGGGCAAGACCGCCGGCACCACCGGCGAAAAGCTTGAAGACCAAAAGCTTGAGGGCGAAGCCGGCTCGGTTGAAGCGGAGTTGAAGGTTGAAGGCGCGGCCGTCGTTGCGCCCGTTGTCCAGCCTGTCGCGTTCGTTCCGCCGGTCCCCGTTCCGACGCTGCCGATCGAATTGGCGGCTTCTGACGCCGACGTGGCCGGGGAGGGCGATCTGTTGTCCGGCAAGGCCGGGCCCGCGGCGGCTGCTGCCGCGCTATCCCTCGCGGCGGCAGGCGAAGCCCTGCCCGAAGCGGCTTCCAAACCGGTGGTGCCCGACGCGGGAACGGCAGGCACAGTGCCTTCGCCGGCACCCAAGCATGGCTCGTCCGTTTCGGCATCCGAGGCGCTGTCGTTGCCGGTCGATGGCGGCCACGTCAAAACGTCCGAGGCCACGCAGATCCCGGGGCAGACGCAGAGTCCGGCACCTGCCCAGGCATCAGCTCCAGCGGATTTGAAGCCGCTCGAGGCGCTCCAGCAGGCGTTGAACCCGATCGATCTCTCCGTACTGGGCCAGCAGGGCGGCGCCAGGCCGGACCCGCTGCGCATCCTGACGACGCCGGAGCAGTTCGCCGCGCAGGCGCCCGTCGCCACACCAGGTCAAAATGCGGCAGAAGGCCAGCCGACGCCGCTTCATGTGTTGCCCATCGAGATCGGCCTGCGGGCCCTTGCTGGCGCACGCCAGTTCGACATCAGGCTCGACCCTGGCGAACTGGGGCGGGTCGACGTCAACCTGTCGATCTCCGACGCTGGCGAAGTCAGCGCCAAGATGGTCGTCGATCGTGTCGAGACGCTGCATCTGCTGCAGCGGGATGCGCGCACGCTCGAGCGAGCCTTCGAGCAGGCCGGGCTGAAACCGTCCGACGGCGGCGTCGAGATTACCCTTCGCGACCCGTCCGACCAGTCGGGTTTCCGCCAGAACCGGCAGCAGGACGAGGCGCCCCAACGCGCGCGTATCCTGGCCCATGGTTCAGAGACCGGCGACGACAATCCCATTTCCACGCAATCCGCGCCCGTCCGCCGCTTCGTGCGGCTCGGCGGCGTGGATATGAGCGTCTGATCAAAGGAGGAGCGCCATGGCCGTCTCCAGCACCAACAGCAGCACTTCGACGACGGCCAACACGAGCACGGTCTCGGGCGGAGCGTCGATCGCGAATAACTTCGACCAGTTCCTGACGCTGCTGACGACGCAGCTCAGGAACCAGTCGCCGCTCGATCCGCTCGATACCAACCAGTTCACTGCCCAGCTCGTCCAGTTCGCCGGCGTGGAGCAGCAGCTCAAGACCAACGAGACGCTGACGTCGCTGCTCAGCCTGAACGCCGCGGGCACGGCGACCAACGCCGTCGGCTTCATCGGCTCGACCGTCACCGCCGACGGCAAGACGACACGCCTCGAGAAGGACAAGGCCGAGTGGCAGGTCAATGTCCCGCGCGGCGGTGCTGCGACGATCACGATCAAGGATGCCAAGGGCAGTGTCGTGCAGACGCTGACGAAATCGCTGGTCGCCGGCGACCAGACCTATACCTGGGACGGCACGACCTCGACTGCGCAGAAGGCGCCGGCCGGCGAGTACACCATCACGATCGACGCCAAGGACACGGCGGGCGTGGCGATGACGGCGACGACCAAGATCAGCGGTGTCGTCGACGGCGTCGACTTCACGGGTTCGATCCCGACGCTCAAGATCGGCACCATCAGCGTGCCGATCGACCAGGTCAAAAGCGTCGTCCGTGCGAAATGATCGCGAATCGAAGATGCGGAAAGCCAGCGTCTTCGCCTTAGGCAATTCTTAAAGCCGCAGGCCTATGCTCAGCACAAGTAGCTCTGTTGAGTTGTGTGAGTGTACCATGACCGAGCCTTTGCGACCACGGGTGAAGTACGTGATCGGACCGGACGGAAGTCCGCTGACGATTGCGGACCTCCCGCCCATGAATACCCGCCGCTGGGTGATCCGGCGCAAGGCCGAGGTCGTCGCCGCCGTGCGCGGCGGCCTGCTCAGCCTGGAAGAGGCCTGCCAGCGCTATACGCTGACGGTCGATGAATTCCTGAGCTGGCAGATGTCGATCGACCAGCATGGCCTCGCCGGCCTGAGAACGACGCGCATCCAGCATTACCGCCAGTAAGCGCGCCTTCTCGCGCTGCATTTTTCAAGGCGCCGGTCCCTCGGGACCGGCGCCTTTTTCGTCGTTCTGGCGTCGGAACGTCGGTGACCCGCGGGCCACGGAAGGACAATCTTTAACGGAGAGCCGGTAAAAATTAACCGGACGCTAACCATGCACCGGGAAAAACTTGCCTAGTGAGCCGACCCGATGCGCGGCTATGACGGCTTTGTGAAACGGATAGCGGCGTGAGCGGCATCGTCCAACAGTTCCAGCGATTCGGAGCGGCCCGCCTGGCGGCCATGCTCGCGGTGACGCTTGCGCTCGTCGGCTTCTTCGGCTTCGTCATGCTGAAGATGTCCCAGCCCGCGATGAGCGTGCTGTTTTCCGACCTGTCGCAGCAGGATGTCAGCGCGATCCTGAAGGATCTCGACACGCGCAACATCAAGTACGAGCTGCGCGGCGACGGCCAGACCGTGCTCGTCGCAAAGGCGGACGTCCCGCGCCTGCGGCTCGACCTCGCCAGCAAGGGCATTCCGGCCGGTGGCGGCGTCGGCTACGAGATCTTCGACAAGGGCGACGCCTTCTCGTCGACCAGCTTCGTGCAGAACATCAACCATCTGCGCGCGCTGGAGGGCGAGCTGTCGCGGACGATCCGGTCGATCAGCCGCGTCCAGGCGGCGCGGGTCCATCTCGTCATCCCGGAGAAGCGCTTGTTCGAGCGCGACCGCGAGCCGCCACGCGCCTCGATCGCACTGAAGCTCGCCGGCGATCTCGATGCGGCGCAGGTGCGGGCGGTGCGCCACCTCGTCTCGTCGGCGGTGGACGGGCTCAAGCCGGAGCGGGTTTCGATCGTCGATGAGCGCGGACGGCTGCTGGCCGACGGTGCCCAGACCGACAACGGTCTCGCCGGCCTCGGCATCGAGGAACGGCAGATCGGGATCGAGAAGCGCCTGAAGCTTCAGATCGAGGACATCGTCGCCAGCATCGTCGGCCACGGCCGCGCGCGCGTGCAGGTTTCGGCCGCGCTGGACAGCAACCGGATCGAGAGCCGCTCAGAGACCTTCGATCCCGAGAGCCGGGTCGTACGCTCCAGCCAGAACCGCACCGAAGCCTCGACGACGTCGGAGAATGGCGGCGCCGTGACCGTCGGCAACGAGCTGCCCGGCGCTCAGCAGGGCCAGGGTGGCACGCCCGCTCCCAAGGACGCCTCGCAGAAGAACGAGGAAGTGGTCAACTACGAGATTTCGCGCACGACCCGCACCGAGGTGCTGGAGGGCGGCCGGGTCAAGAAGCTTTCAGTCGCCGTGCTGGTCGACGGCACCTATACGCGCAGCCCCAACGGCGATGTCTCCTATCAGCCCCGCAGCACCGAGGACCTCGAGCGCATCGGGCAACTGGTCCGCACGGCGGTCGGCTTCGACGACGGACGTGGAGACAAGATCGAGGTCGTGAACCTGCGCTTCGCCGAGGCGCCGCCGGCGGTGACCGATCTGGTCGATCAGAGCCTGATGCAGCAGTTGCTCTCCTTCACCAAGGAGGATGTCGTCCGCTTCGCGGAGCTTGGCGTCATTTCGCTGCTGACGCTGATCGTGCTGATGGTCGTGGTGCGGCCGCTGCTCAGGCAGGTCCTGGCGCCCGAGGGCGGTGTCGGCAGGGCGCTGCCGGCCTTCATGCGCAACGGCACGTTGGTGACGTCGGCGGAGACGACCGGAGACCCGGCCGGGTCGCGGGCGCTTGCCACGGTGTCGGAGGGAATGCCCATCGAGGTCGAGGCGCCGTCCGAGCGCATGCTAGCGGTCGCCCAGATCAAGGGCCAGCTCAAGGCCCAGTCGGTCGAGAAGATCGGCCAGATGGTCTCGCAGAATCCAGCCGACAGCGTCGCGGTGCTGCGCACCTGGATCCACGAGAAAGCCACGGCATGACGGGTCTTTTGAGTCATGGCTGAAGAACGTTCCATCGCAACGCGGAACTCGGGCGGTCGCGACGCGATCGAGGGCGGCGGCATCGGCGTCTCCGACATCGACACGATGACCGGCCCGCAGCGGGCCGCCGTCATCCTGCTGGTCCTGGGAGAGGACCATGGTCGCAAGATCTGGTCGGAGTTCGACGACGAAGAGATCCGCATCATCACCCGCGCCATGGCCGAACTCGGCACGGTCGATTCCGACGATGTCGAACGGCTGATGCTCGATTTCGTCGGAAAGCTGTCGAGCGCGGGTGCCGTGACCGGCTCCTTCGATCGGACGATCTCGCTGCTCGAGAAGATCCTGCCCGGCGACCAGGTCGCGATGATCATGGAGGAAATCCGTGGTCCCGCCGGACGCAACATGTGGCAGAAGCTCGGCAATATCGACGCCGTCGTGCTCGCCAACTTCCTGAAGAACGAATACCCGCAGACGATCGCGGTCATCCTCTCGAAGATTCGGCCGGATCATTCGGCGAACGTCCTCCGCAACTTGCCAAACGATCTCTCGATCGAGGTCGTCGGCCGGATGCTGCGGCTGGAAGGGGTGCAGAAGGAAGCTCTCGACCACATCGAAAACACTCTGCGAACCGAGTTCGTCGCGACCTTGACCCAGACGCGCCGCCGCGACCCGCACGAGATGATGGCCGAGATCTTCAACGGCTTCGACCGTCAGACCGAGATCCGTTTCCTTTCGGCGCTCGACGCCTCCAACCAGGATTCGGCCTCGCGCATCCGCGCGCTGATGTTCACCTTCGAGGATCTGGCCAAGCTCGACGCGGCCGGGCTGCAGACCCTGATGCGGCAGGTCGACAAGGACACCCTGGCGCGTGCCCTCAAGGGCGCCAGCGAAACGATGCGGAACTTCTTCTTCGGCGCGATGTCGCAGCGCGCCGTCAAGAACATGCAGGACGACATGCAGGGTCTCGGGCCGCTGCGCCTCAAGGAAGTCGACGAGGCGCAGACCAAGCTGGTCACCTTGACCAAGGACCTGGCCGACAAGGGCGAGATCGTCCTGTCCAAGGGCAATTCGGAAGACGAACTGGTCTATTGATGATGAGCAGCGCCACGAAATTCACGTTCGGCACCGATTTCCGCGAAGGCGGAAGGCGTGCCGCGGGCGAGGCGGACATCGCCGCCGCGCGGGCGGAGGGCGTCGTTGCCGGCCGCGAGCAGGGTCGTCGCGAGGCCGAAAGCCAGCTCAACGGCCTGGTCGCGCAACTGGCCCGCGCTGCCGAGCGCCTTGTCTCGCAGCAAGCCGCCCATGCTGCCGAGGTCGAAGCCCAGGCCGCCTATGTCGCCATCGTCGCTGCGAAGGCGCTGGCCGGTGCGGCACTGGCGGAGCGGCCGCTCGCGGCACTGGAGAACGGATTGCGGGAATGCTTGTCCCATGCCCGTCTCGCGCCGCATCTCGTGATGCGGGTGAATGACGGCGCCGTCGAAGCGGCCGAGGGCCTGGTCAAGCGCCTGGCGCAGGAGTTGGGGTTCGCCGGCCGCCTCGTCGTGCTGGGCGAGCCTGACATTGCGCCGGGCGACGGGCGCATCGAATGGGCCGATGGCGGCTTCGTCATCGAGTCGGAACGGCTGGCACGGCTGGTGGAACAGGCGGTCGCGCATGCCTTCCCCGGCTTCCACGCCCCTCACGGTAAGGACGACAGATGAGCCCGGACAACGATCTCAACCTGCCGCCGCTGAACCCGGCCGACCTGTCCTTCGACCACAACGACATGTCGGTGGCGCGCTCGGGGCCGATCCCGGTGAAGACGGCCGAGGACCTCGAGCAGGTCTTCGACGTGCCGGTCAACGTCTCCGCCGTGCTCGGCTCCTCGAAGATCGCGATCGGCGACCTGCTCCAGATCGTGCCCGGCGCCGTGCTGGAACTCGACCGCCGCGTCGGCGAGGCGATCGACATCTTCGTCAACGAGCGTCTGGTGGCGCGTGGTGAGGTCGTCGTGGTCGAGGACCGGCTCGGCGTGACCATGACCGAAATCATCAAGGCCGACCGGTGATGCCCGGCCGACCCGACACGCATTCACGCAGAAAGGCCTGAGCCATGCGCCTCATCATTGCCGGCGGTCTCAAGGGACAGCTTATCGCGGCCGCCAAGATCGCGATCGCCCATGGCGCCAACGTCACTCACACCGAAAGCCTCGACCAGACATTGGCCGTGCTGCGCGCCAAGGGCGCCGACCTGCTGATGGTCGAGGTTACGCTGCCGGTCGCGCAATTCGTTGCGGCACTGGAGGCCGAGCGTATCCGTACGCCGATCGTGGCCTGCGGCACCTCGACCGACGCGCGCGCTGCCGTCGCCGCGATCCAGGCCGGAGCGCGCGAATATGTCCCGCTGCCGCCCGATCCCGAGCTGATCGCGGCCGTGCTGGAGGCGGTTGCCGCCGACCAGTCGAGCCTGATCTGGAAGGACCCGGCGATGGAGCGGGTCGTCCAGCTCGCCGCGCAGATCGCCCGCTCGGACGCACCCGTTCTGGTCACCGGCGAAAGCGGCACCGGCAAGGAGGTGATCGCGCGTCACCTGCACCAGAAATCCCTGCGCAAGGACAAGCCCTTCGTGGCCGTCAACTGCGCCGCCATTCCCGACAATCTGCTCGAATCCGAACTGTTCGGCCATGAGAAGGGGGCCTTCACCGGGGCCATCGCGCGGCGCATCGGCAAGTTCGAGGAGGCCAATGGCGGCACGCTGCTGCTCGACGAAATCTCGGAGATGGATGTCCGCCTCCAGGCCAAGCTGCTGCGCGCCTTGCAGGAGCGCATGATCGATCGCGTCGGCGGCACGCAGCCGGTCAAGGTCGACCTGCGCATCATCGCGACCTCGAACCGCAATCTCGGCGATGCCGTGCGCGAGGGCTCGTTCCGCGAAGACCTGTTCTATCGTCTCAACGTGGTGCATCTGCGCCTGCCGGCATTGCGCGAGCGGCCGGGGGACATCCTGGCGCTGGCCGATCACTTCGCCCGCAAATATGCCGAGCTCAATGGCATGCCGCTGCGCCCCGTCGCGGCGGATGCCCGCAAGCTGCTGCTTTCGAACGCCTGGCGCGGCAATGTCCGCGAACTGGAGAACACGATCCACCGCGCCGTGCTGCTGGCAAAGGGTACCGAAATCGGGGCGGAGGCGGTGATGACGCCGGAAGGCGAGACGCTTGGCCCAGCGGCCTCGCGCGACAGCGCCGCACGCGCGGCGCAAACGGCCGAAGCCGTGACGCGGTCGCTCGTCGGCCATACGGTCGCCGATGTCGAGCGCGAGCTGATCCTCGACACGCTCGACCACTGTCTCGGCAACCGCACCCATGCGGCCAAGATTCTGGGAATTTCGATCCGCACGCTACGCAACAAGCTCAGCGAATATACTTCCGCCGGGATCGTGGTGGCGGAACCGGGCCAGGCGCGCGTCAACGCGCTCTGACCCGGCAGCGTATCTCAGTAGTAATAGCGCCGGCGAT
>JAESFK010000989.1_pt1 | contig 10233 bp, 8 predicted proteins | sample 9269391 | NCBI WGS metagenome assembly JAESFK01 (sample SAMN14506231, study PRJNA617097) | algae metagenome | isolation source: Drouetiella hepatica UHER 2000/2452 and co-occurring heterotrophs from... | place: Slovakia: Slovak Paradise National Park, Hrabusice, Kosice Region | collected 2000-01-01
TCCGATCATGACCCATCGCATACACATCAAGGGCGCCATCGTTCTGTCGATGGACGACGCCATCGGCGCATTGCGTGAGGCCGACGTGCTGGTGGAAGACGACCGGATTGCCGCAGTCGGCCCCGAACTCACCGTCGACGGCGCCGAAACGATCGACGGGCGCGGGCGCATCGTCATCCCCGGCATCGTCAACGGCCACATGCACACCTGGCAGACCGGGCTGCGCAGCCTCTGCTCCAACATGACGCTGCTGGAATATTTCCGCTGGGTGCACCGTGGCCTCGCCACCGCCTTCCGGCCGGAGGACATTCATATTGCCACGCTGGCCGGCGCGCTCGGGCAGATCAATGCCGGCGCCACCACGCTCGGCGACTGGTGCCACAACAACCCGACGCCGGACCACACCGACGCGGCTGTCGACGGGCTGTTCGAGAGCGGCATCCGCGCCGTCTTCCTGCACGGCTCGCCGAAGCCCGACCCGAAGCCGGGCGAGCCGCATTTCTCGGAGGTTCCGCATCCGCGCCACGAGATCGAACGGCTGATGAAGACCCGCTTCGCCAGCCGCGACCAGCTGGTGACGCTCGGCATGGCGATCCTCGGGCCGCATTATTCGACGATGGAGGTATCCCGTTCCGACTTCCGGCTCGCCCGGGACCTGGGGCTGGTCGCGTCGATGCACCAGGGCGGCGGCGAGGCGAAGACGCCCGGCGGGTGGGAACGGCTGGAAGAAGAGGGGCTTGTCGGCGCGGGCATCAACGTCGTCCACGGCAATAACCTGACCGACGACCAGATGAAGCGGTTCGTCGATGCAGGTGTCTCCTTCACCATCACGCCGGAGAACGAGATGATCCAGGGCCATGGCTGGCCGGTCACCGGCCGGGTGATCGCCGCCGGCGGCCAGCCGACCTTCGGCATCGACATCGAATCGGTGGTCTCCACCGACATGTTTTCGGTCGCGCGCGCGGCGCTGGCCTGCGAGCGGGCGCTGGAGAACGCAGCCTTCCGGGCCGAGCATGGCGGCATCCCCGATGCGAGCAGGGTGACGACGAAGGACGCGCTGCGCTGGATCACCATCGAGACCGCGCGCATGCTCGGCATCGGTGATCGCGTCGGCTCGCTGACGCCCGGCAAGCAGGCCGACATCACGGTGATCGACGCCACCGGCTGGAACATGTGGCCCGTCCACGACCCCTATTCCACGGTCATCATGCAGGCCGGGGTCGGCAATGTCGAACACGTGCTGATCGGCGGACAGTTCCGCAAGCGCGACGGGAGGCTGGTCTGGACGGACGCCGAGCGGGTGAAGCGCGAACTGGAGGCCTCAGGGCGGCGTATCGCCTCGCATCTGGGGATCCCGACGCAGATGGACGCCTGAAGCCTGACCATCGGCGAAGCGGCGCCATTCTCAGTTTGCGCGACTTTCCGGTCGCCGCTGAACGCACGAAGCGCTATGCCGATCAGGGTCCATGCGCCGCTGCCCCAGGGGCATACCGAAGGTTGCGGCGGCGCGGGCCAGGGCTTAAAAAGGCGACAGGGAGTGAGAGACATGAACATCAAGACCGAAACCGCGTCCGAGATCGCCATCCCGTTCGACGCCGGTAAGCTTGACCGGCTCATGGACAGGGCGGGCCTCGACATCCTCGTCGCCACGTCGAAGCACAACGTCCAGTACCTGCTTGGCGGCTACAAGTTCATCTTCTTCGCCGCAATGGATGCCATCGGGCACAGCCGCTACCTGCCGGTGGTGATCTACGAGAAGGGCCAGCCGGAGCGGACCGCCTACATCGCCAACAAGATGGAAAACGCCGAGCACGCCAACCGGCCGTTCTGGACGCCGAATTTCCATCCGGTCTCCTGGGGCAGCGCGGACGCGGCCGAATTCGCGGCGGAGCACATCCGCAAGATCGCCAAGCCGGGCGCCCGGATCGGCATCGAGCCGCCGTTCCTGCCTGCGGATGCGCATGACGTGCTGGCCCATCTCGGCAACAGCACCGAGCTGCTGGATGCGACCGACGTGTTCGAACGGATGCGCGCGGTCAAGACACCCGAGGAACTGGGCAAGCTGCGGACCGCTTCGGAACTGATCACGGATTCCATGCTGGCGACGATCGAGTGGGCCGGCGAAGGCAGGACGAAGGCCGAGATCATCGAGCGGCTGCGCCTCGAGGAGACACGGCGCGGCCTGCAGTTCGAATATTGCCTGCTGACGCTCGGGTCGTCGCACAACCGCGCTTCCTCGCCGCAGGCGTGGGCGAAGGGCGAGGTGCTCTCGATCGATTCGGGTGGCAACTGGCACGGCTACATCGGCGATCTCTGCCGCATGGGTGTCCTCGGCGAGCCGGATGCCGAACTCGAGGATCTGCTCTCCGAGGTGGACGCGGTGCAGCAGGCCGCCTTCGCCAAGGTGCGGGCCGGGGCGCTGGGCGGCGAGCTGATCGAGGCCGGCCAAACCGTGCTGGCGGCGTCGAAGGTGGCGCCCTTCACCGATTTCTTCGCGCATGGCATGGGTGTCATCACCCATGAAGTGCCGTTCCTGATGACCGACCATCCGGTAAAGTACGAGGGCGTGGACGCCGCCAATCCGCTGGAGGCCGGCATGGTGCTCTCCATCGAGACGACCATGCTTCATCCGACGCGCGGCTTCATCAAGCTGGAAGACACGGTGGCCGTGACCGAAACCGGCTACGAGATGTTCGGCGAACGCGCCCGCGGCTGGAATCGCGGCGGGAGTTGACCGAGCCGCTCACAGCCGCGTTCGGCCGAACCGGTTCCAACGCACCGCCCCGAGGCGGATGCGCTCGCGAAGGATGGTGAGCAGGCCCGAGCCGGCGATGACGGCCAGGCCGCACAGCGACCAGAAGTCGGGATTCTCGTCGAACAGCAGCGCTCCGATCACGACCGCCCAGATGATCTGGGAGTAGTGGATCGGGGCAAGCTGGTTGGCCTCGGCGAAACGCGTCGCCCGCAGCAGCAGGATGTGGCCGCTCGCGGCGAAGGCGCCGGCCAGCAGAAGGATCATCCACTCCATCGCCGTCGGCATGGTCGCCCCGGTGAAGAGCAGGGCGACACCGTTGAAGGCCACCCCGTAGAGGATCAGGAAGCCCAGGATGGTGGTGTGGCGCTCGCGCGCCGAAAGCGAGCGCATGAGGATGATGCTCGATGCGCTCAGCATGGCCATCGCCACGGCCGCGGCGTGCCCCAACTCGAGTGTCCGGAAGCCCGGACGGACCACCAGCAGCACACCGGCAAATCCGGCCATGATGGCGAACCAGCGCCACGGTCCGACGCGCTCCTTGAGAAGCACCATCGACAGGATGGTGACGAACAGGGGCGACAGGAAGACGATGGCATAGACCTCCGCCAGGGGGATGGTGGTGAAGGCGAACACGCTGAGCACGCTGGCGACGAGGCCGATCAGCGCACGAGCCTGGACCGCCCAGGGGTGGCGCATGCGCCAGAAGTCGCGCCAGGGCTCGCCGCCCGGTCGCGCCAGAAGGATGAAACCTCCGGCGATGGCGGTCTGGAAGAAGCCGATCTCGAAGATCGACATGTCGCCGCCGAGCGCCTTGATGGCGGCATCGCTCCAAGAATAGGTGGCGTAGGCGAGCAGGGCCAGCAGGATGCCGTTGGTCACGCAGGATCGTCCGGGGTCGGCGCCGCCCGGTCGGGCGGCGCGAATCGGACCTTACCGCGTCCCGGACCACGCTGCGCGAGTGCGTTCCCGCCACAAAGCGGTTGTGGCGGAAAGTTGCCGGACGGACACAGGTCCGCCGGCCGCGTCGGTCAGCCCTCCTTCGGCAGCAGCCTGAAGTCGGGGAGGTGGCGCAGGCCCAGTTCCGGGCCGGCGGGCGAGTAGACCACGAAGAGCTGCATCGGCTGGTCGCCGGTGTTCAGCGTCGAGTGGAAACGGCTTTCGGGCACGTAGATGGTGCAGCTGGGGCCGACTTCTTGCGTGACGGGATTGCCGGCTTCGTCCTCGACCATCTGCTCGCCGGTGCCGGAGATGACGAAGATGATTTCCTCCGCGCCGGGATGGTTGTGGCGCGTATGTCCCTGTCTTGGCGGCAGGTCGACGACGCCGCCGGAGAAGCGCTCCGCGCCGTTCACCTCCGGCGCCACGGTCAGCGCCAGCTTGCCCCAGTCGAACCCGAAAGCGCTCACGTCCTTCGGATAGACGAACACCTTGCTGCGGTCGGTCATTGTCTCATCCCTTCGATACGGGCTTGCCGATGGCAAGCGCCTTGAAATCCGCCGTCTGCTTCGCGATCGCGGCCTCCGCCGGCAGCCTCTCCATGGAAGAGGCACCATAGAAGCCGTGCAGGCCCTCGACGCGCTCGAGAATGTAGCGGGCATCATCGGGCATCGAGATCGGCCCGCCATGGCACAACAGGATCACATCCTTGCGCACCGAGCGCGCCGCTTCGGCAATGACATCGATCTCCTTCACGCAATCGTCGAGGGACTTGGCGCTGGTCGCCCCGATCGTGCCGCCGGTCGTCACCCCCATATGCGCCACGACGATGTCGGCCCCGGCGCTGGTCATTGCCTTCGCCTCCTCTGCGTTGAAGACGTAAGGCGTGGTCAGCAGGTCGAGTTCATGCGCGGCGGCGATCATGTCGACCTCAAGCCCGTAGCCCATGCCCGTCTCCTCGAAACTCTGGCGCATGGCCCCGTCGAACAGACCGATCGTGGGGAAGTTCTGCACGCCGGAGAAGCCGAGATCCTTCAGTTCGGCGAGCAGGCGCGGCATGATGACGAACGGATCGGTGCCGTTGACGCCGGCCAGCACGGGCGTGTGCCTGACCACCGGCAGAACTTCGACCGCCATCTCCTTCACGATCTCGTTGGCGTTGCCGTAGGCGAGCAGTCCGGCGGCCGACCCGCGGCCGGCCATGCGGTAGCGTCCGGAATTGTAGATGATGATGAGGTCGATCCCGCCGGCCTCCTCGGATTTCGCGGACAGCCCTGTTCCGGCGCCGCCACCGACGATCGGTCGCCCCTCGGCGATCATGGCACGGAATTTTTCGAGGATTTTCTGGCGGGGAATGGCCGGCATCGGGGATCCTGGGTCAGGGTGTCGTTGGCTGTGTGTCGAAGCCCGGCGCGCTTACCGGGCGATCTCTCTGAAGGCCGCCACGGCGGCGGCCGCGAACGCAGGGTCGTTGATGTGGAGCGGCAGGCGGAGGACACGACGGTCCTGCGTCGCCTCGATGGTGGACTCCAGAGCGGCGAACAGCGCCGCATCGGCCTCGGCGTCGTGAAAGGCGCCGCCTTCGGCGTCCAGCGCGGAGACGCCCTTTTCGGGAATCAGGAAGCGCACAGGCCCGTGACAAAGGTTCAGCTTGCGGCCGATCCACTCGCCGACGGCGCGGCACTCTGCCGGCGTGGTGCGCATCAGCGTCACGTTCGGGTTGTGGCGATAGAGCAGGCGCGCGCGCCACTTCGCCGGAACGGTATCCGGCGCCCAGAAGTTGATCATGTCCAGCGCGCCAGCCGATCCGACATAGGGAAGCCCGGTGCGCGCCACGACATCCAGCCTGTCCTCGCCGGCGGGCAGGACGCCGCCGAACAGCAGGTCGCAGATTTCCGTCGTGGTGATGTCGAGGATGCCGGAAAGCAGTCCGCTGTCGGCCATCTTCTCCATGGTCCGGCCGCCGGTTCCCGTCGCGTGGAACACGAGGCAGTCGTAGTCCGCCTTCAGCTGATCCACGATCTGGGTCACGCACGTGGTGGTGACTCCGAACATGGTCAGGCCGAGGGCCGGCTTGCCCGCGCGGCGCGGCGGTGGATTGCGCGCCATCCCGACGATCGCCTGGGCGGCATTGTGGAGGACGATGCGGCTGAGGCCGTTCAAGCCGGCCATATCCGTGACCGAAGGCATCATCACGATATCGGAGACGCCGACATAGGGCGCGGTGTCTCCCGACGCGAGGGTCGACACCATCAGCTTGGGCAGGCCCAGCGGCAGTTCGCGCATGCCGGCCGTGATGATCGCCGTGCCGCCGCCGCCGCCGATACCGATCATGCCGTCGCAACCGGACAGCTGACGGGCGTAGGCGGCGAAGGCCGTCGTCATGGCCGACACCGCCTCTCCGCGGTCCCCCGACGAGAGCGCTTGCGGCGCCCCCGCATCTCCGTGCGCGGCCACCTCGCCTGCCGTCACGTCCACTGCAACCGGCGGCTCGCGTATACCGACATCCACCACGACGGGCTGCGCCCCCGCCGCGGCGATGCACTCGGCCAGGAAGGCGAGTTCTTCCCCCTTCGTGTCGGCGGTGCCGACGACGTGAATGCGCGCCATTCTCCTCCCCGGTCGTCGCCCCCGGCCCCCATGGTCGATCAGAAGTTTGTGATCGACGGAAGCCGTTGCATGTTTTTGAGACGCGTGTATCGTATTGATATGGACGTCTCACGTCAACAGCCAGCCGCAGACGAGGAGAGCGAACGCGGTCCCCGCGCCCGCACCCGCCGACTGATGCTGGAAACCGCGAGCCGCCTCATGCAGGACGGATTGACGCCTTCCGTCAGCGAGGCGGCTGAGGCGGCGGGGGTTTCCCGGGCAACGGCCTACCGCTATTTCCCGAGCCAGGCCGCGCTGGTTCAGGCAGTGGTCGACGAAGGCCTCGGCCCCATCCTCACCTGGCCTCCGCCTGCCGGCACTGCCGAAGAGCGGGTGGCAGACCTCCTTTCCACGGCCCTTCCCCGCATCGAGACCTACGAGGCGACGTTCAAGGCGGCGCTCAAGCTGTCGCTCGAGCAGTGGGCACGCCAGCGCGCGGGTACGCTTGGCGATGAACCGCATTTCACGCGCGGGCATCGGATAGACCTGCTCCAGGACGCCATCGGTCCGCTGGAGGGCACCGTTTCCAAGGCGAAACGCGATCGCCTCGCCCAGGCGCTTTCGCTGGTTTTCGGCGTCGAAGCATTGATCGTACTGAAGGATATCTGGGGGCTCGACTCCGAGGAAACGGGTGCCGTGGCCCGGTGGGCGGCCGGCGCAATGGTCCGGTGCACCGTCGAGGAGGCAGAACTCGCGTAGACCTTGACGCTGGTCTGGCGTCCGATCTGGCCGGACCAGATAGATGGCTGCCGGGGGTCAGGAAGCATGAGTTGGGCGATGCGGGTGTGCACCGCCCACGATGCAGGCACGACCGGCAAAAGTACATGAACCGAAACGAAGAAATTTTGATGCTTGCGCTGCATGCGTGCTCGATCAACACGGGAGAAGCCTCTTGACGGGCGCGACATATTGGTAATACCAGATTGACCAGCGCGCGGGTTCAGCGCGACTGACGAGATTGCCGGGAGGAACGACCAAGGAGGGTCGCGCGGCGATCTGGACAGGTTGAGCAGGGAGGCCGGCGATGGGTCCGGCCGAAGCAGAACCAAGCAGGGAGGAACTTTTATGCGGAAGACATTGACCGGTGTGATTGCCGGCCTGGCGGTCTCGCTTGCGAGCGGGACGTCGGTCTATGCTCAGGAGCTGACGATCTTCTGGGCCGAGTGGGATCCGGCGAACTATCTTCAGGAACTGGTGAACGAATACGAGGCCGAAACGGGGGTGAAGGTCACCGTCGAGACGACCCCATGGCAGGACTTCCAGACCAAGGCCTTTACGGAGTTCAACGCACAGGGGTCGGCCTACGACATGGTCGTCGGGGACTCGCAGTGGCTCGGTGTCGCCTCGGAGGCCGGTCACTACGTCGACCTGACCGATTTCTTCAACAAGCACAATCTCGGCGAGGTAATGGCGCCGGCGACCGTGAAGTACTATGCCGAGTATCCTTCGAATTCGAAGAAGTACTGGGCGATCCCGGCGGAAGGTGACGCGGTCGGCTGGTCTTATCGCAAGGACTGGTTCGAGGACCCGGCGGAGATGGCCGCGTTCAAGGAGAAGTACGGCTACGATCTGGCGGTTCCGACGACATGGGCGCAGATGCGCGACATCGCGGAGTTCTTCCATCGTCCCGACGAGAACCGCTACGGCATCGCGATCTACACGGACAACTCGTATGACGGCCTGGTGATGGGCGTCGAGAACGCGATCTTCTCGTATGGCGGCGAGCTTGGTGACTACGGCACCTACAAGGTGGACGGGATCATCAATTCCGAGGAGAACATCGCCGCGCTCGAAGCCTACCGTGAACTCTACACCTTCACGCCTCCGGGCTGGGCGAAGTCGTTCTTCGTGGAGAACAACCAGGCGATCACCGAGAACCTGGCCGCGATGAGCATGAACTACTTCGCCTTCTTCCCGGCGCTGGTCAACGAGGCATCCAACCCGAACGCGAAGGTCACGGGCTTCTTCGCCAATCCGGCCGGACCCGGCGGCGACCAGTTCGCAGCGCTCGGCGGACAGGGCATCTCGGTCGTCAGCTATTCTGACAACCAGGAAGAGTCGATGAAGTTCCTGGAATGGTTCATCAAGGACGAGACCCAGAAGCGCTGGGCGGAACTCGGTGGCTACACGGCTTCGGCGAAGGTGCTCGAATCCGAGGAATTCCAGAACGCGACGCCTTACAACAAGGCCTTCTACGAGACCATGTTCAAGGTGAAGGACTTCTGGGCGACGCCGGAATATGCGGAGCTGCTGATACAGATGAATCAGCGGGTCTACCCGTATGTGACGGCTGGTGAAGGCACCGCGAAGGAAGTCCTCGACAACCTGGCTGCCGACTGGAACGCGACGTTCAAGAAGTACAACCGCGTCCAGGAGTGACCGGACCCGAACGAACCTCGGAGGGGGCGGCAATCTGCCCCCTCCTTTTTTGAAGCGCCTGGGGAGGAAGAGCCTTGGCAACCGCCGTAATGACCCGGCTCGACCCGCAGTCCCGTGCCGCCGCGCGCGGCATGAGCGACCTGTCGATCCGCAATCTGTTCATCATCCCGACGATCGTCTTTCTGATCGTCTTCAACATCTTCCCCCTGCTCTATTCACTGGGCTACTCGTTCACCGATTTCCGGGCGTCGTCGCCGGCACCGGCCAATTTCGTCGGCCTGCAGAACTATCGTGAACTGCTCAACGACCCCTTCATCTGGAACAATTTCACCATCACGGCGAAGTATGTGATCGTGTCGGTGGTCGGGCAGGTTCTCGTCGGCTTCGGCACGGCGATGCTTCTCAATCGCGACATACCGTACAAGGGCCTGCTGACGACGCTGCTCCTGCTGCCGATGATGCTGTCCATGGCGGTCGTGGGTCTTTTCTGGAAGCTGCTCTACGATCCGTCATTCGGCATCATCAACCACGTGCTGGGGCTGGGCCGCTTCGAGTGGTTGTCCAATCCCGACATGGCGCTCTACGCAGTGGCGCTCACCGACATCTGGATGTGGTCGCCCTTCGTCATGCTGCTGTCGCTGGCCGGCCTGTCGGCGGTGCCCAAGCATCTCTACGAGGCCGCCGCGATCGACCGGGCCGGGCCGTTCTACACCTTCTTCCGCATCACACTGCCCCTGGTGGCGCCGATCCTGATGATCGCGATCATCTTCCGCACCATGGAGGCGTTCAAGACCTTCGACCTCGCCTACATCCTGACCAGCCAGCCCACGACGGAGGTGATCTCGATCCGCCTCTACAAGATGGCCTTCCAGGAGTGGCAGACGGGGCGGGCCAGCGCGCTGGCCTACATCGTCCTGGTCATGGTCCTGGCAATCACGAACATCTACGTGAAGTACCTCAACAAGGTGAAGGAGCGCTGATATGGCCGCAGTTCGCACCTCCACCGAAGTGACGATGAACCGGGTGGCCATCGTTGCCGTCCTCTTCATCACCCTGATCTTCCTGGCGCCCATCTACTGGATCGCCTCCACGGCCTTCAAGCCGCGGAACCTGTCGACGACGATACCGCCGACGGTGCTGTTCACGCCGGAGGTTTCGCCCTTCGTCAAGCTCTTCACCAAGCGCTCGCAGCTGCGCGAGCAACCGACCCCTGAGGAATACGCGGCCGCCCCCTGGTGGGAGCGCATCGTATTCGACGGCGGCGAGAAGGTCGTGCGCGACGGCAGGGGCCAGGTCCAATGGTCGGGCTATCCGAGCCGGTTCATGAACTCGCTGATCGTCGCGATCACGTCGACGGTACTGGCGGTCGGCATGGGAACCTTGACCGCCTATGGCTTCTCCCGCTTCAAGATAAAGGGGGAGCAGGACCTGCTCTTCTTCATCCTGTCGACACGAATGCTACCACCGGTGGTGGTGGCCATCCCGATGTTCCTGATGTACCGGGCGGTCGGTCT
>JAESFK010000990.1_pt1 | contig 10224 bp, 9 predicted proteins | sample 9269391 | NCBI WGS metagenome assembly JAESFK01 (sample SAMN14506231, study PRJNA617097) | algae metagenome | isolation source: Drouetiella hepatica UHER 2000/2452 and co-occurring heterotrophs from... | place: Slovakia: Slovak Paradise National Park, Hrabusice, Kosice Region | collected 2000-01-01
CGCCTTGATGCCGCCGAAGCTCTTGGCGAGCCCGGTCGCGGTCAGGATTGGGCCGTCGGTCGCGTCGGTGGGCTTCATGAAGGCGGGTAGCGTCACGCTGCCGGCCTTGCGCTCGGACATGGCTGCGTCGCCGACGGCCTGCTTGCGGAAGGGCCGCAGCATCCGCTCGCCGACGCCGACGAGACCGGTCGGGGAGAACACGATGAAGGCCACAAAAAGCAGACCGAACCAGAACAGCCAGTTCGGCGTGATGCTCGAGAGATAGTCGCGGAAGATGACGAAGAAGAGCGCGCCGAGCGCCGGCCCGAGGAAGGAGCGCATGCCGCCGATCACGACCATCGCCAGCAGTTCGCCCGAGAACGCCACCGAGATCGGCTCGGCCGAGGTCATCCGGTTGTTGAACAGCAGCAGCGTTCCGGCGAGACCGGTCAGCGCCGCCGAAAGCGTGAAGGCGATCAGCTTGTAGCGGTCGGTGGCGTAGCCGAGGAAGCGCGCGCGCTGCTCGTTCTCGCGGATCGCGACCAGCACGGTGCCAACCGGCGAGCGGTGGAAGCGCCAGAGCCCGTAGACGACGGCCATGCCGATGACGGCAACGAGAACGTAGAAGCGCGACGCCTGCTCGAAGTCGATGCCGAGGAAAAGCGGGCGCTTGATGCCGCCGAGCCCGTCCTCGCCGCCCGTCACCGCCGTCCAGCGGAAGGCGACCGAATAGGTCATGGCGGCGAGCGCGAGCGTCAGCAGCGAGAAATAGACGCCCTTGCGGCGCAGGATCAGCGCACCGAAGGCAAAGGCGATGAGCCCGACGAAGACGACCCCGAACAGGATCGGCAGGGCGAACTGGCCGGGCAGCCAGTGGCGCTGGATCAGGCCGGCGGCATAGGCAGCGAGGCCGAACCAGGCGCCATGGCCGAAGGAGACCAGCCCCGTCGTGCCGACGAGGATGTTCAGCGCCATGCAGGCGATGGCGAAGACGACGATCTCGGTTGCCGACGTCGTGCCGAGCCCGATCGCCTGCATCAGGAAGGGCAGGCCGACGAGGCCGGCAGCAGTGATGAGGAGGGGCGCGTGATCGCGCTGGACGGGGGTCATCGCGGCCTCACTCAAAGCGCTGGATGCGTTCGCCGAACAGGCCGCGCGGCCGGAACAGCAGGACGAGGAGCATCATCAGGTAGATCACGGCGGTGGACCATTGCGTGAAGCCGAGCCCGATGGTGATGCCCTTGACGAGGCCGACCATCAGAGCCGCCACGACGACGCCCCAGAACGAGCCGAGCCCGCCGATGACGACGACGACGAAGGCCGGGGTGATGATCTCCTGGCCCATGGCGGGATGGATCGAGTAGATCGGCGCGAGCAGCACGCCGGCGAGCCCCGCCAGCCCGATGCCGATACCGGCCACCGCAACCATGTAGGGCTGCAAGGAGATGCCGAGCGCACCGACCATGTCGGGGTTCTGGACGCCAGCGCGAACGACGCGGCCGAAGGCGGTGCGCTGGAGCAGGAACCAGAGGCCCAGCACACAGGCGACGGCGATCAGCAGCAGCATCGCCCGGTAGCGGGAGTAGATGAAGTCGCCGATGAAGATCTGGCCGCGCAAGCTTGGCGGGATCGAGAACGACAGCGGCGGCGCGCCGAAGATCATCCGCAGCGACTGCTCCGCCACCATGGCGAGGCCGAAGGTCAGCAGCAGCGAGAGAATGGGATCGGATCTGTAGAACCGCTGAAAGAGTCCGCGCTCGACGACGATGCCGATCAGCGCGACCAGCACGGGCGAGGCCACCATCGCGCCGCCGAAGCCGATATGCGGCGCCAGCACGATCGTGAGATAGGCGCCGATCGCGTAGAAGGCGCCGTGCGCCAGGTTGACGATGCCGCCCAGCGAGAAGATCAGCGACAGGCCAAGCGCGATCAGGAGGTAATAGACTCCGTCGAGCAGCCCGTTCAGCACCTGCTGGATGAAAAGGGTGAGCAAGGTTTGGCCTTCGTTCGCTGCGGGGAATGAAAGTCCGCAATGGTCGGGCTTGACCCGGCCATCGCGGAAACCAGAGGCCTACCGTCGTGAAATTCTCGGGTCAGCGCTCCGCGCTGCCCGAGAATGACGGATCGGGGTCAGCTCATCTTGCAGACGGCCTCGTCGCCGCTGGTCGCGATCACTTCCATGTTCTCGTCCGGGCCCGGCACCGGGGCTGAGGAGGTGAACAGGTCCCATTGGTTCTTGACCTGCGCCGCGGGCAGCGCGGTGATCGTGTACATCTCGCTGATGAGCTGGTGGTCGGAGGCGCGGAAATAGCCCTGGCGCGGCTTCATCACGTCGAACTTCGCGCCCTTCTCCCAATGCTCCAGGATCTTGGGCGTATCCGTGCTCTTCAGCTCGTTCATCGACTGGGCCATGATCTTCACGGCGATGTAGTCGCCCCAGGCCTGGTTCTCCGGCGGCTTGCCGTATTTCTTGGTGAAGGCCGCGACGAACGCCTTGGTCGAGGGCGTGTCGATGAGGTGGTTCCAGACGGACGGCCAGATGCCGCCGAAATTGTCCTTGCCGGCTGCCCAGGCGAGCGCCGTGTCGAAGCCGAAGCCCGCGACCGGGAAGGTCAGGCCGAATTCGGAATACTGCTTCAGGAAGTTGGTGATCTGGTTGCCGGCGAGGTTCGAGATCACGAGGTCCGGCTTGGCGGCGCGGATTTCGAGCAGCAGCGCCGAGAAGTCCGTCGCGTCGGTCGGCACCAGCTTGTCGGCGGCGAACTGGCCGCCATTGGCCTCCATGAAGCGCTTCGCCACCCTGAGCAGGTCATGGCCGAAGGCGTAGTCGGCGGTCAGCGAGAACCACTTCTTGCCCTTCACCAGCCCCTGCGCCATCAGCGAGCGGCCGCAGCTCTTCACATACATCGAGTTCTGGTGCTCGACATGGAACATGTAGCGGTTGCAGCTCTCGCCGCGCAGTGCGTCCGAATTGGCGCCCGTGTTGACGAAGAGCGTCTTGGTGCGCCCGGCGACCTGCGCGATCGTCAGCGCCGAGGCCGACGAGATTTCGCCGATGATGCAGGCGACCTTGTCGCGCTCGATCATGCGCTCGGCCTTGGTCGAGGCGGTCTGCGGATTGACCGAGTCCTCCTTCAGCGCCTCGAGCTTGCGTCCGTTGACGCCCCCGGCGGCATTGATCTCCTCGACCGCAAGATCGACCGCCATCACGCCATACTCGCCGAGCGGGCCGAGAAAGCCGGTGCGCGGCGTCAGGTGGCCGAAGCGGATCGCGTCCGGCGTCTGCGCCAGGATGAGCGATGGGCTTGCGATGAGCCCGGTCGCCGCGCCGGCACCCAGCCCGGCCAGCGCCTGACGGCGCGAGAGTCGGGTCGTCTTGAACAGGTCTGACATTGGCGTTCCTCCCAGAACGAGTGCCGCACCGATTTGGCGTCGGCTGATTTTGGCGAGCGGTCTGATGCCGCTTGTCGTGATCTGTGATCACAGTTAGGTTGGCAGACATGATCGCCCCTGTCCAGCCCTTGCCCGACGCCTCAGAACGGACCGCTCCGTCGATGGAGCAGGACGGTTCGGCGCTCGACGAGATTGGCGCCCTGCAGCGCGAGACGCTGGGCGAACGCGTTACCGGCGAACTGCGGGCGCTGCTGGTCGCGGGCCGCCTTGCCCCGGGAGAGAAACTTTCCCTGCGTCGTGTGGCCGAGGCATTGGGCGTCTCGATCATGCCGGTGCGGGAGGCGGTCAGCCGGCTGGCGGCCGACCGTGCGCTCGAAGTGCTGCCGGGCAGGGCGGTGCGCGTTCCGGTGCTCTCGCTGGCTCAGTTTCGGGAGTTGACGCGGCTGCGGCTCGTCGTCGAGGGCTTCGCCGCCGAGGAGGCGGCGCGCAAGGCCACAGCCGATGATATCGCGCGGATGGAGGCTTATGATACGGCCTTCCGCATCGCCGCCAGCGCCGATCCACCCGACAGCGCCGGCGCGGTTGCGGCCAATCGCGACCTGCATTTCGCGCTCTACGAGGCGGCGGGCATGCCGGGCCTGATCGAGATGATCGAGCGGCTCTGGCTCAAGGCTGGGCCGATCCTCAACATCGACATGCGCGATGAGCCGCGCCGTCTCAAGGGCGGCAGCGCCATGCAGGCGCATGCGCGGCTGCTGGAAGCCGTGCGGCGGCAGGATGCCGCGGCTGCCCGCGCGGCGCTGGAGGACGACATCACGGCCGCCGCCGCGCATATCGAGGATACGGGCCAACTCAGCGCCTGAAGGCAATAGGGACAGGGAGACGTCAGGATGGATTTGCAGATCAAGGGCTTGCGCGTGCTGGTGACGGCCGGCGCCAATGGCATCGGCCGCGCCACCGCGCGTGCCTTCGCGGCGGAGGGGGCCAAGGTCCATATCTGCGACGTCGATCGTGCGGCCCTGGCCGAGATGGCGCAAAGCGATCCGGAAATGACGCAGTCGGTCTGCGACGTATCCGATCGCGCCGCGGTCGGCCGGCTCATGGACGAGACGCTGACCGCCCTGGGCGGACTCGATTGCCTCGTCAACAACGCCGGCATCGCGGGCCCGACGGGCCGCGTCGACGAGATCGACCCGGCGGATTGGGATTCCTGCGTCGCCATCGACCTGACCGGGCAGTTCAACTGCACGCGGCTCGCCGTCCAGCACCTCAAGCAGTCGAAGAACGCCTCGATCATCAACCTCTCGAGCCAGGCCGGCAAGCACGGCTTTCCGCTGCGCTCGCCCTATGCCGCGGCAAAATGGGGCGTGATCGGCTTCACCAAGGCGCTCTCGGCCGAACTTGGCGAGTTCGGCATCCGCGCAAACGCGATCTGTCCCGGCCTCGTCGAGGGACCGCGCATCCAGAGCGTCATCGCCAACAAGGCGCGCAGCTTCAATATCTCGCATGAAGAGATGACGCAGCGGCTGTTCTCAGGCGTCTCGATCAAGCAGTTCGTCGATCCCGCCGACATCGCCAAGCAAATCGTCTTCCTCGCCTCGCCCTTCGCCAAGACGATCTCGGGGCAGGAGATCTCGGTCTGCGGCGATACGCGCATGCTCGCCTGAACGAGACGGGGCCAGCCCCGCGGTTTCCGCAAGAGCAATCCGCGCCAAGCCATTCTGGCATCATGCATTTCCCGCTTCGCATTCGGGCGAAGCGGGCGTGTGGCGGGGGCCCTCGCGCTCAGCCGGCATTCTCGGCGACCCACTGCGTCAGCACGGTCGCGGCTGCCATGAAGTCGTCGATCTCCATGGCCTCCTTCGGATTGTGGCTGCCATGCTCGTTGCGCACGAAAAGCATGGCGACGGGAACGCCTGCCGCCGCGAAGGCGGCTGAATCATGCGATGCCGGGCTGCCGAGCGGCATGGCACGAATGCCGAGGGTCTCGGCTCCCTGTGCCAACGCGGCCCGGATGCCGGCATCGACCGGCCCGACGGCAGCAGAGGCGCGCTGCCCCAGCTCGAAGGTGACGTTGCGCTCCGTCTCGATCCGGCTGATCGCCTGGTGCATCTGCGCCTCGATCCCAGCCAGCACCGCCTCGTCATAGGCCCGCACGTCGAGGCTGAAATGGAAAGCGCCCGGCACGGTCGTCATGCCATGCATCTCGGCATCGGTGTGGAAGCGGCCGAAGGTGACCGCGATCTGGGTGCCTTCCGCTTCATGCGCGACCCAGATCTCGTCCAGGGCATGGGCGAGAGCCATGCCCGCCATCGCGGCATCGCGGCGGAAGCGGCGCGGCGTGCCGACATGATCGTACCGCCCGACGATGCGGGCGTTCGGGTAGCGGAAATTGCCGGGGATGCCGGTGCAGATCGCGATCGGGAAGCCGGCCTCGAACAGGCTCGGCGCCTGCTCGATATGGACCTCCAGAAAGGCGCGGATCCGCTTCGGGTCGAGCGCGTGCCCGCCCCGCCGCAGCGCCTCGGGATCGCCGCCGGACTCGGCGATGTGATCGGCGAGGCTGCGACCGGTATCGATCCGCTTCGCCTCGAGTGCGCCTTCGGGCAGAGTGCCGAGCGCGGAGCGGCTGCCGATATAGGAGACCTGGAACCAGACGCTCTCCTCGGCGCGAACGCCCATCACGGTGACGTCGCGGCGCGGCTGTACGCCGAGCTGGCGCAGCGCCGCGATCGTCACCAGACCGGCGACGACCCCGGCCGCGCCGTCGAAGTTGCCGCCATGGGGCACGCTGTCGAGATGCGAGCCCATCAGGATCGCGGGCGCGTCCGCATCCGCCCCGCGCCAGGTCGCATAGGTGTTGGCTGCGGCATCGGTCTTGACCACGAGGCCTGCGGCGGAGGCCTCCTCGACCATCACCCTGTGGCCGAAATTCTCACCCGCCCCATAGGTATCGCGCATGATGCCCGGATGGCCCTGGCTGCCCGCCGCCAGCGTCGCGAACAGCCGTTCGACCATGCCGCGCTGGGCCGCCACGGCGGCACGGATCGCCTCCGGCGTGATCGGCTCCGCAATCCGTTGCTGACCGGCCAGAGCACTCATGTCGCGGGCTTCTCGAAATAGCGAGCCTGGCCGTTGGCGATCGCGGCGAGGCTGTAGGCATCGCGATAGTGGATGCAGAGGAAGGCGATATCGGCTTTCAGGTTGCCGAGATCGGTCGCGAGATCCGAATGGAGGAAGGTCGCATGCCCGGTCCTGGGGGCGGTCGTCAGCGTCATGCGGGGGCGTCCCTCGTCGGTTCTCGTTGTCGCTTCTGCCGGTCGCGCCGTCATCAGCCGCGCTTCAGGTTCCAGAATACCGGCGTGCCGCTCATCATGCCCGAGAGATCGCTGCGGAACAGAGTCGGCTGCTTGTACTGGCCGATCGGATAGTACGGCACCTCCTCGAAGGCGGTCGCCTGAATCTCGTCGCAGAGGCGCTTCTGCGCCGCGAGATCGCCGGTCGAAAGCCACTGCGCGCGGAGCGTCTCGATCTTCGGGCTCTGCACCCAGCCCGGAAAGGCACCGTCGCCGCGCAGCGTCGAATGCACCAGTGGGTTGAGCCAGTCGATGCCCTGCCAGTTGCCGACGAAGGCGTTCCAGCCGCCCTGGTCGGCCGGACCCTTGTTGGTCCGCCGCTTCAGCACGGAGCCGAAATCCAGCGCGGTGTATTCGACATTCATGCCGGCCAGCTTCATCACGTCGGCGGCGATGTCGCCGAGTGGCTTCTGCGCCAGCGAATCCGCCGGCACGAGCAGGACGACCTTCTCGCCGGCATAGCCGGCCGCCTTCAGGTCGCGCTTGACCTTGTCGTAGTCGCGAGCGCCGCGGAAGACGTCGAGGCCGACCTCACTGCCCATCGGCGTGCCCGGCGTGAAGTAGCCGAGCGGGCCGTGGCGGAACGCCGGGTCGTCGCCCGCGACCGCGATCATGAAGGCTTCCTGGTCGATCGCGCCGAGCAGGGCGCGGCGGATCGCCGGGTTGTTGAAGGGCGGCAGCAGGTGGTTGACCCGCATCTGGCAGGTGAAGCCGAGCGGATCGAGCACGGCCGTCTTCACCGACTTGCTGCGCTGGATCAGCGGCAGCAGGTCGTGAGGCATCGCCTCCTGCCAGTCCTGCTCGCCGGCCTGCACCGCCGAGGTGCCGGTCGCGGCATCCGGCATCGTCGTCCATTCGACGCGGTCGAAGTTCACGATCTTGGGGCCGGAGGTCCAGTCCGGCGTGCCGCTCTCGCGCGGCTTGTAGCGCTCGAAGCGCTCATAGACGTTGCGGGCACCCGGCACCCGCTCATCGACCTTGAAGCGGAATGGGCCCGAGCCGATGACCTCGGGGATGACCTTGAACGGGTCCGTGTTGGCAAGCCGCTCCGGCATCATGAAGCAGACCGGGGCGGAGACCTTGCCGAGCGCATAGGGCAGATAAGGGAAGGGCGCCTTGAGGCGGAAGCGGATCGTCTTGTCGTCGGGCGCCGAGAGCTCGTCCGTCGCCTGCATCAGGGCATCGCCGGCAGCGTCCCGCTTGGCCCAGCGCCGGATGCTGGCGACGCAGTCGCGCGCGGTGACCTTCTCGCCATCGTGCCAGAGCAGGCCGTCGCGCAGTGTCAAATTCCAGAGCTTGCCGTCGTTCTCGACGCTGTGGCCCTCGACCATCTGCGGCGAGATCTCGAGCTTCGTATTCATGCCGTAGAGCGTGTCGAAGACCATGAAGCCATGGGTGCGCGAGACCTGTGCCGTGGCGTAGATCGGATCGGGGAAGGCGAGGTCGATCACCGGCACGAAGCGCAGCGTCGCGCTCGCGGCGGCGCGCACCAGCGCAGGGCGCGAAACCAGCGCGGCGGCGGTTCCTGCGAGCAGATCGCGGCGATTCAGCATGATGAGGTCCCGGCGGCGCATAGGGCCGCATCGTCAGGTTTCGACGAGCGAGACACTGGTTCAGCCCCGGGGCACAAGGCAATGGACCGGCTTATGAAGAATTCGGGGGTGGCATTCGCCGCGCGAATACCCAGGCTGTCAGGACAGGCGCGGCACCGTTTCGCCGGCCACGATCCGGACCTCGCGCAGGAACGCCTCGGCCGCCCGCGAGAGCGGTCGCTTGCGCGAACGGACGACCGATGCCGATACGAGCGAGGCCGGCTCGAATCGCCTGATCGCGAGGTTCTTGGCCGACAAGGGCGAGAGCGGATCCACCACCGCGACCCCGACGCCGGTCTCGGCCAGGATGCACGCGGTGTTGCAATAGCGCACCTCGACGGCCGAACGGAACGGCACGCCGACCTCGGCGAAGGCCTGCCGCACGATCGTGCCCATCTTGGTGCCACGCTCCAGCGCGATGAAGGAGGTCGATCTCAGATCGTCGGGCGTGATTGTCTCCTTGGCCGCCAGCGGATGGTCCGGCTGCATCACGCAGACCATGCGCTCGGAAAAGAAGGCCTCGCCGTCCAGCCCGCGGTAGTCGTTCAGCCCGAGTACGAAGCCAAGCTCGGCCAACCCGTTGTCGACGCTCTCGATGACGTTCTCGAAGCGGCGGATATCGAAGGAGACGCGGGTGTTGGGGCGCTTGGCGAGGAAGTTCCGCAGCGCCAGGGGGATCACACTGTAGCCGAGCGGCGGCGTCGCGATGATGCGGACATGCCCGGTGCGGTTCTCCTTGAGATCCTGCACCTTGGCCTCGAACGCCGCGTGCATGTTGAAGATCGGATCGGAGTCGAGGCAGAGCTCGCGCGCCTCCGCGGTCGGGAACAGCCGGTTGTTGACCCGTTCGAACAGCGGGAAGCCGATCTGGCTCTCGAGGTGCTTGATCGCATTGCTGACTGCGGGTTGGGACAGGCCCAGTTCATGGGCCGCGCGCACCGTCGTCTCGCAGCGGACCACCGCTCGCAGCAGCTCGATCTGGCGAAGGTTCATATTCTGGCTCTGAATAGCGTTGGATCGTTCCTATTTCACGAGCAAATCATGTGCCAGCGCCCGGGAGGACGCAAGCAGCTTCCCGCGCCAGAGCGTTCAGCTATCGAGCCACGGCATTTCGCCCCTTGACGGGCGATGTCGGCGTTGGCCGCGACCATCCGGCGCCAGACCCGCTCGGTCACCTCCTGCGCCTCGGCGAGCAGTGCCGGCTCGTCGATGGTCAGCACCTTGCGGTCGCGCATCACGAAGTCGCCGTCCACGATGACGGAATGGACGACGCCTAGATGCGCGTAGTTCACGATGTTGGACGTCAGCCGCAAGATCGGGCGCATCGCCTTGTAGCGATGTCCGGGGCAGGCGCGCGCCATGCGGATGGCCGCCTTGTCCTCCCGCGCGATGAGGGCGGAGCCGGGTTCAGCGACATCGTCCCGCTGTGATCCCGACGATAGCAAACAAACGGCCGGCCACGAGGTGGCCGGCCGTTCCGGGCTATCATTTGTTCGGACGCTCTATTCGCCGGCTTTATAGGGCCGGGCGATTCCGGCAGTCTCGCCCCGTCACGCCTTGATGAAGGCGAGCAGGTCGGGGTTCACGATCTCGGGATGGGTGGTGCACAGGCCGTGCGGCAGGCCGGCATAGGTCTTCAGCGTGCCGTTCTTGAGGAGCTTGACCGACAGCGGTGCCGAGTCGGCATAGGGCACGATCTGGTCGTCGTCGCCATGCATGACCAGCACCGGCACGTCGATCGCCTTGAGATCCTCGGTGAAGTCGGTCTCCGAGAAGGCCTTGATGCAGTCGTAATGCGCCTTGGCGCCGCCCATCATGCCCTGCCGCCACCAGTTATCGATGACGCCCTGCGAGACCTTCGCCCCGTCGCGGTTGTAGCCGTAGAACGGGCCGGCCGGCACATC
>JAESFK010000642.1_pt1 | contig 10222 bp, 11 predicted proteins | sample 9269391 | NCBI WGS metagenome assembly JAESFK01 (sample SAMN14506231, study PRJNA617097) | algae metagenome | isolation source: Drouetiella hepatica UHER 2000/2452 and co-occurring heterotrophs from... | place: Slovakia: Slovak Paradise National Park, Hrabusice, Kosice Region | collected 2000-01-01
GCCCTGCGGCGCGGTGGTGACCGAGCGCACCGGGCGGGAGACCGCCTCGGCTCCGGACTCGGTGATCCGGGGCAGGGTCAGAATGTTCTCGACGGTCACGGCTGGCATGGCGCTCACCCTCCTCGGTGGTCATCCTCCGGTGTGGAGGGTCACGGCGTCCAACAGTAGTTGACGGTTCAACTATTCCGCGCAGGTGCTCCCCCCACGTGCCGCACGCAGGTCCGGGCGGTGGGGCGGGCCTCGAGGCGACCGTCGGGGATGGCCTCGCCGCACACCTCGCAGCGACCGTAGCTGTCGTCGGCGACCCGGGCGAGCGCCGCGTCGAGCTCGGCGAGGTGGTGGCGGGCGCCGCCGGTCAGCGCCGCGAGCTGCGAGCGCTCCCAGGCGATGGTCTGCCCCTCGGGGTCGTGCTCGTCGTCGGCGTTGGAGTCGAGCGAGGCGGCCACCAGCCGCTCCATGTCGGCCTCCATCGTCGCCAGCCGTTCCGTCAGCTCGCGGCGCTCGGCCTCGAGCCGCGCGACGACGTCAGGCGGCACGACCGGTGCCCGTGATGGTCGCCGACCCCACGACCCGCGTGCCGTCGTAGAGGACGACCGACTGACCGGGTGCGACGCCGCGCACCCGCTCGGCGAGCCGCACCTCGACCGCGTCGCCGACGACCCGGGCGGTGGCCGGGACCTCGGCCCCGTGCGCCCGCAGCTGGGCCCCGACGGCGACCTCCCCGACGGGCGCCGGGCCGCACCAGCGCAGGTGCGCGCCCTCGACGACGTCGACGCCGAGCAGGTCGGCCGTCCCGACGAGCACCCGGTTGCGCGGTGCATCGACCTCGACGACGTAGCGGGGGTCGCCGTCGAGCCGCGAGCGCTCGATGCCCAGGCCGCGGCGCTGGCCGACCGTGAAGCCGTGGGCGCCGGCGTGCTCGCCGACCACCTCACCGGAGACCGCGTCGACGAGCTCGCCGGGTCGCTCCCCCAGGCGCCGGGCGAGGAAGCCGCGCGTGTCGCCGTCGGGGATGAAGCAGATGTCGTGGCTGTCCGGCTTGCGCGCCACGCTGAAGCCTCGATCGGCGGCCTCGGCCCGCACCTCGTCCTTGACGGTGTCGCCGAGCGGGAAGAACGAGCGCGCCAGCTGGTCGGCGTCGAGCACCCCGAGCACGTAGGACTGGTCCTTGGCCGGGTCGACGGCGCGGTGCAGCTCGCGGGCCGTCGGGCCCTCGACGACCTGCGCGTAGTGCCCGGTCGCGACGGCGTCGAAGCCCAGCGCGACCGCCCGGTCGAGCAGGGCGGCGAACTTGATCGACTCGTTGCAGCGCAGGCACGGGTTCGGGGTGCGCCCCGCGGCGTACTCGCTGACGAAGTCCTCGACGACGTCGCGCTCGAACCGGTCCGCGAGGTCCCAGACGTAGAACGGGATGCCCAGCCGGTCGGCGACCCGGCGCGCGTCGCCGGCGTCCTCGAGCGTGCAGCAGCCGCGGGCCGACTCGCGCAGCGTCGCCGCCGAGCGGGACAGCGCGAGGTGGACCCCCACGACCTCGTGCCCGGCGTCGAGCACCCGGGCCGCCGCGACCGCCGAGTCGACGCCGCCGGACATCGCCGCGACGACGCGCATCAGAGGAGGCCGCCGGCCCGTCGCGCGCGCTCGGCGACCCCGGGGAGGGCGGCGAGGAAGGCGTCGACGTCGGCGTCGGTCGAGGTGTGCCCGAGGGAGAGGCGCAGCGCGCCGCGGGCCTCGGTGTCGCCGTACCCCATCGCGAGGAGCACGTGGCTGGGCTGCGGCACGCCGGCCTGGCACGCCGAGCCGGTGCTGCACTCGACGCCGGCGGCGTCGAGCAGGTAGAGCAGCGAGTCGCCCTCGCAGCCCGGGACGAGGAGGTGGGCGTTGCCCGGCAGCCGCGCGGTGCCGTCGCCGGCCCGCCAGCACCCGCTGACGGTGATGCCGAGGTCGAGCGCCAGCGCGCCCTCGACGAGCCGGTCGCGCAGCGCCATCACCCGCTTGGCCTCGACGTCGCGCGTGGCGACCGCCTCGTCGAGCGCGACGGCGAAGGCGTGGATGCCGGCGACGTCGAGCGTGCCGCTGCGGACCTGCCGCTCCTGTCCCCCGCCGTGCAGCTGCGGGACGAGCGTGGCGTCGCGCCGGGTGAGCAGCGCCCCGACCCCGACCGGCCCGCCGATCTTGTGCGCCGTGACCGACATCAGGTCGGCCCCGGAGTCCTCGAAGCGCACCGGGAGGTGGGACAGGGCCTGGATCGCGTCGGTGTGGAAGGGGACGCCGTGCTCGCGCGCGACGGCGGCGAGCTCGGCGACGGGCTGCACGGTGCCGACCTCGTTGTTGGCCCACATCACCGTGACGACGGCCGCGTCGTCGTGCTCGGCGAGGACGGAGCGCAGGTCGTCGACGGCGACGTGGCCGCAGCGGTCGGGCTCGAGCCACGAGACGGTGGCGCCCTCGGACCCCACGAGGAACTCGACCGGGTCGAGCACGGCGTGGTGCTCGATGCCGCTCGCGACGACCCGGGTGCGGCGCGGGTCGGCAGCGCGGCGGGCCGCCCACGTGCCCTTGACCGCGAGGTTGTCGGCCTCGGTGCCGCCGGAGGTGAAGACGACCTCGGAGGGTCGGGCACCGAGTGCGGCGGCGATCCGCTCGCGCGACTCCTCGACGACCTTGCGGGCCGCGCGCCCGGAGGTGTGCAGCGAGGAGGCGTTGCCGACCCGGCTCGCGGTCTCGACGAGGGCCTCGACCGCCGCGGGCAGCATCGGCGTGGTCGCCGCGTGGTCGAGGTAGTGGGTCACCGGGCGAGTCTACGTTTCGCCGGCTCCCGGACCGGCCGTCGGACCCCTCCGCGCACGGCAGAGGAGCGAGCGGATCGCTCGCCCCTCACCCGTGCGCGCTCTCGCGCGACGAAACCGCCTCGTGAGCGGTGGTCTCAGCCCTTGCGCTTCTTGACCTCGGTGGTCGCCTGCGGCAGGACGGTGAACAGGTCGCCGACGACGCCGAAGTCGACGAGCTCGAAGATCGGCGCCTCCTCGTCCTTGTTGACGGCGATGATCGTCTTCGAGGTCTGCATCCCGGCCCGGTGCTGGATGGCCCCGGAGATGCCCGCTGCGACGTACAGCTGCGGCGAGACCTGCTTGCCGGTCTGGCCGACCTGGTTGCTGTGCGGGTACCAGCCGGCGTCGACGGCCGCGCGGCTGGCGCCGACCGCGGCGCCGAGGCTGTCGGCGAACTCCTCGACCGGGCCGAAGTCGCCGCCGGTGCCGCGGCCGCCGGAGACGACGATCGCGGCCTCGGTGAGCTCGGGACGACCGGTGGCCTTCTTGGGCTGGCTGTCGGTGACCTTCGCGGCCTTGGCGGCGTCGCTGATGGTGATGTCGACGGCCTCGACCGCGGCGGCCTCGGGGGCGGCCTCGATGGCCGCCGAGTTCGGCTTGACGCAGATGATCGGCGTGCCGGTCGTGACCTTCGCGGTGACCGTGTACGAGCCCGCGAAGACCGACTGCGTCGTCTCCGGGCCGTCGTCGCCGGCGCGCACGTCGACGGCGTCGGTGATGAGCCCCGAACCCGACTTGATGGCCAGGCGGGCCGCGATCTCCTTGCCGGCGGCGTTGCTCGGGATGAGCACCGCTGCGGGAGAGGTCTTCTCGATGAGCTGCGCGAGGACCTCGGCCTGCGGCGCGACGAGGAACGAGGCCGCGTCGGCGTCGTCGACGACGTACACCTTGTGCGCGCCGTACTTCGCGTAGGTCTTCTGCGCGGCCTCGGCGCCGGGGCCGACGTGCACCGCGGAGGGCTCGCCGAGGCGGCGGGCGAGGGTCAGCAGCTCGGCGGTCGCCTTCCGCAGGCGGCCCCCGGCGTGGTCGGCGAGGACGAGTACTTCTGCCATGTGTCTGTGCTCCTGGTCCGGGACGGGGCGACCGTCAGAGGAACTTCTGGGCGCTGAGGAACTCGGCGAGCTTGGTGCCGCCCTCGCCCTCGTCGGTGACGATCTGGCCCTGCTCGCGCGGCGGGCGCTTGGCGAACGAGACGACCGCGGTCCACGCGGCGTCGAGGCCGACGTCGCCGGCGTCGACACCGAGGTCGGCCAGCGACCACGCCTCGACCGGCTTCTTCTTCGCGGCCATGATCCCCTTGAAGGAGGGGTAGCGCGGCTCGTTGATCTGGTCGGTGACCGAGACCAGCGCCGGCAGCGAGGCCTCGATGGTCTCCGAGGCGGTGTCGCCGTCACGTCGGATGGTGACCTTGCCGTCGGCGACGGTCAGCTCGGAGGCGTAGGTGACCTGCGGCAGGCCGAGGCGCTCGGCGAGCATCGCCGGGACGACCCCCATGACGCCGTCGGTCGAGGACATGCCGGTGAGCACGAGCTCGGGGCTGCCGTCGGTGACCTTCTCGACGGCCTTCGCGAGCACGAGCGAGGTGGCGACGGCGTCCGAGCCGTGCAGCGCCTCGTCCTGCACGTGCACGCCCTTGTCGGCACCCATCTGGAGGGCCTTCTTCAGGGCGTCGGCAGCGGCGGCGGGGCCGACCGTCACGACGGTGACCTCCCCCTCACCGGCGGCCTCGACGAGCTTGAGGGCCTCTTCCACGGCGTACTCGTCGAGCTCGGAGAGCAGGCCGTCGACGGCACGGTCGACGGTGTTGTCGGACTCCTGGAACGTCCGGTCGGACTGGGCGTCCGGGACGTACTTGACGCAGACGACGATGTTCATGCGTGCCTCGTCCTCTTTCCTTCGGTCGGTGGTCTCGCGCCCCGGCTGCCCCGGGCGCATCGCCGTCCATCCTCTCAGCCGGTGAGCGCTCGTTCACCACCGAGGTGGCGTGACGGTCGCCACCCCGTCGAGGGACGAGGCCTCAGAACTCGGTGCGGTAGTAGCCGCGGGAGACGGTGACGACCAGGGCCAGTGCCGAGCCCGAGCCGCGCAGGGCGGCCACGTCGGCCGCGTCGTACGGCTCACCCCCGAGGAGGTCGGACCCGGCCGAGGTCGGCCCGAGGGCCAGGCGCGGGTCGTCCTGCCGGCTCGCGGCAGACGAGGGCCGGGCCTCGATCCGTACCCCGTCCGGGCAGTCGTAGGCCGTCTCCGGCAGACCGGCCGCGCCCTCGCGGACGACGTTCGGGTTGTCCGCGCTCCAGTACTCGGCGCGCACCCGGGCCAGTCCTCCGGACAGCGAGGGCTCGCACCCCCGCGCGCGCAGCGCCCCGTCGAAGGCGTCGAGCGCGGGGCCGACCTCCTCGTCGCTCGTCGCGAGGTCGAGGACCCGGCTGTCGCGCACGAAGCACTCGTGCGAGTACGTGTCCTTGACCTTCCAGTTGTTCTGCCCGCTGAGGCAGTCGTCGAGGGTCGTCGCGGCGATCACCGGGTGGCCCGAGGCCAGCTCGCCCGCGACCCGGGCGATGTCGGAGCTCGCGGCGGCCCGGGCGCGGACGGCCTCCTCGCCGTCGGGGCGGAACCGCTCGCTGAGGACCGTGCAGCCCATCACCGAGCACCACCCGAGGGTGGCGACCGCCCCCAGGCCCAGGACGAGGGCGCCGACCACGGTCAGCACGACCGGGAGGCGGCGGCGGGTGCGCGTCGGGCTCATCGCCCCGATCCTGCCCGCTCCACCGGCCGGCCGCCTGAGCACCGCTACCCGCATCCGGCGTGCCCTCGGCTCCGAAACACCTGTCGACGGCCTTCAACGCGCACCCGTCGGCGCCCGTACCCACCGGTGGCAGACACCCACCGGACACCCAGGAGCACCCGATGAACCGCACGCGCACCCTCGTCGCCGCCGGCGCCCTCACCCTCGCGCTCGCCGTCCCGATGGCCCCGGCCGCCACGGCCACCATCTCCCCGCTCGGCAGCAACCCGACGATCGGCCTCGCCGGCGACCGCACCCTCGTCGGCTTCCGCCTCGACCGCCCGGAGTCCGCCCGCTCGCTCGGCGAGGTCAAGGGCCTGTCCGGCGACACCGCGCTCGTCGGCCTCGACCGCCGGCCGGCGAACGGCAAGCTCTACGCGGTCGGCGACAAGGGCGGCGTGTACACGATCGCCGTGCCGTCGCACTACCTGCTGTGGAAGAAGGCCCCCACCGCGACCCTCGTCAACCGGCTGACGGTGGCCCTCTCCGGGTCGTCCTTCGGCGTCGACTTCAACCCGGCCGCCGACCGGCTGCGGGTCATCAGCGACACCGGGCAGAACCTGCGCCACGACGTCAACCCCGGCGGGGTGACCATCGCCGACGGGACGCTGGCCTACGCGCCCGCCACGACCCCGGCCGCCGGCGTCACGGCCGCGGCCTACACGAACAACGACAACGACGCCACGACGGCGACGAGCCTGTTCGACATCGACACGGCCATGGACCAGGTCGCGCTGCAGTCCCCCGCCAACGCCGGAAGCCTCGCCGCAACCGGCAAGCTCGGCGTCGACGCGACCAAGGCGGGCCTCGACATCGACACCCGCAACCGCGGCTGGGCGACCCTGACCGTCGGCGGGAAGGCCGGCCTCTACGCCGTCGACCTGCTCGGTGGCTCGGTCGACCGCGAGGGCTCGTTCCCGCGCGGCCTGCAGGTCCACGACCTCGCGGTCCCGACCGGTCGCTGACCCCACCCGCACCGTGCTGCACCGTCGCTCGCGGGCCCCCTCCCTCACCGAGGAGGAGGGGGTCCGCGCGGCGTACGCGGCCCACGGCGGCGAGCTCTACCGGTTCGCCCTGCGCACCCTCGGCGACGCCGGGCTCGCCCAGGACGCGGTGCAGGAGACCTTCCTGCGCGCCTGGCGGGCCCGCGACCGCTACGACCCGGCGGTCTCGGCGCTGCGCACCTGGCTCTTCGGCATCGCGCGCAACGTCTGCATCGACCTGCACCGGGTGCGCGAGGCCCGGCCCTGGCTGCGCGACCTCGCCGACCACGACACCCTCGCCCGGGGCGCGCCGCCGAGCGACGACTGGGACGCGCTCGTGCACGGCTGGCTCGTCGAGGAGGCGCTCGGCCGGCTCGGGGAGGCCCACCGCGTGGCGTTGACCCAGACCTACCTCGTCGGCCGCCCGTACGACGAGGTGGCCGCCGAGCTCGGCATCCCCGTGAGCACCCTCCGCAGCCGGGTGTTCTACGGGCTCAAGGCGCTGCGGGTCGCGATGGAGGAGATGGGAGTGGAGCCATGACCGAGCCCGAGGGGACCCTGCGCGGCCCCGACCACGAGGCGGTCCGGGTGCTCGTCGGCCCGTACCTGCTCGGCCAGCTCGACCCCGAGGAGGCCCGGGCGCTCGAGGAGCACCTCGACACCTGCGCCGCCTGCCGCACCGACCTCGCCGAGCTGACCCCGGTCGCCGGCGCGCTCGCCGCGGTGCGCGGCCGGGCCCCGGTGCTCGCCGAGCCGCCGGCCGACCTGCTCGACCGGGTCGGGGCCGCCGTGGCCACGGAGCACCGACGGGGCCGGCGACCCGGTCCGTGGCGGACCGTCGGCGTCGCGGCGGCCGCCGCCGCGGTGGCCGTCGTGGTGACGCTCACCGGCGTGCGCCTCACCGAGCCCCCGCCCCAGCCGTTCGAGGCGGTGCCCGTGGCCGTCGGCGCCTCGGGCGTCACCGCGAGCGCCGGGGTGGTCCCGCACACCTGGGGTGTCGAGGTGCGGCTGACGGCCAGCGGCTTCGAGGCCGGCGACCGCTACCGCGTCGTCGTCCTCGGGGACGACGGACGGACCTACCCCGCAGGCGAGTTCGTCGGCACGGGCTCGCGCCCGATGGTCTGCAACCTCAACTCGTCGGTGCTGCGGGCGGACGCCACCGGCTTCGAGGTCCTCGACGCCGACGGGACAGTGCTGGCGCAGTCGTCGTTCCCGGCGCCGCCCGCCGCCTGAGCCCGGACGAGGGCTCAGGCGCCGCGGAAGGGCGCGGGCCCCTTGCCCTTGTCGACGAAGTGCTTCATCCCGATGGCGCGGTCCTCGGTCGCGAAGAGGCCCGCGAAGAGCATCCGCTCGATCTCCAGGCCGCTCTCGAGGTCGACCTCGAGGCCGCGGTCGATGGCCTCCTTGGCGGCGCGCACGGCGTACGACGGCCCGCCGACGTAGCGGCCGACGAGCTCGCGGGCCGTGGCGTACACGTCGGCCGCCGGCACGACGCGGTCGACGAGACCGATGGCCAGCGCCTCCTCGGCGCCGACGAAGCGACCCGAGAACACGAGGTCCTTGGCCTTCGCCGGGCCGACGAGCCGGGCGAGGCGCTGCGTGCCCCCCGCGCCCGGGATGATGCCGAGGGTGACCTCGGGCTGGCCGAGCTTCGCGTCGTCGGCGGCCACCCGCCAGTCGCAGGCCAGGGCGACCTCGCAGCCGCCCCCGAGGGCGTAGCCGGTGATGGCGGCGACGGTCGGCTTGGGGATGCGGGCCAGGGACCGGGTGAAGTCCTGGAGCAGGGTCGAGTGGTCGACCATGTCGGTGGACGACATCGTCTCCATCTCCTTGATGTCGGCGCCGGCCGCGAAGACCTTCTCGCCGCCCCACACGATGACGGCGGAGACGTCACGGCGCTCGGAGGCCTCGCGGCACGCGGCGACGAGCCCGTGCTGGATCTCGGCGTTGAGCGCGTTCATCGGCGGGCGGTCGAGCCGGATGGTGCCGATGCCCTCCTCGACCTCGAGGCGGACGAGGTCGGTCACTGCCCCTCCCCCGCCGGCTCACCGGTCTCGGGGTCGATCCCGAGGACCCGCTGGTGCCAGAGGTGGACGCCGGAGAGGATCACCTGGATCGAGACCTGGGTGAGGACGTTGAGGTCGGCACCGGCCGTGACGACGTGCTCGCCGGTGACGACGAGCGTCGTGCCCGCGATCCCGGTCTTCACGTGGTTCATGTGCAGGTTGATCTCGTTGCACGTCTCGTGCAGCTTGAGGCGGTCGGCGGTCAGCTCGTCCTGGATCTGCCACTGGCCGAAGATGCGCATCACCTCGACGTCGCCCTCGGTGCACCGGACGAAGAGCTGCTGCTCGTTGACGGTGAAGGCCACGTCACCGTCGCCGTCGATGTTCGGCGCGAGCCCGAGGTCGACGAGCACGTCGAGGACGCGGCCGCGCAGCGGGTGCTCGTCGGCGGGCGGCGGGAAGTTGGGCAGCGAGCTGGGGTCGGTCATGGGTCCACGGTAGCCACGCCGGGTGCACGGTCGAGGGCCCGGGGCGGCTCGGATGGTCGGACTCGTCGGGAGCGAGATCGCCGTCGTGATGGATTCGGTAGTACATTCGCGGCCAGAGATGCGTGATGGTGCGTGCTGACGCCCCGACGCCACGGAATCCACGACTCGACCCCTGACCCGAGTCCACGACCCGCGAGGAGCAGCGACGATGACCGCGACCGAGACGACCACCACGCACCCGGCCCACGACCCGGCCACGTACCGGCGCCTGCCCGCGTCGAGCACGCCGGTCGACCCCGCGAGGGTCGAGTCGCTGCTCGCGCAGGAGTGGGAGCGCTTCGCGGCGAGCACGCCCGCGTCCGGCGAGCACAACACCCGCGCCGCCCGCACCCTCCCGCTCGGGGTCACCTCCTCGTTCCAGCACTGGGACCCCTACCCCGTCTCGGTCGCCTCGGCCCGCGGCGCCTGGCTCACCGACGTCGACGGCCGCCGGATGCTCGACCTGTCGATGGGCTTCGGCGCGATGCTCGTCGGCCACCTCAACCCCGTCGTCGTCGAGCACGTCCAGCGCGCGCTCACCGAGACCGGCACGCTCTTCGTCACGCCGTCGCCGCAGGCCACCGAGATGAGCGAGCGCTTCTGCGCCCGCTTCGGGCTCGACATGCTCCGCTTCACGAACTCCGGCACCGAGTCGCTGATGTACGCCATCCGTGCGGCGCGGGCCTACACCGGCCGCAAGGCGGTCGTGAAGATCGAGGGCGGCTACCACGGCGGCTACGACGCGCTCCAGGTGTCGGTCAAGCCCGACCTCGCCGACATCGGCCCGGCCGAGGCGCCCATCCCCGAGGTGCCCTTCGACGTCGAGGCCGGCACCGTCCACGTGGTCCCCTACAACGATCTCGAGCGGCTCGAGGCCGTCCTCGCCGAGCACGGCCGGGACGTCGCCGTCATGGTCATCGAGCCCGTCGTCGAGAACCTCTCCATCGTCGTCCCGGATGCCGGCTACCTCGCCGGGGTCCGCGAGGCCTGCGACCGGCACGGCGTCGTCCTCCTCTTCGACGAGGTGAAGACCGGCCTCACCGCCGGGTACGCCGGCGCGGCGCAGCGCCTCGGGGTCAAGCCCGACCTCATC
>JAESFK010000991.1_pt1 | contig 10188 bp, 8 predicted proteins | sample 9269391 | NCBI WGS metagenome assembly JAESFK01 (sample SAMN14506231, study PRJNA617097) | algae metagenome | isolation source: Drouetiella hepatica UHER 2000/2452 and co-occurring heterotrophs from... | place: Slovakia: Slovak Paradise National Park, Hrabusice, Kosice Region | collected 2000-01-01
CGCGCACACGGATGCCGGCCGGGCGCATGTCGAGCACGCGGCCAGCCTGATGCTCGGTCAGCACGCCGGTGATGTGGTCGTCGACGACGATGACCTCGTCGACATGGCCCTGCCACTGCTTGGCGAAAATGCCGATGGTGGCCGAACCGCAGCCGACGCGCATGCGCGTTTCCGGCTTGCCGTCGACGATGGGGGCCTGGCCGGCCTGGACGACGACGCCATGGCCGCCATCGATGGCGAGTTCGACCGCCTCGCCATTGCTGAGCTTCAGCATTGCCTCGCAGGTGGCGTTGCCTTCCTTCTTCGAGCCGCCCGTGAGATGGCGCACGCCGCCGATCGAGAGCATCTGCGACCCGTATTCGGCGGTCGTGACATGGCCGATCTGCTCGCCATTGCTGCGCACGGCGGCCGTCTCCGGCCCGAGATGGCGATCGGTGTCGATCTTCACCTTGACGCCGCAGTAGGAGAAGATGCCCTCGGTCACCACCGTGACCGTATCGACGCCCTCATGCTGCGACGAGACGATGAACGGCGCGGGCTTGTAGTCCGGATAGGTCGTGCCCGAGCCGATACCGGTGACGAATACGCGTTCCGCCGGCAGGATCGACCCGTCCCAGTCCTCGGCGTTCTCGGCGAAGGGCACGACATGCTGCCCGCCGGTAACGGCCTCCGCCAGCAGCACGACGGGGTCGGTGCGCACCAGCAGACCGTTCTCGTTGGCATAGCGCGAGCAGGCGCCGGCGCGGCCGGGCCTGATCCGGCACAGCACCGGGCAGGCGTCGCAGCGGACGATGCCGTCGTCGCCCTCGGCCACGCCGAACTTGCGCGAGCGTTCGGCAAGGACACTGTTCGAGGCCGGCATCGGATTGAGCTCGTTCATGAACGGCCCTCCTTCTCCCGCAGCAATTCCCAGAGCCGATGCGGCAGCACCGGCACCTGCCGCGGCGTGACACCTGTCGCGTGCCGGATCGCGCCGAGGATCGCCGGCGCCGTCGGCACCAATGCGGGCTCGCCGATGCCCTTGGCGCCGGACGGGCCCAGCGGCTCGGGGTCTTCGACCAGAATGATGTCGATCGGCGGTACGTCGCCGGCGGTCGGGATCAGGTAGTCGTGCAAATTCTCGGTCCGGCCGGGAAGGTATTCCTCCAGCAGCGCCAGCCCGATGCCCTGGGCGATGCCGCCATGGATCTGGCCCTCCACCAGCATCGGATTGATCGCCCGGCCGACGTCATGAGCGGCGACGATGCGGTTGAGCTTGATCGTGCCGAGGTCGAGATCGACATCGAGCGAGGCGATCTGCGCTGCGAAGCCATAGGTCGCATAGGGCACGCCCTGGCCCTTCTCGTCGAGCGGCACGGTCGGCGGATCGAAGCTGCCGATGCCTTCGAGCACGGTGCCGTCGGCCTTGGCCGGCAGGGAGGCGAGGTCGATCGTCGCTGCGACGCCGTTCTCCTCGACCAGCACGGTTGCACCTTCGAGCGACAGTCTGGCCGACGGCCCAGCATTGGTCAGCCGCAGGATTTCGGCGCGCAGCGCGGTGGCCGCAGCCTCCGAGGCGCGGCCCGAGACGAAGGTCTGGCGCGAGGCCGAAGTCTTGCCGGCATCAAAGGTGCGGAAGGTGTCGCCGATCACCAGCTCGAAGCATTCGACCGGCAATCCCAGCGCATCCGCTGCGATCTGGGTCAGCACCGTGGTCGAGCCCTGGCCGATGTCGACGGCGCCGTTCCAGAAAGTCAGACGGCCGTCCTGCGACAGCGTCACCCGCATGGTCGAGGGGTTGGACATGCCGGTGTTGCCGATGCCGTACCACATGCAGCCGATGCCGACACCGCGCCGCGTCCGGCCTTCGCCGGCATTGAAGGCGGCGGCATCCGCCAGCAGCCGCTCCCAGTGCGGCTTCAGCGCCTCCAGGCACTCGGCGAGGCCGGCGCTGGCTTCGAGCAATTGGCCTGATGGAGTCGTATCGCCGGCGCGGATCGCGTTGATCAGCCGGAATTCGAGCCGGTCGATTCCGGTCGCGGCTGCGAGATCGTCGAACAGGCTCTCCTGCGCGATCGCAGCCTGCGGCACGCCGAAGCCGCGGAAGGCGCCGGAGGGCGGGCCGTTCGTGTAGACGGCGCGCGACAGGTTGCGGACATGGGGCACGGTGTAGGGGCCCGTTGCATGTACGGGCACGCGGCCTGCGACCGTCGGCCCCCAGGACGAATAGGCGCCGGTGTCGAAATCGCCATCCATCGCATAGGCGACGAGCCTGCCTTCCGCATCACAGGCCGCCTTCGCCTGGATCGAGGAGGGGTGGCGCTTGGTCGAGGAGACCATCGACTCTATGCGCCCGAAGACACAGCGCACCGGCCGGTTGAGCACCCAGGCCGCAACCGCCAACATCGGCTGCAGTGAAACGTCGAGCTTGCCGCCGAAGCCGCCGCCGCAGGCGGAAGGGATGATGCGGACGCTCTCCAGCGGCAGGCCGATCACGCGGGCGACCTCGTCACGGTCCATATAGGGCGCCTGCGTGCAGGCGAAGACCTCGAGCGTATCGCCGATGCGTTTTGCATAGCCGGCTTCAGGCTCGATATAGGCGTGCTCGACGAAGCCGGTCTCGAAGGCGCCGCTTGCGACATGCGCGGCCTGTGCAAAGCCCGCCTCGACATCGCCGCGCTCGACGCGGCCGCGCGTCAGCACGTTGTCGGGGACGAAATCATGCAGGGTGAAGGCGGTCTCGGCGAGTGCGGCCTTGCTGCCGATCATCGCGGGCAGGGGCTCCCAAATGATCGGAAACTCGTCGGCGCGCACGGCCTCGACGGCGTCCTTCTTGCCGACTATGGCCAGCACGCATTCGCCGCGATAGCGCGTCTCGCCGGTCGAGAAGACCGGCTGATCCTTGAGATGCGGATAGATGCCGAAGGAGTTCTCGCCCGGCACGTCCCTGGCGGTGAAGACACGCACCAGCCCCGGCCGGGCCGCGACGAAGGCGTCGAGATCGCCGAGCGTGAAGCGCGCGCGCGGATGCGGGCTGCGCAGCGCGCGCAACCAGAGCGCATCCTCAGGAGCGGCGTCGCCGCCATAGATCTCCGTGCCTGCGACCTTGGCCTCGCCATCGAGACGGGCGATGCGCGTGCCGATCGAACCGCGTTGCGCCATGACGCGGGAGAGAGCCTGTTGAGGCTCCCGCGCATGCGCATCCACGAACCGATGCGCGTCACGCACCGCCTCGACGATCTTGAGATAGCCTGTGCAGCGGCAAAGCACGCCGCCGAGCGCATCCAAGGTCTCTTGCTCGCCGGGCTCCGGGTTGCGCTGAAGCAGATCGTAGCCTGCCATCAGCATGCCGGGCGTGCAGATGCCGCACTGTGCCGCGCCATGGGCATGAAATGACGTCTGCAGCGCCCGGCCCAGCGCATCATCGCCAAGCCCCTCGACGGTCATGACCTCGCAGCCGGCGACCTGGCCGACCGGGACGAGGCAGGCGCAGGCCTGCGCCTTGTCGATCAGCACGGTGCAGGCGCCGCAATCGCCGGCATCGCAGCCGATCTTGGTGCCGGTTGCGCCGAGATCCGTTCGCAGAGCCTCGCTCAGGCGCGTGTCGGCGGCATTGCGAAGAACGACCTCGCAGCCGTTCAGGCTGAAGCCGATGGCATCGCCAACCGAGGTCGGGGCGACGGCGGTGCGGTCATGAACATTCACGCTGCAACCTCCAGCGGCGGCGACAGTAATCCCGCAAGCGCCCGGCGCACCAGCACGAGCGCGGCCTCGCGACGATAGGCGGTGCTGGCGCGGACATCGTCGATCGGCGAGAGCGCAACGAGGTCATCCGGAGACACCGTCTCGGCCAGCGACGGCGTCGCCGTCAGCCCCACGAGCCGCGCCTCCAGGCCGGCCAGGCGCTGCGGCGCGGCCGAGCAGGCGCCGAGCGCGATCCGCATGGAGGCGATCCGGCCGCCGCTATCGGTCGCCATCACGGCCGCGACCGAGGCGATTGAAATCACCAGATAGGCCCGGGCGCCGAGCTTGAGGAAGGTCGAGCGCGCCTGCGCCGCCTGCGCCGGCACATGGATCGCAACCAGGATTTCATCGGCCGCCAGTGCCGTTCGGCGGTTGCCTAGCACGAACTCGGACAGGGGGACGCGCCGGTGCCCGCGCAGGCTGGCCAATTCAACCTCGGCATCCAAGGTAAGCAAAGGCGGCACGCCGTCGGCGGCGGGCGAGGCGTTACAGAGATTGCCGCCGACCGTGCCGCGATTCTGGATCTGCACGCCGCCGACCTGCCGGCTCGCCTGCTTCAGCGCGTCGAAGGCGGGCGGCAGCGCAGCACCGGCGACGGCGCTCCAGGTCGCGGTCGCACCGATGCGTGTGCCCCCGGCGTCAGGCGCGATGCCACCGAGTTCCGGGACGGCGCTGAGATCGAGAATGTCGCGGCTATAGGGCTCGAACCAGGCGGTGCGCTGCGTCCGCACCGGATAGACGTCTGTGCCACCGGCCAGGATCGTCAGGGGCGAGGAGCCGGCCGCCTCTGCCCACAGCGCCAGGGCGTCATTCAGCGTCTGGGGTCGAAGGTAGCGCGTCATGGCCAGCTCCCATCCGGTGTGACGGCTCAAAAACCTCGCTGATTATTGTTAGTATACAAACAAGGTGGCGCAAGCGGATTTTGCAGGCAAGCTCTGCTCAATCGAGACGCGCAAGCAGGCCGAGCAGGCGCTCCGCCTCTTCACGCGAGAGCGGCGAGAGCGTCGCCGCGGTAATCGCGCGCGCCTTCTCGATCAGGCCCGGGATCGCCTCCAGCCCCTTGGTCGTCAACCGGACGCGCACGCGGCGCTGATCGTCGGGATCGGGCCGACGCTCGACCATGCCGCGCTCGGCCAGCCGCGCGATGACGCCTTTGATCGTGGCCGGGTCCATGGCGGTCATGCGGCCAAGCTGGTTTTGCGAGATTTCCTCGCCACCGCTCAATTTCGACATCGCGGCGAACTGCGTCGGGGTCGGGCCGTCATCGCCCATGATCCGCTGGAAGATCGCGATATGGCGCTGCTGGGCCCGCCGCATCAGGAAGCCGACCTGCTCGTCGAGGACATAAGCTGCTGCCGCGACGGTGGGCGCGGCGACAACCTTGCGCTGGCGCGGCGCGGCATCGGCCACGGGCTCGCTCACGGCCTCGGCGCTGCTGGTCTGCCTGCCCGTCATCGTCTGCATCCGTCTCCTCGGCGTACCTCGCGCACGGCGCCGGAGAGGGCCAAGCCCTGCCTCTTGCCAGCCGTCACGGCGCTGTCCATGATTGTTATTACACATGCAATCGCCGCTTGTCCCAGGGCGCGGGGTCGGCGGCTGTTCCGATACGGAGAACCAGATGGCTCACGACGTCGCTGTGGGAGCCGCCAAGGGCAAGCTGGTGGTCCGCAATATCGGGCTCCTGCTCTCCGGCGATCTGGCGAAGCCGATCCTCGACGCCGATGCGATCATTGCCGTCGACGGCCGCATCATCGCGGTCGGCAAGGCCGCCGATCTCGATCTCGCCAGTGCCGACACGACCATCGACGCCAAAGGCTCGCCGCTTTCGCCAGGGCTGATCGATTCCCATTGCCATCCGGTCTTCGGCGACTGGACGCCGCGCCAGAACCAGCTCGGCTGGATCGAGATGGGCGTGAATGGCGGCGTCACCACGCTGGTTTCCGCTGGCGAGGTGCATCTGCCGGGCCGGCCCAAGGACGCGATCGGGGTCAAGGCTCTCGCCGTCACCGCGCAGCGCTGCTTCCAGAATTTTCGCCCCGCCGGCGCCAAGGTCATTGCCGGCGCTCCCGTCGCGGAGCTGGATTTCGGCCGCGAGGTCTTCGAGGAATTGAAGGCGCTCGGCATCCGCCATATCGGCGAGATCGGCCTCGGCACCGTCGCCAAGGGGGCCGATGCCAAGCGCGTCACCGGCTGGTGCCGCGAGATCGGCCTCGAGACCATCATGCACACGGGCGGCCCTTCGATCGCCGGCTCGCATTTCGTTAACAAGGACGACGTGCTGGAGGCCCAGCCCGACGTGGTCAGCCATATCAATGGCGGGCCGACCTCGATCGCCCATGCCGATATCCGCATTCTGTGCGAGCAGGCCAGGGGCGCACTCGAGGTCGTCCATAACGGCAATGAGAAGTCGGCTCTGGTTGCGCTCGAGGCCGCACTCGCCGCCGGAAGGCTCGCAGATTTGCTGATCGGCACCGATGCGCCCGCCGGCTCCGGCGTCCAGCCCAACGGCGTCCTGCGGATGATTACCTTGCTGGCGAGCCTCGGCAACCTGCCGGCCGAACAGGCCTTCTGCCTCGCCACCGGCAATGTCGCGCGCAAGCGCTCGCTCGACGCCGGCCTGATCGCCGAGGGTTATCCGGCCGATTTCGTCTTCCTCGACAAGCCACAGCATTCCTCCGGCAAGGATCTGCTCGAGGCCGTGTCGCTCGGCGACATCCCCGGCATCGGCATGGTCGTCATCGACGGGTTGGTCAGGACGGGGCGCTCGCGCTCCACGCCGCCGTCCCATACGGCGCCCGCGGTACTGTAAGGGGACGTTTCCGATGACCGATCTGATCGAAATCCGCCGCATCCAGACCTCGGTCGAGGAGATCTTCCACGAGTTCGGCCCCTTGCCCGGCCGTACCGAGCGCATCGCCTCGGTCTGCGCCGTGCTGACCAACCCCTATGCCGGCCGCTACGAGCCCGACATCCTGCCGATGATGGAGGCGCTGAAAGGCGCGGGGCTCGAAATGGCGACGCGCTGCCTGAATGCGCTCGGCGGCGATCCGAAGACCGTCGAGGGCTACGGCAAGGGCGCGGTCATCGGCTCGGCCGGTGAACTGGAGCATGGAGCGCTCTGGCATGTGCCGGGCGGCTACGCGATGCGTGAGATCCTCGGCAACGCCAAGGCGATCGTGCCCTCGACCAAGAAGGTCGCCGGGCCCGGCGCGCGCATCGACATCCCCGTCACCCATATCAACGCGGCCTATGTCCGCAGCCATTTCGGCGCCGTCGAGATCGGCGTGCCGGGATCGCCCCAAGCCGACGAGATGGTCTTCATCCTGGTGATGACCACGGGCGCGCGCATCCATGAGCGCGTCGGCGGCCTGCGCGCGGACCAGATCAGCGTCTGGGATGGGCAACGATGATGGCGTTGCTCACCCTTTTGCGATCGCGCGCGGGGAACCCTCTCCCGGAGGGAGAGGGCAGGGTGAGGGGTAGGCCGTTCGACGTCTTCGCCGTGCCCCGACCGCTGCCAAGCCCGCATGCGCTCCGCTGGTCCAGCGGCCATCACCTCACCCCTGCCCCTCTCCATTACAGGAGAGGGGTTCCCCGCGCCCGTCTGACTGACGCCGGAGCCCTCCACCATGCCCGCGAACATCCGCAAGATCCTGACGCAGGTCGATGAAACCCTGGTCGAAGCCGGCAAGACCGTGGCACCGCCGACGCGCCGGGCTGTCGCCGTCGCCGTGATCGCCAACCCGTTCAGCGGGCGCTATCAGGAAGACCTGTCGGAGCTGACCGAGATCGGCGTCGAACTCGGCGACCTGCTGACGAAGCGTTGCCTCGCGGCATTGGGCATCGAGCCCGGCCAGGCCGAGAGCTTCGGCAAGGCGGCGATCGTCGGTGAGGGCGGCGAGCTCGAACATGCCGCCGCGATCCTGCATCCGAAGCTGGGCACGCCGGTTCGCGCCGCGCTCGGCAAGGGCCCGGCGCTGATCCCTTCCGCCAAGAAGCGCGGCGGGCTCGGCACCCCGATCGACGTGCCGCTCGGCCACAAGGACGCAGCTTTCGTGCGTTCCCACTTCGACGCGGTCGAGGTTCGGGTCACCGACGCGCCGCGCGCCGGCGAAATCTTGGTCGCAATCGCTGTCACCGATTCAGGCCGCCCCCTGCCGCGCATCGGCGGGCTGCAGAAACACGAGATCAAGGGCGAGGACGGGCTGCGCTGAAAGTTTGCACCGAGAAGTTTGGCGCCGGGACGAAACCCGCAGGCTCTCTCCGGAGACTATCGTTCGAAGCACGATCGTTTCGCAGGACGGAGCCCCTCATGACATTCTCGGTCGCAAGCTTTCATCAGGGGCACTATCTCGACGCCACGGATCCCGCGACGCGGGGGGGCGTCTGCGTCGCGCTTTGCGATCTCTGGCTGGAATCTCTCTTTCAGGCCCCAGCCGCCGCGCCGCGCCATCGGTTGCAGGCGCTCGCCGTCGATTTTGGCCGGGCCGAGCAGCACCAGCGCCGCTATGGCACGCTGCGCGCGGCGCTGGGGCGCAACGATGCGCGCCGCCACATGGGCGCGAGAGTCGGCATCGACTACGAGGCCCAGACCGCGGTCATGGTCATGGCCGCGCATGTCGGCCGGAACGGAATGCTGAAGAAGATCTCAGACGATCTGCGCACGCCCGGTGCGGCTGCGACATGGTCGATGCGCTTCGCCGGTGGCGGCGGCCACGCGATCGCAGGGTTCAGCCAGCTGGAGCGGCGCCCTTACGGCTTCGACACGCGAATCCATGTCTTCGATCCGAATATCGGCGAGTATGTCGGCCCCTATGCCAGCCGCGCCGAGATCATCGACGACCTCTTCGCCAAGATCCCGCTCTACGCCACCACCGAGATGTTCCACCGCACGACGGCGGCCGCCGGCCGCTAGATCGACGCGCGCCCGAAAGGACGGCGTCGATGCAGGCCGCGGCCGCGATCGTTGCTCAGCCGCCGAGCGACATGGTCAGCGGCGGCTTGACCTCGGGCGGCAGCGGCGAGGTGTAGCCCTCTGCGCCGAGCTTCTTCTTGTGGTCGGCCTTGGCCGCTGCCATCAAGGCGGGGTCGAGCAGCACGGCCGCTCCCGTCGCCACCATCGCCTTGGCGACATGCACCATGGCCTTGTGCGCGGCCGGCTGCTTGCCCTGCGACACCACCTGCCAGGTGTGGAAGGGGGTGCCGATGGCGACCGTCGGGGCATGGGCCTGCACGGTCGGGACTGCCCAGCTGACATCGCCGATATCGGTCGAGCCGATCGCCGGATTGCGCTTGGCGTCGAGCGGCACGAGGAAGTCGGCCAGCGGCGCGCCGGTGTCCTCCATGCCGATCGTGCGCCAGATCGAGGCGATCTCCTGCGGCGACAGCGTCTTGCGGATGTCCTGTGCGAAGGCGCGGTCGGCATCGTCGAAATGCGGCGGGCCGAGCTCTTCCATGACGCCATGCATGGCCTGCTCTAGCGGCGTGTTGCCGAGCAGGTCGGAGACGGCGCTGACGATACGCATCTCCATCTTGGTTTCGGTCATCAGCGCCGCACCTTCGGCGATCTTCTTCACGCGCTGGACGAGTTCGAGCATGCCGCGCAGGTCGCGGGCGCGAATGGAGTACCGGACGCGCGCATGGGCCTGCACGACGTTGGGCGCGATGCCGCCCGTATCGAGCAGGGCGTAATGCACGCGCGCATCGCTGGGCATGTGCTCGCGCATGTAGTTGACGCCGACATTCATCAGCTCGACGGCATCGAGCGCGCTGCGGCCGAGATGCGGGGCGGCGGCAGCATGCGAGGCGCGGCCGGTGAAGACGAAGTCGGCGCGGGTGTTGGCGAGCGCCAGCGGCGGCGCCACCTCCCAGAAGCTCGACGGGTGCCAGGAGATTGCGACATCGGCATCGTCGAAGGCGCCGGCGCGGACCATGAAGGCCTTCGCCGCGCCACCTTCCTCGGCGGGACAGCCATAATAGCGCACGCGGCCGGGAATCTTGTTCTCGGCGAGCCAGTCCTTCATCGCGACAGCGGCGAGAAGCGCAGCCGAGCCCAAGAGGTTGTGGCCGCAGCCATGGCCATGGCCGCCATCCTCGACCGGCTTGTGGCTGGCGACGCCGGCCTCCTGCGACAGGCCAGGCAGGGCGTCGTATTCGCCCATGAACGCAATCACGGGGCCGCCTTCGCCGGCTTCGCCGACCACGGCGGTGGGTATATCGGCAATGTTCTTCGTGACGTGGAAACCTTGATGCTCCAGCTCCGCGGCATGCTCGGCGCAGGAGCGAGCTTCGGTATAGCAGACCTCGGGCATACCCCAGACCCGGTCGCTCAGCGCGATCAGCCGCTCCTTGTTCGCATCGACGTGGCGCCAGAGATCGTTTCGATTGTCCATGATGGTCCTGCCTTGGTCAGGCCGGCATATGACCAAGGCAGCCCTCTCGCGTCCAGCCGTCACACGCATGGCC
>JAESFK010000992.1_pt1 | contig 10178 bp, 7 predicted proteins | sample 9269391 | NCBI WGS metagenome assembly JAESFK01 (sample SAMN14506231, study PRJNA617097) | algae metagenome | isolation source: Drouetiella hepatica UHER 2000/2452 and co-occurring heterotrophs from... | place: Slovakia: Slovak Paradise National Park, Hrabusice, Kosice Region | collected 2000-01-01
GGCCTGCTTCCGGAACCCGAGCGGTCCGAGGGCAACCAGCGACGCTATGGTCGCGTCCATGTCGAACGGCTCGCCTTTATCAAGCACGCCAGAGATCTCGGGTTTCCGGTGGACGGCATCCGCGCCCTGCTGAGGCTCTCGGACAACCCGGCCATGTCCTGTGACGAGGCGCATGCGATCTCAGTCGCGCACCTCGATGACGTCAGGCACAAAATCGCGCGGTTGCGCTCGCTGGAAAGGGAGCTTGAGCGCATCGCTGCAGCCTGTTCGGGCGGCGTCAGCGCCTGCGATTGCGCCATCATCGAGGCGCTGGCGGACCATAGCCAGTGCCGGCATGGCCACCAGTGATTTCGTGCCTGAGCATCACGTTCAGGCGCTGCCGAGCGTTCGCCCATCGAGGTCGCGGCGCATCTGGCGCGATCCGCCCCCTTGGCGCCCTCGCGATCGAGCAACCGCTTCGTCAATACCTGCGGGAGATCGTACAAATGACGTCTGCCGCAAGGCCGTCACGCCGAAAAACAACCGGCGTCACGGCCTGACATAGGTCCAGCCCTGCTCCTGCAACTCCATGACGCGCACCACGCCCGATTTAACGACTGAAACATCGGAAATGAGAGAAATTTCCTTGTTCTCGGCCTTGCTCATGTTCTCTTGCGTATTACCGCAGGCCTTGAACGAAATTGTCGGATTGCTCGCCGTCATCGCCTTGATCCGCGCCTTGACCGGAGAGGTATCATCCCGAAGCATATGCAATCCCGGACCGAAGGTGACCACCTCAATTTCTACCTTCTCTCCAAGATCCTTGTAGTGTTGCGCGACGTTCGCCGCATTGTTGAGCGCCAGATTCATTGTTGCGGGCTCGTTGGAGTTCACCTGTAGAACGAGCCGGTGAGTTTTTGTTTCGGACGCAGGTCGTTTTGATGCCTGCGCAGTGGCTTGCTTCTTATCCTGCGCCACGGACGGTGGCACGGCGATCAGGAGTGCCACGACGGCGGCCAGTGCAGCCCGGGCGGTATTGTTACGACCAGTCATCCCTGTTTCTCCCATATTGGTTCGAGGATTATCGATTGCCGGGCTTGGCAACGACGTTTGGCCACTTGCACGCTGCGGCGACCTTGTCCCGCACGACCTTCAGTCCGGCCAGCGCAAACTGCCCCTCATAGGCAGTGCCGGCGCGGGGCACGAGACGAACATTGAGACCGCCCTCGTCAGGCAAGGAATGCAACAGCTGCACGACATCGGCCCTGAAGGCGGCGCCAGAGCCGAATGATGGCGCCCCTGCTGCCACTTGCAGCGGCTGCGCGTCATTGATGCGGTAGATGATGATGTAGTCGGTGCTGCCACCGGGCACGGCCGGTCCCGAAACCGACAATTCGGTTCGGCCGCTGCGGCAATAGATGGTCAGCCGCGTCAAGGAATTCTCGGATTCACCGCGCGCCAACGTCGTCGCGGTGACGATCGGCGTATAGTCGATCGGCGAGGTCGTCTCGCTGACGATCCAGTTGTCTTCGCCGCGCGCCGGACGATCGGTCGGCACGATGCTGCGCGACAGCTTGTCCAGGCATTCCAGCCGCGCAGCAGGCTCCATCACGGCGCAGGCGCGAAGATGCACCATCGGATCAACCGCGTCCTGCGCCAGCGCGAGCCCGCTGGCGACTTGGAACGCGATGGCCAATGGGATCGCCTTCATCGCAGGGCCCGCGGTGCTCGCGTTTGACGATCCAGCCACTCCTGGGCCGCCGAGAAGCGGTCGAGGCCGGGGACGGTGGCGGCCAGGTTGATCGACTTCCATTTCGCGTCGAAGCCGGGTCCCTGGAGCCTGTCGATGCGGGAGAACAGCACATCGACAAAACGGGCGACGCGCTGGTAGCGGTTGGATTGCGCCGCCCAATTGAACGCGACGAGCGCGGTGGGCACCGCGATCGTCTGCACCCGCTCGCCTTGGTTGATCAGCCCCGGATACTCGCCTGCCTCCAGCACGGCCGGGAGATAGTAATCCTCGAACCTGCTGTCGTACTTGACCGAAAGGAACTTGAAGCCGGGCTCGAAGCGCCCGCGCACGAACGCATCGACCGGCTTCGAGGTGATGAAGACAACCCCGGCGATCTCACCTTTGCGCATCTGCTCGAGCGCAACCTGATGAGGGATGAATGTCTTCTCCGCGTTGATGCCGAGCCGGCTGAAGATCAGCGGCCCCGAATAGGCCGCTGCGGTTCCCTGAGTGTTGAAGTTCACCTTCTTCCCGGCGAGGTCCTCCAGGCTCTGGATCTCGGGCCGGACGAAGATATGCAGCTCCGACGGGAAGAGGTTGAGAACGTAGGTGATCCGACGCCGGATCTGGGGCAACTGCGCCTTGTATTCGTCCAGCGCATCGGAATTGATGATCGCCGTATCGACGCCACGCAGGTAGAGCAGCGAGTTCAGATTCTCCGTGGCCCCCCGCGTGACGATCGGCAGGACATGCAAGTTCGGCCCGTCATCGACGACGCGAGCCATCTCCGCCGCGAGACGAAGGGGCGCTCCCTCTATCAGGCCGCCGGCAAGACCGACGGTCCAGGCGTTCATCTTCTCCTGTTCCGTCGCATGCGCGCGACGCGACGAGGTCACGTTCTGGGCCTCTGTCCTGGCTGTCTGCGCAGACAGATCAGCCGGCAGGAGCCCCGGGGCGAGCGCTATCAAAGCGGTCAGCAGGAGCAGGCGTCGTCTTGGGAACCTTGTCATCCTCGAACTCCCTCGTGAGCACCACAATCGAACGACCAGCCGGAGCCGCTCCGCCTGACAGGCGTTTCACCGACCTAAGGTGTCGAACCTCTCCTTCGCCTCCCGAATACCGCCCGCATGCGCCTTCGCGTAAAGCTCGCGCGCCCTTGTCACCTCGCCCCGCGTTCCATAGGTCCTCCAGGCCGCGAGAATGCCAGGGTCGTATGTCTCCGCGAGCATGAAGACCGCGCGAGCACTGCCCAGCTCCGCGGCACGTTCGAGCACGATCCGCGCAGCACCGATGTCGCCCTGGCCGAGAAGCACACCGGCGCGCGCAATCATCCTCGCCGCCTCGGCACCGCCTTGGACGTCCGAGGCAGCCGGCGCCGGCATAGCAATTCGATCCGTCGCCTCGATCTCCCGGGAAATCTGGCTGCTTGTGGCCGTTTCAGGCCGAATGCGCGCACCAGCAGCGCGTCTCGTCGCATCGAGTTCGGCAGCCCCAGCTGCCGCTCTGTCGCGCTCCTCCCTCAGCGCCTGCTGAAGCGCCGCCACTCTTGCCTCCTCCGCTTGCCTGCGGAATTCCGTCTCTTCGCCAGCCAGGCGGGACTGCGACGCCAGCCTCTCGTTCGCCTGCCGCGCCGTCGCCAGCTCGCTCGCCACTGCGGCGCTGCGGGCTCGCTCCTCGTCGAGGGCCTGGCTGTGCTGCGTCGTGTTCGCTGTCAGTTCCTGTCGCGCAGCAGCGGCCTCGGCGAGAGCGGCAGCCATTTTCTGGCGCTGCTGTTCGAGCAATTGCCCGGTCTTCGCTGTCTCGGCTTGCTTGAAGAGCGCCGTTTCGTCGTTCGCCTGGCGTGATTGCGCTGTCTGTGCCTCGATTTCGCGTCGCGCCGCCGTCAGCGCGCCCGCCAATGCGGCGCTGCGGGCTCGCTCCTCGTCGAGTGCCTGACGATGCCGCACCGTGGTCGCCGTCAGTTCCTGTTGCGCTGCCGTGGCCTCCGCGAGGGTGGCTGCCATTTTCTGGCGCTGCTGTTCGAGCAATTGCTCGGCGTTCGCAGTCTCTGCCTGCTTGAACGGCGCCGGTTCGTTGTTCGCCTGACGCGATTGCGCTGTCTGCGTCTCGATTTCGCGCCGCGCCGCCGCCAGTTCGCTCGCCAAGGCGGCGATGCGGGCACGCTCCTGCTCGAGCGCCTGGGTGTGCTGCGCCGTGCGGCTTGTCAGTTCCTGCCGCGCAGCCACGGCCTCCGCGAGAGCGGCCACATTCTGACGATGCTGTTCGAGCAATTGCCCAGTCTTCGTGGTCTCCGCCTGCTTGGACAGCGCCATTTCTTCGTTCGACTGGCGCAATTGCGCTGTCTGCGTCTCGATTTCACGCCGTGCCGCCGCCAGGTCGCTCGCCAAGGCCGTACCGTGGGCGCGCTCTTCGTCGAGTGCCTGGGCTTGCTGCGCTATCTTGGCTGCCTGTTCCTGTCGCGCAGCCGCCACCTCTGCGAGAGCGGCCATCGTCTGACGCTGCTGTTCGAGCAATTGCCCGGTCTTCGCGGCCTCTGCCTGCTTGAACAGCACCGCTTCGTTGTTCGCCTGGCGCGATTGCGCTGCCTGCGTCTCGATTTCACGCCGCGCTACCGCCAGCTCGCTCGCCATTGCGGCGCTGCGGGCGCGCTCCTCGTCGAGTGTCTGGCCGTGCTGCGTCGTCTTCGCCGTCAGCTCCTGTCGCGCGGCACCGGCCTCCGCAAGAGCGGCAGCCATTTTCTGACGCTGCTGTTCGAGCAATTGCTCGGTCTTCGCGGCCTCTGCCTGCTTGAACAGTGCCGCCTCGTTGTTTGTCTGGCGTGATTGCGCTGCCTGCGTATCGATTTCGCGCCGCGCCACCACCAGCTCGCCCGCCAAAGCGGCCGTACGGGCTCTCTCCTCGTCGAGTGCCCGGCCATGCTGCGCGGTGTTTGCCGTGAGTTCCTTTCGCGAGGCCGCGACCTGCTCGGCCAGGACGGCCGCCCGCTCTCGCTCCTGTTTGAGCAACTGTTCGGCCGTCGCGCCCGTTCGCAGCTGCGCTTCCAAGCGCTCGATGGTGCGCCGAGCCTCGCCAAGTTCCTGCGCCACGGCGGCTTCTTGCGCCGCAATTTCAGGGGGCTTCCGGTTCGGGGATGGCTGCGCATCCGGCACGGGCGTCACCGCGGCCCGCTGCTCCCGCACAGCCTCCTTCTCTGCCGCGGGCGGGCTGGCCTCCCTCTCTACGCTTCCCCCGGCCTCTGGGAGGGCGGTCTTCGCGTCCCGGCTCGGCAAGCGGGCATCTTGAGCGACCATGCCATCGCTGAAAGCGCTGACTGGAGGTTGGGCGGCCTCTCGCTTTACATAGTAGGTCAGTACCGTCGCCGCTGCGATGACACCGACGACGGGCGTAGCGAAGCGCCGCCATGCCGACTTGCCGACAGGATCAGCGACAACTGATCCATCGTCTTCTGGTTGGAGATAGGCATCGCGGGCAAACGGATGCCAATGCGTCGGCGTGATCTTGATGGGGCCGTCGTCCTTCCCGACCCAACCGCCCGCCTCCGCCGACCACCGGCCGACGTCATATGCTGCATTCGCGTCATCCTCGAGGATGACGAAATGCCCATCTTTCGGCGCGGTCTCGATCGCGTGGCGCATGTAACGGACGCCTGCTTTGACGGCTTTATCGGACCTACAATTCTCCACTCTGCCTGCAGGAGCCCCCATCTCCTTGTCGCAAGCGTGGAACACAGTATCCCGAATTGCGGCGCCGTACCACAACCTCGCTTACCGTGCGGAATCACCTATGACGGATCACAAGATTGCTTACGGCCTCGAAACTCAGCCTGAGGTGCCGTTGCGCCGGAATTGCGACGGCGTCTGGCCATATATTTGCTGAAACGAACGGTTGAATGCCGAAAGCTCGCTGAAGCCTGTTCCGTAAGCGATCGTTGCGATGCTCTCATGCCTGCGCCTTGGATCAAGCAGCGCGCGCCGCGCAGCTTCCAGACGGCTCGTGCGAAGCCAGGCGCCAAAGCTCTGTCCCGTCCCGGCGAAACGCATATGCAGCGTGCGCACCGAGATGTTGAAATGGGCCGCCGTCGTCGCCGGGCTGAGCGAGGGGCTGGAAAGGCGGCGCCGGCAGTAGGATTGGATCGCCTCAAGCAGGCGATCCTCGCGTCCGACTTCTGTCGAACCACCGGTCGACAGGGCGATCAGGTTGCAAAGATTCTCGGCGAGAAGATTGGCGGCGGTTTCGTCCAGCGCCTCCTCCGTCCGGCCCAGCATCAAGAGATGTTGTCGGGCCAGATGGAGAAACGGGGCGTCAAGCGCGATCCGCCGCGTGCGGGCAGAAGCGAGCCAAGGGGCCTTCAGCAGCAGGGCGCGGCGCGGCAGCACCGCGACCGTACGGCGGACTTCCTGCACGAACGACAAGCGGAACGGCCGGGCACTATCGACGAGGCCTATCTCGCCTGGCCGCAGCAGCAGCCGCTCCTCGCCCTGCGAAAGCTGGCAGTCGCCCTGTTCCTGCAAGCTGACGAGGATTCCCTCATCCGCGCCATGGGCAATGTGGCGCGCGGTACGGACGACGTCATGGCCCGTCGAGCGGAAGCTCGCGACGCGGATGTCGCCATAGCTTTGGCCAATGAGGGACCCGGCGAAGCTCTGCGCCGGGTCGGGCGCCTCGGTCTCGACATTGAGCACCGCGCGACAGACCGTCTCGCGCCAGAAATCGAAGCCGTGGTCCGGCTCCGCCCCCTCCGTGCCCCATAAGATGCTCGCCACGGCTCCCTCCGTCAGGCAGCACGCTCTTCACCAGCAGATACCATAGCAGTTTCTCATCAGAACGGTTTGCACTCAAAGCCGCAACTTTTTGCACGCAACGCCGAGACGACCGCCCTCCGCTTTCCTAGCGTTCTGCTCAGGAAGGGCGAATGGCATGCAGACCAGTTTCACGGCGGAGCAGTTGCGCGATCCCGCGATCCGGGAGGCGGCCGGCATTCTCGGCACCTGCGTCCATTACGGATTCTGCACCAATACCTGCCCGACCTATGTGCTCAGCCGCGACGAAAACGAGTCGCCGCGGGGACGCATCGACCTGATCCGCGAGATGCTCGAGCAGGGCGTGCCACCGTCGGCGAAGACGGTCTCCCATCTCGACAGCTGCCTGTCTTGCCTGTCCTGCATGACGACCTGCGCGGCCAAGGTCGATTATGCCCATCTGATCGACCGCGCCCGCATCCATGTCGAGCAGACCTATCGCCGCCCACTCGCGCAGCGGCTTCTGCGAGCGCTTCTCGCCCTCGTGCTGCCGCGCCCTCGGCTGTTCCAGGCAGCGCTGTTCGCCGGGCGGATCGGCGCGCGGCTCGGCAGGGCGATCCCGCAGCCCTTGCGTCCGCTGCTGGCGATGATCCCGCCGGCAGCATCGCCCGACATCCTAGCTCCCCAGGTCTTCCCCGCGCGGGGTCGGCGCAAAGCGCGCGTCGCGTTGCTTGCGGGCTGCGCCCAGCAGGTGCTCGACGGCAACATCAATGCCGCCACGATCAGGTTGCTGACGCGCCATGGCTGCGAGGTGGTGGTGGCGCGGGGCGCGGGCTGCTGTGGATCGCTGACCCTGCATATGGGGCAAGAGCACGCAGCGATCGCTGCAGCATCGGCGAATGTGCGGTCCTGGATCAGGGAAAGCGATGGCGCAGGGCTCGACGCCGTGATCGTCAACGCGTCCGGCTGCGGCACGACCGTCAAGGATTACGGCCACCTGCTGGCTCGCACACCCCTTGCCGTCGATGCGCGGCGGATGTCAGCCATCACCCGCGACGTCACCGAATTCGTCGCCGGCATCGGCTTGCTGCCGCGGGCTGAAGCGACGCCGCGCCTGCGCGTGACCTATCACGACGCCTGCTCGATGCAGCACGGCCAGCGCGTCACCAAGCCGCCACGGGACCTGTTGCGCGCGGCCGGCTTCGAGGTCGCGGACGTGCCGGAAAAGCACTTCTGCTGCGGTTCGGCCGGGACCTACAACCTGCTCCAGCCGGAAACGGCGGAGACGCTTGGCCGCCGCAAGGCACGGCATATCGAGAGCACGCAGCCCGATCTCGTCGCTGCCGGCAATATCGGCTGCCTGACGCAGCTGCGGCGCTATGTCGGCCCGCCGATGATTCACACGGTCGAGTTGCTCGACTGGGCAACCGGCGGGCCGCTCCCGCCTGCGCTCGTCGGCATCGCCTTGCCGGAGCGACCGCAATCGGCGGCGGCCGAGCCGCCCCCGACTGCGGCCGCCGCCGCCCAAACCAGCCATGACGATGCCGGCTTCTGGTGAGCCGCTGAGGGAAGACGCCATGAACGCGACGACGAAACCGATTTCCGAGGCCTTCTTCGCGGAACTCGCCCAGGCGATCGGATCGGAATGGATCAACCGTAGCGAGGAGACGCTGCGCCGATATGGCGAGAACACCATGCCAGGCGGCGACCGGTTGCCTGCGGGCGTCGTCTATCCGGGCAGCACCGCCGAGGTGCAGGCCGTGGTCCGCGCCGCCAACCGCTTCGGCGTCGCGCTCTATCCGGTCAGCACCGGCAACAATATCGGGCTGGGCAGCCGATCTGCCGTGCGCGCGGGCCAAGTCGTCGTCGCTCTCGGGCGCCGCATGAACCGCATCGTCGAGATCGACGAGACGCTGGCCTATGCCGTCGTCGAGCCCGGCGTCAGCTACCAGGCGATGTATGACGAGCTCGTCCGGCGCGGCGACAAGCTGATGGTCGACGTCACCTCCGGCCCGCCGCAGGGCGGCATGCTCGGCAACGCGCTCGACAAGGGCGCCGGCTACGGCCCCTATTTCGACCATTTCGGCTTCTCCTGCGGCATGGAGATCGTGCTCGGCAATGGCGAGGTGCTGCGCACGGGCGACGGCATGCTCGACGGCGGCGCCCTGCCGAACTGGCATGTCAGCAAGTACAGCTTCGGCCCGATCCTCGACGGTCTCTTCGCGCAGTCGAATTTCGGCATCGTCACGCGCATGGGCATCTGGCTGCTGCCACGCCCACCGGCGATCCGCTCCTTCCACTTCACCTATCCCGACGACGCCGACCTGGCCGAGATCGTCGACATCACGCGCCAGCTGAAGCTCTCGAACTTCGTGCCGACGCTGCTGCGGGTGGCGAACGAGATTTATCTGTGCGGCGCCGAGCATGTCAGCCCCGACTATGCCGCCACCGGCGGGCGGCGCTCGATCTCGGACGAGGCGCGCCGATCGATGCGGGAGGCCGCCGGGCTCGGTTCCTGGACCGTATCAGGTGCCTTCTACGGGCCCAGCATGGCCGCGCTGGAACCGCAGATCGAGCGCGTGCGCGCCGCCTTCGGGCGCTCCGGGAAGGCGAAGTACATCCCCCATGAAGAGGCGCTTGGCATCCACGGGCTTGAGGTCGCGACCAACGCCCTCTCCTGCATTCCCGGCGTCGGCGAACTCGGGCTGCTGAAATGGCGGCCCGGCGGTGGCAACCTCTGGTTCCTGCCGGGCACGCCGATGGATGGCCGCGTCGCCAATGAATGCCAGGAACTCTCGCGGCGGATCTACGCCGAGCACGGCATGGACTACATGATCACCAGCGTCTGCGGCGCTCGCTTCGCCCGTGGCCTGCATGTCATCACCTTCAACCGCGAGGACGCCGACGAGAATGCCCGGGCCGATGCCTGCTACCGGGCGCTCGCCAAGGCCTATGCCGAGCGCGGCATCTTCGTCGGCCGGGCTCCGCTCGACTATCACGACCTGCACATGCAGCAGGCGATGCCGGCCTTCCGCGACAGCTGTGCCGCGATCAAGGCGGCCCTCGATCCCGCCGGCACGATCGCGCCCGGCCGCTACGGCATCGGCTGAGGCCGCCTCGGCCATCGAACGCAATCAGGGGAACCATCATGCGCAAGCTGCCGAAGTTCGTCGCTCTTACCGCCGCGCTGCTTGCCGGGATGGCGCCGCCCGCCGCGGCGGAACCGGCGAAATCCATCAGGATCGGCCTGGTCACCACATTGACCGGGCCGCCCGCCGTGCTCGGCCAGCACACGCGGGATGGGTTCCAGCTCGCGGTGAAGCAACTCGGCGGCAAGATTGGCGGCATCCCGGCCGAGGTCCTGGTCGTCGACGACGAGCTCAAGCCGGAGGTCGGCATTCAGCGCGTCCAGAATCTGATCGAGCGCGACAAGGTCGACACCATCGTCGGAATCATCTTCTCGAACATGCTGATGGCCACGGCGCGCCACATGGTCAACGGCAAGACGGTGTTCATCGGCACCAATGCCGGCCCCTCCCCGCTCGCGGGCAAGAATTGCAGCCCCTATCTCTTCTCGGCCGCCTACCAGAACGACCAGAACGCCGAGGCCATGGGCCGTCACGCCACGGCGAAGGGCTACCGCAAGATCATCATCGTGGCGCCAGGCTACCAGGCGGGCAAGGATGTCGCAGCCGGGTTCAAGCGCGAATACAAGGGCGCGATCGTCG
>JAESFK010000993.1_pt1 | contig 10173 bp, 11 predicted proteins | sample 9269391 | NCBI WGS metagenome assembly JAESFK01 (sample SAMN14506231, study PRJNA617097) | algae metagenome | isolation source: Drouetiella hepatica UHER 2000/2452 and co-occurring heterotrophs from... | place: Slovakia: Slovak Paradise National Park, Hrabusice, Kosice Region | collected 2000-01-01
CGCTCGTCACGCCGTGGGCCTCGCTGGCGACGCTGCTGTGGATCCAGCGCTGCCGGGCCCGAGGGGTCGCCATCCCGTGGCGTTGGCTCGCGCCCGCCGGCCTGCTCTGCGCGGCGCTCGTCGTCGGCTCGTCCTCGCTCGCCCTCGGGGCGCTCGGCTGAGGAGCGCCGGTCCGAACCTTCGACAGGGCGGAGTACCGCGAGTGCCCGACCCGTTGTGCGGGTAGGCATCCCAGGCATCCCCCGACGGACGGAGCAGCATGAGCGTGGTCGACGACCTCGGACGCAGGGCCCAGCAGCGCCTCGGAGCGGCGTTGCGCGCCCGCGTGGCCGGAGACGACGCCGCCAAGCGCGCGGCCGTCATCTGGGGTCGCACGGGCGAGCGGCGCTTCGGGCCGGACGACCCGGTGTGGCGGGTGCACGCCGACGCCGCGATGTTCCCCGGCGGCGTGTGCGCCCTGCTGCTCCAGTCGCTCCACCCGTCCGCGATGGCCGGGGTGGCCGGGCACAGCGGCTATCGCGGCGACCCGTGGGGCCGGCTCCAGCGCACCTCGCACTTCCTCGCGACGACGACCTTCGGCACCGTCGAGGACTCCGACGCCGCGGTGGCCCGGGTCCGGAGCATCCACGAGCGGGTGCGCGGCCGCGACGAGGAGGGCGTGCCCTACGCCGCGTCCGACCCGGAGCTGCTCGGGTGGGTGCACGTCGCCGAGGCCTGGAGCTTCCTCGGCGCGTTCCAGCGCTACGCCGCGACCCCGCTGACCCCGGCCGAGGCCGACACCTACGTCGCGCAGTCGGCCGTCGTGGCCGAGCAGCTCGGGGCGGTGGACGTCCCGGTGACGGTCGCCGGCCTCGCCAACGCGCTGGAGGCCCACCGCCCGCGCCTGCGGGCCACGCCGGCCGCGCAGGACGCCGCGCGCTTCCTCCTCCTCGACCCGCCGCTGCCGTGGACGGCGCGGCCGGGCTACGGCCTCATCGCCTCGGGCGGGGTCGCCCTGCTGCCCGGGTGGGCCCGGCGCGAGCTGCGGCTCCCCGTGGCCGGGCCCGTGGCGGGTGCGGCCGGCGTGCTCGGGCTCGTCGGCACGCGCGCGGTGCGCTGGGCGATGGACGGCGTCGCCCAGGAGCGAGGGCTGGCGGCGGACCCGGCCTGAGCGGGTCGCGGCCGGTCGCGTCAGGAGGTGGTGACGAGCTGCTCGATGCGCTCGAGGGTGGCCGCCATGTTCTTGCGGGTCATCCCCTCCATCCGGCGCACGACCGGCTTGCTCGTCGGACGCTCCCGGGAGATGTCCCACGTCTCGGTGACGAGCGTGCCGCCCTCGACGGGCTCGAGCTCGTAGCGCCAGATCCGGCCGCCGACGAAGCCCTTGAGCGCGCCCCCGGCGAGGGTCTGCCAGGCGATGCGACGGTTCTCGTCGAACTCGACCACCGTGTTGCTCGTCGAGTAGGGCAGGCCGATCTTCATGTCCATCCCGAAGCGGTCGCCGAGGGCCAGCCGCCGGCCGCCGCTGCGGGCACCGGTGACCGAGCCGCCGCCGTCGATCCGCTGGTGGCCCGCGGGGTCGGCGAGCAGGTCGAAGATCGGCTCCGGGGGCGCAGGGATCAGGCGCTGCACGGACACGGCGTCGCGGGTCGTCATGGCGGTGACGCTAACAGCCGGCGACCGGTCGGCCGCGCGTGGCCTCCGCTGCGGCGAGGGCCTGCTCGAGGTCCTCGGCGAGGTCCTGCGGGTCCTCGAGGCCGACCGAGATCCGCACCGTCCCGTCGGTGATGCCGACCGCGGCGCGGGCCTCCGGGGAGAGCCGGCGGTGGGTCGTGGTCGCGGGGTGCGTGGTGAGCGACTTGGCGTCGCCGAGGTTGTTCGAGATGTCGACCAGCCGGAGGGCGTCGAGGAAGGCGAAGGCCGCGTCCTTGCCGCCGTCGAGCTCGAGGGTGACGACCGTGCCGGCACCGCCGTCCATCTGGCGCAGCGCGAGCTCGTGCTGCGGGTGGCTCGGCAGGTACGGGTGCACGACTCGGGTGATGCCCCGGCCCTCGTGCTGCCAGCGCTCGAGGGTGCGGGCGAGGTCGAGGGCGGAGCCCGCCATCGCCCGGACCCGCAGGTCGAGGGTCTCCAGGCCCTTGGTCATCACCCAGGCGTTGAACGGCGACAGGGACGGGCCGGTGTGCCGCATGAGGTTCTTCACCGGGCCCTCGACGAAGTCGGCGGTGCCGAGGATCGCGCCGCCGAGGGCCCGACCCTGACCGTCGATGTGCTTCGTCGCCGAGTACACGACGACGTCGGCGCCGTGGGCGAGCGGGTGGCTGAACACCGGTGTGCCGAAGACGTTGTCGACGACCACCTGGGCGCCGGCAGCGTGGGCGAGCTCGGCGACGGCGGCGACGTCGACGAGCTCCTGCATCGGGTTGCTCGGGGTCTCGAAGAACACCGCCGTCGTCGGGGTCGAGAGGGCGTCGCGCCACTGGTCGAGGTCGGCACCGTCGACGAAGACCGTCTCGACGCCCCAGCGCGGGAGGATCTCGTCGAGGATGACGAAGCACGAGCCGAAGAGGGCGCGGGAGGAGACCACGCGGTCGCCGGCGCCGCAGAGGGCGGCCATCGCGGTGAAGACGGCCGACATGCCGGACGCGGTGGCGAAGCAGGCCTCGGCGCCCTCCAGCAGGCGCATCCGCTCCTCGAAGACGGTGACGGTGGGGTTGCCGTAGCGGCTGTAGATGTAGTGGTCGACCTCGTCCTTGAACGCCGCCTCGGCCTGGGCGGCGGACTCGTAGACGAAGCCCGAGGTGAGGTACATCGCCTCGGCGGTCTCGTCGAAAGCACTGCGCTGCAGGCCTCCCCGCACCGCGAGGGTGCGCGGACGGAGGGGTGCGGCGTCGTCGGTGTGTCCGGTCACTGTTGCCGCCACGGGAGGCCGGCGTGCTTCCAGCCGGCGACGTCGCGGTGCCCGTCGGCGTCGACCGGGCCCTCGAAACCCTCGAGGACGTTGTAGGCCGGCCCGAGCCCTGCGGCGGTGGCCGCCTCGGCGGCGGCGACGGACCGCACGCCCGAGCGGCAGAGGAAGTAGACGGGACGACCGGGGCGCACACCGTGCGCAGCGAGCTCGTCGACGAACCGGTCGTTGACCGCGCCCCCGGGGAAGCGGCTCCACTCGACGAAGGCGACCTCCCGGCCGGACGAGGACAGGTCGGGCACACCGACGTAGGTCCACTCGGCCGTCGTGCGCACGTCGACGAGGACGGCGTCGTCGGCACCAGTGACCGCGGCGTAGGCCTCGGGCGGGGTGACGTCACCTGCGTAGCTCATGCCCACGAGGGTAGGACGGCCCCGTGCGGCACGTCGGGGCGTCTCGGGCGTCGGTGGCGGTTCCTACGGTGACGCGATGGCTCGCTCCCCTTCACAGCGACAGGATGCCCCCGGCCCGAGCCGGCGGGCCGTGGGACCACCAACCACTTGCCCCACTCGGGGGGCGATGACTCGTCGTCGTCGACGGACGGCGGATGGACTGGACGTCTACCGGCGAGACGGCCCTCCTGCTGCTGGCCTGCCGTGCGGGTTCGGCTGCGGGTGGTGGGCGCCGAGACCGGCGCGGCGGGCACTACCTGGACCCGGTACGAGGTGGTTCGCGGGAACGGCTGACGGGCGGAAACGGTTCTGCTGCAACTCAATGATTGTGGATAGGCACTTCCGGCTGTCGGTGGTTCGCGGTAGACTGAGGCATGGACAGGGGGACGATCAGCAGCCGCATCGCGGCACTGCGCGAGGAGTGCGCGCGGCTGGGTCGTGAGCTCGCCGATGGTGGTGAGGGGCTGTCCGCGGCGGAGGCGTTCGAGCTCGCCGGTGAGCTGCAGGGGCTCGCGAACGCGGCGGATGGTGCGGTCGCGGTGGCCGGTGCGTGGGGTGCCCGGGTGGAGACGACGATGCGCTCCGGGTCGTGGGAGCGCGTGCACCCGGTGGGGTTCGTGGATGCGATGGCGGCCTCGGAGATGTCGCTGGCGACCGGGCTCACCGAGGGTGTCGCGGGTCGGAAGGCCGCACTCGGGGCGGCACTGGGCGAGCGGTTCCCGTCGACGCGGGACCTGCTGGTCGGCGGTCGGGTCGCAGCGGCGAACGCGCACAAGGTCGTCGACGCCTGCGCCGGCCTCGACATCGAGGCGTGCCTGCGGGTGGATGCCGAGCTCGCACCGCGACTGCCCGCGATGGACCCGGCGCGCGTCACCTCCGAGGCCCGGCGGGTCGCTGCCCGGGTGGCTGCGGACCAGGTCGCCGCCCACGCGGCGCTGCGGAAGCGGGGGCGCTGCGTCGAGGTCCGCCCCGGCGAGGACGGGCTCACCGACTGGTTCGCCTCCCTCCCGACCGCGACCAGCGCGGCGATGTGGTCCGCGGTGGAGTCCCTCGCCGGTGAGTACCGGCAGGTCGACGAGACCCTGTCGGTGCCCGAGTCCCGCGCCGACGCCTTCACGGATCTGGTCCTGCGCAACGTCACCGTAAGTGCGCAGGTCACCCTCGGGGTTCCCGTCGTCACCGACCGTCCCGCTCCTGAAGCTGCTGCCGGGGAGCGGTTCCGGGTCGAGTGGGACGACGACGAGACCCTCATCGATGTGACCACAGGGGAGGAGGTCCGCTACGGCGACCTCGACCCCGCGAGCCGCGAGGAACTCTCCTGGATCGAGGAGCCGGCCGAGCTCCACGGGGACTGTGCCCACTCCATGGCCGAGGTCACCCCCGGCTTCGCGGTCTCCGGCACCCACCTGCCGAACCTCGGCTGGGTCGACCCCGCCACCCTGGCCAACCTCCTCAAGCTCCTCCCCATGGACGTCGCCCGCGCAGTCATCGACGCCGACACCGGCACCCTCGCCTCCCTCACCACCGGCGCATACCGACCACCCAAAGCGATCGCCGACTTCGTGAAGACCAGGGACGGCACCTGCCGCATGTGGGGCTGCAGCAGAGCGGCCGAACGCTGCGACGTCGACCACGCCAGGCCTTGGCCCGGCGGTGAGACCACCCCGACCGGTCTCGAGGCACTGTGCAGACGCCACCACCGGCTCAAGCAACAGAACCGCTGGCGACCCGTCCTGTCACCGGACGGCACCATCACCTGGCACGGACCCCACGGCGCCACCCGCACGACCGAACCCCAACACCGCCTCCCCGCTTGACCGGAGGTGCCGCACACCTCATCCGGTCGCGGCCGCCTGCTCCTGGTTCGCACGGTGCGGACCGGCCAGCCACTCCTGCTGGAGTCGAGGGTCGTCCGGCTCCTCACCCCGGCGCAGCGCGTCCAGGTAGGCCCGGTCCGCGGCCAACCGCTCCCCCACCTCGGCACCCCACGCGACGGAACCATGACCGGGGATCACGACCTCGACGCGCTCGGCGGCCCGGGCCAGCCGGTCGAGAGCCGTCGCGTAGGCAGCCGGCTGGTCCGGTCGCCGACCGTCCAGGAGCGGGATGAGCACGTCGGACAGCATGTCGCCGGCCAGCAGCACCCCGCGGTCGGCGAGGAGCAGCGCGGCGTGGCCGACGGCGTGCGCGTCGTGCGCGATGACCTCACCCGGTACGGGACCGCCGTCCTCGGGGAGGGCGGTGACGAGGCCGACCAGCTCCAGGGGAATCCCGGAGGCGCTCCCCGCCGCCATCTCCGCCGCCCGGACGCGGACCTCCGGGGCCGCCGCGGCGGCGTCGGGCATCGCGTAGCGGGGCACGTCGCCGAAGCGGGGGTGCCAGAGCAGATGGTCCCAGTGCAGGTGGGTCGAGAACCCGGCGACCACGCGCTGACCGATTCGGGCGATGTCGTCCGCGAGCCGGTCGAGCTCGTCCCCCGAGATGCCGGGGTCGACGATCACCAGGCCCTCCTCGCCGCGCACGACGGTCGTGTTGCTCCACACCCACTCGCTCTGCCGCACCCACACGCCGTCGGCGACCTCCGCCATCATCGGCCCGACCCTTCGTCGACGGAGCGGGTCCGGTACCGGGTGTGCACCAGGCCGCTGTCGAACGTCCGCTCCGCGACCAGCTCGAGGTCGAGGCGGACCCCGTCCGGGAAGAACCGCGTGCCTATCCCGACCACGGTCGTGGTGGTGAAGAGGTGGAACTCGTCGACCAGCCCGGCCCGGATCGCCTGGGCCGCGAGGGTCGGGCCGTCGACCGTCAGGTCGCTCTCGGACTGCTCCTTGAGCCGGCGCACGTCATCGGGGTCGAAGGTCCGCTCAAGGCGTGTTCGCCTGCTGGACACCGAGTCCAGCGTCGTCGAGTAGACGACCTTCTCGGCGGCCTGCCAGTCCCGGGCGTACTGGCGGATGTGCGGCGGCTGGTCGGGCTCCAGGTGGGCCGTCTCCCAGTAGACCATCGTCTCGTACATGCGCCGGCCGTAGAGGTAGGTCCCCACCGGGCGGTAGAGGTCGTTGATGAAGGTGTGCACCTCGGGGTCGTCGGCCCCGGTGCCGAGGTCCCCCTCCGCGGCGACGGCGTACCCGTCGAGCGAGGTGACCATCGCGTAGATGAGCCGGCCCATGTCCCTCCTCGGTCGGCGCGCGTCCGGTCGACGCGCGATCCGTGAGGATGGACCGGCCCGCGGCACGAAACTCATCGGAGACCGAAACGCGTTGCACGCGGCCCACGGGTCGGGCAGCGTGGCGGCGTGGACACCCCCACCCTCACGACCGACCGGCTCAGGCTGCGCCCCGTCGCCGACGACGACCGCGGCGCGCTCTACGCCCTCCAGAGCGACGCACACGTCCTCAGGTACTGGGACGACCCGCCGTGGACGGACCCGGCCCGCGCCGCGCAGTTCGTCGAGGCCTGCCGTCGGATGGCCGACGAGGGCTCGGGCGTCCGGCTGGCCATCGAGCGACCGGCGGACGGCACCTTCATCGGGTGGTGCGCCCTGAGCGGGTACGACTCCGTGCACCGCAGCGCCCGGCTGACCGTGTGCCTCGCCGAGGCCTCGTGGGGCCAGGGCTACGCGGTCGAGGCCCTCGCCGCGCTGCTCGACTGGGCGTTCGACACCCTCGACCTCAACCGGGTCCAGGCCGAGGCCGACACCCGCAACACCGCCTGCGGTCGCGTGCTCGACCGCCTCGGGTTCACACGCGAGGGGACCCTGCGGGAGGACTGCGTCGTCGACGGCGTGGTCTCCGACTCGTGGGTCTTCGGCCTGCTCCGGGGCGACCGGACGCCGTCGGCCACGACGAGCCACCCGCAGGAGCCCACCCCCTTCACCGACAAGCCGACACTCGTCGGGAGCCTCGTGACCCTGCGACCCATCCGGGCCGAGGACGCCGACACGCTCGACCGCATCATCCGCGAGGACGACGAGATCGCCGTGCTCACCGGGTCCGTGCACGACAGCACCGCCCCCGCCGTCAACCCTCCGCTCGAGGAGCTGCGGGCGATCTACGGACGGTGGGCGGTCGCCGACGACCGGCTCGTCCTCGCGGTGGTCGACAACGCCGACGGCTCGCTCGTCGGCGAGGTCGTGCTCAACGACTGGGACCCCGGCAACCGCTCGTGCGGGTTCCGGACCTTCGTCGGGGCCGCCGGGCGCGGGCGCGGCCTCGGCACCGAGGCCACCCGGCTCGTCGTCGAGCACGGGCTCGGCCCGATGGGCCTGCACCGCATCCAGCTCGAGGTCTACGACATCAACCCGAGGGCCCGGCGCGTCTACGAGAAGGTCGGCTTCGTCCACGAGGGCACCGGCCGGGAGGCACTGCTGCTCGACGGGCGCTGGGTCGACGTGCACCACATGGCCGTCCTCGCCCCGTGAGGCCTCACCCGAGGTCGAGCTCGAAGCGCCGCAGCGCAGGGTGCGGTGCGAACAGCGACCACGACACCTCGTCGGTCGCCACCCATCCACGCCTCTCGTAGAACGAGATCGCGCGGCGGTTCTCCTCGAACACCCGAAGCCAGGCCACCCCGTGGCCGGCCGCGGCGATCTCCGCCACGACCTCGTCGTGAACCCGCCCGGCCAGGCCACTCCCCCAGCTGGACCGTGCGGTGGCGAGGTGGAACAGCTCGGACCCCCGCACCGCGGCGAACCCGACGAGCACCCCGCCCTCCTCGGCCGCGAAGGAGCGGATGGCGGGGTCGGCGAGCTCGTACACCCAACGCCGTCGGACCGCCGCCCTCGGGAACGGATGAGTCTCCTGCGGGAAGATGTGGGCCAGCGCCGCCACCGCCCCCTCCTCCTGGAGCGGCAGGAGCGCATCGAGGTCGTCGAGGCGCAACGGTCTCAGGAGGGGCACGCCTCCGACCGTAGCCGGGGACCATCGGGGGCAGGCTGGACCGATGTCGTTCACCGTGTCGCACACCGACGGAGCCACCGGTCTGCGCGGGGCGGCCGCCGCCTTCGTCGGGACCGTGGCGGCCCTCGACGAGCCGGCGCTCCTCGAACCCTCACGCTGCCGGGGCTGGAGCCGGCTGGAGGTCGTCGACCACGTCCTCGCCGGCTGGCGCGAGCTGTTCGCCGGGCTGGGGCGGCAGCTCGACCACGTCGCCGCGGGCCTGCCCGAGGGGTTCCACGCCTTCCAGGGCCACGTGCTGACCAGCGGCGACCTGATGGCCACCTGGGCGGTCGAGACGGTGCTCCACCAGCTCGACCTGGACACGGCGACGGACGTGCCGGCCGGGGCCCTGCGCCTGGCGCGGAGGACCGCCGAGCACGTCGACGACTTCCACGACCGGCTTCCCCCGGCGGCCTGAGCCGTCGGGCCGGTCGCTCAGGTGCGGTTCGTGAAGGCGACCGAGACGTCGTCGCCCGGCCACACCTCGACCCCGGCGAGCGACCCGGCCGCGACGGCCAGCCGGCCCCAGCGCTCCCGGGGCATCCCGAGGACGTGACCGAGGACGGCCCGGACCGTGTCGGCGGAGCACACGACCACCGTCGTGCCGCCGCGGGCGACGACCCGCTCCCACGCGTCGGCGGCGTCGCCACCGCCCGACCACGACGCGTCGACCACGGAGTCGACGCCCAGGGCGTCACCGACCTCGGCGGCGGTCTCGACCGCGGCGTCCGACGGGTCGGTCAGGAGGCACCGGGGCGCCCCACCGAGCAGACGCTGCACCGAGGCCGCCGCCGCCCGGGCAGCGTCCCCCGAAGCGGCCGCGACGAGCACGACCCGCACCGGGGTGCCCGGCCGCACCGGAACCGGGGCGCAGGCATCGGCCGTGGGCGTCGGCACGGGCGTCAGCCCGGCCGGGCCGTCGAGCCGGCGGTCGATGGTCAGCCCGTCCATCCCGTCGTTGGACAGCGCGTCGGCGTCCTTGTTCTCGGCCCGCGGGATCCACTCGTAGCGCACCGAGCCCCCGGCGTCGCGAATGGCGTTGGCGAGCTCGCGCGCCTGCAGCGCCAGGCGGCGCATGTCCTCGTGCTTGATCTTCCACGTGCCCGACATCTGCTCGACGACGAGCTTGGAGTCCATCCGGACGAGCACCTCGGCGCCGGGGTCGATGGCGTGCGCGGCCTCGAGGCCGGCGATGAGCCCGCGGTACTCGGCGACGTTGTTCGAGACCTTGCCCAGGGGCTCGGCCCGCTCGGCGAGCAGCGCCCCGGTCCCGGTGTCCCGCACCAGCGCCCCGTAGCCGGCGACCCCCGGGTTGCCCCGCGACCCGCCGTCGGCCTCGACGGTGAGCCGCCGGCTCACAGCCCCGACTCGGGCGTGCGCACGAGGATCCGGTTGCACTCCTCGCAGCGCAGCACCTCGTCCTCCTCGGCCGAGCGCAGGCGCTGGATCTCGACCGGGTTGAGCTCGAGCTGGCAGCCGCCGCAGCGGCGCTGGCGCAGTGCCGCCGCCCCGGTGCCCGAGGTGCCGCGGATCTTCTCGTAGAGCGCGACGAGGTCGGCCCCCACCTCGTCGACGATGCCCGCGCGAGGCGCAGCCACCGTCTCCTCCTCGGCCGCGAGCCGCCCGAGGGCGTCGTCGCGGTCGGCCTCGAGCCGGGTGATGCGCTCGCGGAGCTCGGCCATGCCCCGCTCGAGCTCGGCGACGTCGTGCTCGGCGTTCTCGGCGCGCTCCATCACCTCGAGCTCGACCTCCTCGAGCTCGCCCTGCCGGCGGGCGAGGGACTCGAGCTCGTGCTGGAGGGCCTGGAGGTCCTTGGCCGTCCCCGTGCCGGCATCGAGGCGGGAGCGGTCGCGAGCGGCGCGGTCGCGGACGAGCTGGACGTCGGCCTCGGCCTTGG
>JAESFK010000994.1_pt1 | contig 10173 bp, 8 predicted proteins | sample 9269391 | NCBI WGS metagenome assembly JAESFK01 (sample SAMN14506231, study PRJNA617097) | algae metagenome | isolation source: Drouetiella hepatica UHER 2000/2452 and co-occurring heterotrophs from... | place: Slovakia: Slovak Paradise National Park, Hrabusice, Kosice Region | collected 2000-01-01
AGCGGAACCCGGAAGCCAGAGCGCCGACCTTCGTGGGCACGCTCGGGGCCGCAGGGCCGTTTCGCGTGGGCCGTCGATGGCGACGCTCTGGATCCCGGGTTCCGCTTCGCTGCCCCGGGATGACGTGCGTGTGGGTGATGGAGACGCGGCGGCGAGCTTTCGGGTCGGGGGGCGTCCTGGCTCAGCACCGGGCTGACTTGGCGGTCACGCTGGTTGTTCCGCTCACGGTCGTCATTCCGGGGCCGCGAAGCGGAACCCGGAAGCCAGAGCGCCGACCGTATTGGGCACGCTCCGGGCCGCAGGGCCGTTTCGCACATTTCGTGACTGCCGATGCTCTGGATCCCGGGTTCCGCTGCGCGGCCCCGGGATGACGGTCGTGGGTCGTGGCGAACTCGGGAGGCGGCCCATGCCGTTCCCGCGATGCCCGCCGCCGTGCCGGCTCGCTATGCGGGTTGCGGCGCCGCCGGCGATGCGCCGGCCTTCGCTCCGGCCGCCTCCATGAACGCCGCCAGCTTCGCGTTGAAGTCCTGCGGCTTCAGAAGGAACGGCGCGTGCCTGCCGTCAGGAATGTCGACGGGCTCGCCTTTCCACAGAGTTCCGAGGTTCAGGTCGCGGAAATACTGGTGGTTGAGGAACGGGTCGTCGGAGCCGTTCAGGATCGCGAACGGCACGGCGCCCGACCGCAGGAACCGCATCTGGCGGGGCCAGTCGACGATCTGCAGCTTGCCGAGCGTGTAGGCCCGCGCGCGGCCGTCGGTGCGCCGCACCGCGCGGTGGAAGTGCAGCATCTCGGGGCTTTTCGGACCGGTGGTCGATGTGGCGAAATCGCGCGTCTCCGAGGGTGACAGGAAGGTCTTGCTGGCCAGCACGAAATGGCTGGTGGCGTCGTACGCCTTGCCGACATCCTCCGGCACCACGCCGAGCGGCGGCGTGCCGGAGATGCTCAGGCCCCGGATCGGGGTCCCGCGCGCGGCCAGTTCGATGGCGATGTAGCCGCCGAGCGACCAGCCGAACACAAAGGGATTCGTCACGCCGAGCGCCGCCAGCACGTCCTCGGCCACGTCGGCGAAGGCCTCGACGCTGTAGTCCTGCTCGGGGTCGGCGTTACTGGACACGCCATGGCCCGGCAGGTCGAAGGAGATGACGCGGTAGCGGTCGCGGAACGCCTTGAACTGGTGGGTGAAGACTTCCTTGGCCGAGGAGTTGCCGTGGATGAGCAGCAACGCCGGCTTGTCCCCGCCGCTGTCGGCGACGGCGATGAGGCCGTGGCGGGTCCTGACCATGCGCTCCGTGCCGCCGGTCATCGCCTCGCGTGCCTTCAGGCCGGACTTGCGGCGCCACAGGGCCGTGACCTGCGAGCGCACCGTGTCGGCGGCCTCGCGGAACGTCTGCAGCAGCGCCCACAATCCTCCGGGATAGAAGATCAGGATGACGATGAGCAGCAGCGACATGATGATGTTGCGCCACGGGCCGTAGGCGGCGAAGGCCTCCGACACGATGGTCACGAAGAAGGCTGCCAGGATCGGCCCCCAGATCGTGCCGGCGCCGCCGAGCAAGAGGATGCTGAGCAGCAGGCCGAGCAGGCCGAGGCCGAAATTGTCGGGGGAGGCGACGCGCATGTAGGAGGCGTAGAGGCCGCCGGCCACGCCGCTGATGGCGGCGCTGACCACCAGCGTGAACAGGCGCGTGCGCGTCTCCGACATGCCGCGCGAGATCGCGTAGTAGCGGTGGTCGCGCATGGCGACGATGGCGCGGCCCCAGCGCGAGCGGGTGACGTGGTAGAGGATCGCCGTGGAGGCGATCAGCATCAGCAAAGCGACGTAGTAGTAGCCGATCTTGCCGTCGCGGTTCATCCGGTAGCCGAACAGGTTCAGCGCCGGCAGGCTGACCATGCCGGACGTGCCGCCTGTGATGTCGGACTGGCTGATGACGATCTGGTAGAGCACCTGCGAGGCGGCGATGGTCACCAGGATGATGTAGATGCCCGACAGCCTGAGAATAGGCAGGGTGATCAGCGCCGCGACCACGCCGGCCGCCCCGCCGGCGAACAGCAGCCCCAGCCAGGGCGACAGGCCGAACGTCTTGGCGAACAGGCCGTAGGCGTAGATGCCGACCGCGAACAGCGCGACGTGCGCGAAGTTGAAGATCCCGCCATAGCCGAGGCTCAGATCCCAGCTCGACGCGACGATGCCGAACACGAAGGCGAGCACCAGCAGGTGCTGCAGGTAGGGGTTGGGCGCGAGCACAGGCAGCAGCGCCAGCACCAGGATCGCCAGGAGGACCGGGATCAGCCCCGATCCGCGGACGAAGGACGGGCTGTACCTCATTGAACCGACTTCCTGTAGCTGCCGAACAGGCCCTCCGGCTTGGCGACGAGGACGAGGATCATGATGGCGAACAGCACGGTCGGGCTCCAGTAGAGGCCGACGACGTAGGTCATCACCGCTTCCAGCAGGCCGACGATGAAGGCGGCGTAGATCGGCCCGGTGAACCGCGCGATGCCGCCGAAGATGACCACGATCAGCGCCTTCATCAGCGGGTCGGCGCCCATCGACGGGTTCATGAAGCGGGTCGAGCCGATCAGGATGCCCGCGATCGCCGCCAATGCTGCCGAGAGCCCGAACGCGATGGCGTAGAGCCGCACCACGTCGAGGCCCATCAGCTGCGCCGCCTCGCGGTTCTGCGCCACGGCGCGCATGGCCCGGCCCACCCGCGACTTCTGCAGGAACACGCCAAGCGCGGCGAGGATGACGAGCGCCACCACGACCACGGCCGCCTCGTTGCGCGACATCACCAGGCCGAAGGCGGAGATGTCGCCGGTGAGCAGCGAGCCGAGCTGCTTGCTGCGCGGTCCCCAGATAATGTTGACGAGGTTCTCGACGATGGTGGCGCCGGCGAGCGTGGTGATGACCGACTTCACCACGATGTCGGGACTGCGCTCGAAGGGTTTGATCAGCAGGAGGTAGGTGAGCATGCCCACCACGAACATGCCGGCGATCGAGACGACGGAGCCGACGAAGAGGCCCGCGCCGGCCGCCTCCGAGCTGGAGATCTGCCAGGCGACATAGGCGCCGAGCGCGATGAAGGTGCCGTGCGCGAAGTTGAAGATGCCGAGCGTGGTCCACACCAGCGCGAGGCCTGTCGCCATCAGCGCGTAGAGCGAGCCGAGGACGACGCCCCCGAGGAGGATGAGTGCGAGCGTGTCGAGGGTCAATGGTGCGCCTCGCCGAACATCATCTTCATGATCTCCTCGTGGGTGGGCATGTCCGCCTTCTCGATGCGCCGCGAGATGCGGCCGTGGTCGAAGAGGTAGAGCGTGTCGATCAGCTCCTCGAGGAAGGCGATGTCCTGGTCGACGACGATCAGCGGCACGCCGGACTGGCGGATGATCTGGATCGCCGACGCCAGCTCGCCGCGCAGCCGCGGAGACAGGCCGAGCGTCGGCTCGTCGAGGATGAGCAGTTTTGGCGCGGCCATCAGCCCGGCACCGATCGACACCATCTGCCGCTCGCCGCCGGAGAGGAAGCGGATCTTGAAGGTCCGGCGCTCGTGGACGCGCGGAAACAGGGTGAACACCCGCTCGAGCATTTCCTTGGCCGAAGCCCGTCCGTTGGCGGCGTAGGGCGCGATCGACAGCGTTTCCGCCACCGTCATCTCGGGGAAGAGCAGGTTGCCCTGGGCCACGTGGATGAGGCCGGCGCGCGCCACGGCCTTCGGGTCCATGCGCCGGCGGGTGATGGCGTCGTAGTTGAAGTTGCGCCAGCGCCGGCTGCCGCGCGCGCCCGGCCGGTTCAACTGCACGCCGTCGAAGAAGATGTCGCCGTCCCACGGGTCGATGATGCCGCTGAGCGTGCGCAGGAAGGTGGTCTTGCCGTGGCCGTTGGGGCCGAACAGGCCGATGCTGCCGCCCTGCGCGACGGAAAGGTCGATCTTGCGGAAGATCTGCAGCGGCTCGTAGCCGCCGTCCAGCCCGCGCACGTCGAGGAGAAGCGGCGCCGTCATCGCGCCTGCCCCAGATAGGCCTCGATGACCTTCGGGTCGGCGATCACCTCGTCTGGCAGGCCCTGCGAGATGACCTTGCCCTGGTCGAGCACGATGAGACGGTCGCACACCGACATCAGCAGCGGCAGCACGTGCTCGATCAGGAGGATGGCGATGCCGTTCCTGCGCAGCTTGAGGATCAGCGCCTTCATGTGCTCTATCTCGTTCGGGGTGAGGCTGGAGGCGGGTTCGTCGAGCAGCAGCACGCGCGGCGACATGGCAAGCGCGCTGGCGATCATCAGGCTCTTGCGGAAGAAGATCGGCAGCGTCGCAGTCGCGGCGTTGTGCAGGGTCTGCGGGAAGCCCACCATGTCGAGGGCCGCGATGGCCGCCGCCTCGTTGAGCTTCTGCGACCGGCGCTTGCCGCTGTGCTCCACCGCCACCAGCACGTTGTCGATGGCCGAGAGCGACGCGAAGATGCTCTCGCGCTGGAAGGTGCGGGCGATGCCCGAGCGGCTGACCTCCTCGGGGGCGACATCGTGGATCTCGCGGCCCTCGAACACCACCCGGCCCGAATCCGGCGGGAAGGGGATGTTGGTGAGGATGTTGAACAGCGTGCTCTTGCCGCTGCCGTTCGGTCCGGCAATGCCGAGGATCTCGTCCCGCTGCAGGGCGAGGCTCACGTCGTCGACGGCGCGCAGGGCGCCGAACGACTTGGTGACGTTTTCAGCGGTCAGGATCATGCGTGGCCACTCGGGAGGCGACGCGGGCGCTATGTCGCCCGCATCTCGGTCGAAAGGTGCAGCGCGCGGGACGCGCCGGCCGGCAGATTGGCGGGCGCCTCCCACGCCCGCCGCGGGAAGATGACTACTGCTTGATCCAGGGCGGCAGGCGGAACTCGCCGGTGGCGTATTTCTCCGGGGAGATCAGCGCGCGCTTGCCGTCCCAGATCTGCCAGAAGGTGACCGGGATGTGGTCGTTGTCCTGGACCGCGAGGTGCGTCTCCTGGTCGAACGCGACCGGGCCGGGCGCGGCGTCGTAGACGGTCTCGCCGATCGCCTTCCCGATGGCGTCGTGGTCCTTCGGGTCGCCGACCTTCTCCAGCGCCATGAAGTAGATCATGGCCTCTTCGTAGAGCGCCGAGCCGTAGACGCCGGGGATGACGCCGAACTTCTCCTCGTACTTCTTCAGCACCTCCTGGCCGCGCGGCCAGCCGGGCGAGTCGATGGCGCCGCCGATCAGATTGTAGAGCACGCCGTTGGACTGCTCCTTGGTGAGTTCGACGAACTCGGGGACGGACGGGGCGTACTGCAGGAAAACAAGGCTCTGCGTCGGCTGGTCGAGGAACTGCTTGAGGAACAGCGCGGAATTGCCGGGCTGGTAATCGGTGTTGACGACGAGGTCGGGTGGGTCCTGCCGGACCTTGGCGAGGCTGGCGCGCCAGTCGTTGACCGGGCCGAACGGCACCATCTCGTCGACCGTGACCGTCCAGCCGGCGGCGGTGAAGGAGGCCTTCATGCCCTCGGAGATCGCCTTGGAATAGGGATTGTCCGAGGAGATCATGGCGATCTTCTTCTCGCCGGTGCCCTTGAACGTGCCGTCGGCCATCAGCTTCTCGACCAGCGGCAGCACGTCGGTCTCGTAGCCGCCATAGGATGGCGAGAGCGACCAGCAGCAATTGTAGTTCTCGGGATCCTGGGTAACGATCGCCGAGAAGGAGCCGGATGGACCCGACGAGATATAGGGGATGTTGGCGTCGGCGAAGAGGTCGAGCTCGAACAGCGACAGGCTGGCGTAGCCGGTGAGCACCACCTCGACGCCCTCGGTGTTGAGCAGGCGCTGCACGGCGCTGCTGACATTGTCGGGCGATCCGTCCTTGACGTCGGCCGACACGATCTCGAACGTGTGGCCGGCGACGCCGCCCTTGCCGTTCTGTTCTTCCACGGCGAGTTCGACGCCCTTGACGAAATCGGCGCCGTCGGAAGCCGACGGACCGGTCAGGGGCGCCAGCACGCCGATCTTCACGACGTCGGCCGCGGCGGCATTGAGCGCGGCGGAGAGCGCGATGGCGCTGATCGCGCCCGCTCCCAGAATTCTCTTCAGCAGGCCATGCTTCGGCATGTGTTCGTTCCCCTTGCGATTTGGATGACTGATACCCGATGCCGGGCGGTCGTTCGCGTGCCCGGCAAAAGATTGTGCAACATTTCCCGGTGCATGGTGCGTGGGCACATGCTAGCCTCATGGCCGTCGGGTCGTCCATGCGAATTCGCCGTCTGGCGCAACATCCCCTGGAACGGACCGGGCCGGCAGGCGATGGCAGCCGACGCTGCGCGAGCTCCCGTCACGCCCCGCCGAATACCGCGAATGAAGGACCTTCCATGACCACTGCACTTTCCGAGATCGATCTGCTCGATCGCCTCGTGGCGTTCAACACCGTGAGCAGCCGTTCCAACCTCGACCTGATCGATTTCGTCAGAACCTATCTGGACGGATTCGGCATCGCGAGCACCATCATTCCCGACGCGACGGGCACCAAGGCAAACCTCTTCGCCACGATCGGCGACGCGTCCATTCCCGGCTACGTGCTCAGCGGCCACACCGACGTCGTTCCGGTGGAGGGGCAGGAGTGGTCGCGCGATCCGTTCCGCATGTGGCGCGACAATGACCGGCTCTACGGGCGCGGTACGACCGACATGAAGGGCTTTCTCGCCTGCGCGCTGGCGCGTGTCCCTGCGATGCTGGAGGAACCGCTCGCCGCGCCCGTCCACCTGGCCCTCTCCTATGACGAGGAGGTGGGGTGCCTGGGCGTGCACGGCATCGTCGAGCACATGGCCAAGGCGCTGCCGCCGCAGCTTGCGGTGTTCGTCGGCGAGCCGACCGAGATGGGCGTGGTCGGTGGCCACAAGGGCAGCACCGGCATGCTGACCGCGGTGACCGGCAAGGCGTGCCACTCCTCGCGGCCCGAGCTCGGCGTCAACGCCATCTTCCACGCCATGGACCTGATCGGCGCGCTGCGCGGCTGCGCGGACGAGCTGCGCGATGCGCCGGAGGAAGGGTCGCCGTTCGAGGTGCCCTACACGACGGTGAGCGTCGGCGTGATCCAGGGCGGCACGGCGCGCAACGCCATCCCCGGCGACTGCGCCTTCCAGTGGGACATCCGCGCCACGCGGCCGGCCATGGTGGAGAGCCTCGTCCAGCGCTTCGACGGCGTCGCGAGAGCCAAGACCGCCGAGATGCAAGCCGGCTTCGCCGAGTCCGCCGTGAGCACGAAGATGGTCTACGACGTGCCGCCGCTGGTGCCGGCCGGCGGCTCGCTGGCCGAGACGCTGGCCAAGCGTTTCGCCGGCCGCAACGAGGTCGCGACGGTGAACTACGGCTCCGAGGCGGGCATCTTCCAGGCGGCCGGGGTGCCGACCATCCTGTGCGGACCCGGCCGTGACACCGAGGCGCACATCACCGACGAATGGATCGCGGTGGAGCAGATGCAGCGCTGCGTCGCCTTCATCGATCGCCTGATCGAGCACGCGCGGCGCGGCTGACAGCGCCTTGCGGATCGCCGCCCCGTCGCTCATAGGCGGTAGAAGCGCTTGGCGTTGTCGTGGAAGAGTTTTGACTGCTCTTCCGCCGACAGCGCCGAGGCGATGGTCTTGAAGGTTCCGTAGATCTGGCCGTAGTCCATCTGGATCTTCGAGACCGGGTAGTCGGTGCCGAACATCGCCCGGTCGGGCCCGAAGCAGTCGATGCAGTGCATTGCGACCGCGCGGACGCTCTCCAGCGTCCAGTCGTGGTCGTAGGCGCCGGGGTTGGACACCTTGATCGCGATGTTGGGGCAGGCGGAGATGAGCTTCAGCCCATCGCGCCAGCGCTGCATGCCCTCGGCGTCCCGGTCGATCGGGCTGCCGCAATGGTTGATGACGATCTGCAGGCCCGGCATGGCCTCGGCGATCTCGCGCACGATTTCGGCCTGGTAGGGATACATCATCAGTTCGAGGTTGAGGCCGTGCTTCTCGAGCAGCGCGACGTCGCGGCGCCAGTCCGGATTGCGGCCGAGCTCGCGGTCGGCGACGAAGCTCTTCTTCGGATCGGGATGGCAGGAGAGGATCGCGCGGATGCCGGTCATGCGCTCGAAGCCGGCCTGCCGCTCGATGATGCCGGCCGCCTCGGGCTTGCCGAAGGGCGCGCCGCCGACATAGCGCAGGGCAACGCCCCTGGACTTGTCCAGCGTCTCCAGCCATTCCGTCTCGCCCACCGGGTCGCCCGCCCACAGCGCCTCGATGTGCACCGTCGCGATGACATCGTGCCCGGCGGAATCGCGAAGATAGTCATCGACGAGATAGTCGTGCGCGATCTCCGACAGACCCGCGACCGCCTGCACGCTCGGGTCGGACGGCGACAGCCACGGGTGCTTGCCCATGGACAGGTCCCACAGGTGGTGATGCGGGTCGATGATCGGTCCCGAGTACATGCTGTCTCCGTCAGGATGCGGCGCAGCATGATGCGTCCGGCCACGCGCCCGGTATTGTCATTTCCGGACTCGCTTTCACGAAACGGACATGTGGCCTTCACTATGCAAACGGCAATTCGTCTCGACCGTCGGTGATGTGGTGACGTTCCGGCATGGATCCTCGGGTCTGCGCGACGCCGCGTCGCGGCTGCTTCGCCCGAGGATGACGAAGCGGAGGGGTTCGTCGCCAATCGCCGACGTTGGTGATCGGCACTGAAGTTTCCCGTTCGTCATCCTCGGGCGGAGCAGGCCGAAGGCCGTCGCGTAGACCCGAGGATCCATGCCGGAACGGCCGATCCGTGTGCCGCCGATGTCAGTCCACCGGCACCAGCCAGCCATGCGCATCCGGCTCCGTCCCGTAGTGCAGCCCGGTGAGGTGCGCGAAGAGGCGCTGCGCGGTGGGTCCGGTGCGGCCCTCGTTGATCGTCACCGTCTCGCCCCGGTAGCTCAGTTCGCCGACCGGCGAGACGACCGCGGCGGTGCCGACGCCCCACATTTCCTCGAGACGGCCGGTCTTCGCCGCCGCGACCACCTCCTCGATGTCGATCGGGGTTTCCTCGGCGGGCGTGCCCCAGTCGCGCAGAAGCGCCAGCACACTGTCGCGGGTGATGCCGGGCAGGATGGAATCGCTCAGCGGCGGGGTGAGGATGCGGCCGTCGATCTTCGCCATGATGTTCATGGTGCCGACTTCCTCGAGATAGCGCCGGTGGACGCTGTCCAGCCACAGCACCTGGGAGAAACCCTGCGCCGCCGCCTCGCGGCCGGCCCGCAGGCTCGCGGCATAGTTGGCGCCGGCCTTGGCCGAGCCGATGGCGCCCTTGGCCGCGCGGACGCGGGTTTCCGAGACGAGTATGCGCACCGGCCCAGCCCCTTCCGAATAGTAGGAGCCGACCGGGCAGAGGAAGATGAGATAGGTGTAGGTCTTCGACGGGCGCACCACCATGTAGCCTTCGGTGCCGACCATGGTCTGGCGGACATAGATGGCGTTGCCGCGCTTGGCCGGAACCCAGTCGCGGTCGAGCCCGACGAGCTGCAGCATCGCCGCGAGGATCGTATCCGGGTCAACCTGCGGCATGCAGAGCTGCTCGGCGCTGCGGTTCAGCCGGTCGATATGGGCCTGCGGCCGGTAGAGATGGATGCCGCCATCGTCCGTCCGGTAGCCTTTCGAGCCGTCGAAGATCGTCTGGGCGTACTGGATGACCGAGGAGGACGGGTGCAGTTCCAGCGGCCCGAACGGAACGATGCGCGGGTTCTCCCAGCCGCGGCCCTCGGTGAAATCCATCCGGAACATGTGGTCGGCGAAATGGTCGCCGAAGCTGGCGCCGAGTTCGCTGGGGATGGGTTTGCGGTGGATGGCGGGGGTGACGGGGAATTGGGTCATGGGTGATCAACCTGAGGGGGGAGCGGTGCCCGCGTCTCGGGGCGAGGCCTGGAGGGGGCGTCATGATGACGGCGCTTTGTCTTGACCGCCGGTGGAGCGGTGATGTTCCGGCATGGATCCTCGGGTCTCCCTTCGCTTCGCTCCGGTCGCCCGTGGATGACGAAACGGGAATGGATACCGCCAATAGCGGCGGTCGGAGACTGGCGCCAATCCCCTCCATTTTCGTCATCCTCGGGCGGAGCAGGCCGAAGGCCGTCGCGCAGACCCGAGGATCCATGCCGGAACGGTCCATCTGTCGGGCGCTGGT
>JAESFK010000995.1_pt1 | contig 10150 bp, 6 predicted proteins | sample 9269391 | NCBI WGS metagenome assembly JAESFK01 (sample SAMN14506231, study PRJNA617097) | algae metagenome | isolation source: Drouetiella hepatica UHER 2000/2452 and co-occurring heterotrophs from... | place: Slovakia: Slovak Paradise National Park, Hrabusice, Kosice Region | collected 2000-01-01
GACCGTCACGAAGGCGATGACCAGCTTGAATGGCATCGTGTCGGTGTGGGGGACCGGGGAAGAGGCCCGTGATCTCATCCATGTGGACGATCTCGTCGGGTTCGTGGAGTTGGCTCTCGAACGGCAGCGCGAGCCCTACGAAATGGTCCACGTGAGTTCAGGGCAGGCGAAGACGGTCAATCAGATCGTCGGCGAGGTCATTGCCGCAAGTGGCCGGTCGCTCCAGATCGTGCACGACGAAGCAGGGCCCAGTATTCGAACGTCATTTGCCTTGGACAACCGCTATGCGCTGGCGGCATTCGGCTGGAGTCCAACGGTGGCGTTCCCGGACGGGGTGAGACGCACGATCGCATGGTGGTTGAATCACCAAGCAACATGATCGTGCAATCTGCGGTTTCTTCGCCATGTCCCTGGCCTGAGTGGCTCACAAGGCCACAGTCTTGCGTTTCGCGCAGCGGTGTTCTACCCTGACGGGCATTGACCGGCAGAAATGCCGGCGGTCACCGGGACTTGCAGTCGGGTATGTCGAAGCAGCGGGAGGTTCCTGGCGTCGGCGATGCGGCTCTGCCTACACGGCGGGAAGGCGAACTGCGCCTCCCGCTGAAAGTGGGACTTGTCCAGATCAACAATTCCTTCTCCGGCCAGAACTACCTGCCGTACTCGGTCGCGCTGTTGCAGACCTATGTCGCGAAGTTTGCGTCAGACCCGTCCCGCTATCGCTTCCTGCCGTCTCTGTACAAGCGCGTGCGCATTGCCGACGCCGTCGAGGCGCTGAAGGACGCCGACCTGGTGGGTTTCAGCACCTATGTCTGGAACGGCCGCATCTCGCTGGAGATCGCACGCCGGCTCAAGGCGCTGAAGCCCGGCATCGTGATCGTGTTCGGCGGCCCTCACGTACCGGACCAGCCGGAGGCATTCCTGCGCGCCAACCCGCAGATCGACCTTGCCGTGCATAACGAAGGCGAGCGCACCTTCCTGAGGGTCCTTGAAGCCTTCCCGGACCGGCAGGCGTGGCGGGAGTTGCCCGGTGTCAGCATGGTCGAGGCGGAGGGCACGTTCGTGCGCAATCCGAACATCGAGCGCGTGCGCGACCTCGATGAGATCCCGTCGCCCTTCCTCGAAGGGGCCTTCGACGAGATCATGGCCGCGAACACGACCGAGAGCTGGATCGGACTCTGGGAAACCAACCGTGGCTGCCCGTTCCGTTGCACCTTCTGCGACTGGGGGTCCGCCACGGCGGGCAGGGTGACGAAGTTCGGCGAGGACCGCCTGTTCCGGGAAGTCGACTGGTTCGCCGAGAAGAAGATCGAATACATCTTCTGCTGCGACGCCAACTTCGGCATCCAGAAGCGCGACGTCGACATCGCCAACTACGTGGCCGGGATCAAGCGCGCCTCGGGCTACCCGGTCGCGCTCTCGGTCCAGAACACGAAGAACGCGACGGAGCGCGCCTACCTCACGCAGAAGATCCTGTCGGACGCCGGCCTGAACAAGGGTGTGGCGCTCTCCATGCAGAGCGTCGACATGCCGACGCTCGAGGCGATCAAGCGGGACAACATCTCGCTCAGCACTTACATGGAGCTGCAGCGGCGTTTCACGCGCGACAAGGTCGAGACCTATTCGGACCTGATCCTGGGCCTGCCCGGCGAGACGTACGAATCGTTCGTGCGCGGCGTCGACGAGCTCATGGAAAATGGCCAGCACAACCGCATCCAGTTCAACAACCTGTCGATCCTGCCCAATGCCGAGATGGGCGATCCCGCCTATCAGGCCAGGTACGGCATGGTCACGATCGAGTCGAAGATCATCAACATCCACGGCGAGCGGATCGACCTCGACGACGACGTGGCGGAAGTCCAGGACCTCGTGATCGCGACGGCGTCGACGCCGCTGGCTGACTGGCGCCGCACGCGCATCTTCTGCTGGATGACGGCGTTGCTGCATTTCGACAAGCTGTTCCAGATCCCGCTGATCCTCGCGCACGGCATCTTGGGCGTGGCCTACCGCGACATGATCGAGGCCTTCATGGCCGCCGATCCGAAGCGCTTCCCGATGATCGCCGGGATCAATTCCTTCTTCGAGAACGAGGCGCGCTCCATCCAGGAGGGCGGCGCGGAGTATGTCTTCTCGCGTGAGTACCTGAACGTCTACTGGCCCGCCGACGAGTACATCTTCATCAAGCTGACCGCGGAGAAGACGTTCGACGCCTTTTACGAGGAGGCGGGCCGGTTGCTCGCCGAGACGGTGCGAGTGCGCAGCGCCGACCTGCCGCTGGAGGTCGTGGACGAGGCGGTGCGTCTCAACCACGCGCTGGTCCACCAACCCTTCGCCCGCGGGAACCTGCAGGTCCTGTTGACCTACGACATCCTCGACTACTGGAACAAGGTGCGCGGTGGCGAACCTGCGACCCTTCGCCAGGTGCCACTGGCGGTGGAGATCGATCGTACCAGCAAGCCCTACGACGACTTTCAGACGTGGTGCCGCGAGATCGTCTGGTGGGGCAACAAGAAGGGCGCCTATCTCTACGCGCCGCGGGCGGTCGAGATCACACCAGAACTCGCTGGCCACTACTGACCGTGACCGATGCACTATCGTAAGCTGGGCGCGACGGGGCTCGTCGTTTCGGAGATCGGTTTCGGCGCCTGGGGCATCGGAGGCCGAAGTATCGGCGAAACGTCCTACGGCGACACGGACGACTCGGTTTCGCTCGCCGCGCTGGAGCGGGCGCTCGACTGCGGCATCACCTTCGTCGATACGTCTCCCGCCTACGGCGCCGGCCACAGCGAGGAGCTGATCGGACGGGCCCTTGCCGGACGCCGTCACGAGGCGGTGGTCGCGACCAAGGCGGGCTACGAGCACTGGGCGCGGCCGGCCGATTTTTCGCCGGCCGCCATTCGCCGGTCCGTCGAGGCGAGCCTCCGCCGTCTCCGCACGGGCCATATCGATCTTCTGCAGCTCCACAATCCACCGTCCGAGGTGTTGGCCTTGCCGGAGACCAGGCAGGTACTCTCGGACCTGGTGACGGCAGGCAAGGTCCGGAGCTGGGGCGTATCGGCCAAGAGCCCGCAGATGGCGCTGGATGCGCTTCGCGTGGCGGGGGCACCGCTGATTCAGGCCAACTTCAACATGATGGACGTGCGGGCGCTGACCTCGGGCCTGCTGGACGAGGTCACGGCCAGGCAGGCAGGGTTCATCGCGCGCACGCCGCTCTGCTTCGGCTTCCTCTCGGGAACGATCGGCCGAACCGCGGTTTTTCCGCCGGGCGACCATCGTCTGGGGTGGTCGCGTGCCCAGCTCGACAACTGGATCGATGGGGCGGCCGACCTGCTGCAGGCCGTGGGCGCGGCGCCCGGTGCGGAGGGCGCGCTGGCGGCCCTGCGCTTCTGCCTGTCCTTCCCGGCCGTTACCACGACGATCCCGGGCATCCTGCGGCCCGGCGAGGCCGAGGCCAATGCGCGGGCGGGCGCGCTGGGGCCGCTCCCGGCCCCGTCCGTCGAGGCCGTTCTGGAGATCAACCGGAGACGGGAATTCTTCGTCGCGCCGGCGCGAGCGTCCTGACGAAATCGAGCAGGTTTCCACCCCTAAAGAGATGCCCGGGCAGGCCGGCCGCCCGGGCAGCCTGCATGTCGATGTCTCTGTCGCCGACCATGAAGGACCGGCCGGCGTCGATGTCCCAGGTTTCGCGGATCTTCAGGAGCATGCCGGGGCCCGGCTTGCGGAGGTCGGAGACGCGACGGTAGGCCTCGACGCTGCCCTCCGGATGGAAGGGGCAGTACTCGAAGGCGTCGACATGGGCTCCGGCGCGGCGAAGTTCTGCCTGCATCCAGCCATGCAGGGCCTGCACCTCCGCCTCGCCGTAGTAGCCGCGTGCCACGCCCGCCTGGTTGGTCACGACGAAGACGTAGTAGCCGGCATCGTTCAGCCAGCGCACCGCCGCGGCCGCGTCCTCGATCCAGCGCACCTGGTCGGGCCTGTGCACGTAATTGTCGTCGTGATTCAGTACCCCGTCGCGATCGAGGAAGGCGGCGGGCCGGCGCAGGAATGTCGGCAGGAGAATTTGCGCGCGCTCGAAGTCCTCCGGGATGCCGATGTCGATGAAGGCGCCTTCGGCCGCCCGCCCGAGCAGTTGGCCTTCCGCCGCGAGTGTCGGCAGAACGTCGTTCTCGAGCGAACAGGGCACCGATCGGATCCGGTCCAGCAACCGACGGCGCACCAGATAGATGCCGGCATTGATGGGGAGATCGCTCTCCCCCTTGGGCAGGAAACGCGAGATGCGGTTTCCGTCGAGTTCGACGCGGCCGTAGCGGCCGCCCCGCACGCCCTGTGCCAGGGCGGCATGCATCGTCCAGTCGTCGCTTTCGAGGGCAGGGACCAGCGAGAGCCAATTGAAGTCGAAGAAGGAATCGCCGTTCAGGAGCAGGAAAGTGTCGTCGAGCACATCGCGAGCGACCGCGAGGGCGCCGGCCGTACCCGCCGGCCGGTCCTCGACGCGCACCTCGACCGACAGCGCTCCGAACCGGCGGTTGGAGTATGCCTGCAGGACCTTGCCGGCCTCGTGCCCCGCGAGCAGGAGCAGTCGCTCGAGCCCGAAACGCCGCGCCTCATGGATGAGGTACTCGACAAAGGGCCGGCCGCCGACGGTGAGGAGCGGCTTCGGCATCGTATCGGTCAGCGTGCCCAGGCGCGTACCCCGGCCACCGACCAGACAGACGGCCTGTCGAAGTGTCATGCGATATCCCATTCCGCCCGCAAGATGATCTTCTCGGGCAGGTTTTCGTTGGCCAGCCCCCAGTCGGGAGAGTTCGTGAGGAGGGAGGTGTCATTGCGGGCGTAGCGGGCCGCCTTGGCGACGAAGTTGCGCTCGATCGAAGGTGCCAGGATATCTTCAACCCCGCGTACCCGGCGGCGCGGATAGTCGAGCCAGACACGGAGGTTCATCGCCAACTCACGGCGATTCTTCCCGATGAGATAGTGGTCCAGACGTAATTGCCAGCCTTTCCAGACGGTCGTGGTTCGTTGCAGATGCGTGTTCGCATGCTGGATCTTGAAAACGTTGCAGCCATCGTGCCAGCAGACTTCGTGGGCGCCGTGCGCCGCAGCGGCATGAAGCGCTATCGAGTCGGCATCCAGGCAAAGGACGGTGGGGTCCTTTGCGCACCCTCTGATCGCCTGCCAGAACTTCGCCGACATCAGCATGAAGTCACCGCAGGCGTTGGTGTGGAGGTCCCGAATCTTCCAGTCGATACTGTGGGTCAGGCGATCGTTGCGAACGACGATGTTCCTGGCCAACTCGTCCAGGAGCACTTCGTCGGGGCGTTCGAGCCACCCTTCATCGGGGCGCACGTCCAGCCGGTCGCAGCGATAGACCGCCTGTTCATCCAGGTTCATGGCTGCAATCGAGCGCACGAGCGCTTCGGAATAGAACGTATCCAGCGCTTTGGGTGTCACGAACCTTCCGCGAGTGCGTCGCAACCCGACGTTAACGGCATTGCTTCCGTGCATGCCGCGTGTCTGCCAGCCCACCGGGCCGCGATGGTACCGTTCTTCGACGGTGATGAAACGTACGGTTACGTGGGAGTGGCGACCCTCGACGACAATAACGTCGGACAAAAGGGGCCGATCCGCCGGCGGATTCCATTCGACGATGACAATCTCGGATGGAATTCGATGGCGATCGAGCTGGCGCACCAGAAAGCCCAGAGCGAGGGCTATCCGGCTCACATAGCCGTCTGTGTAGCCGTCGTTTCGTGCCCAGCCGACGATGCTGAGATAGGGTGAGACAACCATTCGACAAAATACCTACCCGGCCCGTCCCGGCCTCTGCATCTCTGGGGCTTCCGGCCACAAAAGCTGCAAATGCGGTGCTCGCATGTGCGGTTTGTTATCGATGCGGTAGAATTCCGTCAATTCGGGAAGTTGCGGCGATGACGCACCTTGTGTCGACGAGTCTCGTGGGCGAGTAGGGCGCCTTGACGTTCCTGCGACGCTAAGTTAGCGGACAGGCTCAAATGGCGGTTTGGCGAACAATCGGAGCGTTTTGACAGGTCTGCGTCTCACCTCGGGGGCTGGAAATCTCCCGACCGTTGGCGGTTGTCGGACCTCATGCCGTGCAGGAGCAATTGTGTGAGTAACTCAGGGATGTTGCTGCGATTGTCGGGAAGCCTGCGAGGGGCCCTGAGCACGCGGCGACGGCATCCGGTCGATGAGTGGGTACCCGGCCGCAACGGCGGCGAAGCGGAACAGCTCTTTTTGCGCGCGAAAGCCCTCTTTCGCATGGGCGATGGCGAGACGGCCATCCGCCTGCTCCGGCAGGCGAGTGAGATTGCGCCGGGGTTTTCGGACGCTCTCGAGGCCGAAGGCGAAGCGCTCGACATGAGCGGCGACGTTGCCACGGCTGCGGCCAGGTACGAGGAAGCCCGCAGGCTCCGGCAGACAGGGCGGCCAGGCGCGCCCGACCGCCATTTCGTGCTGCGCCAGCAGGGCGCGCATACGGCGGAAATCGTGGCCTATACGAGAGTTCTAAAGTCCCTCAGAAAGTTTGCCTTGCCGCATCTTGCACGAGGAAATGCCTATCTTGCCGACGGGCAGCCCGAGCTGGCATTGGCCGACTATGAACGCGCGCTGAAACTTCAGCCCGAGTCGCTGGACGCTCTGGCCCTGAAGGGAGAAGCCCTTTCCGCCCGGGGCCGTTACGCCGCCGCCATAGAAGCTCTCGACCGGGTCATCGCCGCGCGGCCGAAGGACTCCGATTCACTGAATGCGCGTGGCATCGCACACATGGCGCTGGGGCATGCCGATCAGGCCAACGCGGACTGGCGGCATCAACTCGAGCTGCTGGGCGGCCGCCCCGGCGCCAGCGCCTATGTTGCCTTGCGTCTTGCGGACTATGCCGTTGCACTGCCGCATCTCGAGGCGATGGCCAGGAACGACCGCCACGATCCTTACTGGACCTTGTACCTGCGTACGGCACTGCTCCGTCTGGGGCGACCTCTGTCCGACAAGGAAGCCGTCGACGGCGAATCCTGGGTTGCGTCGCTGATGGCGTTGCAGTCAGGAGCCAGTTCCAAGGAGGAGGTGCTCGCGCGGGCCGACACGGCCGGCCGCCGTGCCGAGGCGCTGTTCCAGCTCGGCGTCGCAGCCCATGCCACGGATCCGTCCGCCGCCCGTTCATATTGGCAGCAGGTGGTCGAGCAGGGAGTGCCGACCCTCGTCGAGTATGCAGCGGCCCGCAATGAGCTGTCGCGTTCTGCTTCCTGACTGATCGCCCGTCACGCGAGGTTCCATGTTCTCCGTCATCATCTATGGCCGCAACGACACGCACGGCTACAACCTGCACAAGCGGGCGGCCATCAGCTTCAATGCCCTCGCCGAAGTGATGTCGGATCCGGACGACGAGATTCTCTTCGTCGACTACAACACGCCCGACGATCATCCGACGTTTCCAGAGGCCATTCACGACACGCTGACGGAGAAGGCGAAGAAGGTGCTGCGGATCCTGCGGATTCGCCCCGAGCAACATGCGCATCTGAAGTCGAAGACCCATCTGGTCGCGCTGGAGGCCCAGTCCCGCAACGTGGCTTTGCGCCGCTCGAACCCGAGGAACCGCTGGATCCTCTATACGAACACCGACATGCTTCTGGTCTCGCGCACCGAGGGCGAATCGCTCAGCGATATCCTGGGCTCCGTTCCGGACGGCTTCTACCAGATCCCGCGCTTCGAACTGCCGGAGATGCTCTGGGAGGCGGCTTTCGACCGCCGCGATCCCGCCGGCAACCTCGCCAAGTTGCGCGACTGGTCGGTGCGGTATCACCTCAACCAGGTCGTCCACAATTTCATGCCCATGAAGTACGACGCCCTGGGCGACTTCCAGGCCGCCCTGCGCGAGGACATGTTCGCCATCCATGGCTTCGATGAATCGATGTTGCTGGGCTGGCATTGCGATTCGAATCTGGCGGCTCGTCTCGCCCTTTATCGTGGGCGCGTCGATACGCTGATCGACAAGCTGTTCGGCTATCACTGCGATCACACCCGTGTGGCTGCGGCCAACAACAAGGGTCGGCAGACCCGGATGAACGACCAGGATCAGTACATCTGGAACGTGTCGACCCCCTATGTGCCGGCCCAGGCCGACACCTGGGGCTGGCCCGACGTCGAGATCGAGGAAGTGCGGCTGGACCGCGAGACGTCCTACCAGCGCTTCACCGCAGGTCTCGATGCGGCCCTGAAGCCGGCCACGGTGCCCTACACGTCGACCAGCCTCGAATGGTATCTCTACGACGATCTGACCTACGACATCGACCACACGTTGCCCTTCGTGGCCGATCAGATGTTGACCTACCCGCGCTCGACGTCGGTGATGATCGTGGGAACGCGCGGCGAGTTCGTCGAGCGGTTCCTGACGACCTGGCGGGCCATGGGGTTCACCGGCCCGGTCCTGGTGCCGAACGAATGCGAAGGACTTCCGTCGGATCTGGAAGGCGAGGAAAGAGGCGCTTTCGCAGATCTGCTGCCAAGGGTGGAGATGTTCATCTTCGAGTTCGGCCTGGCGACGCAGCATGCGGATGAGCCGATCCGGATCGGACGTCAGGCTGGACCGCTGGACGTCAAGCGCCTCCGGGTGGTGACGAAGCTCTTCAAGCAGGCGACTTCGACGGAGGCGGAAACCCGGCCTCCGGGGCGCCGGACTCCGCGCCGCTTCGTCGGCGTGAACGTGATCTACAACAAGTTCTGGCCGCTCTTCACGGACTATGTCGGCGCCAACATCAATCCGTTCTGCAGCCAGGTCCTCGCCGGATTGCCTCGGAACGATCCGAGCCTTCGCGGCAAGGTGCTGCGGTTCCGGGGACGCCGCGCGCTCTGACGGATCCGTGCTGGAGATCCCAGCAATCCGACGGATGGGACACGGCATGAAAAAGCCCGCACGAGGCGGGCTTTTTCATCCGGGTGAGTCCGGGAAGCGGCCCTACCGACCCGATCCGAGGTAGAGCAGGTCGGCGACTTCCTCGAACGTATCGGCGGGAAGGGTGCGCCACAGGTCCAGCACGGTCAGGCGCTGGCCGTTTCGCTGGCACCACGCAGGGTCCAGTTCCTTGTACTGCGGCCATCCGGTCGCGACGATCAGCAGGTCGCATTCGCGCACGGCGCCCTCGATCGACGAAGCGCCGACCACCTTGTCGCCCAGCACGGCCAGCGCCGCATCCTGGGCCAGCGGATCGTGCACGGTGACGACATAGCCTGCGTCGGCGAGCTTGGCGGCGAGCTTCACGCTGTGGCTCTCTTCCACCACCGGGGTGTGCGGCTTGTAGGAGAGGCCGAGAATGGCGATGCGCGTGCCCGACTTGGCGAACTTCGAGACCAGGGTGGACAGGCGCTCGACCTGGAAATTGTTGATGCGGTCGGTCGCCTCGGCGACGTCGGCGCGCGCGCCGATCTTGCGGGCGAAGGCGGCGAAGGCCACGTTGTCGCGCGGGAAGCAGGGTCCGCCATAGCCCATCGCGCCCTTGAGGTACTTCGCGCCGATGCGGGTGTCGGCGCCCAGCGCCTTTGTCACCGCGTCTACGTCCGCGCCCGGAATGCGGTCGCAGATGTCGGCCAGCATGTTGGCGTAGGAGATCTTGGTGGTGACGTAGGTGTTCACCGAGATCTTGGTCAGCTCGGCATTCACGAAGTTCATGCGCTGCACCGGCGGCTTGTTCTCGCACATCTGCAGGTAGATGGTCTGCAGCATGTCGCCGGCCTTGGCATCGCTCTCGCCGATCAGGATCGAGTCGGGGAACAGCATGTCGCGCACGACGCTGCCCAGGGCGATGAACTCGGGATTGTAGCAAAGGCCGAGGTCGGGACCGACCTTGCGGCCGGAGGCGGCCTCCAGCGCGTCCTTGATTTCGGTGCCGGTCGTGCCGGGCATCACCGTGCTGGTGATGACGACCATGTGATAGCCCTGCTTGTTCTTCAGGGCCTTGCCGAGCGTCTCCATGGCCTGGAGCACGAAACGGTTGGAGAAGAAGCCGGTGCTGTCCGAGGGGGTCGGGACGATCACGAAGCTGGCATCGCTCTTCTGGACCGCCTCGTTGGCGTCCATGGTTGCCGACAGGCGCTCCTTGTTGGCGGCGATCAGCTCGTTGAGCTGCGGTTCGACGATCGGCATCTT
>JAESFK010000996.1_pt1 | contig 10140 bp, 9 predicted proteins | sample 9269391 | NCBI WGS metagenome assembly JAESFK01 (sample SAMN14506231, study PRJNA617097) | algae metagenome | isolation source: Drouetiella hepatica UHER 2000/2452 and co-occurring heterotrophs from... | place: Slovakia: Slovak Paradise National Park, Hrabusice, Kosice Region | collected 2000-01-01
ATCATCTCGACCTTCTCGAAGAAGCCGATCTTCGGCTATCTCGGCATGGCCTATGCCATGGTCGCGATCGGCGTCGTCGGCTTCATCGTGTGGGCGCACCACATGTACACCGCCGGCCTGTCGCTCAACACGCAGCGCTATTTCGTGTTCGCGACGATGGTCATCGCGGTGCCGACGGGCATCAAGATCTTCTCCTGGATCGCGACGATGTGGGGCGGCTCGATCCGCTTCACCGCGCCGATGGTCTGGGCGATCGGCTTCATCTTCCTGTTCACCGTCGGCGGCGTGACCGGCGTGGTGCTGGCCAATGCCGGCGTCGACCGCTCGCTGCACGCGACCTACTACGTCGTGGCGCATTTCCACTACGTGCTGTCGCTGGGCGCCGTGTTCGGCATCTTCGCGGGCTTCTACTACTGGTTCCCGAAGATGAGCGGCTATGTGATCCCGGACTGGATCGGCCAGCTGCACTTCTGGATCGCCTTCTTCGGCGCGAACCTGCTGTTCTTCCCGCAGCACTTCCTCGGGCTCGCCGGCATGCCGCGTCATTATGCCGACTATCCGGATGCCTTCGCGGGCTGGCACTTCTGGTCGTCGATCGGCTCCTACATCTTCGCGGCCGGCCTGCTGGTGTTCTTCTACGGGCTGTTCGTCGCCTTCACGAAGAAGGAACTCGCCGGCGACAATCCGTGGGGTGAAGGCGCGACCACGCTGGAGTGGACCCTGTCCTCGCCGCCGCCCTTCCACCAGTTCGAGACGCTGCCGCGCATCACCGGCTCGGACCACTGATCTTCCAAGGCGGCGGGCCGACCGGCCCGCCGCCGCCCCTCTCCCGAGCGCCCTCCGTGGGCGTTTCGGAGACGGGCGGCAAAGCCGCTGAACAAGGCCGACAGGCGCATTCGCCGCGCCTTCAGGAATCGAAACGACCAAGCTCATGTCCGCTGCCTTCGACACCCGTAACGACGGCGTCGCGCTGACCTCCACCGGCGAGGCACGCGATTTCTTCGCGCTGCTCAAGCCGCGCGTGATGTCGCTCGTCGTGTTCACGGCGCTGGCCGGCATGGCGACCGCGCCGGGCTCTGTGCATCCGGTGATCGGGTTCGCCTCGCTGCTGGCGATCGCGGTTGGCGCAGGCGCATCGGGCTGCCTCAACATGTGGTACGACGCCGATATCGACGCGCTGATGACCCGCACGGCCAAGCGGCCGATTCCAGCAGGGCGCGTGCTCCCCTCTGAGGCGCTCTCCTTCGGCCTGACCCTGTCGGTCGGTTCGGTGCTGGTGCTCGGCCTCGTCGCCAACCTGCTCGCGGCGGCGCTGCTCGCCTTCACGATCTTCTTCTATGCGGTCGTCTATTCGATGTGGCTCAAGCGCTCGACGCCGCAGAACATCGTCATCGGCGGCGCCGCCGGCGCCTTTCCCCCGATGATCGGCGAGGCCGTCGTCACCGGCGACCTCGGCTGGCATTCGATCGTGCTGTTCGCGATCATCTTCCTGTGGACGCCGCCGCATTTCTGGGCGCTGGCCCTGGTGAAATCGGCCGACTACGCCCGCGCCGGCATCCCGATGATGCCGAACGTCGCCGGTCCCGCCTCGACCCGCCGCCAGATGGTGCTCTACTCGCTGGTGATGGCGCCGGTCGCCGTGCTGCCGGCCCTGATGGGCTTCGGCGGGCTGGCCTATCTCGTCGTCTCCGTCACGACCGGACTGGCGATGATCGCGCTTGCCATCCGCGTCTGGCGGACGACCGAGGGCCCGGCCGCGACCAAGGCCTGCTACTCGCTGTTCGGCTTCTCGATTTTCTATCTCTTCGGGCTCTTCGCCGTGCTGCTGGTCGAGAACGGGTTGGGCCTGATGTGGGCACTGCCGAAGGTGATCGGATGAGCGAGTCGCGCAGAAAGCCGCCCGCACCGGCCGCCTTCTCGCCGGAGGACATGGCGCGCCGCAGACGCCGCTCGATCGCGCTGGCGCTGGTGCTGGCCGGCCTCGTCATCTTCTTCTTCGTGGTGACGCTGGTGAAGACCGGCCCCGCCATCATGAACAGGCCGTTGTGATGCAGAACGCTCCGCACACCGCGAAACGGCCGCCGAATCTCGGCCGCACGGCGCTGATCTGCGCCGGCGTCGCCATGGGCATGACCGGGCTCTCGTTTGCGGCCGTGCCGCTCTACGACATGTTCTGCAGGGCGACCGGCTTCGGCGGCACGCCGATGGTCGGCACCGCCGGCGCCGGCACCATCCTCGACCGGACGATGTCGGTGCGCTTCGACGCCAATGTCGCGCCGGGGCTGGGCTGGAAGTTCGAGCCCGAAAGCCCCGAGATCCGCCTGCGCGTCGGCGAGACCAAGACGGTGTTCTACAAGATCACCAACCGCGCCGACCGCGCCTCGACGGGCATTGCGAGCTACAACATCGCACCGGAGAAAGGCGCCGCCTTCTTCGTCAAGATCCAGTGCTTCTGCTTCACGGAGCATACGCTCCAGCCGGGCGAGAGCCTGGAGGCACCGGTCGTGTTCTACATCGACCCCGAGATCGCGGCGAACCGCGAACTCGACGGGCTGACGGCGATCACGCTGTCCTACACCTATTTCGCCTCCAAGTCGGGGCAGCCGCTCGCTCAGGGCGGGGGCAACCCCGTCAAGGGTGACGCGGGCAAGTCGAACCTGTAAATAACGGCGCCGGAAACGAGCGCTGCAAAGTCGGACGCGGAGACTGAATACGATGGCCGGGGCCCATACCAAGAACCACGACTACCACCTCGTCGATCCGAGCCCCTGGCCGCTCGTCGGCTCGATCAGCGCGACGGTCATGGCGACCGGCGCCGTGATGTGGATGAAGGCGCTGACGCTGGGCGGCATGAAGCTCGGCCCGCTCGTCTTCGGCATCGGCGCGCTCGGCGTGCTCTACACCTTCCTGGCCTGGTGGATGGACGTTGTCCGCGAGGCCGAGCACGAGGGCCACCACACCCGCGTCGTGCAGATGCATCACCGCTACGGCATGCTGATGTTCATCGCCTCCGAGGTGATGTTCTTCGTCGCCTGGTTCTGGGCCTTCTTCGATGCGAGCCTGTTCTCCGGCGAGGCGATCAACTACACCCGCAAGGAGTTCACCGGCGGCGTCTGGCCTCCGGTCGGCATCCAGACCTTCGACCCTTGGCACCTGCCGCTGCTCAACACGCTGATCCTGCTGACCTCGGGCACCACCGTGACCTGGGCCCACCACGCCCTGATCCATGGCGACCGTAAGGGCCTGAAGCAGGGCCTGTGGCTGACCGTCATCCTCGGCGTCCTGTTCACGATCTGCCAAGTCTACGAGTACTCGCACGCCTCCTTCGCCTTCAGCGGCAACATCTATGGCGCGACCTTCTTCATGGCGACCGGCTTCCACGGCGCGCATGTGGTGATCGGCACGATCTTCCTGGCGATCTGCCTGTACCGGGCCTATCTCGGCCACTTCAAGCCGGCCCAGCATCTCGGCTTCGAGTTCGCCGCCTGGTACTGGCACTTCGTCGACGTGGTCTGGCTGTTCCTGTTCGCCGCGATCTATGTCTGGGGAGCGGGCTCCGGCGTCGCCGCGGCACACTGAGCCGGCGACACGCCTGACGGGTTCTTGGCCTGACAGCTTCATGGAAAGGCGGCCTCGGCCGCCTTTCGCATTTCGGGAGGCCGCCATGGCCGACGACCAGCACAGCCTGCCCTCGCCCTATTCGACCGGCCTCGCCGGCCGCTGCCCGCGCTGCGGCGAAGGCAAGCTGTTCGACGGATTCCTGAAGGTGCGTCCGCGCTGCTCGGCTTGCGGGCTCGACTTCAGCTTCGCCGATTCGGCCGACGGCCCGGCCGTGTTCATCATGCTGGTCGCGGGCTTTGCGGTGCTGGGTGCCGCGCTCTATGTCGAGATCGCCTATGAGCCGCCGATCTGGCTGCATCTGGCGATCTGGCTGCCGCTCGCCGTGATCGTCTGCCTTGCTTTGCTGCGCCCGATGAAGGGGCTCGCGGTCTCGCTGCAATACGCCCACAAGGCCGAGGAAGGCCGGCTGGACAAAGGCGGGCCGGGCGCGTGAGCGACATGGCGACCACCGCCGGGAGCGGATGGCGGCTGTTCTGGCCCGCCCTGCTGTCGCTGCTCGGCGTCAGCATCCTGTGCACCCTGGGTGCCTGGCAGATCGCGCGCATGAGCGAGAAGCGCGTCTTCATCGAGCGGCTTTCCGCACAGGCTGCCGGAGCCCCCGCCGTGATGCCGGCCTCGCCCAGTTGGGCCGGCCTCGACCCGGCCAAGCTCGACCTGACGCGCGTGACCGCGCAGGGCAGCTTCATCGACGGTCCCGTCGCGAGCGTGCGCACCACCATCGCCTCGGGCGGACCGGGCACGCGCCAACTCACCGGCTTCGGCCGCTGGATCTACCAGGGCTTCAGGCTGAACGATGGCGGCGTGGTGCTGGTCAATCGCGGCTTCGTGCCGGAAAGCCGGCTCGGCGAGATCAAGCCGGCGTCAGGGCCTGCAACCGTGACCGGCTTCCTGCGGGCGCCGGAAGGGCGCGGCTCCTTCACGCCATCGGACCTGCCGGCGCAGCGCGAGTTCTACACCCGCGATCCGGCCGCCATCGCCGCCGCGCTGGGGCTGGGACCGGCCGCACCGTTCTATCTGGAGGCCGAGCGCCAGGGCGACGGCCTGACACCGCCCGCCGGGGTCGATGCGAAGGGGCTGATCGCGCGCATTCCCGACAACCACCTGTCCTATGCGCTGACCTGGTTCGGACTGGCGGCAACGCTGATCGGCGTGTTCGCGGCCTTTGCCTGGCAGGGGCGCAGGAAGGCGGATGGAACTGGCTGAGTGTTTGGCCTCAGGCGCGCGCCTGCATCACCGACGCAGCCATTTGCAGGCATTCTGCGACGCCTTCCCTTTGCCCTCGGCGACCCGCGGGCCTATAGCTTGAGCTACGATCACGCCAAGCCCAGATCACCGAGACCCGACGCCGTGCTGCATGTGTCCACCCGCGGGGAGGCTCCCGCCCTCTCCTTCTCCGATGCCCTGCTCGCCGGGCTCGCCCGCGACGGGGGCCTTTATGTCCCCAAGGCCTGGCCGACGCTGCCTGCCGACGAGATCGCGGGCTTTTCCGGACAGAGCTATGCTGAAGTCGCCGAGCGGGTCATCGGGTCTCTGGCCGACGGCGACATCGAAGGTTCGGCGCTGTCGGCGATGATCGCCGAGGCCTATTCGACCTTCCGGCATCCGGCCGTCTGCCCGCTGAACCAGATCGGCGACAACCTCTTCGTGCTGGAGCTCTTCCACGGCCCGACGCTCGCCTTCAAGGATGTGGCGATGCAGCTGCTCGGGCGGCTGATGGACCACGTCCTGAAGCTGCGCGGCGAGCGCGCCACCATCGTCGGCGCGACCTCGGGCGACACCGGCGGCGCCGCCATCGACGCCTTCAAGGGGCTGGAGCGCGTCGACGTCTTCATCCTCTACCCGCAGGGCCGCGTCTCCGATGTCCAGCGCCGGCAGATGACGACGGTCGAGGCCGACAACGTTCATGCGATTGCGGTCGAAGGGACCTTCGACGACTGCCAGAGCCTGGTGAAGGCGCTGTTCAACCACCACGCCTTCCGTGACGAGATCGGGTTGTCGGGCGTGAACTCGATCAACTGGGCCCGGATCGCGGCGCAGGTGGTGTATTACTTCACCTCCGCCGTCTCGCTCGGCGCGCCCGCGCGCAAAGTGTCCTTTGCCGTGCCGACCGGGAACTTCGGCGATGTGCTCGCCGGCTTCGTCGCCAAGCGGATGGGACTGCCGATCGAGCGCCTGCTGATCGGCACCAACAGCAACGACATCCTGGCGCGGACGCTCGCCAGCGGCGCCTATGAGATGAAGGGCGTCCATGCGACGACCTCGCCCTCGATGGACATTCAGATCTCCTCGAATTTTGAGCGACTGCTGTTCGAGGTGCATGGCCGCGACGGCGCTGCGGTGCGCCGGTTGATGCAGTCGCTGCAGCAATCGGGGCGCTTCGAGATCGCGCCCGGGCCACTGGCCGCGATCCGCAGCGAGTTCGACGCTATCGGGATCGACGAAGCCGCGACCTCGGCCGAAATCGGCCGGACCTGGCGCGAGGCCGGCTATCTGCTCGATCCGCATACCGCGGTCGGCGTCGCAGCCGCGCGCGGCGGGCTCGCGAAGGACCCGGCGACGCCGTTGATCGTGCTCGGCACCGCCCATCCGGCCAAGTTCCCGGCCGCGGTGAAGGCTGCGAGCAGCGTGACACCGGCCCTGCCGGCCCATCTCGGCGACCTGATGGAGCGCCAGGAGCGTTTCACCCTGCTGCCGAACGACCAGGGTGCGATTGAGGCCTTCGTCCGGGCCAAGGCGCGGGCGGTGCGAGGAGTGGCGGCATGAGCGCCGAGATGAGCGCGACCGGGCCGGCCGAGATCGCCGAAGTCGCGGCCACCGGCAAGCGCGGCGCGCATGATCCCGATGTCGGGCTGACGACGTTGCCCTCGGGGTTGCGCATCGTCTCGCAGCGCATGGACCATGCGGCGACGGTCTCGCTCGGCATCTGGATCGGCTCGGGCTCGCGCGACGAGCTGCCCCATGAGCACGGCCTCGCCCATATGCTCGAGCACATGGCCTTCAAGGGCACGGCAAGGCGCAACGCGCTGGAGATCGCCGAGGAAATCGAGAGCGTCGGCGGCGATCTCAACGCCGCGACATCAGTCGAGTACACCTGCTACACGGCCCGCGTTCTCGGCGCCGACCTGCCGCTCGCCGTCGACATCCTGTCGGACATCCTGACCTCTTCCTCTCTCACCGAAGAGGAGCTGAAGCGGGAGAAGGGCGTGATCCTGCAGGAGATCGGCGCCGTCCAGGACACGCCCGACGACCTCGTCTACGACCGCTTCCTGCAGGCAGCCTTTCCCGACCAACCGCTCGGCCGCCCGATCCTCGGCACCGCAGCGACGGTCAAGAGCTTCACGCCCGATGCCATCCGCGCCTATCTCGCGCGCCACTACCACGCCGGCAACATGGTGCTGGCCGCCTCGGGCGCCGTCGACCATGACGAACTCGTCGCACTGGCAAAGACCCATCTCGCCGCATTGCCGGCCAGCCCCGCGCTCCTGCCCGAGCGCGAGGACGGCCGCTATCTCGGCGGCGAGGCCCGGGTCGGCAGCGACGAGGAGCAGGTTCATCTCGTCCTCGGCTTCCCCGGCCAGGCTTTCAAGGACGGCGCGCATTATCCGCTCCAGATCTTCTCCTCGGTGCTCGGCGGCGGGTTGTCGTCGCGGCTGTTCCAGGAGGTGCGCGAGCGGCGCGGACTCGCCTATGCGATCGACGCCTTCCACTGGCCGTTCTCCGATTGCGGGGTCTTCGGCATCGGGGCCGGCACCGCGCCGGAGGATGTCGGCGAGCTGATCGAGGTCGCGCTGGCCTGCCTGCGGCAGGCAGCGGAAGATACCACCGAGGCGGAAGTCGCCCGCGCGCGGGCGCAGATGAAGGTCGGGTTGCTGGCCTCGCTGGAAAGCCCCGGCGGTAAGCTCGAACAGATGGCGCGGCAGGTGCTCCTCTTCGGCCGCGCGATCCCCCGCGAGGAATTGGCGGCGCGGCTGGATGCGGTCACGCTCGAGGATGTCCGTGCGGCCGGGCGCTCGCTGCTCGGCCACCAACCCACGGTCGCAGCCGTCGGCCCCCTGCAGGGATTGCCACCGGCCCAAAGGCTGCGGCATGCGGCCCGAGCAGCGGACTAGGGCGATGGCGCTCTTCCGCTTCTCCACCGAGCCGCCGACGCGCCCCCTGCTGCGGACGCAGAACCTGATCCTGCGGGCACCGCAGGCGACGGACTACGCCGCCTGGGCCGTGCTGCGGATGGAGAGCCGGGTCTTCCTGACACCTTGGGAGCCGGTGTGGAACGAGGACGACCTGACACGGACCTCATTTCGCCTGCGGGTCAAGCGCGCCGCCCGTGAGATCGCCGCCGACGAGGCCTATTCGCTGTTCATTGTCGATGGGCGCTCGGAGATGCTGCTCGGCGGGCTGACGCTCGGGCTCGTGCGCCGGGGCGTCGCGCAGGCCTGCACGCTGGGCTACTGGATGGGCCAGCGCCATGCCGGCAAGGGCCATATGACCGAGGCCGTCCGCGGCGCGCTGCGCTTCGCCTTCTCGGAGCTGGCGTTGCACCGCGTCGAGGCGGCCTGCCTGCCCAACAACGAGCCTTCCCGCCGGCTGCTCCAGCGGGTCGGATTCCAGCAGGAAGGCATGGCCAGGGCCTATCTCCGGATCAACGGAAACTGGGCCGACCACTTGCTCTACGCGGCGCTGGCAAGCGACAGGCTGCCGGGCGAGGCTCGGTGACGGGACGAGGCAGTGCATGGCCCCCGCCCAGGGCCGCGGATGCCTTGCCCTCGCCACGAGCCGCCGATAGGACTGACGCCCGACGACGCATGACCTTTCCCTGCCCCAGATTCGAGCGCAGCTTGCCCCTTCCCGACCGACTTCTCCGGTTCGGCCTCGCCATCGCCGGGCTTGCGCTCTGGCTTGCGTTCGCGGCCGCCGGTCCGGCAGCCGCGGTCGAGGCCGTGCGCGTGCCGGTCGACGCCACCGTGCTCGACCTGACCAATGTCGTCGAGCGCAACCGCTCGGACGGCGACGTCATCCAGATCTCGACCGCTCCGGGCCCCGACGGCATCGTCCGCCGGATCGCGGTCCGGGCGCGGGAATCCGGCGCGCGGCCCGACTGGATCGTGTTCGCGCTGACGAATGATTCCGACGAGCAGATCGACCGGCTGCTGGTTGCGCCCTTCCACCGGCTGATCGGCTCGGGCGTGATCTGGCCGGATCTCGGCGACCGACGCATCGAGGCGGTGACCGCGAGCCAGGGCCTCTCCCCCGAGCGCGAGGTGAGCCCGGACGCGGACGTCTTCCTGATCACGCTCGACCCCGGCACGACGGTGACCTTCGTCGCCGAGCTGAAGTCCTCCAACCTGCCGCAGCTCTATCTCTACGAGCAGGAAGCCTATCGCCAAAAAACGAATGGCCTGACGCTCTATAAGGGCATCATCATCGGCATCGCCGGCCTGCTGGCGCTGTTCCTGACGATCATCTTCGTGGTCAAGGGCGCGGTGATCTTTCCCGCCGCCGCAGCCCTCGCCTGGGCGGTTCTGGCCTATGCGGGACTCGATTTCGGCTTCTTCCAGCGCATCTTCCCCCTCACGCCGGCAATCGAGCGCATCTATCGCGCCGGCGCCGAGGTCGTGCTCGCGGCGACGCTGCTCGTCTTCCTCTTCGCCTATCTCAACCTGGCGCGCTGGCATGTGCGCTACAGCCACGTCACCATCGTCTGGATGCTGGGGCTCGCCGCGCTGGTCGGCCTCGCCGTCTTCGACGCACCGATGGCATCGGGTATCGCACGCATCTCGATCGCGGCCGTCGCCGCCGTCGGCTTCGTGCTGATCCTGCACCTGGCGACGCATGGCTATGAGCGGGCGGTGATGCTGATCCCGACCTGGTTCCTCCTGGCGATCTGGGTGACGGCGGCGGGCTTCACCATCACCGGGCAGTTCCAGCGCGATCTCGTGGCGCCTGCCCTGCTGGGTGGCCTCGTCCTGATCGTGCTGCTGATCGGCTTCACCGTGATCCAGCACGCCTTCGCCGGCAGCGGCCTGTCGCAAGGTCTCGTCTCCGACACGGAGCGGCGGGCGCTGGCGCTGTCGGGCTCGGGCGACCTCGTCTTCGACTGGGACGTCAGCGCCGACAAGATCTTCGTCTCGCCGCAGATCGAGACACTGCTCGGGCTGTCGCGCGGCGCGCTGGAAGGCTCGGCCGCGCGCTGGTTCGAGCACATGCATGTCGCCGACCGGGACCGCTACCGCGTCTCCCTCGATGCCGTGCTGGAGCAACGGCGCGGCAAGCTCAACCTCGACCTGCGCCTGCGCGCGGCGGGGGGCAACTATCATTGGTTCAACCTCAAGGCGCGGCCGGTGATCGGCTCGGACGGCGAGGTCATCCGCGTCATCGGCACACTCGCCGACGTCACCGAGCAGCGCACCGCGCAGGAGCGCATGCTGCACGACGCCGTCCACGACAACCTGACCGGCCTGCCCAACCGCAAGCTGTTCCAGGACCGGCTCGGCGCCGTCTTCGGCTTCACCCGCGCCGACG
>JAESFK010000997.1_pt1 | contig 10134 bp, 9 predicted proteins | sample 9269391 | NCBI WGS metagenome assembly JAESFK01 (sample SAMN14506231, study PRJNA617097) | algae metagenome | isolation source: Drouetiella hepatica UHER 2000/2452 and co-occurring heterotrophs from... | place: Slovakia: Slovak Paradise National Park, Hrabusice, Kosice Region | collected 2000-01-01
CGCCTCGCGCGGCGCATCAAAAATGCCGGGGTCCACAGTAGAGACCAGTGAAAAGTTCGTGCGGGAACAGGCAACGGCCTGTTTCGTGATGCGGCCGGCCTATAAAACTACCGGTTAAAAAGGGGAAAAAAATGGCATCAGTATGCAGTTTCCTACCAGATCTGCTTTGTAAATTTCCTGCGATCGACGACACGACCATCCGCATGATCCGCAAGAGCGTCGACGAGGGTTTCAAGGCGCTGGTGCGTACGTACACCAATGCCATCGACGTTCTGGTCCAGCCACTCCAGGTTTTTTTGAACTTTCTCGAAAACCTCTTCGTCAATTCGCCCTGGATCGTCATTCTCGCCGTTATGGTGGCGATCGTCTACTATGGCAGCCGCGATATGCGGATTACCATCGGTACGGTCGTCTCCATGCTGATGATCGGTCTCGTCGGCCTGTGGAACGACACGATGGTCACCTTGGCCATGGTCACGGTCTGTACGCTGATCGCGATTCTGGTCGGCATACCGATCGGCATCCTGATGGCCCGCTCGGAACGGGCGCAATCGATCATCAACCCGATCCTGGACGTCATGCAGACGATGCCGAGCTTCGTCTACCTCATTCCGGTGGTGATGATCTTCGGCATCGGCAAGGTACCGGGCCTGATCGCCGTGGTGATCTACGCCGTTCCCCCAATGATCCGGCTAACCAACCTCGGCATCCGGCTGGTCGATAAGGAAGTGCTGGAAGCAGCTGACGCCTTTGGCTCCTCGCAATGGCAACGCCTCAAGAACGTCCAGATTCCCCTGGCGCTGCCGACCATCATGGCCGGCATCAACCAGACCATCATGATGTCTCTCGCCATGGTCGTGGTCGCATCAATGGTCGGCGTCGGCGGTCTTGGCCGCAACGTTCTTCAGGCGATCAACAACCAGTTTTTCACCGTCGGTTTCTTCAATGGCTTTGCGCTTGTTGCGATCGCCATCATTTTTGACCGCACCAGCCAGGCTTATGGCAAGCGGCTGCAAAAGCACTCGGAGGTGATCCATGGCTAGTCATGCAATCGAGGTCAAGAATCTCTACAAGATCTTCGGACCGCGTGGCCGGGAATATGTCGATCAGGTCAAGGCGGGTCTCGGCAAGACCGAACTCAACGAGAAACACGGCCACGTGCTCGGCCTGCAGGACATTAACATCTCCATGCCCGCCGGCGGCGTCATGGTGGTCATGGGACTTTCCGGCTCCGGCAAATCGACGCTGATCCGCCACATCAACCGCCTGATCGACCCGACGGCCGGCGAAGTGCTGTATGACGGCGTCGATGTCTGCAAGATGAGCGAAAACGACCTGCGCGAATTTCGCCGCCACAAGACGGCGATGGTGTTCCAGAAATTTGCGCTTCTTCCCCATCGCACGATCATCGAAAACACCGTCTACGGTCTGGAAATCCAGGGTGTGCCGGAGACGGAAAGCCGCAAGCGCGCGCAGGGCTGGATCGAACGGGTCGGCTTGAAGGGGTTCGAGAACCACTATCCCAACCAGCTTTCAGGCGGCATGCAGCAACGCGTCGGCCTCGCCCGGGCGCTCACCAACGATGCCGATATCCTGTTGATGGACGAAGCCTATTCGGCGCTCGATCCGCTTATCCGCGTCGACATGCAGACGGTTCTTCTCGACCTGCAGAAGGAGCTGAAGAAGACAGTCGTGTTCATCACCCACGATCTCGACGAGGCGCTCAGGCTCGGCGACAAGATCGCCATCCTGCGCGATGGCAAAGTGATCCAGCAGGGGACCGGGCAGGATATCGTTCTCAAACCGGCCGACGAATACATCACCGCCTTCGTCAAGGAGGTGAACCGCGGCCGCGTCATCAATGTCGAAACCATCATGAAACCTCTGACCGGCAACCCGGAAGGCGTGCCCGTCACAGTCGGAACCGTGCTGGAAAGTGCGGCCCGTATGATGACGGTGTCGAACCAGAACGTTGCCCATGTCATCGATACCAACGGCAAGCCTGTCGGATCGATCGATCTCGGCGCGATCATTTCCGCCATGGTGACGCCGATCAGCCATGAAACGATGCCCCAAGCTGCGGAGTGATCCAACCGTAAATGTCATCGAAAAGCGCCCGGAAACGGGCGCTTTCTCGTTGTGTTGACAGCCCTGTTTACGCCGGATTAACCACGAACCTCCATTTTAACGTTACAGCCCCGGCAACGGAGGCCATGGTGCCCCTCTCATTCCGGCCGGTCAGATGCAGGACCAAGCTTCGACAGTTTCGCGGGAGTTTCGCCGCCTTGCCGTCCCGCCAAGGGCAGAGAGCCTTCTGACGACCCGTCTCGTGCAGCATCTCGCATCCTTCTTGTCAGGTGCCGGCCTGTTTCTGATTATCTTCACACTGGTTCCCTTTCAGGGAGTCTATGATGTCGATCCGGACGCGGCCAATGATGGTAACATTGTCAACCAGCTTGGCTACCTCGGCCTCGGCGCAATCTATTTCTTTGCCATGCTTGTGGTGGTCGATACGCGTGTGTTGAAGCGGATCCTATCACCGAGCTGGATCGCCCTCTTCGCCATCGCCTTCTTTTCCTGTCTGCAATCCTACGACCCGACGGCCTCGGCGCGGGGCCTGCTGCTCAGTCTTTTCGCCATGATCCTTGTCGCCGGCGTTCTGGTCCTGCCACGCAGCGAGAAGGATTTTGTCAATGCAGGCGCCAACGCCATTCTCCTTCTCGTCCTGATTGACTACGCAGCACTGGTGCTTGCGCCAAACATCGCCATTCACCAGGCAGCCGGATCAGAACCCTGGCACGCCGGGTTCTGGAAGGGGCATCTGATACACAAGAATGTTTCGGCGCCGGTGTTCTCCATTGTCTGCATGTTCGGCATCTACTGCCTGCGGGCGGGAGCACCCATCCGGGGCCTGCTAATTGCCCTTCTGGCAGCCAATTTTGTGCTGCACACCGGCTCCAAGACGACGATCGGCTTTCTGCCGCTCGCAATCATTCTGGTGCTCGGCGGCCGCGCCATCGGCAAGCCCGGCCTGATGGTCATTGCGCACTTTGTCTTCGCAATCTTGATCTTTTGTCTGACGCTCGGCACCATCTACTCAGAGACGTTTTTGTCGATCACAACGGCCCTCCTGGAAGACCCGACCTTTACAGGGCGCGACGATATCTGGAAATTCGCCACCGCCAGCATTCCTGACCATCTATGGCTTGGGCATGGATATGCCAGTTTCTGGCTCTCCCCGGTCATTCGGGGCCTTGAAGCGAACTTCGAGGCGAGCTGGGATGTAAGAGGTATCGTCTCCGGCCATAACAGCTATCTGGATGCCGTCCTAACGTTCGGTCTTCCGGGCGGTTCGATGATCATCCTGCTGCTCTTCGTCAAACCCTTTCATGATTACATGCGTGCCAGCCAGCAACCGGCAAGCCGAGATTTCGCAGATTTCTGCATCATGGTGATCGTCTTCATGACCTATAACGGCATGATGGAGAGTTTCCTGCTCAATCGTGCGGATCCGATGTGGCTGCTGACTGCTCTCGCCGTCTTCGGCCTCGGGCTTACGGCGCGGATGGGCGTGCGGATGCCGCACTGATCAAAGCCGAGGCCATTGCAATCATATAAGGATATCTTTATATGATTGCAAAACCCGATGAGATCAGGATTCCCCATGACCGTGCACGCCAATCCGCTTTCCGAACTGCTCGCCGCCAAAGGCGTGCTCCTCGCCGATGGGGCAACCGGCACCTCGCTGTTTGCCATGGGCCTGGAAGCGGGTGAAGCACCGGAACTCTGGAACGAGGCCAAGCCGGAAAACATTACCAAGCTGCATCAGGACTTTGTCGATGCAGGCGCAGATATCATCCTGACGAACTCGTTCGGCGGCACACGCCATCGTCTGAAGCTGCATCATGCGCAGGATCGCGTTTTCGACCTCAACAAGCGCGCCGCCGAAATTGCCCGCGCCGTTGCCGACAAGGCACCGCGCAAGGTGATCACGGCCGGTTCCGTCGGTCCGACCGGCGAATTGCTGATCCCGCTCGGCGCCATGAGCTATGAGGACGCGGTCGAGGCATTCGTCGAACAGATCGAGGGCCTGAAGGCCGGAGGCGCTGAAGTCGCCTGGATTGAAACGATGTCGGCGCCGGAGGAAATCCGGGCGGCCGCGGAAGCCGCCGTCAAGGTCGGGCTGCCTTATGTCTATACCGGCTCGTTCGATACCGCCGGCAAGACGATGATGGGCCTGCATCCGAAGGACATGTTTGCCGTCGCGCAGGACATTGGCGATGGCCCGGTTGCCACCGGTGCCAATTGCGGCGTCGGCGCGTCCGACATCCTCTCCTCACTGCTCGACATGACGGACGCCAATCCGGCGGCAGCGATCATAGTCAAGGGCAATTGCGGTATTCCGGAATTCCGTGGTTCGGAAATCTACTATTCCGGCACCCCGCCGCTGATGGCCGACTATGCCCGCCTTGCCCGCGATGCCGGCGCAAAGATCATTGGCGGCTGCTGCGGCACGTCCTGCGAACATCTGGCGGCAATGCGCGTGGCGCTCGATACCTATGTACCGGGCGAGCGGCCGACCGTTGAAGCCATCGTCGAACGCATCGGCCCGATGCGCAACAAGACTGCCAACGAAGGCCCGTCCGCACCTGCCCGCGAGCGCGGCAGCCGCCGCCGCGGCTGAGCGCAACCCGCTCCTATCAATAGAAGGCTTGGAAATCCGGGGGTTTTCAAGCCTTTTGCATATCAGGCGACCTGCGGTCCTTTTGGGTGGCGAAACGGCTCAATCCAGTTTTGCCCCAGCCTGATCCGCTACCATCGGGCCGACAGATCAAAGAGACGATAGAAAGACCAGACATGAACGGCACCTCCGCCCCGTTTCCTGACCGCGATTCCGTTGCCGCAAAGCTTGCAGCGCTCGGTGAAAGCGAACAATCCTATCTTGCGCTGCTGATGGAAAATGCCGCGCAAGACGAAAACCTGATCGAAGGCCTCTACCGCCATCTCGATCTTGCCTCCGAAGCAAAGCTCCTGAATTCGCTCAAGCTTGAAAAGATCGGTGAATGGCTGGGCTCCAATGCCCCTGCCCGGCTGCAGATTCGCCTGATGGAGGCGGCAAAATCCAGCCAGCACGCCGCCTACCAGGCCTTCAGAACGGGCCTCATCCGCTCGGGCGGGCTGGAAAAGGCCTACCCGAAGGCCTGACCATGCGGATGGCTTCAGCATCACAATGCCCTTCGTTCCAAGAAAGAGCGTTGTGATCGTCTGATGAGCGCTATTCGCCGCCGAGGCTCTTCGCCAGCCGCACCAGGTTGAGAAATTCTGCCCGGTAGCCATAGGCGTCTTCGCCCTTTGCGCCGGACGCAAGGTCAAGGATCGAGCCATACGAATAAGCAGACACCGCATCGGTACCCCGCAGTTTCTGGCCAAAGGCTGCGACCGCGACGGAGAAGCGGATATCCTGACTGGCTTGTTGTAGCGTCGCCACGGCGTTGCCCTCCGTTACCGGCTCTGTGATGAGCTTGCTGGTGTCGCTGTCCGGCTGCTTGTAGCGGATCTTCAGGAACGCCAGTTCCCCGGATGGCATGGCGTCGGCCTGCTCAGCCGGGGCGCCACCGTAACGCAGGTCGTCGTTCAGAACCGCCGGGCTTCCCTTCGGCGTGATTTCGTAGATCGCAGTGACACGGTGGCCCGAGCCGATATCGCCGGCATCGACCTTGTCATTGTTGAAATCCTCGCGTTTCAGCGCGCGGGTCTCGTAACCGATCAGCCTGTATTCGGCGATTTGCTGCGGATTGAATTCCACCTGGAATTTGACGTCCTTGGCAATCGGAAAGAGCGACGATCCGGCCTCCTCGACCAGCGATTTCTGCGCTTCGGCCAGCGTATCGATATAGATGGCGGTACCATTGCCGTTTTGGGCCAGTGTCTGCATCAGCGCGTCGTTATAATTGCCGCGGCCAAAACCGAGCACCGACAGGAAGATGCCGCTCTTGCGCTTGGCCTCGATCGTCGCCTTCAGCGCCTCGTCGCTCGACGGGCCGACATTGAAATCGCCGTCGGTCGCCAGCATGACCCGGTTGACACCACCCTTGACGAAGGCCTGCTGCGCCAGATTGTAAGCAGCCTCCAAGCCTTGTGCCCCCGCTGTCGAACCGCCCGGCTGCAGCGTGTCGATCGCCGACAGGATTTTCGCCTTGTCCCTGATGGCTGTCGGTTCCAGCACCGTACCGGCGTTTCCGGCATACGTGACGATGGAAACTGTATCTTCGGGCTTCAATTTCTCGACCAACAGACGGAAAGCGCTTTTCAACAGCGGTAGTTTGTCCGGTTCGTCCATCGACCCGGAGACATCGATCAGGAAAACCAGGTTGGCACGCGGCGCCACGGCCGGCGCAACATCATAGCCCTTGATCCCCACATGCATCAGCCGTGTATGGGCATTCCATGGTGCCGGCAGCACGGTGACCGTTGACTTGAACGGCTCGTCCTCGCTGTCAGGACCCGGCCAATCGTAGGGGAAATAGTTGATCATCTCCTCGACCCGCACGCTGTCGCGGTCCGGCATCTGCCCGGCCATCAAGGCCTTGCGCACAAAGGAATAGGACGCAGTATCGACATCGGCCGAGAAAGTGGAGACGGGATCGATGGCGACGGACTTGACCGGATTGGTGTCGGCCGAGCTGAAACGGTCGCGATTTTCTTCCGGCTGCGAAAAGGTATCGACAGGCGCAGGAACCGCAGACGGCATGATCTCCGCCATGGAACCGGCGGCCATCGCTTCGTCTGCAACCGCTGACGATGGCGCTGCAAACAGTGTCTGTCGCTGCAGGCTGGATGCCGCACCAACCGGTTTCTGATCCAACGGTCGAGGCGTCGCATAGCTGGTCTCAGCCTCATCATTGGCTCGTACACGGGCCACCGGTTCGGCAAGCGCGCCTCCGTCAACCGGATTGGCAACGGCGCCGGATGGCGGCGTGATCGCATTGCTGTCCGCAGCGAGCGTCTCTGCAGAAGGAGAGGCTTTGGGTTTCGACGGCGTGATTTTCTTTGCTTCAGCGTCCTTTGATGGAACACCGGTTGCCACGTCGACCTGTTGCTCGGCGGAACCCACCGGCAATCCCTGCCGCGTCAGTTCCAGCGTGAGAAAGGCAGCGGCCGGCACCACCAAGAGCGTGGCGAGGGCCGAACCTGCGAGAAATTTCCTGTTCATGACGGGGCTCCATAGCCTGTTGAATATGGAGCTTTGACGCCAAGCGGTGGCCGTTCCTTGGGGGATCTCGGAATTATTCTCGGCTTCGTCGAAGGCCTGCATTGCCAGCGACAGCGCACGGGCGCGCGCTGCCGGTGAAGGCACAGGCGGGGTCATCTGACCCAGGTTTTTCAGATCGTCGTTCATCACATCGTCTCCCTGCCGAGCAGGATTTTCAACCGTTTGCGGGCTTCATGCACATGCCAGGATACCGTTGCTTCCGAACACCCCATGACATCGGCTGCGGCGGCATGGGACAGCCCCTCGCCATACACAAGCAGAACGGCATCGCCTTGCTTGTCAGGCAGTTGCCGCACGGCTTCCCAAAGCGCCTCGGCCTGATCGTGATTGTCGTTTGCCGCAGCACTTGTCGGGTCAGCCAGAAAATTCGCGGCATTTCGCCTCTCGCGCGATTGGCTTCGCTGGTGATCGCGCGCGGCATTCAAGGTCAGCGTATAGAGCCAGGTGCGAAAGCGGCTGGCTCCGCGAAAGGCCTGGATCGCCTGCCCCAGCTTCAAGCATACAGTCTGGGCGATATCCTCGGCATCGCCCACATTGCCGGACCAGCGCCAGGCAACGGCATGGACGAAATCATAATGCCGTTCGACGAGCAGGCCGAAGGCATTCCGATCGCCCTTCTGCGCCCGTTCGATAAGATCCTCGTCCAAATCACCCGCCCGGATTTGTTGCAATTGATACTGAGACGTTTGGCCTTGGCCGATCCTTGGGTCCAGACCGGAATTATTTTTACGATCCCGGAATTTTTCGCGTGACGGCGATGATCGGTCCCATCGGATGGGTATTGTCGTAGCGCGCCAGAGCCGGGGCAAACAGGCTGGAGATCGATCCATCGAGAAACAGCGCATTGGCGCAAGAGAGCTGATCGCGAAACAGGGTCGCGAAATCATGGAAGCGCACCGGCTCCAGCGAGATAACAAAGACTGCCATGCCCTGCTGATCGACGCCGACCCCGTTGCGAATCTGCAAGCTGTCGCTCTGCGGCAGGAAGGCCGGATGCAACTCGCCGTCGATCACCAGCATCGGCCCCGATTGAGTGGCGAAATCCGGCTCGATCGCCGCATCGATATAGGCCTCGGTTTCCAGAACGCCGGCCCGGCCGCCCTTGAGGAAGAACACGCCATTGGGCTTCAGGTAGAAATTGCCCCAGCTATGCCCCCGGTCGATCGCCTTGCGTTCGATGCCATCGGTGACCAGCAGACCGACGGATGAAAGATCGCGCTCGTACATGCCACCGTTCATGGCGAATTCCAGATATTCGCCTTCCTGCCGCAGGTCCTGCAAGAGCGGTTCAAACCCTGCATACGGCCGTCCATCGCGGCCGCGATGAAAGATGCGGATGTCGCTGGCGGCAGGATCGAAACTGCAGACCGCATAACTTTGCGTCAGGTGCATCACCTTACGGCAGCCGGCCTCAGCGTCCTTTGCGGAAAGAATGGATGCGGTCATGGCCAACCCGATACTGAAAGAACGAAACATACCCACCCCATGTCACACACGCCCGACTCTGTCGCCCGACAACAGCAAAATGGAGGCAGGAATTCTATAGACTGAGGGCAGCCATATGAAAATGTAGCTGTTCCGCGCTGTAGCGATAGTCGCTGCCGACCGGACAGGCGTTTCGGGCGCTGCAGCCGGCCGGCATGCAACCGGCCTGGCCTTCCCTGGTTTTTAGGTGGGCGCGGCAGGGAGTTATCTGAAATCCGGATGGCAAGACGGCCTGCGCCGGACAACTGGAGAGGCAGGGACGACCGGGACAATGATCGCAGGGATGCGGATGAATAGGGCTCGCTGCCGGTGCCAGAGCCTGCGCGAAACCGAGCGCTCCGCGATAGCCGTGCCAGAGGCCGTAGCGCGGGTGGATAAGAATGCCGAGTGGCGACGCTTTCAAGCCCTCCGCCCGCATCGCCCATTGCTGGAAGGGCTGCCACGGTGGATCGGATGGGAAATACGCGGTAGCGCCAAAAGCTCTTGCCACCGGCTCGATCACGGTTTTCGACCATGCATCGAGCGGGTTGTCGCCGCCTTGATCGGGCAAGCCGTCGCGCCAGCGTTGAAACGCTGGCCATAGGGAGCTGCCGATATTACCGATGAGGATAACGCTTTTGGCCATCTGCCCATCGCTCAAGACCGGCGCGGTTTCGCCCTCCGCAAAACTGACAACACCGCGTAAAAAAACTCCGTGCGGCGCAAGCGCTGCACGGAGTTCATTCAAGACATCGTTCGATGCTACGGGACCGGTCATTTCGGTTTCGGCCCCTGCCTGTTGTAATGTGGGCGCCAGACTTCTTTTTGAATGAAATCTGCTACTTGCGCCGCTCCGCCTTGCTCCCTGGCTTGTTCGGGCTCTCTTCAAGTGAAGGCGTCGGGCATCGAATCCTTCTTCTTGGCGATGAAATCGAGAAGGGCGGCATCAATCGCGGCATCCAGCGGCGGGCGCTCGTAATGTTCCAGCCAGCTGCGGGCTAGCGCATTGGCGCGCTGCTCGACGCGCTTCTCGCCCTCGATTTCCCATTGTTCGAAGGAGTTGTTATCCGCCAATGCCGAGCGGTAGAATGCGGTCTGGAAATTGGCCTGTGTATGGGCGCAGCCGAGATAGTGGCTGCCGGGACCGACTTCGCGGATCGCATCGAGCGCCTGCGCGTTTTCCGATAGATCGACGCCTTCGGCCATCTTCTGCATCATGCCGAGCTGGTCCTGATCGATCATGAATTTTTCGTAGGACGATACCAGACCGCCTTCCAGCCAGCCGGCGGCGTGCAGAACGAAATTGGTGCCCGCGAGCAGCGTCATGTTCAGCGTGTTGGCCGATTCGTGGGCTGCCTGCGCATCCGGCACCTTCGACCCACAGAGCGAGCCACCGG
>JAESFK010000998.1_pt1 | contig 10117 bp, 13 predicted proteins | sample 9269391 | NCBI WGS metagenome assembly JAESFK01 (sample SAMN14506231, study PRJNA617097) | algae metagenome | isolation source: Drouetiella hepatica UHER 2000/2452 and co-occurring heterotrophs from... | place: Slovakia: Slovak Paradise National Park, Hrabusice, Kosice Region | collected 2000-01-01
GCATCGGGCGTGTGGACGATATTGACGACTGACACTGTTATCCCCTTAGCTGTCGGTTGGTTTGGCGGGCCGTGGTTGCTGCGGACAGCGGGCCGCGGTTGCGCAATACGTTGTCCGCAATGCGCGCCTCGATGGCGCTAACCCAAACGCTGATATCGCCGTTGGATTCCTGCTTCGCCTCAGTCTGCACGCTCTGCGATTGCGTGTTGTTGATAACGATCTTGGGGGACGAGCCACCGCCCCTCGAAATGCCCGCGGGGACGGTTGGGGAGGACATGGCGCCCACAAATCCACCGTTGGCGTACTTGGGCATCCGGTCCTTGTTGATCGCCTCCAGCAGCGGGCCGTACTTTTGAGCCGACCGAGCGTTGGTGATGTGTTCGCCGCGGCTAACGCGAACGACGTTGCTGTCGCTCTTGCCCGTGCCGCTGCCGCCAACCCAGCCACCGCTGTCGAACTTCATCAGCCCGCCGAGCAGGCCCATAAAGCCGCCAGCGCCGCCGTTCGTCCCGCTACCGCCAAACATGCCGCCGATCAGGCCCTCGATCGCCTTATTCGCCAGTGTAGACGCGATCCGCTTCAGTGCATTATTCAACGCATCGGCGGCTTTGGCTCCATTCATCAAGTCATCTAGAAATCCTTTGGCGACGTCCGCCGTCAAATCCTTGGCGAACTCCATCGATTCCTTAACTTGCTTGGTTTCCTGCGCCCATGTGGCCGTGGCAGTGGCGATGCCAAGGATTTTGTCTTTCTCTGCCGACGTCAGTACCGCCGTTTCGCGCAGCCCCACGGTTACGTCACGCTGCGCCGCAGCCTGCCCCTGTGCGAGGGCGACGGCCTTGGCGCGTTCGATGACAGATAGGCCTACGGTCTGGCGCTCAGCCTCAGCAACGGCCTGAGCCTTGCCAAGAGCGTCGACGTAACGCTGTACCGACGTAACGCGGTCCTCATCACTACCGCCGCCCTTCTTGCCCTTGTCGAACAGGGAGGACGTGCCGGTGGGCTTGCCTGTGACCGTAACCTGCAGCGCCGCCTGCGTTGCCGGGAACCCCGCGGCCCGGGCTGTCTCCCGGTCAAGCTCACGAAGCTGCTCGAGCCGCTTCTGGGCGGCAGCAAGGTCGGACTCGCCAAGGCCAAGCTCTCGGCCTTTAGCGACGCCCCATTCCAGCGACGACCGGCTAGCGCCCTCGACGCCATTCTGCTCGAGGTCGGCGACGGCAGCCGTCTTGCCTGCATAGTTGCTGACGGCGCTACCGATCGTGCCCGCGAGCGCGCCGGCCTTCGCAATCATCGTATCGATAAGGCCGATGATCGAACCAGCGTTGGCCCGGATCATCGTCGACCAGCGCTCAACCGCCGCGGACCAGTCGCGCTCGAAGTCCTTGGCTTTGGCGATTATTTCGGAATCGATCACGGCGCCGGTCTTGCCGGCTTCCGTCGCCTGGCGCGCGATTGCATCGGCACCCTGCTCGAGCATCGGAACCCAATCGCGCGTCAACCCGGCGGCCTCGGCAATCTTAATTTTATCGAATTCGGTCGCCGCGTTCTTGGTAAGGTTTGCGACCTGGCCGAGGGCCGTATTGACGTCCATGACCGCGCCCTTGCGGTCCTTCAGCTTCAAATTGTTTTCGTCGAAGAGCTTGGAGAGGGCGGTTTCCTGCTGCCGCGAGTCGTTCAGCTTCTCGGCCAAGCCCTCGATGCCGGTTCCGAACTGCTTGTTGGTCAGGCCATTCGTGCGGCCGGCAAACTGCAACTCCTGAAACTTAGCAGTATCTAACCCGACGCGCTTGGCCGTCTCGCCTATGCGCACCAACTCGGAGTTGGCGTCGGCAAGACCGCGGATGATCTTATCCATCGTGAACGCGGCGGCGAAGCCCTTGGCGGCGTTGGCCAGTCCCGACGAATTAATGGTCGGATTCAGCTTTTTGAACCGGGCGTCTATGTCGTCTGCAGCTTGCCCGGACGCCCGGGCCGCCGCCTTCATTTGCCTTTCGAGCGCCTTGATATTTGCGCCGACGGCAATCTGAAGGCCTTCCCCCGGATTAGCCATTCAGGGACTCCGGCGCCTTCGGCACGCCCATCAACGCAGCGCTCAACACCGTGACGGCGACCAGCACGGACTCGCCCATCGGACGGTCTAGGCAGTAGCGTTTCGCATGGGTATAGGCCTTGGCCGGTTCCATGCCGCCGCCGATCAGGCCAAGGCGGACTGTTTCATACACCGACTTGGGCGACCACTCGCCGGACTCGAAGTTCATCAGCGTCCTCATCGGACCCTGCCCGAGCTTGTCCTGAAGCTCCTCAAGCTGGGCAAACGGAATCCGGAAGTCGTATTCGCCATCGCCATAGAAAATGCGCACCTGGCACGGGTGGGGCTCGGTCATTATAGGTTCCTAATCTGAAAGCTTGCGGGCCGCAGCGAGTGCGGCTTGTTCGATGTTTCGGCGGATTTTCTTCCGCCGTGCGCGATATGTGGGATAAAACCAGCCGCGTGCGGGCTGGCCTTCGCGGCCAAACTCCGACGCCAAGGAGTAATCGAAGGTCGCGGTCGCGCCCTCGCGGACGGGCCGAGTTGTGGTGGGTCCGCCTGCTTTGACGACGAACTGGTCGCCGCTCCGGCCGACTTCCATGCGCACGCTGGCGACGAGTACGCCGTCGTCCTTCGGCGCGCTGCCCTTCATGGCGATGGTGAGATTGTTTGCTTCAATCGCGGCCTGAGCGGCAGCAGCGGCCCGTACCTCTATCGGCACGCGCGCTAGACGTTTGCGGAGCCGCGCAACTGATGCGGCGGTGCTAGTTGCCATAGACCGATTTCCAATCGTCGGTGTCGTACATCGAGCCCGCGTATGCCGCGCCGCCCAGACTGGCCCGGTACGCGCTCATGCAAGCGGCCACGGCGCCATCGATAGACAGCCAGCGTTTGGACTTGGTCAGGCGGACTTTGTGCCCATAGGAGTTGGTTTCGACTTCGCAGTTGGCCATGCAAAAACGGAGGACGGGGTTGCCGCCATGCTTGACGCGCCCCGCCACGACCTGCCGCTCGAGTTCGGCAATCGCCGGCATCATGCTGATAGCGCCCTGCCGGAACTCGATGGCAGGCAAACCGTCCTCCTGCAGATTGTTGAGCAGGTTACGGGCCAGGGCGGGGTCGCAGGCAATCTCGCGAACGTCATAGCGCTCGGCCATGTCGCGGATATGCTGCTCTACGGCGCGGAAATCGACCACGTTGCCCGGCGTCGCCGTTACGTAACCGTTGGCCACCCAATCGAGATACGGGGCGCCGGTAGCATCCTGACGCTGCCGAAGGTTGTCCTTGGGCACGAAGAACTGCGGCACAAGGATCGTATCGTCGCCATCACGGAACGCCGCCACGACGACGGTGAGATCCTGAGACGAGCTCAAATCGACGCCCAGCCAACACGGCTCGCCCTGCAGGGCTTCCATATCGATCGGCTCGGCCCCTTCGTCCCATGTCGCCATATCGACGAACGGGCTAGCGCTATGGTCGGGCCAGAAATTCAGGTGATACTGCTTGAAGGCGTCGAGGTCGGCTGGCCTGTTGGCAGCCTCTCGAGCCATGGCCCGCAGGCCCTTCAGGTCCGGATAGCCGAGCGCCAGGCCCGGGTTGACGTCATGCCAAACAGCCTCGTCGCGCCAGTCCGCTCCGGCATCCGGCTCGAACAGCACCGGCAGGAAGCTCGGGTCGTCAATCTCGCCGGATGCGACCTTGCGGGCATAGCTGACGAGATCGAAAGCTAGGTTCTCAGAGCCGCGACCAGCCGTCGTCGTGATGACGTGCAGGGACTCCGCCGTCTTCGCCAGTGAGGTCTTCAACGCCTCCCAGAGGTCACGTTTCTTCCAGGCGTGGATTTCGTCCGACAGCAGGAAATTGACCGTCCTACCGTGCTGCGTCGCGCCATCCGAGCTAATCGACTCATAGGTGGCGCCCTTCCTGCGGTGACGGATTTTGTGAGTTCCGACCCGAACCTCGAGCTTGCTGGCGACATCGGGCATAGCCTGCACAATGCCAAGCGCCTCGTCATAGGCGATGAGGGCTTGCTTCGAGTCCGCCGCGGCAGAGACGACCTGGCCGTTGGCAACGCGCTCCGGGCCGAAGGTGTGAAGGCAGACGAGCGCGGCACCGATGCTGGTTTTACGGGCGCCGCGAGGAATCATGGCGAAGACGGTGCGGACCTGTCGCTGGCCGTCTGGGTCGCGCGGGCCGTATAGGCGTCTAACCAGACGATCGACGAAGGGATCCAGTTGGAAGGCCTTGCCGGGTTGCTTGGACTTCGGGTGCTTTAGCCCCTTCAGGAAATCAACGGCCCGCTGGCCATAGCCGAGAGGGTCCGGAATCGGGCTCTCGTCAAAAAGCCAGGCTGGTCGGGTCATTTACAAATCCATGGGGTTTTCTTCGTCGTCTTCATGCGAGCCGGCACGGCTACGGGCAGAGGGCGTAAGGCCAAGCTCTGCGGCCCAGCGACGGGCTTCGGCAGTGGCCTCGCGCAGCGTGGCGAAGGCGGGATGTCGCTTAAGTTCATCGAGCCGGTTGGTAACGTAGGCGCCGTCCTTCGCGATGGCGGCGCGGGCAATCTTGATGTCGCCGGAGGCCTCGCAAAAGCGCTCGACCGCATGCAAGTCGGCCTTGGACAGAACCCGGCGCTCGACCAGAACCGGGACGCATCTGCGCCATTCGGCCTTGGCCTCGGGGCTCATATCCTTCGGCGGCGCCGGCACCTTCCTGATCGGATCGTCTACCGGTACGGGCTCGGCCTTTCGACCACGTGTATGGTGGCTCATGTGGTGACGCCCTTCTCGGCAAGAATTTCCAGCCAAGCGCGCTTCCCGGTCGGGTCGGTGATGGCGCGGATGTTCCAGGCCTCGTCACCTGCATCGATGATGCGCCACGCCGTATCGACGACACGGCTGGAGACGGAGCTGCGGATAGTGATGATCGCGGGTTGCTTACCGGCCAGGCGTCCTGCCATGACCTGTTCGCCGCCCCGGAGGAATTTGAAGTCCGCGAACGCGAGGAACTCGGTTTGCCAGATGCCTTCCACGTTACCCGCGCCGTCATCGATCATTTCGCGCCGCTGGAATGTAACCTTCTGCCGGAGTTGTCCGGCGCTCATCGCCCGAAGCTCCACGACCGATGGTTGACGAGGGTCGCGGAGGCGTTGAGCGGGATGTCGTGCAGCGTGTCGACGCCGGCCGTCTCTCGGCGTTCCCACCAATGAGCAGCAATCTGCAGGGCAGCCAGCTTCACGTCCGCGGGCGGCTCATATTCGACATCGGGATCGATGAGGCCTGTTACGTAACCGTTGGCGGCATCGACAATGGCCTGCGCCGAGGCGTCTTCCGCATCGTCCGTGACGCGGGTGTGTGCGTAGAATTCTTCGAGTGTGATGATTTCCATTACCAAAACTTATCTGAAATGCGCCATTCATAAGTTTAGGGAATGGCCCAAAATGGGTGTGTCACAAGCGACGGGGGCGTCATGGTCCCGGGGTCGTTTGGGCCGTTTCGACCCACCCCCCGGCCCTGACGGTGTTTCACGCAATTTTATTGCTGTTTCACGCAATATTATTACGCGGATTGCCGAAGGCGCCCTCTGAGCGCGCGGCCTTCCTCGAGTTGCATGCAACGTTGAATGCGCGCCAGTTGCTGCGGTCCCAGAACAACGTCTGGTCCCCTTTATGAGCCTGATGGTGGTCGACCATGTTAGCGACCTTCCCGCATCCGCAGCTACACCGCTCATTGCCTGGCAGGGCGAGAAAGGCCTTGGACGCTTTTGACCATGAGCCTGTGTATCCCCTCGCTGATGCGCTGGGCCTGGCCGCCTCGCTAGCCTTCTGACGCTGGATGGAACACGGGCAGGACTGGCGAGCGGGCACGACGTGTCGGCCGCACGTGCAATAGCGCGGTGCTGCTGATGGCATGGTGATGTCCTAGTGATGGTGGTGGGCCGGCTGCAGCATCCCACTGCAACCGGCCATGAGCCCTTGTCCTGTGGAAGTCAGGTTGGTGCTCGCGATCGTGACAACCTTGGCCCGATTACTGATCTGCTGGCGCCCGGGAGGTTGCCTATCTGCTGTTGGACTGACCGCTAGAAGCCCGCATATGACTGGCGCCGAATACAGTTAGGCGCTGAACACGCCGCAGGTAGCCCCGGCACGGCGAGTAAAGCGGTAGGTGCCCGGGGCGGAAATGACGGTCGCGGGGTGTGAGGTCGTCAGGGTTCCGACCGCGACATACGCTGCGGCGTCGTCCTTAAGTTCGATGGCGACGAACGCCTCAGGGCCGGTGAAGCCCTTGATTGACACCGTGACATCATCCGTCACGACGAGGTCGCTCGACGAAGCGGCAGTGGACCCCACCGCCAGCAATTGCGTCGCCATCAGGCCACCGGGCTCTGCGCAGACCGATCAAGGATGGCAATGGCGCCTGCGGCGATGCTTGTGCCGCCAGCCTTCGTCAGCACGACACGGGCGAACCGCTTAAAGCCACGGTAGCCGAGCTTCACGGTGCTGTCGGCAAGGAGGGTGGCAGGCGCATTGCTGTCGAACTGCCCGGCGGCAACGTCCGCGAAGCCTGAACCAGATGCATCGGATTCCTGCAGTTTCGCCGAAAACGCACCGGCAGACGCAATCGCGCCCGTGGTGACCACGAAGGCCAGGCTGTTAAAGTTGAGAGTGTCAATCGCAAGACCGTCAACCGATGCGGCCTGAACGGCGGGGGACAGAGCCGACTTGGTGCTGACGTTATTATAAAGATCGCGCATGGAGCGCTCCTGTATTGAAAAGGGCGCCACGAGGGCGCCCTTGGAAAAGGAAAGGCGATGGCTGCAGATCAGGGGTGCAGCAGCTTCTTGAACTTCGCCGGCTGAATGACGCGGGCACCGACGCGACGAGTCGCGTGGAATCGTGTGATGCCGTTGGTGGCCTGAATGAACGGGTTGACCAGAATGGACATGCTGACGCGATCGACGACGCGATAGCCAGAGAAGTCACCGAATGCGACGGACACGTTACCCGTGCCGATATCGGCCATCTCAAGTGCCTCGATATACGGACGACCAAGAATGGTCGCGCCCTGCGCATTGCCCCGCACATCCGCGGGCTGCCAAACGTATCGACCCTCGAGATCCTTCAACTTTGACAGCGACTTCAGCGTGGCTGTGTTGAAGGCCCAAGTACCCGCGTTCCGATACACGGCCGGGAGGCTGTAGAAGACGTTCATGAGATCATCGAACGTGATCGCAGCAGCACCCGCAGCGGGCTGCGTGCCGATGTTGGTGTCAGCGAGCAAGCCCATCGGCTGGTTGGCGCCCGTGCCCGTCAGGAAGGCCTGACCTTCCTTCTGGCCGAAGTCTTCCGCCAGGGCGAGGCGAACCTCCTGCTCCGCGGAGCCGCCGCTGTCGGCGAGGAGCTGATTGCTGATGTCGACGAACGTGTTCAACTCGTTGACCGGCACCTCAGCCTGGCCAAAGGCAGGCTCGGAGCCTTCCTGCGTCTGGGTCTCGCCTTTCCACTTCGCGTTAGTAACGGAAGTTCGGGCCGGGTAGATGACGCTGGGCGCCGACGTGGTGCGAACCGAAGCGACAGCGCGAATAGGGCTGAACTGCACCAGATTGCGGATCATCTCGTCCGAGAATTCCGTCGGCGCGAGGTAGCCGCCCTGCGGATCCGACGAGACGTTGAGCGTCTTAAGCTCTTCGGCTGGAGTGCCCTCCTTGCCGCGGCGGAGGTAGACGTTGAACGCCTTGACCTCGTCGGTAACCTCGCCACCCTTTTCCTCGTCTTCCAGATTGGGCCGGTTGAGCTTAGCCTCCATGGCATCGAGGCGGGCTTTGACATCGGTAGTCAGGCCAGCCAGGGCGGCTTTGACCTCGTCAGCGCCGTCGTCGGACTTGGTCTCAAGGTCGGCGGGGATAGAATCGTTAAACAATTGGTTAGTCCTTGAAATTGGCGCGGGCCGAATTGATTGCTTCGACGAGAGCGCGGAAAGAATTGTTGGTGGATTTGACGCCGCTGATTACGGCATCTTCGTTCATCGGGAAGGTGACGAGCGAGATTTCTCGGAGTTCAACCTCGTGCAGACGACGAACGCCCGATTTACGGTCGACTTCGTCTTTGATCGTCCGGAAGCCGATCGAGAGGGCAAGCTGATCAGCTTTCAAGAGCGCGTGCGCTTCGCGACCGCGCGTCGTCTCAAGCAGGAGTTGCCCCTCTGCCTTCAAGCCGTGCTCGTCTTCGGCAAGCGATTTCCAGACGCCGATAGGCTCGTCAGTATTGTGCTGCCAAAGCAGCTTGACCTTGCCCGCCGGGTACTTCGTAAGTGACTTCGCGAAGCTGCCAGGCATCGCCACGTCGCCACCGCGGTCCATGACGTTAAATGTGCTTGCGTAGCCCCAGAACGAACCGTCAGGGGCGACGGATTTCACATCGAGGTCTATGGGCGTGCCGTTATCAAGCTGCGGCATTTTCTTCCTTGGGTTCTGGATTATCGTTCGCCGGCTTGCCGGTGCTTGTGTACGGGTTGCTAAGCTCGTCGCCGCCCGGAAGCGCTGGCATCGACTCGAGTCGCCTGACATCGTTCGCAGTGAACGCACCCATGCTCCGGAACTTCGCGTAGGCCTCGGCCCGGGTTGCGGTGTCCGCCCTGAGGATGTCGTCGACTACGAATTCAAATGAGTATTCGTCTCGCTCTGACTTAGTCAGGAGCGTGCGCCGATAGGCGTCCGTCCAGTTTTTTAGCCAAGGCAGCAAGCATAGCTGCAAGAACTGAAGAGCCTGCTGCTCGGTGTTCGCGAAGGTGCCGTGGCTGAGTTCCTGCAACATCGTTACGGGAACGCGCGTCAGCCGGGCGATCTCCGCAATCGCGAAGTTGCGCTGCTCTAGATGCTGGCTATCCACTGACGTGAAGGCCGTGGCGGTGTACTTGGTCTCGTTGTCGAGGACGGCGACGCCACCGACGTTATCGCCACCGTTGGTCAACGCCCAGGCTTCCAGGATGCGCTTGGCCGCGTCGGGCCGCAGGCTGGTTTTTGCGGAAAGGATTCCGCCTGGCTTGGAGTTGTTACGAAACAGCCGCGCCGACGTGCGTTCGAGCAGGATCGCCAAGCCGATGGAGTCACGCCCGGCCCGGAGCAGGCCCAGCCCGCACTTTCCGTCAATCGACGGCGCCTGCAGGTGGATGACGGTGTCGGGCTTGTAGCGGCGCGTGCCGATTTTGTACCGGGGCTCGCCGCTATCGAGATATTCGACCGTCACGGCGCTGCGCTTTAGGTGCAGGATTTCGACCGGGCGGCCCGCGACCTTCGTGACGAAGCCGAAGCCGTCGCCATGAAGAAGCGCGTCCACCGTGACGGCTTCGCGAACCTTGCCGGCGGATTGCCAGTCGTTCGCGTCCTTGTGGACGAGCGTCGCTGCGGCGTGGTCGTCGGCAACGTCCTTGCCGTCCATGGCCCGCTTGAAGAGTTTGCAGGGCAGCAGGCCGATGCTGGACGTGATGAGCGTCACCGCAGCATTGACCGGGGCGCACGCCATCGCGGACTCGGCGTTGACGGCGACGCCCGTGGCGGAGGGCAGTGAGCCCGCCAAGAGAGCTTCCCAGCTTGGGCTATCGCAGTCGGTCAACTCGCCTTTGGTTTCCGACACCGGGTCGGATTTCTTAAACGGCCAGAACCTCACGGGCGGCCTCCAATCTTTGCAATGATGTCCGCCACGATCGCGCCAATGGGCACGATCACGAGCGTCTCGTCGGTGATGGCCTGCGGCCCGGAGGCGAAGCGGCTGGATTTCGACGATACGGAAAGCGCGGGCGTCACCAGCAGCGCGGAGGGCGGCGGGATGTTTTGCAAGTTGTCGTGAGCGCGCGCCAAGGCAGTGAGCCAAGTCTGGCCAGCGCGCTCCAAGTCGTGCGCAACTTTCAACACGGCAATGTCGCGGGCACTGAAGACGCGGCTTGAGCCTCGCTTCTCGGAGAAAAGAAACGCGACGTCTTTCATCCGGTGAATCAGGACGTCGAGCGTTCCTTCATGGATCGCGGCCAAGTCGGCCGCCTGAGCGCGCGAATATATCCGCTCCGCCCATGGGAGGGCTTTCATGGCTTAAGT
>JAESFK010000999.1_pt1 | contig 10117 bp, 7 predicted proteins | sample 9269391 | NCBI WGS metagenome assembly JAESFK01 (sample SAMN14506231, study PRJNA617097) | algae metagenome | isolation source: Drouetiella hepatica UHER 2000/2452 and co-occurring heterotrophs from... | place: Slovakia: Slovak Paradise National Park, Hrabusice, Kosice Region | collected 2000-01-01
GCCACGACCGTGTCCAACAGCTTCATGTTCCTCGGCATGGTCGCGGTGGTGTGCCTCGACCGGCAGTTCCGCCGCTACGCCGTGCTGGGCCGGTTCTGGCGCCCCGACTGGCCCCGCCTGCGCGCCCTGCTCGGGCTCGGCCTGCCGATCGCGGCGACGCTCGCCTTCGAGGTCACGATCTTCAACGCCGCGGCGCTGCTGATGGGCCTGATCGACGCGGCGTCGCTGGCGGCGCATGCCATCGCCATCCAGATCGCGTCGGTCGCCTTCATGGTGCCGCTCGGCCTCAACCAGGCAGTGACCGTGCGCGTCGGCCTCGCCTTCGGGGCCTGCGACCGGGCCGCGATCGCGCGCGCCGGCTGGACCGCGCTGGTGATCGGTATCGGCTTCATGACGCTGACAGGCCTGCTGATGATCGCTGCGCCGCGCCTGCTCATCGTCGGCTTCATCGACCTCGCCGACCCGGCCAATGCCCAGGTCGTCGCGCTCACGGTGAGCTTCCTGGCCTTCGCCGCGCTGTTCCAGATCGCGGATGGGGCGCAGGCGGTCGGCATCGGCATGCTACGGGGCCTGCAAGACACGCGGGTTCCGATGATCTATGCCGGCATCGGCTACTGGGGCATCGGTTTGCCGCTGGGCGCGCTCCTTGCCTTCCGCTTCGGCTATGACGGCGTCGGCATCTGGGCCGGGCTGGCGCTCGGCCTGATGGTGGTCGCCATCCTGATGCTTTGGCGCTGGGCGCGGCGCGATGCGCTGGGGCTGACCGACCCGCGGCGGGCCTTCGGCTGACCAGGGATGGCCGGCCCCGTCAGCTGCCCAGGGCGGGGCTGAAGGCCAGGAGCGACAGGATTTCGAACAGAACCTGCGCGCCGGCCTGCGCGGTGGTCGTGTTGGCGTCGTATTGCGGCGCCACCTCCACCATGTCGCCCCCGACGAGATTCACGCCCTTGAACCCCCTGAGCAGTTCCAGCACCTCGCGCGTCGTCAGGCCGCCGACCTCGGGGGTGCCGGTGCCGGGCGCAAAGGCAGGGTCGAGACTGTCGATGTCGAAGGACAGGTAGGTCGGGCCGTTGCCGACGATGTCCAGCGCCTTCGCGACGATGGCCGGAACTCCCAGCGCGGAGATTTCCTCCGCGTGGATGACCGTCATGCCGGAATCGTAACTGAATTCCCAGAGATACTCGGCCGGCCCGCGAATGCCGATCTGGATGGTGCGGGTGGGATCGAGGACACCGTCGAGCACGGCGTTGCGGAAGGGGCCGCCGTGGTGGAACTTGGTGTCGTCGAAGGCACCGCCTGTGTCGCAGTGCGCATCGATATGGATCATACCGACAGGCCGGTCGCGTCCGACGGCCTTGAGGATCGGATGGGTGATCGAATGGTCGCCCCCAACGGACAGCGGCAGCACGCCGGCTGCGACGATCTTCGCCACGTGGCGCTCGATGTCCTCGTGGCACATTTCCAGGCGGTAGCGGCTGCGGAAGGGCACGTCGCCGATATCCGCGACACGCAGCTCGTGCGCCGGTGCACAGTCGAGCACGTGGTTGTACGGGCCGATGCGCTCGATGGTGCGCACCGCGCGGGGGCCGAAACGGGCGCCGGGGCGGTTGGTCACGCCCAGATCCATCGGAACACCCAGCAGGGCGACCTGCAGGTCGCCGAACTGCGGATCGTCGGACTCCATGGGCCGATAGGGCGCGGCGAGGAAGGTCGGCACCCCGGAATAGGGCGCGAGGCGGGTGCCGCTCGACGTGAAGATGCGGTCCGCGACACGGCGGAAACGCGGATCCCGGATCTCGCCGCCATGTCCGGCGCCATATCTGGCGCGAAGCTCTTCAAGTCGGTCTGCGTCCAAGCTCATGGATGGCCCCTGCGGTTTCCAGAGCATCTTATGTTTCGCCGCGCGCCCACGCGCAAGTCGTGTCGCCTTGCGGTATTTGGACCGAAGACACCGCGAACCGTTACAGAATTAACGTAAAGGCGGCATAAAGCGGTCGAACTGAGGCCCTATTCCTGCATTTGACTGGACTCGGGTAACGCGGTTTGCAACGCTGCGTTGGGGAAATTCGTGGCGGGTGCGAGCGTGCACTTCGGGGTTGGAGTCATGACGGCCGGGTTGCTTGCGCTCGGCATCTGCGCGGCCGATGCCGCGACCCGCGCGCTCGTGGTGGGCGTGTCCGGCTATCCGGCACTGGCCGAGAGCCTGCGCCTGACCGGCCCGAAGAACGATTCGCGGTCCATGACGGAAATGCTGGTGCGCCAGGGCGTGGCGGCGGGAGACATCACGGTTCTGGCGGATGGCGTCTCGGAACTTCCACCCGGTGTCGTCCATCCCGGGTCCGCGACGAAGGACGCGATCCTGACCGAGCTCGATCGTCTCGCGCAGCAGAGCGGCCCGGGCGACCTGGTCGTGTTCTACTTCTCCGGGCACGGTTCGCAACAGCCCGACCATGATGGCGACGAGGGCGGCGGCAACGACGAGATTTTCCTCCCCTACGACGTGGGCAAGTGGGATGGCACCGGGGTCGAGCGGGCCCTCGTCGACGACGAGCTGGGCGCGCGGGTGCAGCGGATTCTCGACGGCGGAGCAGACTTCTTCGGCATCATCGACGCGTGCAACTCGGCGACGGGGTTCCGGGCCGTCGCGGCCGACGACGTGCGTTCGCGCAGCGTCGATCCAGGCGAACTCGGCATTCCTGCCATCGGATCCACCGAGCGGCCGCGGGACCTGATCGCGCCAGCGGATGGTGCTGAGCCGGGCAGAGGTCGCGCGGCCTTCTTCTACGCGGCGCAGGAGATCGAGGAGGCGCTGGAGCGCACGCCCAAGGGCGCGCCGAAAGGCGAGAGCTACGGCGTCTTCACCTGGTCGCTGCTGGGCCGCATCGGTTCGGATCCGAGCCTCTCCTACCGCCGGCTTCACCAGGCGGTGGTGGCCGACATCAAGCGCAATTCGCTGATGGCAACGCAGACGCCCGAACTCGAAGGCGAACTGCTCGACGAGCCGTTCCTCGGCATGGACGGGGCTGCGCACGGACGGCAATGGCCGATCTATGGCGGAACCGTGCAGGCCGGCAGCCTCGATGGGCTTGGCGCCGGGGCCGTGCTGGCGCTCTACGCCGATGCGGCGACACCCGACGACCGGCCGCTGGCTCACGCGAGGGTCGAGGTGGCGGGCGCGACGCGCAGTACCGTCTCGCCAACCGCGTGGCCCTGCGAGGGTGGCGCGGCGGACTGCGCTGCGGGCGAAGAGGGCTTCAAGAAGGCACGGTTTGCCCGTCTGGTCGAGCCGGCCACCCAGTTCGAACTGACGCTGTCCCGGCCCTTCCGGGTCGATCCGAATGACGGGCACGACTACTCGGCGGCGATCACGGCGCTGGAGGCCGCCGTCGCGGACCCGTTGGCGGCAGGTCGGTCGAGCCTGAGCGACCGCGGCTACGACGTGGCGGTGGCGCTGGTGGACGGCACGTTCGCCTTCGCTCCGGCGGCGGGCGCACTCGACCTTCGTGGACCGGGCTCCTCGCCGCGGCTGTCGATACCGGACGACGCCGATGGCGCGCGGGAAAGGGTTGCCGATGCGGTGCGCAAGCTGGCCCGCGCGACGGCGCTGCAGCGCCTTTCCGGAGCCGGGGAGGATGCGGGGTCTCTGGGGCTGGTTCCCGAACTGCTTCGGCGCCGCAGCGAAGGCACTGCTTCGCCCGGATCCGGCTGTTCAGGCGACGGGGCGGCGTATGCCGCGCCGGCGGTGACGACGGGCGGAGAGATCTTCGAGGACTGCGACATCCTCACCGTGGCGATGCGCAATACGGGCCGCAAGCCGATCGACGTCACCGTGCTGCTGATCGGAGCGGACTTCTCGATCACGCCGGTCTGGCCGTCGGATGGAAATGCCAACCGGATCCACATCGGCGAGACAAAAACGGCCGACGTTCTGCAGATGGCCCCGAACCCCGAGACGGCCAGCGAGGAGAGGCTGGTGTTCGTGGCGGTGTCGGGTGTGAACCGATCGCATGTCGCCTTCACCGATCTGAGCCAGGAAGGGCTGCGGGCGGTGCCGGGCGACGATGCGGCCGTCGATGCAGTGCGGGCACTGCTTGGCGGCGACCCGGCCGACGCGATGCGGTCGACAGGCTCGCCGACGAAACTCAAGGAGGACATGCAGATCGAGGTCCTGCCATTCGTGGTGTCGGCAGGGCACTGAGAGACTGCGAGCTTCGGCTCGCCGGGAATCCGTCATCCGGTCTGTTCGAAGGGAGGCAGGATGGAGCGACGGTGAGGCCGCGGAGGACCCGCGGCCAGGCCACAGCAGGCGGGGGGCAAATGCGCCGCCTTGCCGTGGGCAGATGGTCTGCGGAGGTATCCGCTGGCCCAACGTCAACGAAGAGGACTCAAGGATGAAGAAGCTGTTGATTGCCGCCGCATTCGTTGCGGCAAGCCTGACTGCCGGTGCGAGCGTCGCGCAGGAAAAACAGGATCTGACCCCCGCCCAGCAGGCGGAAGGTCGACTGGTCCTGGAGACCGCCCGCAACCTCGCCAGCTATGGCGAGACGAAGGGCGATGCTCTCGCGCTGGTGACGGCCGCCAAGATGATGGCGAGCGTTCCCGGCCGGGTACTTGCCGACGGCCAGTCGGGCGAAGCCGGCGCGGACGCCAGCGCCCCCTTCGACATCGAGGCCGTTCTCAAGAAGGCCGAGGATCTCGCGCAGGGCGACGAACTCATCACCAAGGTCGCCGGCCAGGTGCGCGAGGCAGCCGAGGCCAACTCCAAGGCCGTCTGCTACTGGCAGTACTACTGCTACTACAATGGCTGGTGCGAATACGCCTACGCCTGCTGGTGATCGCAGACATAGCGGCGAGCTATCCAGCCTCTCCCCGTCAGCGGGGGGAGGCATTTTCTTTCTCCTGTAGCGAGTCAGGCCATGACCGGAGACGGTTTCGCGGACGTCTATCGCGCCTATATCGACTGCCTGAACGAACAGGACTGGCAGAGGCTGCACCAGTTCGTCGCTGGCGACGTGGTTCACAACGATCGCGAACTCGGCCTGTCGGGCTATCGCGACATGCTGGAGCAGGATTTCGAACAGATACCCGACCTGCGCTTCCACATCGATTTTCTGGTGGTCGATCCGCCGCGCGTCGCGAGCCGGCTGATGTTCGACTGCAGACCAAAGAAGCGGTTTCTTGGTCTCGACGTGGACGGCCGGCGCGTTGCCTTCAGCGAAAACGTCTTCTACGAATTCCGGGAAAGCAGGATCCGGCAGGTGTGGTCCGTCATCGACAAGGCGGCGATCGAGGCGCAACTCAACGCGCCGGTTTCATGATGTGCTCCTGCTGGGGGTGTCGATGTGATCCACACATCCTTGCAGGACAGGCGCCGACATAACGGCAAGCGCCTTCTCCCCGTCCTGCGGACCCCCGTGAACGGGGAGAAGGGGATGCCGGCACAGCCCGGTCGATCACGACCTGCGACGGCAACGTCGTGAGCGATCAAGACGCGCTGGACGCATCGGCGCACCTGTGGTCGGATGCGCCCGCCGCGGGAGCGGCTCGCATGGGAGGAATTGCATGAACCAGGCAGAAGCGCTCGCGGGCAAGGTCGCGATCGTGACGGGCGCGTCGGGCGGCATCGGCCGCGCGACGGTGGATGTGCTGCTGCGGCGCGGCGCGTCGGTCGTCGCCGAGGACGTCTCGGCGCACGTCGCCGATCTGGAGGGGCCGAATGTCTCGACGCTCACCGGCGACGTGCGGGTGGCCGCGACCGCCAGGCAGGCCGTGGACCTGGCGCTGTCGCGCTTCGGGCGGGTCGACGTGCTGGTCAACAACGCCGCCATCATCGTCACCAAGGACATCCTGTCGACCGAGGAGGATGAATGGAACGACGTGATGGCCGTGAACGTGACCGGCGTCTACCATCACTGCCGCGCCGTGCTGCCGTCGATGATCGCGCAGAAGAGCGGTGCAATCGTCAGCGTGAGCTCGATCTCCGGGCTTGTCGGTCTGCCCTACCAGGCCGTCTACTGCGCCAGCAAGGGCGCCATCGTGCAACTGACGCGGCAACTCGCGGTGGACTACGCCCAGCATGGCATCCGCGTGAATTCGGTGGCGCCGGGGTCGATCGACACGCCCTTCCTGCAGCGGTATCTCGATGATCAGCCCGATCCCGCGGCGGCGGAGCGCGACATCAAGGCGGCACATCCGCTCGGCCGCATCGGGACGCCGGCTGAAATGGCCGAGGCGATCGCCTTCCTCGCTTCCGACCAGGCATCCTTCATCACAGGGGCAATCCTGTCGGCCGATGGCGGCTACGTCGCCCGATAGGGCGTGGCCATGTCGCCCGCCATGCGGGCGCACGGATCGTCGCAGGACCAAACGAAACTCCGGCACGCTTCGGAATTCAGTGCTATAGGCCCGCCCGGACCGGCCCAGGCCGGGTTGGAGCGCGGAAGGGGGCGCCATGACCAGAACCGACATTGCCCGCCGCGTCTACAATCATGCGTGGAAGGTCGATCCGATCGTCCGCAGCCTGCTGGACACGGATTTCTACAAGCTTCTGATGCTGCAGATGATCTGGGGGCTGTATCCCAAGGTCGACGTCACCTTCTCGCTCATCAACCGCAAGACCAGCGTCAGGCTGGCGGACGAGATCGACGAGGGCGCGCTGCGCGAGCAACTGGATCATGCGCGCACGCTGCGTCTGGGCAAGAAGGAGCTGATCTGGCTCGCCGGCAACACGTTCTACGGACGCAAGCAGATCTTCGAGCCCGAGTTCGTCGCCTGGCTGGAGGACTTCCGGCTCCCCGAATACGAGCTTTCCAGGCGTGACGGCCAGTATGAACTCGCGTTCCATGGGCCCTGGGCCTACACGTCGATGTGGGAGATTCCGGCGCTCGCCATCATCAACGAACTGCGCTCGCGCGCGGCGATGCGGCAGTTCGGCCCCTTCGCGCTCGACGTGCTCTATGCACGCGCCAAGGCCAAGCTGTGGGACAAGACCGAAAGACTGCGGCAGTTGCCGGACCTGAAGGTGTCGGACTTCGGCACACGGCGACGCCACAGCTTCCTCTGGCAGCGCTGGTGCGTGGAGGCCCTCAAGGAGGGCATCGGCGATGCCTTCACCGGAACATCCAACGTCAAGCTGGCGATGGATACCGACCTGGAAGCGCTCGGTACCAATGCGCATGAACTGCCCATGGTGTACGCGGCGCTGACGGACAGCGAGGCGGAGCTCAGGAAGGCACCCTATCGCGTGCTGCAGGACTGGCAGCGCTACTACGGCGGCAACCTGCTCATCGTGCTCCCGGATGCATTCGGGACCGCCTCCTTCCTTCGCGATGCGCCGGACTGGGTGGCGGAGTGGACCGGCTTCCGGCCCGACAGCGCACCGCCGATCGAGAGCGGCGAGCGTATCCTCGACTGGTGGCGGTCCAAGGGCGTGGACCCCAAGAACCGGCTGCTGATCTTCTCGGACGGGCTGGATGTCGACGCGATCGAGGAGACGTATCGCCACTTCGACGGCAAGGTGCGGATGGCGTTCGGCTGGGGCACGAACCTGACCAACGACTTCGAGGACTGCGCGCCGGTCGCGACCGACGGGCTGACGGCGATCTCGCTGGTGTGCAAGGCGACGAGCGTCAACGGCCGCCCTGCCGTCAAGCTCTCCGACAATCCCGCCAAGGCGACCGGCGATCCGGCGGAGATCGCCCGGTATCTGCGCGTCTTCGGCGGGGACGAGCGGGTGGAGCACGCGGTGAAGGTCTAGAGAGCAGACGGGTGACCGCGCGAGGCCGAGGGATCAGGCTTGGTCCACATCGCGCGCAATGACCAACGCCGCGAGCGGGATCAGCATGGGTTCGGGCGCCGCTGCGAGACGGCTGGCCATGTCCGCCTCCATGCGGGCGACGAATCGTGCCGCGCGGCTGTCCTGCCCACCGACATCCAGGTTCTGCGCCAGGGTCGGAAGCACCGAGGCCGCCGAAAACGCGGCCCATCGCGCGCCATAGGCTAGTGCGTCGCCGTCGCGCGCGAATGCGTGCCACAGCTGGTCCTTTCCCTCGAACAGATCGATTGCATGCAGGCTGAGGCCGGCGAAGCGGCCCGTCGAGAACGGTGCGGAGAATTCCGCCCGGGTGCGGCCCACGGTGGGTATGGCCATCCGCGCCGCTTCGTCCTCCCCGATCAGTCCCTCGGCCACCTGCGCTCGCAGCGAGCCGTACATGGCCTCCAGCAGAGGCCGGTATCCGAAATCGCCCGCATCGGTTCGCGCCATGGTGAGGATGACCAGCCTGGCGCCGGGTCGCAGTTCCGTGGCGCGATGCGTCAGGAACGTCTCCCAGTCATCGGCCGCCTGCCGGGCGAAGGCGGCGCGCGCCGGCTCGTCCCGGCTGTACGCGATCTGAACCTGGTCGGGGATGCGTGCGGGCGTGCGGCTGAGCCACTGCACCGCCCAGCCGCTCCAGCCGAGCGTGACGCTGGCTGCCGGCAGCACCTGTTCGTAGAAGGAACGCCCGACGGCGCTGGCGAAGACCCTCTGATCGTGGCGCATGTAGCTTGCCGGATCACTGGCAAGGAGTCGGAAGAGAGCGTTGAAGTCGTTGCCCGGCAGGTCAGTGTGCACCACCGAAATCTCGCGGGAAGGATCGGTGCGGGCGCGAAGGACCTGGAGTGCGGCCGCCAGGGGCGCCAGAGAGTTCCGGCCCTCCGAAGAACCGTAGTCTGCAATCACGATCGGAGCGTCGGCTCCCGGCAGAGCTACTTCGCGCGCGGCCTGCTCGAGCAAGGGCACGGCGGGGGAGGCTCCCGCCGCCTGCACGGCCGAGCGACGGTTGTAGCCACCATCGCCTTCCATGGCAGCGGGGCCAGCAGGTGTCGTCTCGGTGGTCATGAAGCGTCTCCCTGCCCGGCCGTCAAAAAGCATGCCTGCATCGTCGGTTGCTGGTCCCGCAAACGATAGGATGGCGGGGGCCGGGACGCCACCAGAGTTGTTCACGGGGGCGGTCGGCTTTCGATCGGAACGCGCGCGAGATCTCCGCCGCGCAAGTCCCGCAAGGCAGGCGGTTGCGTCTTCGGCGATGTCGGTCCATGAACGCGGAAGCATCGATGGGTCCGCCGTTGCTTCATTCAAGACAGCCGGGTCGCCGCCCGACCGAGTGGTGGACGCGCATCGCCGTCGCCACGATGACGATGTCGCCGGCGCAGGCCTTCGCTCATGCCTCCGACCGGGGGCATGTGCTGCTGCTGCCGACAGGGCACTATTTGTTCGGCGGTGCCTGCGCCGTGGCCGCGAGTTTCCTGGCGCTTGTCGCCCTGCCGCCGAGCGCTATCAGGCGGATCGCGTCTTCCGGCGCAAGGCTCCCGGCCCTCCCGGAGTCGATGCGGCTGTGGACGAGCCTCGCATCCGCCCTGTTGCTGGCGCTCCTCGTGGCGGCCGGTTTTCTCGGCAGCCGCGATCCGCTCTCCAACCCGCTGCCGCTGGTGGTCTGGACGGTGATGTGGGTCGGGCTGACGCTGGTGCAGGGGTTCGTCGGCGACCTGTGGCACTGGCTGAACCCCTGGTACGGCCCGGTGCGCCTCGTGCGTCGCCTGCTCCCAAACACTCGGTTGCTGCCCGAGGCCGTTCATTGCTGGCCGGCCGTCTTCCTGCTGGCCGGTTTCGCGTGGTTCGAACTGATGGACGTCGCACCGGACGATCCGGCGCGGCTTGCGGTCGTCGTCGGCGGCTACTGGCTGGGAACGTTCCTCGCCATGCTGGTCTTCGGCTTTGAGCCATGGAGCCGCAGCGGGGAATTCCTGTCGCTGTTCTTCGGCTTCGTGACCCGGCTGGCGCCGATCGGACGCGATGGTGGCGCCCAGGCAACGCTTCGATTTCCCGGCGCCGGCCTCGTGCAGTCCGGATCGCTGCCGCTGTCCGCCATCCTTTTCCTGCTTCTGGCGCTCGCGTCCGTCTCGTTCGACGGGTTCTCGAAGACGTTCCTGTGGCTCGACCTGATCGGCGTGAACCCGCTCGAATTCCCGGGTCGCAGCGCGGTTCGCACGGCCAACACGGCGGGGCTGGCGCTGGCCTTCGGCGTGCTGGCCGGCCTGTTCCTGCTCTGCGTCGAGTTCGGTCGGCGGATGGCCGGGG
>JAESFK010001000.1_pt1 | contig 10111 bp, 8 predicted proteins | sample 9269391 | NCBI WGS metagenome assembly JAESFK01 (sample SAMN14506231, study PRJNA617097) | algae metagenome | isolation source: Drouetiella hepatica UHER 2000/2452 and co-occurring heterotrophs from... | place: Slovakia: Slovak Paradise National Park, Hrabusice, Kosice Region | collected 2000-01-01
GCTGGGTCTTGAGGCGGTTGAGATAGGCGACTTCCTGCTCGTGTTCGGTGCTCTTCTGGCTCGACTGGACATGCTGGACCCAGGCCCGCCCCGTCGAAGGCTGGTAGTGGATGCGCCGCGAGCGCGTGCCGCCGACATCCTTGGAGACGGTCGGAATGCCCTCGCGATCGAGGAACTCGGTCACGAAGGCGATGTTGCCGTCACCGATCGCCAACATCGTCGCACCCGACAGCACGCGCGCACCGCCAAAGACCTTGGCCTCGAGATGGCTGCGCTTGGCACCACGCTTCAGCAGGCCGTTGATGAGCACTTCCATGGCCGTGTCACCATAGCGCTCACCCGCGCTGGCATCCGCGCTGCCATTGTTCTTCGGCAGCAGGAAATGGTTGAGGCCGCCGACCCCGGTATGGGGGTCGCGCATGCACACCGAGATGCAGGAACCCAGGACGGTCGCGACGATTTCGTCCTTGGCGGAGGTGATCTCATGCTCGCCAGGGGCGACCGTGATGATGGTCGCCTCGAAGCGGGGATCGAAGTAGCGACGGGAGGTACGCGCGACGCTCATGGAAGTCTCTCATAGATCGTGCGGCCGATCAGCCGCAGTTGAGGGTGAGGCTGTGGGAGCGATTCCGAATGGCCGAGATAGAGGAATCCGCCGGGCGCGAGCAGCGTGACGAAACGGTCGAGGATCGAGGCCTTGGTCTGCGTGTCGAAATAGATGAAGACGTTGCGGCAGAAGATCACGTCGAACGGGCCGCTCATTGGCCATCGCTCGATCAGGTTGAGTCGCTTGAACGCGATCATGCGGCGCAAATCCTCGCTGATGCGGGATTCGCCCCTGCCGGCATGCGCCTCAAGCTTCAGCAGCGGCTTGATGTCGGCGGGCAGCCGATCGAACTGGTCGCTCGAATAGACGGCCGTTTCCGCCTTCACGAGGATGTCCGTGTCGATGTCCGTGGCGAGGATCTTGAAATCCAGGTCGCTACGCGCGCCCAGCACGTCTCGAGAGACGGCCGCGATGCTGTAGGGCTCCTCGCCCGAGGACGACGCCGAACACCAGATCCGGATGCGGCCCCGCCGTCCGCTGCGTTCCTGCTGGAGGCGCGGCAGCACCTCCTTGCGCAGATGGTCGAAATGATGGCGCTCGCGGAAGAACGAGGTGTGGTTGGTCGTCACCGCGTTGATCAGTTCGGGAATCTCGTCGGCGGCCTGCGGCGTCTTCAGGAAGGCGCAGTATTCGGCGACGGAGTTCAGGCCCAGTGCCTTGACGCGGCGCGCCAGCCGGCCGCGCGTCATCGCTTCCTTGTGCTCGCGGATGACGATGCCCGCCTGCTCGTAGACGAGCTTCGAGATGAAGCCCATGTCGTCGCGCGTCAGCGTGACGTCGGCGAGTTGGGGCTGGGCCAGGGCGGCGCTGGATCTCGACATGCTCACTAGAACTCCGCCCGGTCATCGGCGCGCCCGCCGCCAGCGACACGCCGGCGCGGCTCCTGCCAGGATTTTGGCGCCGGCTCGGGCCGGCGTGGTTCGTTGGCCCGCGGAATCGGGCGGGGGCTCGCCGCAGGCGCGACCTGCCGCTGCAGCTTGGCCGGCTCGGCGCCGGCGCGAAGTGGCGCCTGGGCGGAGAAGGCATCGGTGCCGACGGATGCATCGGCCCGGAAGAACGCAACGAGACGCCGCAGCGCCGCGATCTCCGCCATCAGCTCCGTCGCGGATGTCGCGCTTTGCTCGGCCAGCGCCGAATTTTGCTGCGTGGTCTCGTCCATATGGGCGACGGCGCGGCTCATCTCATCGATGCCGTGGGCCTGCTCGGCGGTCGCACGCGAAATCTCGATGACGGTCGTCGATACCTTGCCGGCCGCCGCGACGATCCGTTCCAACGCATCGCCGGTCGAGCGCACGAAGCGTACGCCCTCCCCGACCTGTTCGTTGGAGCTGACGATCAGCCCCTTGATGTCCTTGGCCGCCTGGCCGGAGCGCTGCGCCAGCGCGCGCACCTCGGAAGCGACGACGGCAAAGCCCCTGCCCGCATCGCCCGCACGGGCGGCCTCGACTGCGGCGTTCAGCGCCAGCAGATTGGTCTGGAAGGCGATGTCGTCGATCACCGAGACGATCTCGGAGATGCGCTCCGACGAACTCTCGATACGCTCGATCGCACCGACCGCCCGGGCGACGACGTCCTTGCCGTCCTGCGCGACGCCCATCGCTTCGTTGGCAAGCTCGGTTGCCTCCCGCGAGCGGCCGGCGCTTTGCTTGACGGAGGCCGCGAGCTGCTCGGTCGTCGCAGCCGTCTCTTCGAGATTGGCCGCGGTCTGTTCCGTCCGCGCGGCAAGATCGCCGGCGCCGGCATCGATTTCGGTCGCAGCCCGCGCGACCTTGCCCGCCGTGCCCTGGATTGTCGCGACGGTCTCGCCCAGATGCGCGAGCGCCGTGTTCAAGCTGGATTTCAGCTCGGCCAGGCGCCCCCGGTAGTTGCCGGTCATGCGCTGGGTCAGGTCGCCCTCGGCCAGCCCCCCCACCACCGTGGCAAACTCGCCGACGGCATTCTCGACCAGCGCGTTGATCTCGTTCATGCCTTCGGCAATGCGCAGCAGCGCCTCTGGCTTGCCCGCCACCGGCACCCGGCGCGAGAAATCGCCCTCTACGGCAGCCGCGACCATGTCGGCGACCTCCGCGGCCGCAGCGAGTTCGTCGGTCAGTTCGAGCCATTCCACCGCGGTGCCGAGCCGGCGGCCATCGGCATGCATCACCGGCGAGAGCGAGAGCGACACGGTGCGCCGGCCGAGTGCGAAGCGGATCGCCTGCTGCTGGCCCTGGCGCAGTCCGGCCTGGCCCAGCCCCGCCTGTCTCTCGATGCTCTCCATGACCTTGCCGAGCATGTCCTTGGCGGAACAGCCGGGGAAGGCGGCGCGGAAATCCTCCTGCGCCTCGCCAAAAAACCGGAGCAGGGAGTTGTTGACGTAGACCACGCGGCCTTGCGCGTCGCAGACCATGACATTGGTGCGGCATCCGTCGAGCGCCGCGCGGATGCGGGCGGCCTCGACGCCGGAATCGTGCATCGTCTTGAGGGACCGCGCCAGCTCGCCGATCTCATCGCTGCGATCGAGCCCGGGAACGGCCACGTCCTCGCCAGCGGCCAGCCGTCCCATCGCGCTGCGCATGGCGGAGATCGGTCGCTGGATACGGCGTGCCGCCCCCCAGATCACAAGCCCCGCGAAACCAAGACCGGCTACGCTCAGGGCAAGCTGGGACGTCCCATCCATCCGCCCGAGGGCGGCAAGATAGGCAAGGCCGCCTGCCGTTCCCCCTGCGACGAGGGCGGTTGTGGCAAGCAGGAGCGGGAGCTCGAAGGGGAGTCGCGTGTAGGGACCGGGGACGCTGCCCATAGATGGTGTCGTTTCTGTTCTGGCCCGCGCTTTTCCCAACGCGACTCCTCGGGCCCTTTCTTGTTCGGCGCTCAGCTGGCGCGGGCAATCCGTGCTGGCGTCTCGACGCCGCCGTCGCGGATGACCGCCGCAAGGTCCAGCAGCGCAACGATATCGGTGTCGAGCAGCACGAGGCCCTCGATCAGACCGTGCTCGTCGCGCTCCAGATCGGGAGCGGGGCGAACCGCGCTGACCGGCACATCGACGATGTCGGAGACGGAATCGACCAGCAGGCCCGCCACCTTGTCCTCGATGTCGACGACGACGATGACATGGGTCGCGGTCGCATCGGTGGTGCCGAGGCCGATCGAGGTGCGCAGGTCGTAGACCGCCAGGATCACGCCGCGCAGGTTCAGAACGCCGCGCACGTGCGGAGCCGCGTGCGGCAGCGGTGTCGTCGCCTGCCAGCCCTTGATCTCGCGGACCATGCCGACGTCGATGCCGAAGGTCCGGTCACCGACCTTGAAGGTGACGATCCGGCGCGCCGCCGATTCCGGCTGCGCCGACGAGAAGTGTTTTTCGCCGAGTTGCACGCTCATGGTCATCCAGCCAGTTTCAGTTCGGTTGCGGGGTGGCGCTCGCTCGAGGCCGCGAGGCGCAGCATGGAATCGACGTCGAGGATCAGCGCGACGAGGCCGTCGCCCAGGATGGTCGCGGCCGATGCGCCGTGGACCGTGCCGTAGTTGCCTTCGAGGCTCTTCACGACGACCTGCTGCTGCCCGACGATCTCGTCGACGGCGATGCCGACATTGTCGCCACGCTCGGTCTCGGCGATGATGATGATGTTCTCGTTGGGCGTACCCGACGAGCCCATGACGGCGCCCAGGCGATGCAGCGGCGTGATCTCGCCGCGCCAGCGCAGCACTTCCTGGCCGAAGGTCAGGTGCTCGATCGGCGTCGAGGCCAGGTGCTGCGTCTCGATCACGCTGGCGATCGGGATGACGTAGCGGTCGTCGCCGCAGCGGATGACCATGCCTTCGAGGACGGCGAGCGTCAGCGGCAGGGCGAGCGTGAACTTGCAGCCCCTGCCGGGCTCGGAGTCGACCGAGATGCGGCCGCCGAGCGATTCGACGTTGCGGCGCACCACGTCCATGCCGACGCCGCGGCCGGACACGTCACTGATCACCTCGGCCGTGGAGAGGCCGGCGGCGAAGATCAACTGATCGATCTCTTCGGGCGCGAGCTTCTCGTCCGCACCGACCAGGCCGCGCGACTTGGCTTTCGCCAGCAGCCTGTCGCGGCCGATGCCGCGTCCGTCATCGGTGACCGAGATCACGATGCGGCCGGCGCGATGCTCGGCGATGAGCTTGATCGTGCCCTCGGGGCTCTTGCCCGCTGCGATGCGATCTTCCGGCGTCTCGAGCCCGTGATCCATCGAGTTGCGGATCATGTGGGTCAGAGGATCGGCGAGTTCCTCGATGATCGTCTTGTCGACCTCGGTGTTTTCGCCTTCGAGCACGAGGCGGACTTCCTTGCCGAGCGTCTGGGCGAGTTCGCGAACCAGGCGCGGCATGCGCTGGAACACGGCCTTCACGGGCTGGGCGCGGACTGCCATGACGTGGTCCTGCAGCTCGCGCGTCTGGCGCGACAGCGTCAGGATGCCCTCGGCGGTCTTGGCGTAGACATCGTAGGGCAGCGAGCGGACGCACTCGACCAGCATGGACTGGGTGATGACGATCTCGCCGACGAGATTCATCAGCTTGTCGATGCGGTCGAGATCGACGCGCACGCTGACGGCCTGGCGCTGGCGCGCGGCGGCGGCGTCATTGGCAGGAGCGCGGGCGGCGGCCTTCGCGGCAGCTGGCGCCTCGACGGCAACGGGTGGCAGCGCAGCGACGGGAGCCGGGGCTGCCGGCTGGATGTCGGGCATCGCCGTCGCAGCCGGAGCGGGGCCGAGCTTGGCCAGAATGGCGGACAGATCGGCGGCAACCGAACCAGAAACCTCGGAGGTTGCAGCGGCCGGGATCGCAGCGGGAGCAGCGGCAGCGGGGACCGCGACCGGCGCATCGTCGTTCGCCGGCGCGTCGGCAAGGACCTCGATCTCGAATTCCTCGGTAGCGAGGGTGAAGTCGAAGCGGCTGCAGATTTCCTCGATCGACAGTTCCGTGCGCATCGTCACGACGAAACGCATCCAGCAGTCGGAGACGTCGATCGCCTCCAGCGACGGCACGTGGCTGAGGTCGCAGACGATCGAGACGATGTCGTCGGCCGGCAGCGAGGCGAACACCACGCGCGGCTCGATCACCCGGCGGAACAGGTCGTTCTCGGGCGAGATCCGCAGCACGATGTCGCGACCCGGCTTGGCGGGAGAAGCCTTGGCGGGAGAAGCCTTGGCGACCGGCTCGTCATCCCAGCCAAGACCGGCGGCCGGAGCGCTGACGCCGGTCTTGGCCTCGACCATCGCGAGCAGGTTGCCAAGCGCGGCGACACCGAGGGGCGCGTCGTTTGCCGGCACTGAGGGAGCAGCGGCGACGGGCGCCGGCGCGGGTGAAGCAGGTGGTGCCACTGGCGCGGCAGGCTGGGGCGCTGCGGCTCCGGCCGGCTTGCCGACCTGCTCGAGCGCCTCGAGAAGATCGGGGCGCGCCCGGGCGGGTTCGTCGTTGCGGGCCGCGGAGACGAGATCGGCGACGGCATCCGAACAGCGCAGGAAGAGCGCGAACGGCGCATCCTCCAGCGCGACCCGGCCCGAGCGCAGATGGTCGAGCGATGCCTCGAAGACATGCGCGAAGGCGACGAGCTCGGTGCAGCCGAAGGCGCCGGCGCCACCCTTGATGGAGTGGATCGCCCGGAAGGCGGCGTTGACGTCCTCGGAATCCGTCGAACCTTCATCCAGCGCCTGGAGGCGCAGCTCGAGCGCTCCCAGAAGCTCTTCGCACTCTTGAAAAAAGGTCTGCTTGAGTTCGGCCAACGGATCCATAGACGACAGCCTCAGTTCTGATAGCGGGCGACGAGGCCGAGCAGGGTGTTGGGCTCGAACGGCTTGACCATCCAGGCGCTTGCCCCGGCACGCCGGCCCTCCGCCTTAATCTCGGCACCGTTTTCGGTGGTCAGCACGATGATCGGCGTGTTCTGGCCGGCAGGCCGTGCCCGGCAGGCCCGGGTGAACTCGATGCCGTCCATCAACGGCATGTTCAGGTCGGTGATCACGAGATCGGGCTTGAACTGGTCGAATTTCGCCAGCCCGTCCTCGCCATTCTCCGCCTCTGCCACCTCATGGCCGGCATTGCGCAACGTCAGGCTCAGCAGGCTGAGCAGTGTCTTGGTGTCGTCGATAGCTAGAATGCGCATTCATATCACTCCAGGACGAGAGCGCTGTGAGCGGGATCGAAACCGATCGCCCGCAAGGAATCGCGGCACTCTACAGACGCCGCCTTGAGCGAGACCGACAGCCCGCGCGCCTTGGCGCTGGCGGCGGCGGAATGCAGCAGCTGGACCCACAGGCTGGGCAGAGGCCCGGCCTCGGCACACTCGACCGCGATGCTCTCCTTCTGCTCCAGCGCGACAAGCAGCTGGTTGCGGAAGGTTGCCGCTTCGGAGCGGCCCAGAAAGGTGGGGAGCGAGACGGTGATGACCATGGTGACACGACCCAGGATTGCGCCAGTCAACATCACGTCGGACTGGTAAAAATTTCCCTAACCAAAGGACGCGGCGTCAACGCTTTGGGCGAATCGGAGGCAGGAAACATCCATTTTTGCTGCGGTGCAAAAAGATTCTCTGGCACCGCACAGAAGGCGCGCGCTCTTCGACTGCAGCCGGGCACGGCGCCGATCGGGCGCGGCGGTCGGCCGGCCACTCAGAACATGCTGTTGCTGATGGCGCGAGGCACGAGCGAAATGCTGCCGCTCGCCTCGCGATATTTGCGCGGGATGTTGATGATGCCCGAGAGGTGCAGCCAGAGATTGTTGGGCGAGATCGGTTTGGTGATGATCTCATGCGCCCCGAGCTTCGCGGCCTGCACGACCGAGCGCCTGTCCGCACGCTCCATCATGATCAGGACCGGCGCCTTGGCAAAGGGCGAGGTCTTGAAGGAGCGGATCGCCGCCAGGCATTTCGTGCTGCCATTATCGGGCAGGTCCCAGTCGAGAATCACGATGTTCGGCTGTTTCTGGATGAACATCGTCGCAGCGGAGGCGAGATCCGAGGCCTCGAAGATGCGGCTGAGCTGGGCCTGATAGAGCATCGTGCGGACGATGCGCCGGTAATGCGGGCTCGTGTCGATCAGGAGCACCGACAGATTGGGGAATGACGGCGCTATATGCATGGTGCGGGGCTCGACAACTCACTCAACCTGAAACCCAAAACGCTGCTGAATCCGACGACACTGACGCGACGGACGGCCCTGCGCCGCCCTAGACGTTAAGGCCGAAGCGGAAGCCGCCCCAGTGCCGGCCCTTGACCATGATCGGCGCCGAAAGGTCTTCCATCACCAGGAACTGGCCGCCGCCCATGTCGCGCCGGTAGGTCTGCAGCAGGAACGGCTTTCGATTGCGCGCTGCCGCCAGCCCGGTGCGATCGTCGAAGATCCGCCGATTGCGGCAGTTGGCATTGTTCCAGACCGGATCGGCGCCCTGCGGCTGGGCGTATTTCCGGTTGTGCGTCGGCAGGAAGCCGTTGCGGTCCACCGCCGCGCAGAACACGATGCGCCGGTTCGAGGTCAGCAGGGCCTCCTGGATCGGCGGCAGCACGCGATCGCACAACGCCACGAAACGCGTCATGTGTTGCACGGGATTGCTGCCGGCGATCGGCTGATATGTCTCGTCATAGAGATCGGCGAGGGTCAGCTCGCCCTTGTCCAGCGCCTGCTCGAACAGCCCGCCGATCCTGGCTGCCGTCTCCATCGCAGTAGCGATTAGTTCCGATTGCGCCGTCCGTACGCCGGAGGCCGCGATCGCCCCCAGAATCCCCTCGCTGATCGCGACCAGCGCATCACCGCGCTGGGCTGCCCGCTCGAGGTTCTCGCTCGACTGGTCGACGCCGTCGACGAGCGCCCGCAGATCCTCGCCGACCTTGGCGAAGGCGATGGCGTTCTCGCGTGTCGGGTTCGAGATCGCGTCGATGTCGCCGATCAGGCCGACGACCGATCGGCCGAAGCTGTCGAGTTCGCCGAGATGCTGCGAGATCGACTGGCTCTCGTCGCGGGCACGCCGCGCCGTCGAGGCGTTCTCGTCGCTCTTGCTCGCCAGCAGATCGACCGACTTGACCAGCGCCTCGAGTTGCCTGGAGCTGAGCGCGGTCGCCTCCCGGGTCTGCTCGGCCAGGTGCTTGACTGCAGCCGCGATCACCGCAAAGCCCCGCCCGGCGGCACCGCTGCGCGCCGCCTCGACGCCGGCATTGATCGACAGCAGTTGGATTTCGCGCGTGATCGCCTGGATCGCATCGCTCGACGCCCGCACCTTGTGGGCATCGGCGACAGCCTGGGACAGCGCCTCCGAAATCGACTGCGCCCCCAGCGACAAGGCCTCGATATCCGATTGTGCCGCATTGAGGCCGAGCTTGACCGCGCCTGTCACGCGTTCGAGCCCGTTGCGGACGACGGATGCGGTGGCCTGCGCACCCTCTGCCGCTTGCTGGATCGAACGATTGGCCCGCGACACCTGCTCGACTGCGGTGACGACGCGATGGAGGCCGTCCGTCTGGCCTTCGAGCTGCCGGGTCACATCGCTGATGCGCCCGGAGATATCGGTGATCTCCACCCCGAGCTTGCCGAAGCGCTCCGCGACCTCGCGAACGGCGCGCTCGGCGGAGGCTTCGGTCGGCATGTCCTCATTGGCCGGCTCAAGGGCCTTCAGCGCGAGCGCATGCATAATCGACGGGTCCTTTTCGGGCCTCGGTAATTCGATCCTGACGCTAGCAAAACGCGGTAAATCGAGGGTTAATGCAACTTTCGGGCGAATTCCCTGCAATCCGTCAGACAGCTTAACCGTCCTGTCAGCGTCAGTCGGATACGAAAGCCGCATCGCCGCGAAACCGCGCGAGCAGGAAGCCCCCATACCCGTTGCATCCGCCCACGCGCTTCCCGCATAACCTAAGGGCAAGGCGGCATCCGACACCGCCATTGGAGAATCCCATGATCGCCACGACTTCGTTCTCCCGCCGCTCTCTGCTCGGTTTCGGTGCCGCCACCATCGCCGTTGCTGCCTCCACCCCAAAGGTCTGGGCTCAGGCCGTGGCAGCCGCAGCCTCTACCGGTCCGTTCTCGCTGCCCAAGCGCGCCTATGAGGCAGCCGCGCTGGAGCCGCATATCGACGCCATCACGATGGACATCCACTACAGCCGCCACCACGCCGCCTTCGTCGCGGGGCTGAACGCGGCCGCCAAGGATCATGGCGTCCTTGCTGCCAAGCCGATCAACGAACTCCTCGGCGATATCGGCCAGTTGCCCGAGGCCGTGCGCGTCGCCGTGCGCAATGCCGGTGGTGGCCACGCCAATCACAGCATGTTCTGGGAGATCATGGGCCCGGGCACTGGGGGCGCCCCGACGGGGGACGTCGCGGCCGCGATCACCAAGGACCTCGGCGGCTTCGACAAGTTCAAGGCCGATTTCGAGGCGGCGGGCCTGCGCGTCTTCGGCTCGGGCTGGGTCTTCGTCACCGTCGACAAGGCCGGCAAGCTCGCTTTGCTCAGCAAGCCCAACCAGGACAGCCCGCTGATGGACAAGCAGATGGTCCTGCTCGGCAACGACGTCT
>JAESFK010001001.1_pt1 | contig 10107 bp, 14 predicted proteins | sample 9269391 | NCBI WGS metagenome assembly JAESFK01 (sample SAMN14506231, study PRJNA617097) | algae metagenome | isolation source: Drouetiella hepatica UHER 2000/2452 and co-occurring heterotrophs from... | place: Slovakia: Slovak Paradise National Park, Hrabusice, Kosice Region | collected 2000-01-01
GGAGATCTCTCCTCCCGCCATCGCCAAAGCCCGCGTCATGTCGAGGCGCAGCACATGCGGCTCGCCGGCAGCGACGCGTGCCTGCGCCTCCACGCGGCCATGGGCACGGCAGGTCCCCGGATAAAGCGGTGCACCGTCCGGGTCGATCGGCCAGGCTAGGCCGGATACCGTCTCCTGCGCCGCCACGGCCGTCCGCACCTGCTGCCGTGAGCAAAAACAGGGATAGAGCAGGTCCCGCTGGCGCAGATCGGCGAGGGCCACCGCATAGTCGTCGAAATGCTCCGACTGCCGCCTCACCTCCGCCTCGAAGCCAATGCCCAGCCAGGCGAGATCGCCCCGAAGGGCCTGTTCCAGTTCCCTTGTGCAGCGTTCGCGGTCGATATCCTCGATACGCAGCAGCAATCGCCCGCCCATCCGCGCTGCGAAGCGTTCATTGGTCAGCGCCGACAGGGCGTGCCCGAGATGCAGCCGCCCGTTCGGGCTCGGCGCGAAGCGTAAGGTCGGCTGCGTGGTTTCGGGTGGGGACGACGCCATGTTCCCTGTCTAGGATCGGACCCGATGACGGCCAAGCGGTGAATCCGGTATGGACCACGCACTGCTGACGCCAACCGGCGACGGATTGGTCTTGCTGGAGGCATGATGCACAAAATCACCTGCGACGCGGATCTCGAAGAAGGCATGGCGGCGCTACGAGCGCTCCATCCGCATTGGGCCGTCATCATCGAGCGGACCGGCGTTCCGCCGCTGCGCCGACGCGAGGGCGGTTTCGCCGGGCTGGCCGCCATCATCGTCTCGCAGCAGCTCTCGGTCGCGAGTGCGCGCGCGGTCTGGGCCCGCGTCGAAACGGTGCTGGCTCCGCTCACGCCCGAGCGCATCCTCGCCGCCACGGATGAGGAGATGCGGCTGTCGGGCCTCTCGCGTCCGAAGCAGCGCACCATGCGCGCGGTCGCAGCCGCTATCGCGGGCGGGGAACTGGCGCTCGAAGCGCTGGAGACGGCGACGCCCGAGCAGGTCCACGCCCTGATGACCGCAGTCTCAGGGATAGGTCCCTGGACGGCGGACATCTATCTGTTGTTCTGCCTCGGCCATCGCGACGGCTTCGCGCCGGGCGATCTCGCGATCCAGGAGGCCGCGCGCGTCGCCTTCGGCCTGTCCGCGCGCCCGAAGGCGGTCGAACTGGAGGCGCTGGCGGAGGGTTGGCGCCCCTGGCGGGGCGTCGCCGCCCGCCTGCTCTGGGCCTATTACGCGGCGCTCAGGTCGCGCGAAGGCATCAACGCCTGACGCCCTGTCGCCTTCAGCGCCCGACAGCCTTCAGCGCGGCATCGGCGGCGCTGCGCAGGAAGGCGCTGTCGCTCATCACCGTGACGAGCTTCGCGCCCATGTCGAGGAAGGCCTTGGCCCGCTCGGCCGACTGCGCATAGATGGCGACCGGCTTACCCGCGGCAGACGCCCGCGCGATGATATGGCGGATCGCCTGGTCGACTTCAGCCGAGAGCGGGTTGACCTCCTTGCCGCCCGACAGCGCGATCGAGAGATCGGAGGGGCCGACGAAGACGGCATCGATGCCGTCGAGCGCCAGGATATCGTCGAGGATCGCCATCGCCTCACGCGTCTCGATCATCGCGAAGGAGAGCGAGAAGCGGTTCGCCTCGCGCAGATAGCCGTTCTGGTCGAGCCCCGAGGCGCTCAAACCGCCATAGCTGCCCCAGCTCCGTTCGCCCATCGGCGGATATTTCGAATAGGCCGCGAAGGCGCGGGCATCCGCCATCGTGTTGATCATCGGGGCGATGACGCCCGAAACACCGGCATCGAACAGGCGCGAGACGTTCTGGAACTCGCCGACGGCGATGCGCGCCAGCGCCGGCTTGCCGGCGGCGTTGATCAGCGGCACCGCCCTGATGACCTCGCCCAGCGTGATCGGGCCGTGCTGCATGTCGAGCGTGACGGCATCGAAATTCGCGCGCGCCAGCAGGCCGGCGATGCCCGGCTCGGGCAGGCCGCACCAGGCCGAAACGATCGTGTCGCCCTTGGCGAGGCGGTCGGCGAGCGAGGACAGGACGGTGGGTGTGGCCATGGCGCGTTTCATCCGTTGCAGGCCCGCTCTTGGATAGCGAGGCGGGTGCGCCACGTTGGACCGGGCCGGGGCGCAAATGCAAACGGGCGCCCATGCGCCCGCTTCAATCACGCCCTGCGTTTTTCAGGCGGCGCGCCTTCGGGCGCGCCCTGCCGGTAGGTCGGCCTGCGGATCAGCGGCCGGCCTGGATTTCCTCGGCCGCCCGGATCAGCAGCTCCGTCATCACCCGCCGGATCTCATCGTCGGCAACCCCAACGCCACCCGACGCGAAATCGCCCTTGACCTTGCGCACGACGTCCTCGTCGCCGGCCTCCTCGAAATCGGCCACGACGACCGACTTCGCATAGGCTTCCGCATCGGCGCCGCTCTTGCCGAGCTTCTCCGCCGCCCACAGGCCGAGCAGCTTGTTGCGCCGCGCCGTCGCCTTGAAACGCAGCTCCTCGTCAAGGGCGAACTTGTTCTCGAAGGCATCCTTGCGCTGATCGAAGGTCGTCATGCGGTTAAGTCCTCTCGCGGGGCACGGCCTGGAAGGGCTCGGGAAGGCACGTTGCTGCCATATAGGATGCCGCGCAACGCGAGGCCAGTCCGGATTGCGGGCCGCGCTGTGGGACGGACGGCGCCCGCGCAACCCGGCGCCCGGACCGGTTTGTTGCGTTTGCAGTGCAGAAGGCCCATATAGCGGGCGCACAGGCGGCCCTACCGCTCGCCTGAACATTGAGCCGGCCGGCAGCGCGGTCTACGCTGATTCCAACCTGATCGGAATCAGCACGGATTCGTGCAGGACCGGCTGATCAGGGGCCCAGATCCCGCCGCAGGGTGACCTGCGTCCAGAGAAAGGCCGACCTTTGGATTTCCTCAAGCCACGGTACATCCCAATGAATCGCCGCCGTCGCATCTACGAAGGCAAGGCGAAGGTCCTCTATGAGGGACCCGAGCCCGGTACGCTGATCCAGCACTTCAAGGATGACGCCACCGCCTTCAACGCCAAGAAGCACGAAGTGATCGACGGCAAGGGCGTGCTCAACAACCGCATCTGCGAGCACATCTTCTCGAATCTCAACGATATCGGCGTTCCCACGCATTTCATCCGCCGGCTGAACATGCGCGAGCAGCTCATCCGCGAGGTCGAGATCATTCCGCTCGAGGTCGTCGTGCGCAACGTCGCGGCCGGCTCGCTCTCGACCCGGCTCGGGCTCGAGGAGGGCACGCAGCTGCCGCGCTCGATCATCGAGTTCTACTACAAGAACGACGCGCTGAACGACCCGATGGTCTCGGAAGAGCACATCACGGCGTTCGGCTGGGCGACGCCGCAGGAAATCGACGACATCATGGCGCTCGCCATCCGCGTCAACGATTTTCTCTCCGGCCTCTTCCTCGGCGCCGGCATCCGTCTCGTCGATTTCAAGATGGAGTGCGGCCGGCTCTGGGAAGGCGAGATGATGCGCATCGTCGTCGCCGACGAGATCAGCCCCGATTCCTGCCGGCTCTGGGACATCAAGTCGAAGGACAAGATGGACAAGGACCGCTTCCGCCGCGACATGGGCGGGCTCATCGAGGCCTATACCGAAGTGGCGCGCCGCCTCGGCATCCTCGGCGAGAACGAGAAGGCCGGCCCTGCCGGCCCCCGGCTGGTTCAGTAAGCGCAAGCCCGGTGCAGTGAGCTCCGGCGCCCGCTCATCTTCGACATGGAAACGGGAGCGCCTGCGCTCCCGTTTCCATGTCGCGTCCCTGGTTGCCGGGCTGGCTCTCCTGCTTGCGGCCTGTGCCGCCCAGTTCGGCGTCGGCATCGCGGAGCTGCCCGCTTCACAAGGCTGGCAGCCCCTGCCGATCGGGACCTGGGTCCTGAATGACGGTATCGAGGCCCGCACCATGGTGTTCTGCCCGCGCGACAGCTGCGTGCGGCAAGGCTTTGCCTCGGTCATCGCATTCGAAGGCGCGCAGGCCCGGCGCATGGAAGGCGCCCTGTCCGAGCAACCGGCCGAACTCGCCCGCTCCTTCGCGCGACTCGCCGCCGAAAAGGCTGCGGCCAAGGCGGCGACACAGCGTGGGGCCAAGAAACCGGCAAAGCCCGCATCCGACCGCAGCAGCACCGATTTCGCCCGGTTCGACGCCGAGGGAGCTCGCGGCGTCCTCGCAACGATCCGCTTGAAGGATACACCCGCGCGGCAAGCCGTCACGGCGATCCTCTACGGCTGGGAGGGCGAGCGCCTCGTCGTCGCCCTGGCCGTCAGCGACGACGCGACTGCCGCCAAAGGTGATGCGATTGCCGCATGGCGGAGCCGCTGATTCACGTGAAACCGCGCGAAACGGTTGAGCCCGGCCCGATTCGCCGCTAAGGCACCCCCACAGCGCTCGTCCGGAGATCCCCATGAAAGCCCGCGTTACCGTCACCCTCAAGACCGGCGTGCTCGATCCGCAGGGCAAGGCGATCGAGGGTGCATTGAAATCCCTCGGCGTCGAGGGTGTCGGCTCGGTCCGCCAGGGCAAAGTCTTCGACATCGAGTTCTCGGGCTCGGACAAGGCCGCGGCTGAAAGCGCGCTCAAGGACGCCTGCGAGAAGCTGCTCGCCAACACCGTGATCGAGAACTACCGCGTCGAGATCGGCGCCTGAGCGAGCGCGCGTGATCCCGGGCGATGCCCGAATGACGATCATCCACGCCGCCCGCCGTCGCGACAGCAAGCCCAGGAGCATCCGCCCGTGAAAGCCGCCGTCATCACCTTTCCCGGCTCCAACCGCAACGGCGACGTTGCCAAGGCGTTGAAGCAGGCCGGCGCCAGCGTCGTCCATGTCTGGCACGCCGATACCGAGCTGCCAGCCGGCACCGACCTCGTCGTGCTGCCGGGCGGCTTCTCCTATGGCGACTACCTGCGCACCGGCGCCATTGCCGGCCGCGCCCATATCATGGACGCGACCCGTGCCCATGCCGCCCGCGGCGGGTATGTGCTGGGCATCTGCAACGGCTTCCAGATCGCCTGCGAGGCAGGCCTCCTGCCCGGCATCCTGATGCGCAATGCCGATCTGAAGTTCGTCTGCCGCCGTCAGCACCTGACCGTCGAGCGCGCCGACACCGCCTTTACCCGCGCCTACGCCAAAGGCCAGGTCATCGATGTCTGCATCGCCCATGGCGAAGGCAACTACATCGCCGACCCCGAGACGCTGGCCCGAATCGAGGGCGAAGGTCTCGTCGCCTTCCGCTATGCCGACGCGCAGGGCGGGGTCACGGCCGAGGCCGATCCCAACGGCTCGCTGAATGGGATCGCCGGCATCTATTCACCCGGCTTCAACGTGCTTGGCCTGATGCCTCACCCCGAGAACCTGATCGATTCGCTCACCGGCGGCACCGATGGGCGCGGCCTGTTCGAGAGCCTGATGGGCAGCAAGAAGGCGGCCTGAATATCGCCTGATCAGCGGGCGGCCATCGCCCGCGCCAGCAGCTTGCCGGCGGATGCCGCGTCCAGCGCCCCGACATGCTTTTCCAGAATCCGCCCATCCGGCCCGATGACGAAGGTCTCGGGCACGCCGTAGACGCCCCACTCGATCGCCCCTCGCCCCGTCCGGTCGACGCCGACGGCCGAAAAGGGATTGCCGAGCGCGCCGAGGAAGCGCCGGGCGTTCTCGGCCTCGTCCTTATAGTTGATCCCGACGAGCGCGACCTTGCCCGCCTTCACCGCCGGCGCATCCGCCAGCGCGACCAGGAACGGGTGTTCGACCCGGCACGGCGCGCACCAGCTGGCGAAAACGTTGACGATGGTGGCGCGACCGGCAGCGAGGTCGGCCATGCCGAAGGCCGGCACCGGCCGCCCCTCCCGCTGTAGCCCGTCAAGCGCGGTCAGCGTGATCGCTGGCGCCGGCCGGCCGATCAGGGCGGACGGCACCTTGCTCTTGTCGCCGGAGAACAGGCCGGCGGCAAAGATCAGCGCGAGCGCCCCGAACAGGATCAGCGGGAGCAGGAAGAGCAGCGGCGAACGCCGGCGCGGCGCCAATTCGGCAGGGTTCTCGCCCTGATTCTCAACCTGGCTCATGACGATCGCCGCCCCGAGCGGCGGCCGGCTCCGCGTTGCTCGAGCTCCGCAAGCGCCCGCTTCTGCGCCCGATGATCGAGAAAGACCGCCAGCATCAACCCGCCAAGCACGACGGCCACGGCGGCGTAGGACGCCAGGATGAATCCGGCATGCGGCCCAAGATTGCTCATGATTGGACCACGCTCATCGCTGGACCAAGCTCATGCCGGTGAACCTTGGGCCGCGAGCCGGTCGAGCCGCTCGGCCTCGAGGATCGTCAGCGTCCGCACGCGCCGGCGCATGATCTCGGCCCGCATCGCGCCAAGATGCAGCGCCAGCGCCAGGCAGGTGAATCCGGCGGCCAGGATCAGCAGCGGCCAGAGCATCGAGGAATGGATTGTCGGGCCGCCCATCCGCAGCACCGAGGCCGGTTGATGCAGCGTGTTCCACCAATCGACGGAGAACTTGATGATCGGAACGTTGACGAAGCCGACCAGCGTCAGGATCGCCACCGCGCGCCCGGCCCGCGACGGGTCGTCCAGCGTGCGCCACAGGGCCATGATGCCGAGATAGATCAGGAAGAGCACCAGAACCGAGGTCAGCCGCGCATCCCAGACCCAGTAGGTGCCCCACATCGGCTTGCCCCAGAAGGCGCCGGTCAGAAGGCAGATCAGCGCGAAGCCGGCGCCGATCGGGGCGGCCGCCTTTTGCGCGACGTCTGCAAGCGGATGCCGCCAGACCAGCGTGCCGAGCGCCGAGAGCGTCATCACCGAATAGAACATCAGCGCCAGCCAGGCGGCCGGCACATGGACAAACATGATCCGGATGGTCTCGCCCTGCTGGTAGTCGGCGGGGGCAACGAACCAGGCGAGATAGAAGCCGACAGCAAGCAGCAGCGCCGCCGCGGCCGAAAGCCAGGGCAGCAGCATCGCAGCAAGGCGCATGAAGCGCGTCGGATTCGCAAGGTCGATCAGGCCAGCCATGTCATCGCATCGTGCTCGGGGGCTGCCCCCACAGCTGCCGCCGCAGCATTACCAATGCGCGCGCCTGCCAGCAATGCGCTTGCCGGGCGTGCGACATCGGAGACGCGCGGCCTCAGCCCCCGCTACTCGGCAAGTCTTCCTTGTCGTTCGGCCCGACGACCCCGAAATCCTGCGAACGGGCACCCTCGCCCGCGACGGTGAAGCCTTCCGCCGCCAGTCCGCGACGCAGGAGTTCACGTACAGCCGCGGCGCGACTCGGCATCCGCTTGTCGAAGCGCCAGTTCTCCAGCGCCCTCAACTCGCCCGGACTCAACATGATTTGCAGGCGCTCGGGCCGCTCCAACTCCGCCATCTGTTGGCCCCTGCCTGATGTCGTCGAATGAGTAAGAGACATCGTAAGCGTATTCCGCACAGAAACAATATCGACAGTGTCAGTGGCATTATACGGCGGATGAGGGAACAGCCGCAGAGGCGCCGTTGACGCATATTACTAACTAATTGAAATAATTGGCTATTTTACCTACGGTTACCTAGCCCGCCGGCCGTGGATCGACTAACATGGAGGGATTCGAGGGGGACACACCATGCTCGAGCGATTGTCGGACGAAATCCAGCGCGAGGTCGAAAAAGCCATCCGCCTGAAGGCGAGCGAATCCCGCGTCCTCGACGTCTATGCGACTGCGGAAGAGATCCGCCGCAAACACGCCGTTCCAGAAATCCGCCTTGAAGACATCGCCGCGACGGTCGCACGCCTCGGCAGCCAATATGGCTGCGCCGTTGAGTTCGCTGACCAGCACGCCGAGTCCCGCGAAACGACATCGGCCTGAAACCGCATTTGCGTCTAGTCCGCCTGTCGCAACGCCGCGGCAGCCGCGACCGTGCCGATGACGGTCGCGGCCAGCGACAGCGAACACAGGATCAGGAACGGCGTCCTGAAGGGGATCGTCCCACCGAGCGCGGCGTTCGCGGCCGAGACACCGAAGATCAGCACCGGCACCGTCAGCGGCGCGACCAGCACGGGCAGGATCAACCCGCCCCGCCGCAAGCCGGCCGTCAGCGCGGCGCCGCCGGCTCCGATGAAGCTCAGTGCCGGCGTGCCGACCAGAAGCGTCGCCGCGACCGGCAGCATCGCCTCGCCCGGCAACGCGACCAGAAGCCCGAGCAGCGGCGCCGCCAGCGCCAGCGGCAGGCCAGTGGTCAGCCAATGCGCCAGCCCCTTGGCCAACACGGCGAGTTCCAGCGGCAGCACGGATGCGCGGATCAGGTCGAGCGAGCCGTCTTCCTCGTCGGCCTGAAACAGCCGATCGAGCCCGATCAGCGTCGACAGCAGCGCTCCCAGCCACAGGATGGCCGGCCCGATCCGCGACAGCAGGTTCAGATCCGGCCCGAGCGCGAAGGGCACCAGCACCACGATCGTCAGGAAGAAGACGAGCGCGAGTTCGCCGCCGCCGCCGGCGCGCGCGGCCAGCGCGAGATCGCGCCTGAGAATGGCGAGGAAGGCGCGGGTCACGGGCCGATCCTCAGTTCGCGCACGCCATCGAGCCCGAGCGGCCCATGCGTCGCCGCCAGGATCGCACCGCCTTGAGTCAGATGGTCCCGCATCAGCCCGGCCAGCATGCCCTGGGCGGCGAGGTCGAGCGCCGACATCGGCTCATCGAGCAGCCAGAACGGCCGCCGCGACACCAGAAGCCGCGCCAGCGCGACACGTCTGCGCTGACCGGCCGAGAGATAGCCGACCGGCAGCGCCGCGATATGCGGAAGCCCGACCGCGGCCAGCGCCTCCACCGGCGAAAGCGTGGTGTCGCCGAGGAGGGCCTGCGCGAAGGCGAGGTTCTCCTGCGCGGTCAGCGCCGTCTTCAGTCCGTCGCGATGGCCGACGACATGGCTGAGCTCGATCGGCGGGATTTCGGGCGCGCCCTCGATCCGAATCGTCCCGGCATCGGGCCGCAACCTCCCGCACAGCATCGCCAGCAGGCTCGATTTGCCCGCCCCGTTGCGGCCGGTCAGCGCGATCGCCTCGCCATTACGCAGGCGAAAGTCGAGCCCCTCGAAGATCAAGCGGCCGCCGCGACGGCAGGCGAGATTCGCGGCATCGAGGGCAAGGATTGGGAACGAAAATTGCGTCAAGGCCGAAGCGTCTTCCGGAACGTCAGGACTGCGAAGGAACGCGCTTCGTTCATGTAGCGGGCTTCTTGGAATTGCTCTATAGAACCCGTGGCTACGCCGCACGCCGATCCGGCGCGGGGCTCGGGCACTCCCGAGGCGGCGCGCGCGTCATGCGCATTAGGCCTTCGATCCGGCGATACCGCAAGGCGTCTGTCGGCTCGCGACCGCAACCCCTTAATCAGGATCAGCCCGCATGGCTTCGCTCGACTCATTCAAATGCCGCCAGACACTGACTGTCGGCGACAAGACCTATGAATATTATTCCCTGCCGCTCGCCGAACAGAACGGCCTGACCGGCATCTCGAAGCTGCCCTTCTCGATGAAGGTGCTGCTCGAGAACCTGCTGCGTTTCGAGGACGGCCGCTCGGTCTACAAGGCCGACATCGAGGGTTTCGTCGCCTGGCTGACCGACAAGGGCACCGCCGGCAAGGAGATCGGCTTCCGCCCCGCGCGCGTGCTGATGCAGGACTTCACCGGCGTTCCCGCCGTGGTCGATCTTGCCGCGATGCGTGATGGCGTCGTCGCGCTCGGCGGCGACCCGGCCAAGATCAACCCGCTCGTTCCGGTCGATCTCGTCATCGACCATTCGGTCATCGTCGATGAGTTCGGCACGCCCAAGGCGCTCGCGCAGAACGTCGAGCTCGAATACGAGCGCAATGCCGAGCGCTATCGCTTCCTGAAATGGGGCCAGGGCGCCTTCGACAATTTCCGTGTCGTCCCGCCCGGCACCGGCATCTGCCACCAGGTCAACCTCGAATACCTCGCCCAGACCGTCTGGACCCGCAAGGAGACCATCGACGGCGTCGAGGTCGAGGTCGCCTATCCCGACACCGTCGTCGGCACCGATTCGCACACCACCATGGTCAACGGCCTGGCCGTTCT
>JAESFK010001002.1_pt1 | contig 10101 bp, 8 predicted proteins | sample 9269391 | NCBI WGS metagenome assembly JAESFK01 (sample SAMN14506231, study PRJNA617097) | algae metagenome | isolation source: Drouetiella hepatica UHER 2000/2452 and co-occurring heterotrophs from... | place: Slovakia: Slovak Paradise National Park, Hrabusice, Kosice Region | collected 2000-01-01
CACGGCGGAATCGCGTTCACATGTGTCGGTCTATCGGATACCGCCGAAGAGATAGCCGTTCCCCTTGCATTTGCGGCCGGTGGTAACGCCACCGGCCATTCCTTCAGGCGTTTCCAAGCGCCCGCGTTACTTCGCCAGCTTGTACGCGATCACATAGTCCCCCGGCTTGGTGCCCACCGAGCCGTGACCACCGGCAACGATCAGCACGAACTGGGTGCCGTCGTCGGTGGCGTAGCTCATTGGGGTCGACTGGCCGCCGGCCGGTAAGCGGCCTTCCCACAGCACCTTGCCGTTGGTCAGGTCATAGGCGCGGATGTAGTTGTCGACCGCGGCACCGAGGAAGGCGACGCCGCCCTTGGTGATCATCGGGCCGCCAATGCCGGGTACGCCGACCTTGAAGGGCAGGGGCAGCGGCGTCATGTCGCGTACGGTGCCGTTCCGGTGTTTGTAGGCGATCTGGCCGGTCTTTAAGTCGACACCGGCGACATAGCCCCATGGCGGCGCCTGGCAGGGAATGCCGAGCGGCCCGAGGAACGGACCCATGAAGACGCCGTAGGGCGCGCCGTCATTGCGGTTGAGGCCCTGTTCGGAGCCTTTCTGGTCCTGTTCCTTCGGCGGGATCTGGTCGCGCGGCACCAGTCTCGAGGTGAAGGCAAGATAGGTTGGCATGCCGAACATCACCTGCCGTTCCGGATCGACCGCGACCGAACCCCAGTTGAACGTGCCGAAATTGCCGGGATAGATCAGGCTGCCTTCCAGCGACGGCGGCGTATAGCGCCCTTCGTATTTCAGCCGCTTGAAGTCGATCCGGCAGGCGAGCTGGTCGAACATCGTCACGCCCCACATGTTCTTGTCCGTCAGGGGCGGCGGCGAGAAGGTAAGGTCGGAGATCGGCTGGGTCGGGGCGGTAAAGTCCTCCGGGATGGCGCCGCTCGGTGCCGGGATTTCCTTGACCGGGATGATCGGCTCGCCGGTGCGCCGGTCAAGCACGTAGAGATCGCCCTGCTTGGTCGGGCCGACGAGCGCCTTAACCGGCTGGCCGTCCTTGCCGGTGATGTCTATGAGCACCGGCTGGGCGGGCACGTCCATGTCCCAGAGATCATGATGCACGGTCTGGCGCACCCAGCGAACCGCGCCGCTGGTAATGTCGAGCGCCACGATCGACGATGAATATGTCTCCACATGCTCGCTTCTGTTCATGCCGAGCTGGTCGGGCACCTGGTTGCCAAGCGGGATATAGACGAGGTTCAGCGTGTCGTCATAGCTGAACACCGACCAGCTGTTGGGCGAGTTGGTCGTATAGGTCTGGCCCTCCGGCAGCGGCGCCGTCACGTCCGGATTGCCACTATCCCAGTTCCAGACCAGCGCGCCGGTGTTGACGTCGAAGGCGCGGATGACGCCGGACTGTTCCTGCGTCGAATAATTGTCGTTGACGGCACCGCCGATGATGATCTTGCCGGCGGTGATCACCGGCGGCGACGTGGAATAGTAATAGCCGGCCGGATTGTACTTCATGCCGGTTTCCAGATGCAGCGTGCCCTTGTCGGCAAAGCTCTCGCAAACCTTGCCATTGGCGGCATCGAGCGCGATCAGCCGGGCATCGGCGGTCGGTAGATAGACCCGTTCGGCGCAGGCGCTGCCGGCCACGGCAGCCGGATCGGCATAGTAGGTCACGCCGCGGCAGGTCTGGTGCTGCCGGTCCGGGTTCATGCCGGAATTGGCGTCGAATTTCCATTTCTCCTGGCCGGTCGCCGCATCGAGCGCGATGGCGAGATTGTGCGGCGTACACATGTAGAGCGTGTCGCGAATTTTCAGCGGCGTCACCTGATAGGTGGTCTCGCCGACATCGTCCGGCCGTTTGACGTCGCCGGTCTGATATTGCCATGCGACTTGCAATGCGCCGACATTTTCAGGCGTGATCTGCGAGAGCGGCGAATAACGCTGGCCATAGGGCGTGCGGCCATACTGGTGCCATTCGCCATCCGGCACAGTGCCACCGAGATCGGCTGCCGCCGTCGCGGTCCCGGCGGGCAGCGCACCGGCCAGATCGAGCGGGTCCTGCGTCATCGAATATCCGGCAACCACGATCGAGGCGAGCACGGCCAGTCCCAGCGGCAGGGCGCTTGCGGCATAGACCTCGCCGGTCGGGCTGGAAAACCCGAGGCCACGGCGGATGGACGGCAGAAGCAACCACAGGCCGAGCAGGATGATGACGCCGCCACGCGGCCCGAGTTGCCACCAGTCGAAGCCGACCTCCCAGATCGCCCAGCCGAGCGTACCGACGACGAGGAGGGCATAGACGGTCAGTGCGGCGCCGCGCTGCGCAAACAACAGGAACGCGGTGATGAGAAAACCGAGGCCGGCAATAGCATAATACCAGCTGCCGCCGAGCACGATGAGCCAGAGCCCGCCGCCGCCGAGCGCCAGCCCGATCAAAGCGAAGACGATGGCGGTCAACAAAATCAGCATGAATATCTCCCGTTATGGAAAGCCGCGCCGCGCGACGAGCATCGCTTGCGGCGGGTATCCGGGTCCAACGGTGTTACACCAAGGATCGATGGTATGGGGGCTGGCCATCGCGCCGGATGGGGCTGTGCGCGGTGATCCTTTTTCGGATGCGCAGCGGAAAAACGGTTCAATCCCCGCGCGCATCCCTCAACATAACGCGGCGTCCTTGCCTTTCAATGGCCACATTTCGGCACAGTCACTTGAATTCGGCATGGCAGACAGGCGTTTAACGCACAGCCTGTCGAAGAGGGTGCGAAAGGATTTCGGCAGAGCGGCGAAATGGGATAGGTCAACGGCAGCATTCACCACAACGAGGTCTAAGATGAAGAAATTGCTGACAGTTCTTCTGGTCGCAGTCGTGGCCGTCGTCGGGATCATTGGCGGCCGCTGGCTGCTCTATGTCACCAATACCAGCGACCCGCTGGACGAGGTCGGCATCGAGCTGAACAGCCGAATGCCGGAACCCTTGCGCAAATGGGGCTGCGCCCAGCTGAAAACCAACTTCGAAAACCGCCTGCCGCCGTTCGGATGTGCGGCTGTCGGCTACACAGGCTGGGAGTAAGTTCTAGAGAACTCGAATTTATCAATAGTCTGCAATCGCAAGAGTGGTCAGAGGTGTTGCCGCTTCAGTCGATATGTTGAAGCTCTTGCCGGAGCCATTTTTGTACCGCCGGTCCATACGTGACTTTCCCTATAGCGATCTCGTTTCTTTCCCTCGTGGGTTTCAAGCGGTCCATCGGAATGCCCCTTGATGCGAACTCGCTCATTAGATGTGACGTTGTTTCCATCAGCTTAATAGTACCGTCTTTAGGAACTCTCATTGGTGGATCGGCGTGAAACGCTAGAAGGGTGAGTAGAACGGTCATATCCCAAAGCTCGATAACGTCGTGATCGGCCCAACCGCGCATGTAAGTCTTTCGCTTATAGTCTCGGTTCCATAAATCTTGCTGCCTCATCGTCTGAGGATTTTCATCTATTGCTATAAAATCGTCCATTTCGGCTTGCGTTTCATCTATTAGAAACTCGTGGGTCGATTTCCCCCAACGGTGGACAAGACGTTTCATCAATTCCAGCGCTAACGGCTTTTGTTCAATTTCAGTTCCGTAGATTTGGACGATTGGAAAGGTTACTCTGCCTTGCAGATGGGTTGCGTGCCTTTCAGTGAGAAAAAGGACTGCATCTATATAGGGATAACGGGGCTTACCTTCGTTTGTTCGCCGCTGGAATTCGCGTTGCACAATGAAGGTTACAGAACTGGGGCTATACTCGACAAAATCTTCATTTATCAAAGCCAACAGCTTTAAATGACCCCCTTCGTTAGAATGTGAGAACGCACCAAGCTGGGCATTCGCTTTCTTCATATGTGTCACAATTGCTCTGCCCAACCTGTCAAACACGCTTTTTTTGAGGGCATCCGCTTCATCTGTTGGCAGATTTTTAACTATGGCATCTAACGGCCACGACCCCAAAAATTTCGGCCATGTTTCACGTTCTTTTGCCGGGGCAATGGCATTTTCAAGACGCTCTGTTGGGTCTCCTTCCAAGCTCTTTATCTCGATGACAAGTGCGCCGCCAAGGCACGCATAGTCGGGCCGTGTTTCAACATCCCCTTCAAGATCGAGTGAGCGGCCGGACATCGCAGTTTCTAAAAAACTCTCGAAACGAGGGGTGATCGGTTCAGGCCCACCATTCCGCTCGATCCATTGACGAGGAGTTTTCTTCGTTTTTTCGGCATTGCTCACTGCAAGCGTTCCTTCAACCGTTTCTCAAAAAGTCGGTGAGTATGGAGCAATCTACGACCCGCTGATTAAGAGTCAGCTGCTCTCACGTCCCGCAAAAAGTCTTTAACACTTCCTCCGAAGGCGCTGGCGGCGCGGCATAGGCTGCGAACTTCGGCTGATCCGCATAGGGCTTTGACAAAACATCGTTCAAGGCCTCAAACAGCGAGAAATCGCCATCGTCTTCCGCCGCGCGGATCGCCTGTTCGATGCGGTGGTTGCGCGGGATGAAGGCCGGATTGACGGCACGCATCGCCGCCGCCGTCTGCGCATCCGGGAGCGGTTCGCGCCCCGTCCGCTCGCGCCAGGCAAGAAGCCAGGCATCGATATCGGCGGTGTTGGCGAAGAGCGCGCGCAGCGGGCCGTCCTTGACGCTGCTTTCGGCGCAATCGCAAAGCCTGCGGAATGTCAGGGTGAAATCGGCCCCGTTGCGGTGCATGGCGCTGAGCAGCCCCTGGACGAGGTCGAGGTCGCCATCGTCGTCCGTGTGAAGACCGATCTTCGCCTTCATGCCGGCAAGCCAATGGGTCTGGAACCGCGCCCCATAGCCGCCGATCGCATCATTGGCGAGATTGACGGCCTCGGAGGCTTCGGGATCGAGCAGCGGCAGCAGCGTTTCGGCAAGCCGCGCCATGTTCCACTGGCCGATGGCCGGCTGGCTGGCATAGGCATATCGCCCGCCCCGGTCGATCGACGAAAACACCTTGGCCGGATCATAGGCATCGAGAAAGGCGCAGGGGCCGAAATCGATGGTTTCGCCGGAGACGGCGCAATTGTCGGTGTTCATCACCCCATGGATAAAGCCGACGCAGAGCCAGCGGGCAATCAGCGACGCCTGCCGCTCGATCACCGCTTCAAGCAGTGCCAGATAGGGACGGTCATGCCCTTTGATCTCGGGATAATGCCGGTCGATGACATGATCGGCCAGCACCTTCAGGCCCTCGGTATCGCCGCGCGCCGCCAGGAACTGGAAGGTGCCGACGCGGATATGGCTGGCCGCCACGCGGGTGATGACGCCGCCGGGCAGCACCCTTTCGCGGTAGACCGGCTCGCCGGTGACGACGGCCGCCAAGGCCCGCGTGCTAGGAATGCCGAGCGCAAACATCGCCTCGCTGACGATATATTCGCGCAAAACCGGCCCAAGCGCTGCCCGCCCATCGCCGCGCCGCGAATAGGAGGTCTTTCCGGCGCCCTTCAGCTGGATATCGCGGCGCTTGCCACGGGTATCGATGACTTCGCCGAGCAGGATCGCCCGTCCGTCGCCAAGCAGCGGCACGAACTGGCCGAACTGATGCCCGGCATAGGCCATGCCGAGCGGCTCTGCGCCTTCAGGAATCACATTGCCCGAAAAGACCGCCGCCCCGTCACGCTCCAGCGCGTCGGCATCAAGCCCAAGCTCGATGGCCAGCGGACGGTTGAACTTTATCAGCCACGGCTCCGAAACCGGCGTCGGAACGGCCGTCGCATGGAAATGCGGAGGCAGCCGGGCATAGCTGTTGTCAAAGGGGATGGGGGCGGCATTTGCCTGTATCGCGGTTTTTTCACGCTGGGTCATTGTGCTAATCTAGGGGCGAGACCCCGGCTTCTCAAGCCGTCAATCTAAACCAAGGATCAATGACCCCTGGTTTAAATCCCTGTATGTCCCGCCTTTCAGGACACCGGCTTACATCGTCAGGCGGGGCGTCATGATCTTGTTGGCAATGCTCTCGAAAATATCCACCAGACCGGTGGTGTTCTTGACGGAAAACGCCATATCCGGCGCCGTCGCGCAGGATGCGAGCGCGTCGGCTGTGCCGGATTCGGTAACGCCGACACCGACGGTAAAGACAGTCACCCCGGCAGCTTTGGCATTCGCGCAGGTGGTCAAAAGCAACTTGTCGGATGTGGCGACAACTTTTGCCGTATGCGGTGTGTAGGCCTGGCTCTTTTTATAGGCGGGCGAAAGCGTATTGGCGCCGTCGGTCATGATGACCATGTATTTCTTGTTCTGCGGTTCGTAAGCAAGCCCTTCCTCGAAGGGGGCAGCCGGTGACAGCACATTCCAGCCCCACAGGACGCCCGGTGCAATGAAGGTCTCGTCATTGGCGACCATTGCCTTGATTGCCGCTTTCAGCACCTTGTAATCATTGGTCAACGGCTGGATGGCAGAGCCGCAGCTCTGGTTCATGATGCCGGTATATTTTTTCGCCACGACGTCGCTGTCGAGTATGTCGAGCGTCTCGGCGCGCGAGTAGACGCAGCCGGACCATTTTGTCGATGTTGTCGTGGTGACGTCCTTGCAGGTTGTCTTTTCAGGTCCATAGACCTGGTTCTTGCAGGTGCTGCCCGTATAGGTATAGGGCACACCATCATTATAGCGGGTTTCGGTATATTTGGTGCAGTCCTGCGAGATGATCGGCTTGCTCTTGGTGCACTTGTTTTCGGTCTTCGTGGTCGATGTGTCGTTGGCGACGCTTAACCAGTTTTTATTGCGTTGATTCAAACCGATGTTGACATAACGTGAGAACGGAACAACGGCAAAGCGCGCCTGCGTCCTTTTCGTGTCTGCGCTTTCGAAGACGTCCAGAAGCTTGTTGGAAGCGGTCTTCAGATCGGCGAGCTTCGTTCCGACCATGGAATAGGTGTTGTCCAGCACCAGCGCCACATCGACGAGACTGGCATTTCCGGCGACCGCCTGGGACAGAGCGGCGACGTTGAAAGGCCGGTCGGTGAAGATGCGTGTAAAGGTCAGGGGGACATTCATGGTCGCTTGGGCGGTGATGTACTTTCCATCGATCTTGAACTGGGTGATGGTCGGCGTTGCATCCGCCCGGCTGAGGTTGGCGGTCAGGGTTTTGTCGAAGAGATTGCGCAGGGCGTCTTTGTCCGTCTCGCCGGATGATGCAGCTGAAAGCACTGCTGCATCGAGCGCATTCTGAAGGTCGGTTTTTGTGGTCACGCCAACATTGAAGTCGACAGCGACACCGGCGGCCCCGATGACGGCGGGTAAGACGATCGCCGTCGTCAGCGCAAAATTGCCGTGTTTGTTTTTGAGCAATTGAGAAAGAAGCCTGCGCACCGATTGCCTCCGAGATTCGACCGAGCGAATATTCAGGATACTTTTCGCAAGAAATTCGTAATGCACTGTAAACTTCGGTGTTTTATGGCGCCGGTACTCTGCGAATAGTTAAGAAATAAGCAAGGGAATCTACTAAAAGCTGTATTATTTGATGGAAATACCTTTGATTGTTTTTGCCATCCGCACCCGCACCCGTCTGCGGTAGCGCGAGCCTGAAAGGAAATCGCAGAAAGTGCGTTTTCCTTTCAGTTGGCGGCAGGCGGGATGTCTCCTTCACGGCCACTCAGTCAGCGTGGAAACCAGAGCCGAGGCGCGCAAGGGGGCTTTGTCAGTCCGTAACGGAGGACGCAGCCCCGGCCTGCGCCGTGCCGCCATCCTGCGGGATTTCCAGCTGACGCTTGATCGCTTCCTTGATTTCCGCCTCGATGGCTGCACGGGCGTCGGCGTCCATGGCCGCGAGGTCAGCTTCCGTCAGGTCCTTGCCGGCAAGGATCTGCGCCCGGATTTTTTCGGCAAGCGACATGTTCGACCAGTCCAGGAATTCGTCAGCCGGATTGTCCTTGGATGCTTCGGTCATGGCGCCCGCGTCGCCTTGCAAGCCGTCGCCGTCCAGTTTGTCTGCCATCGATAGCCAGAGTGCCGAAGACAAAGAGGAGGAGGGCGCGGACGAACTGATCGAAACGGTCGGCGCCTGGGTGCGCTCACCACCGCCGTCGATATTGAGGGCAAGGCCAGAAGAGGCTGCACCTGCTGCTTGGCTGCTGTTTTGCGGGCGATAATAGTTGCTGATGCTGTCACCGATCTTCATGGCGATTCTCCCTGCGAAGTTGCAGGGATAGTTACCCGCCATGTCATGCGCGGGGCTTGCAACTCTCATCACCGGCGGCGCCAGTCCCCTCCTGAAATTGTTACAGGCGAATTGCCAACATGCCACACTCGCCTTACTTTACCTGTCGAGGTTGGAGACCGGCCATGAACGAGATATTGAAAGTATCACTGCCGTCCGAGATGGTGGACGCAATCGAGAACCGCGTGAAGTCCGGCGGTTATGCGTCCCCCAGTGACGTGCTGCAGGAGGCTGTGGAATTGTTGCTTCAGCGTGAAAGTGACGATGAACTCAGGCTGACCACAATCCGGTCGAGAATTGCCGATTCGTTGGGCGATGGCTCCCCTGATATCAGCATGGACGAGATGGATGATTGGCTGGAGAAACTGGCCGAAGAAAATCGCCATTTATGAAGCCGCACAAGGTGGTTTTCAGAAAAACCGCACAGGCGGATTTGCGCGCCATCTTTTCGTATGTTCTGGAAAGAAGCGGCAGTAGGGACACCGCGCTGAACTATGTTCGGCGTATCCGAAGCAAAGGCGAGGAGATCGGCATCGCGCCTCTTGCCCATGTGGAGCGTCCCGACATCTGGCCGGGATTGCGGATGGCTGTCTTCGAGCGTCGTATCGTCATTCTCTACGTCGTCCAAAACGAGACCATCCGCATCACGAATATCCTGTCGGGAAGTCGGGACTATCAGACCCTGATGCGAACTACGAGATCTTCCCCGCCACCTTGATCGCAAACGCATATTCGAACGCGATCTCCTCCAGTCGCTGGAAACGGCCGGACGCGCCGCCGTGGCCGGCGTCCATGTTGGTCTTCATCAGGATCGGTTCGGAGCCGGTCGTCTTCTCGCGCAGCTTGGCGACCCACTTGGCCGGTTCCCAATAGGTGACGCGCGGGTCGGTCAGGCCACTGAGCGCCAGGATCGCCGGGTAGGGCTTTTCCGAGACATTGTCGTAAGGGGAGTAGGCTGCCATGCGCTCATAGGCTTCCTTCGAGTCGATCGGGTTGCCCCATTCCGGCCATTCCGGCGGCGTCAGCGGCAGCGTGTCGTCGAGCATGGTGTTGAGGACATCGACGAAGGGAACGGCGGCGATGACGCCCTTGAATTTCTCCGGCGCCATATTGGCGATCGCCCCCATCAGCATGCCGCCGGCGGATCCGCCCTCGGCGATGATGTTTGCGTAGGAGGTGAACTTCTGTTGATTCAGATAGTCGGCCGCCGCGATGAAGTCCTTGAAGGTATTGGTCTTCTTCTCCATCTTGCCGTCTTCGTACCATTGGAAGCCCTTGTCCTTGCCGCCGCGGATATGGGCGATGGCATAGACGAAGCCGCGGTCGGCGAGCGACAGGCAATTGGTGTTGAACGAGGCCGGAATGGCGATGCCATAGGCGCCGTAGCCATAGAGCAGGCAGGGAGCCGAGCCGTCGAGCGGCGTATCCTTGCGGTAGAGGAGGGTGACCGGCACCTCGGCACCGTCCCAGGCGGGCGCCATCACGCGGCGGGTAACGTAGTCTTCCGGGTTATGGCCCGATGGCACTTCCTGCGTCTTCAAAAGCGTGCGCTCGCGCGTCACCATGTTGTAGTCGTAGAGCTGGCTTGGCGTCGTCATCGACGAATAGGAAAAGCGGATGACATCGGTATCGTATTCGGCGGCACCCGAAAGGCCGAGCGAGAATGCCTCTTCGGCAAAGGCGATCGCATGGTCTTCGCCGGTGCGGCGGTCGCGGATCTTGATCTGCGGCAGACCGGCCTCGCGCTCCAGCCAGACGAGGTGGCGGGCATAGGCGCCGTGTGAGATGATCAGCCGGCCCGGCGTGTGCGGAACGACGTCGATCCAGTTCTCTCGATTCGGTTTGTCAACCGGCGTCTGCATGATCTTGAAATCCTTGGCGCCGTCGGCATTGGTCAGGATGTAGAAGAC
>JAESFK010001003.1_pt1 | contig 10083 bp, 12 predicted proteins | sample 9269391 | NCBI WGS metagenome assembly JAESFK01 (sample SAMN14506231, study PRJNA617097) | algae metagenome | isolation source: Drouetiella hepatica UHER 2000/2452 and co-occurring heterotrophs from... | place: Slovakia: Slovak Paradise National Park, Hrabusice, Kosice Region | collected 2000-01-01
CGCCGCTCGCGCCGATCATGACCCAGTGGAGCCCGTGGATGATCCGCGGCCGCGCCCTCTTCGTCGTCCCGCAGGAGAATGCCAAGCTCAAGCTCGGCGGCGCGCCGGTCCTCGGCGGCGACGTCGACATCTCGAGCTCGGTCGTCCCCGAACTCGACATCAGCTACTTCTTCACGAAGAACATCGCCGTCGAACTCATCCTCGGCGTCACCCCGCACAACGTGAAGGGCGCCGGCACGCTTTCAGGAGCGCGCATCGGTTCGGCCTGGCTGCTGCCGCCGACCCTGATGCTGCAGTACCACTTCACCGATCTCGGCGCCTTCAAGCCCCATGTCGGCGTCGGCGTGAACTACACCGTCTTCTTCAACGAGAAGGCCAAGGGCGGCTTCACGAGCTTCGACCTGAAGGACAGTTTCGGCCTCGCCCTCCAGGTCGGCGTCGACTACATGATCGACAAGCACTGGGGCATCAACTTCGACGTCAAGAAGATCTTTCTCGAACCCAAGGTCAAGGTCAACAACGGCCTCATCGCCGGAAAGGTCAAGATCGACCCCTGGCTGATCGGCACCGGCATCACCTATCGCTTCTGAGGTCGCTTGCCTCACCCTCCCGGCTCGGCGAACCCCAGCGGGATCGCGGTGGTGGACTTCAGCTCCTCCATCGCGAACATCGAGGTCACGTCGTTGAGATCGATCCGCGAGATCAGCTTCTTGTAGAGCGCGTCATAGGCCGCGATGTCGCAGACGCAGGCCTTGAGCAGATAGTCGATCTCGCCGCTCATCCGGTAGAAATCGACGATCTCGGGCAGGTCGTGCACGGCGGCGTGAAAGCGCTCCAGCCACTCCATCGAGTGCCGCGCCGTCTTCACCGCGATGAAGACGGTGACGCCCGCCTGGAGCTTGGCCCGGTCCAGCAGCGCGACACGCTTGCGGATGTAGCCCGCCGCTTCCAGCTTCTGCACGCGCCGCCAGCACGGCGTCGACGACAGCCCGACCGCCTCCGCGAGTTCTGCCAGCGGCAGGCTCGCATCCTCCTGCAGCCGCGCCAGGATGCGAAGGTCGAAGGCGTCCAGCTTGGCCATGGCGCTCCCCGCGCGATTCGGAATGCAACGATCGCCCGCAAGCATGCAGGCGCAATAATTTTCTAACTTTCTCGCTCAGCTTGGCAATAGTTTTTACCCAGCACGTATCTCGCCGCAAGATCGCAAACCCGTTTCGCGGCGTTCCGCTATCCTTGTCGGGTCATCGGGTCGAGGAGCGTGCCGGCATGCAGGGGTTTCTGAACGAGGAGCGGCGCGGGGCCGTGCTGCGCAGCCTGCGAACGGATGAAGGCACCCTCTCGCGCGACTATCTCGCTGCGGCTCGCACCGTCCTGCGCGAGCTCGTCGCCCTGCCGGACCTCGTCCAGCGCCTGCCGCTCGAGCGCAAGCCCGGCGGCTACACCCGCAACCTCCTTGCCGGCAACGACGCCGTCAGCGTCTGGGCGATCGTCTGGGCGGAAGGCGCGACCACCTGCATCCACGACCACCACTGCTCCTGCTGCTTCGGCGTCGTCAGCGGCACCGTCACTGAGACCTGGTATCGCGCCATCGACGCGACCCGTGCCGTCGCGACGGAAGAGCAGGAGCGCCAGGCCGGCTATGTCGCCTGCATGCTGCCGTCCGGCCCCAACATCCATCGCATGCGCAATCTCGGCACGGGCGACGCCATCTCGATCCATGTCTACGGCTTCGACCACGAGGCCCACGCCTCCTCGATCGAGACGGAATACACCGCCGTCAGCGGCTGACGAGGGCGGCACAGGCCGGGGCAACCGCCACACTTATCCCCGCGAACCAGCCGGCAGCGATGATGGCTTCCTCCGACAAGGGAGCCATCCATGTCCATGCGAGTATCCGGCGCATCCGCGCCAGCCAACCGCCCGACCTTGCCGACGCTGGCGGTCAGCAGCGAACGCCTTCTACGCCTCGCTCCCTCGGGCAAGACCGCAATCGTCGATGGCATCGCCGCTCATTTCGACAGGCTGTCGACTGAAGCGGGCATGACGCCCCGCCTGCGTCTCTGCCATTTCTTGGCACAGGCAGCCCATGAAACGGATCGCTTCCGGACGCTGGAGGAATATGGCGGCGCCGCCTGGTTCGCCCGCTATGACGGCCGACGCGATCTCGGCAACACACAGGCCGGCGACGGCGCGCGCTTCCATGGCCGCGGCATCTTCCAATTGACCGGCCGTTTCAACTATCGCCGCTACGGCGCCCTCGTCGGCCTCGACCTCGAAGCTAACCCGGACCTCGCGAGGGAGCCCGCCGTCTCTCTCGCCATCGCCTTCGCCTATTGGCGCGAGCGCGGCATCGATGCGGCCGCCGACGCCGACGATGTCGAGCACGTGACCAGGCTGATCAATGGCGGCCGCAACGGCCTGGCGCAGCGCACGCGATTGCTGGCGGTCGCGAAGACGATCTGGGTCTGAAAGCTCCGGTTCTCATCCCGAGGAGCGCCGCAGGCGCGTCCTGGGGCAAAGTCCGGTGGATTGGCGACCGGTCCTGACTTAACCTTGCCTCTCTGGCCCGGAGGCAGGCTGCATGTTCAGGCCGTTGCACACCGCCGCATCGCTGGGGACCACACCCTATTTCGCCACGCTGGCAATGCGCGCCGGTGTCGCCGCTCATCAGCCGAGGCTCTATGTCTTCTCGGGCGTGAGTGGGCATCTGGCACGCGCTGGCGTCGATCACCTGGCGGCAGAACTCGGTCTCAAGGTCCACCGCATCGACCTGTCGAGGGTCACCAGCAGGTTCATCGGCGAGACCGAGAAGAACCTCGCGCGCGCCTTCGCCGCGGCGCCGTCGCGAAACGCGATCCTGTTCTTCGACGAAGCCGACGCGATCTTCGGCAAGCGATCGGAGGTGAGGGATGCGCATGATCGCTACGCGAATCTAGAAGTGGCCCACCTGCTGCAGCGCCTGGAGGCTTATGCCGGCCCCGCAGCGCTCGCGACGCGGTCGCCGGCCCCGCCACGGCTGAGCCTCAAGCGCCGGCGCGTGATCGTGACGCGCTGGCCGCCATGAACCCCGGGCCTATGCGTGCCCGGCCTTCAGAGCCTGATCGAGATCGCCATAGAGATCCTCGAGATCCTCGATGCCGGTCGAGAGCCGCAGCAGGTCGGGCGGGCAGGGCGAGCCGGCCCCCTCGATCGAGGCGCGATGCTCGATCAGGCTCTCGACGCCGCCGAGCGAGGTCGCCCGCTTGTACAACTCGACATGCGCCGCCGCCTTCACCGCGGCCGCCTCGCCGCCGACGACCTGGACGGAGAGCATATAGCCGAAGCCGCCTTCCATCTGGCGCGCGGCGATGTCGTGGCCGGGATGCTGCGGCAGGCCGGGATAGAGGACGCGTGCCACCAGCGGATGCGCTGAAAGCCGCTGCGCCAGCGCCATGGCCGAGGCGCTCTGGCGCTCCTGCCGGAGATGGAGCGTGCGCATGCCGCGCATCAGGAGATAGGCCTCGAACGGGCCGAGAATGCCGCCCTGGCCCTTGCGCACCGTCTTGATGCGGTTCCAGAACTCGTCGTCCTCGCGGGCGCAGAGCGCCCCCGCAACCACGTCGGAATGGCCGTTCAGCACCTTCGTCGCGGCATGCATCACGATGTCGGCGCCAAGCAGAAGCGGGCGCGTATGCACCGGCGAGGCGCAGGTTGAATCGACCGCCAGCTTCGCGCCGGCCTTGTGCGCGATCTCGGCCGCAGCCGCGATGTCGGTGATCGTCCACAGCGGGTTCGACGGCGTCTCGGCCCAGACCAGCTTGGTCTTGCCGGGCTTCACCGCGGCGGCCAGCGCGGCGAGATCATCGGTCTCGACGAACTCGATCACCAGGCCCCAGCGCGTCGCTTCCGTCAGCAGCCAGGCGCGCAGCGCCCAGTACATCACCTTGGAAGCCACGACATGGTCACCCGGCGAGAGCGCCTGGAAGACCGCTGTGGCGGCCGCCATGCCCGAGCCGAACAGCAGCGCGCCGGCCTTGGCCTGCTCCAGCATGGCGAGAACGCTCTCGGCCTCGCGCGTCGTCTCGTTGTCGGGCCGGCCATAGATGAAGCCGCCGGAGTAACCGTTGTCCTCGTCGCGGATATAGGTCGTCGAGACATGGATCGGCGGCACCACGCCCTTCGTCAGCGGATCGATCTTGCCCATGGCCTGCGCGGCGAGAGAGCGGGGGTGAAGCGTGCGCTGGGGCATGGGAGATCCGATAAGGTTCCATGAGGGACTGGAATGCCATCTGGCGCATGGCGCAGGTCGGACGCAAGGCCGCGCCCTTGTCCTGCCTGCAACCTGCCCCCATCATCCGCTCATGAACAGCGCCGTTCCTGAATCAGCTTCTCCCCGCCGGCCGCTCTGGCTCGATCTCCTGATCGCGGTGGCGCCCGTGGTCCTGGCATCGGCGATCGGCAGCGCCGCGACCGTGCCGCAGATCCCGGGCTGGTATGCCGGCCTCGCCAAGCCGCCCTTCAACCCGCCGAACTGGATCTTCGCGCCGGTCTGGACGACGCTCTTCGCGATGATGGCTTATGCCGTCTTCCGCATACTCAGGCAGCCGCTGGAGGCGCGGCGGGCGCTGAGCGCCTATCACATCCAGCTCGCGCTGAACCTGCTCTGGTCCTGCGTCTTCTTCGGGCTGAACAGCCCGCTCGGCGGCATCCTCGTGATCCTGCCGCTGCTGGCGATGATCCTCGCCACGATCGCGGCCTTCGGCCGGATCGACCGGATCTCGGCATGGCTGCTCTGGCCCTATGCCGCCTGGGTCTCGTTTGCGACGCTGCTGAACCTCTCGATCTGGTGGCTGAACCGCTGACGCGGCAGCCTCACCCGATCGAGCGCTCGATCACGTTCATCACCGTTGCCCGCAGCTCGGCGATGGTGAAGGGCTTTGTCATCACCTCGGAGACGATCGCGTCGAGGCTGCGGGCGCGTTCACGCTGCTCGGCATAGCCGGTCATCAGCATGATCGTGAGGTCGGGAAAGGCCTGCTTGGCGGCCAGCGCCAACGCGATCCCGTCCATCAGCGGCATGCGGATATCGGTGAGGAGCAGGTCGAAATGCCCCTTCTCTGCGATCAGCGTGTCGAGCGCCTCGGCCCCGTCGGCCGCCGTCAGGCAGGTGTGCCCGTCCATCGTCAGGCCGCGCGCCACCAATGTCCGCAAGGGCTCCTCGTCATCGACGACCAGAATGCGCGACATCGGTTCAGATCCCGGGAAAGCCAGCCTGATCGGCCGTCTCGATGACGCCGACATAGGGCAATTGCCGGTAGGAATGGGCGACGTCCATGCCATAGCCGACGACAAAATAGTCCGGGCACTCAAAGCCGACATAGTCCGGCACAATGTTGACCGCTCGCTTGCCCGGCTTCTCGAGCAGAACGACCGAGGAGACCTTGGACGCCCCGCGCGCCGCCAGCAGATCCTTGGCGAAGGCAAGCGTCCGGCCCGATTCGAGGATGTCGTCGACGAGCAGCACCTCGCGCCCGCGGACATCGCTCTGCACGTCCCTGAGTATCTCGACCTGGCCGGACGACACCGCCGCCGCGCGGTAGCTCGACAGATGCACGAACTCCACCTGCGGCGACATGCCGGCGCGGTGCATGGCGCGGATCAGGTCGGCGACGAACATGAAGCTGCCCTTAAGCACCGCAACGACGAGCAGATCGGCAGGAGCGGTCGCCGCGATGGCTTCCGCCATCTCCTCGTTGCGGCGCGCGATCGCGGCCTCGTCAAATAGAACCCTGATGCGCCGTGGCTCAGACATGGTCTCGTCGTCCTTTCGCACCGCGCCGCCGGCCGGCCTCGTCAGAGGCCGAGCGTGGTTGCGGTGATGGGGTATGGTGTCGTGACAGGAGATTTAAAGCGCCTGACCGGAACTGGATAGGGCCGTGCGCCGAATGCCGCACCTGCCGGGGCCCGATGCGTCAGTGCGCGCCCGTCGTACCGCCTGCTCCGACACCTGCAAAACGCACCAGGACCGACTGTCCGGCAGCCGGGGGTGCCGCCAATCGAGCCCGGAAGCGCATCAGTTCCGAGGGCTCCAGCTCGCTGCGCGGTGGGTCGGTCTTCCAGCTATAGAGCGTCTGGCCGGCGGCGTCCCTCACCGCGACCTCGATCGCCGGAACCCTGGCATTGCCCTTGGTGATGTTGGTGACGTCGCCCTCGACGACAAGGAAACGACCGGCGATGTCCTCGACCAGGCCGCTTTCGACCGCGCTCAGCTTCAGCCCGCGGACATTGGCCGGTAATCCCAGCATCTCGAAGGTGGAAGCGAGCTGCGGCGCCACGCGCACCGCACGGTCGCGCTGCCAGAGCAGGACACCGAGCAGGGCAAGCCCTGCCAAAGAGAGTGCGGTCGAGAGCGGAACGGCCTGCAAGCGCGGCTTGCTGCCCTTGCCCGATGCCTTGCGGGCCGCCCGGCCGGCGCCACGCTTGCCGCGAACGGGCGGCTGGTCGGGAGGTTCGACCGCCTGCTCGGCGGCCCGTGCCGAGCGTTGCTCGGAGACCTGCGCCTCGATCGCCGCCGCCTGCTCCAGTTCCTCGTTGAGCAGAGCCTGCGTCTCCTCGGCCGTCGGCACGTCCGGGAACTCCGGCTCGGGCGTGACATGCCACAGGGTCTGGCAACTGGCGCAACGCACCTTGCGGCCATCGGGACCGAGCTTGGCCCCGTCGAGTTCATAACGGCTGGCACAGGATGGGCAGACGATCAGCATGGCGGTGGTCGGCGGCTCCTTGGCGTGCCCAGGCCTTGTGTGCTCTGGCGCCCACTGCCGCGGACGCCTCCCTATTGGCCGCGATCATGGTTAACGCCCCGTGAAGAACTCTGGCCCATGTTCCGGTTTCACGCGCGCTTTCCGGGAGGCCGCGCAAGAGGTGTAGGATCGGCCGAAGAGATTCGCGGCCTCTGGTGGCGAAGCTAGGCGAGGAAGCTGGTATTGGTTCGGTTCGAGAATGTCGGCCTGCGATATGGCATGGGCCCGGAGGTGCTGAAGGACATCAACTTCAGCATCGCGCCGCGCTCGTTCCAGTATCTCACCGGGCCGTCGGGCGCCGGCAAGACGACCCTGATGCGCCTCGTCCTGATGGCGCTGCAGCCGACGCGCGGGCTCGTCAACCTATTCGGCCAGGACGTCTCGCGGCTCGATGCGGCGACGTTGACCGCGTTCCGCCGCCGCATGGGCGTGGTCTTCCAGGATTTTCGCCTGCTCGATCACCTGACCGTCTACGAGAACGTTTCGCTGCCGCTGCGCGTGCTCGGCAAGGAGGAGACCAGCTACCGCGCCGAGGTCGTCGAACTGCTGCGCTGGGTCGGCCTGGGCGAACGCATGCATGCCGTCCCGCCGGTGCTGTCGGGCGGCGAGAAGCAGCGTGCCGCCATCGCCCGGGCGCTGATCGGACGGCCCGAATTGCTGCTCGCCGACGAGCCCACGGGCAATGTCGATCCCGCACTCGGCCGCCGCCTGCTGCGCCTGTTCATGGAGCTGCAGTCGCTCGGCACAGCCGTGGTGATCGCGACGCATGATCTCGCCCTGATGGAACTCTACGACGCACCGCGCCTCGTCCTCGCAGACGGCCATCTCCATGTCGATGCCTGACCCCCGCAGCCACGCGTTCGAACACGAGGAGCGGGCGCTGCCGAGCAATCTGCGGCGCGACCAGCCGCTGGTCCCGGTCGATTCGGTCGCCGGCCGCGCGCTGATGGCGGTGATCGCGATCCTGACCTTCCTGGCGGCGCTGAGCGCCGGCGCCGCCGTGCTCGCGGCGCGCGCTTCCGAGCAGTGGCGCGGCGCGGTCGCCAACGAGATGACGATCCAGATCAGGCCTGATTCGCGACGCGACATCGAGGCCGACATCACGCGCGCCGTGGCGATGGCGCAGGCCGTCGACGGCATCGAATCGGTGCGCACCGTGCCGCGGGCCGAATCCGACAAGCTGCTCGAACCCTGGCTCGGTGCGGGGTTGGATCTCGTCGAACTGCCGGTGCCACGGCTGATCGTGCTCAAGCTCAGGTCGGGCACCGGCCCGGATCTTGCTGCCTTCGGGGCGGCGCTGCGGCGCGAGGTTCCAACCGCGATCCTCGACGATCATCGCCTCTGGGTCCGCAGGCTCTCGACCATGGCGAGCACCATCATCATGTCCGGCGCGGCGATCGTTCTGCTGGTCCTGGCGGCAGCCGCGCTGGCGGTCGCCTTCGCGACGCGTGGCGCCATGGCCGGCAGCCGCGACAGCGTCGAGGTCCTGCATCTCGTCGGCGCCGACGACGCCTTCATCGCGCGCGAGTTCCAGAGCCGCTTCGTCAGGCTGGGCCTCAGGGGCGGAGCGGTCGGCGGGCTCGCCGCGATCGTCGTCATCGCCCTGCTGGGCTGGCTGTCCTCGCGCTGGAGTGCGGCACCGGAAGCCGAGCAGCTCCAGGCGATGTTCGGCGCCTTCGAGATCGGCTGGTCGGGCTATGTCGCGGTCGTTCTCGTGGCGGTGGTCGTGGCCGCGATCTCGGGTCTCGTCTCGCGCTTCACCGTCAGGCATTATCTGCGCGTGCTGGCTGGGGGGGCAGCCTGATGTCGATCCAATCGCATGGAAACGCAGGCCAGCCGGCGCTCTTTTCGGAGGTCGATCCGCCCTGCCCGCTGCACCGCGGCAGGAGCGCCCGCATTGCCGTGGTTATGCCCGATTGCCGCTTTACCTTGCGGATGTCATGGCGATGATCGGTACCAGGCACGAGCAGCTGGCCTATGTCGCGCGTAGCCCGGGCCCGGCAGCCGAAGCCGCCGAGCGGCGCGTGAGTTTCTGGCGCGTCGCGCTGTGGAGCGCGCTCGCGCTGCCCGTTGTCGCGGGCGTGGCGCTCGCTTTCGGCTATTGCCGATTCGCCTCGAGCATCGTCGGCCACGAGCCCGTCGCCGTGCCCCGCACCGATGCCATCGTCGTCGTCACCGGCGGCTCGCAGCGCGTCGGCGACGCCATCGGCCTGCTCGGCGCCGAGAGAGGCTCGCGCCTCCTGATCAGCGGCGTCAACGAGAAGACCAGCCGCGAGGAACTGGCCAAGCTCAACCCGTCGTCCCGTGAACTCCTGGCCTGCTGCGTCGATCTCGACTACCGCGCACGCAACACCATCGGCAACGCCATCGAGGCGCGCCGCTGGCTGCGCAAGCACGGTTTCCGCTCGCTGCTGGTCGTGACCTCGAACTATCACATGCCGCGTACCCTCGCGGAGTTCGCCCATGCGATGCCCGATGTCCGCCTCGTGCCGCATCCCGTGGTCACCGACCAGATCGACACCGGCGGCTGGTGGAACCGCTGGAGCACGATGAAGGTGCTCGTGCCGGAATACGCCAAGTATCTTGTGGCCCGCCTGCGCAGCGGTCTTGAAAGCGACCCGGAAACCTCGCGGCTGTCCGTCATCGTCGGTGGCCGCAAGCCGGTCTCGGCCAAGCCCGCCGAATTGATGGGGCCAGAGCAGGAAAGACGCAGCCAGGCGAAAAACAGCCGCCAGGACGACTGAACCCTGCCTCGACGCTTGACGGCGGCGAGGCCGCAAGCTCTTTGCGCGCCATGCTGATCCTGCGCTCCCTCGTCTTCAATATCCTGTTCTACGTGAACCTCGCCCTCTGGCTGGTCTTCGCGGCTTTCCCGGCGCTCCTGCTGCCGCGGCGCGCCCTGCTTGCCGTCACGGTCGCCTGGGCCACGACCGCGCTCTGGCTGATGCGGGTCGTCGCCGGGACGCGCTACGAGATCACCGGGCGCGAGAACATCCCGGCGGGGGGAATGATCGTCGCCGCGAAGCACCAGTCCTTCTGGGAAACCTTCGTGATGATGACCCTCTTCAAGGATCCGGTTTTCATCCTGAAGCGCGAGCTGATCTGGATCCCGTTCTTCGGCTGGTGCCTGCACAAGTTCAAGATGATCCCGGTCGATCGCGGCGGCCGGGCCCGCGCGCTCGCCCAGGTCACGCGCCGCGCCAAGGTCGAGCTGCGCGACAACGGCCGCCAGCTCCTGATCTTCCCCGAGGGCACGCGCCGCCCGGCCGGCGCACCCCCGGCCTACAAATTCGGCGTCGCCCAT
>JAESFK010001004.1_pt1 | contig 10050 bp, 4 predicted proteins | sample 9269391 | NCBI WGS metagenome assembly JAESFK01 (sample SAMN14506231, study PRJNA617097) | algae metagenome | isolation source: Drouetiella hepatica UHER 2000/2452 and co-occurring heterotrophs from... | place: Slovakia: Slovak Paradise National Park, Hrabusice, Kosice Region | collected 2000-01-01
CTAAAAGGGCAATTATAGCGCCGCCATTCAGCAGAAATGCTAGTTTGATTGCTTCAATGCCGTACGAATTTACGGCTTCGATGGCCAGCTTGCGCTCGTCGTGGGACCCCTCGGTTGCGACCTTCGCCGCTCCTTCTATGATCTTAGGATGGGCCAACGGGGATGTCCTTCAATGGCGGAGGTGGTGGCAAAACTGGGATGCCTGAACTATCGGCTGGATGAGCAGGGTCACGACGCCATTGATCCTTATGCGCTGAGATGGCTTTCTCCAATGAGCGGCCTGTGAAAAGTGGGAAAGAGGCCCCCAGAAACGTCGATAAAACCGCGTGACGATTTCGTTTCCCACCGGCGGCCAAGTGCTTGGCACTGGCCACTTCATGCACTTCGGCCCGGCCCACCATTTCCGATTGGAACAACCAGGTACGACAAGAGCAATTCACTTCCACACTAAGGGCGAGTCGTTTTCCTTGGTTTGACCGACGGCCGCAGGCTCCTGGCTCGTCACGGAACGGCGACCCACGCCGGAGCTGAACCTCTTGGTCGGGCGTCAGGCCTGCGTTTCCTTGGGCCGGGTCGAGGGCCTCAGGCGCTCTCGCAAAGACTGGAAGACGACGTAAAGCGCAGGGATCACGAAGATGCCGATGAAGGCGGCCGCCAGCATGCCGCCGAAGACCGGCGTGCTGACATTGCGCCGGGCGAGTTTAGCCGGCCCCTCGGCGATGACGAGCGGCAAGAGGCCGAGGATGAAGGCGAAGGAGGTCATCATCACCGGGCGGAAGCGCAGACGTGCGCCTTCGGTCGCCGCATGCAGCAGCGGATGCCCCTTCTCGCGCAACTCCTTGGCGAACTCGACGATCAGGATGCCGTTCTTGGCGGCGAGGCCGATCAGCACGACGATGCCGATCTGGCCATAGAGATCGAGCGTCAGTCCGGCGATGACGATCGCCACGAAGGCGCCAAGGACGCCGACCGCCACGGAGAGCAACACCGGCACGGGAATCGTCCAGCTCTCGTAGAGCGCGACGAGGAAGAGATAGGCAAAGAGCAGCGCAAAGGCGAGAATCATGCCCGTCTGCCCCTCGGCCCGCTTCTCCTGGAACGACACGTCGGTCCATGCGCCGCGATAGTTCGGCGGCAATGTCTTGGCAGAAACCGCTTCCATGGCCGCCAGCGCCTGGCCGGACGAAACGCCGGGTGCCGGCGAGCCCTGCAGGGTCACGGCGAGGCGGTTGTTGTACCGGATCAGGGCCTGTGGCCCGACCACGACCCTGGCCTCGACGAAGCTGCGCAGCGGGACCATGCCGCCGGTGCGGCTGCGGACATTGATGCGGTAGATGTCGTCGATGGAGGCGCGATCGGCACCGTCCGCCTGCACCTGCACCTGCCAGGTCCGGCCGAAGAGATTCATGTCGTTGACATAGTAGCCGCCGAGCGAAGCCTGCAGGGCCTGGAACACGTTGGTCAGCTCGACGCCGAGGATCTGGACCTTGTCCCGGTCGATGTCGAGATAGATCGAGGGGGCCGAATCCGAGAAGGTCGAGAAGACGCGCCGCAGTTGCGGTTCCTGATTGGCGGCGATGGTGAGGCCGCGCAGCGCGCGGCCGAGCGCCTTGGGATCGGACGTCCCCATGTCCATCAGCACATAGCTGAAGCCGCCGCCGCTGCCGAGGCCGATGATCGGTGGCGGGCCGAGCGGCACGACATTGCCGTCACGCACTGCCCGGAATTTCTGCGAGAGGCGGGCGATGACGGCCTGGGCGGAATCCTCCGAGCTGGTCCGTTCCTCGAACGGCTTCAGGGAAACCATGACGAAAGCCGCGTTGGGCTGGGAATAGTTGTCGAGGAAGTTCAGTCCGATGACGGTCGAGTAGTCCGCTATCGCGCTCTCGCTTTTGAGAATCCCTTCCACCTGCGCCATGGCCACCGAGGTGCGCGCAATCGATGCGCCGTCGGGTAGCTGGGCGACGACGAAGAAGGCGCCCTGGTCGTCGTCCGGCAGGAAGCCGGTCGGCGTGATCCGGCCCATCGCGTAGATGCCGGCGCCGAAGGCCGCGGTCAGCGCGAGACTGACGAACGCGACGCGTACGAGGCGCGCGACGGCGGAGCCGTAACGGTCTCTCGTCCAGTCGATGCCGCTCATGATGCGGGCGATCGGTCCGCGCCGCGGCCCGTGCTGATGCGTCAGCAGGACCGCGCAGAGCGCCGGCGAAAGCGTGAGCGCGTTGATGGCGGACAGCACCATCGCGACCGCCACCGTGACCGCGAATTGCCGGAACAGTTCGCCGGAAATGCCGGGGATGAAAGCGACCGGGACGAAGACCGAGAGCAGCACCAGCGTGATGGCGATGATGGGGGCCACGATCTCACTCATGGCTTTCTTCGTCGCTTCGGCCGGGGTGAGCTCTGGATGCTCCTCCATGACGCGCTCGACGTTTTCGATCACCACGATCGCGTCGTCGACGACGATGCCGATCGCGAGAACCACGGCGAGCAGCGACACTGTGTTGGCGGAATAGCCGATGGCATTGAGGACGATGAAGGCGCCGACGAGGCTGACCGGAACGGCGATGGTCGGGATCAGCGTCGCCCGCAAATTGCCGAGGAACAGATAGACGACGAGGACGACGAGGACGAAGGCCTCCAGCAGCGTCTTCTGCACTTCGTGGATCGTCGCCGTAACGAAGGCAGTCGGATCGTAGGTGACCTTCCAGGCCAGGCCCTCCGGGAAGGACTTCGAGAGGTCGCCGACCGTCTTCTTGACGGCATCGAGCGCGGTGATCGCGTTGGCTCCCGGCGACTGGTAGACGCCGATCAGGACTGCGGGGCCGCCGTTCAGCCGCGTGTCGCGGTCGAGATTGGCGGCGCCGAGTTCGAGGCGCGCGACATCGGACAGCCGCAGGATCGAGCCGTCCGCATTGGTGCGCAGCACGATCTTGCCGAACTCTTCGGGGGTGCTGAGCCGGCCCTTGGTCTGGATGTTGAGCTGCAATTGCTGATCGTCGGAGATCGGACGCGCGCCGATGCGCCCGACGGCGGCCTGTGCATTCTGGGACTGGATGGCGCTGATGATGTCGCCGGTCGTGAGGTTCAGTCCGGTGAGGCTGTCAGTCCGAATCCAGGCCCGCATCGAATAGTCCTGCGCGCCGAACAGTGCCGCGTCGCCGACGCCGGGCGTCGAGCGGATCGAGTCGAGCAGGTTGATGGTGACGTAGTTCGAGACGAACAGCGTGTCGTAGGTGTTCTTCGGCGCATAGACCGCGATCACGCCGAGCAGCGCCGAGGACTTCTTCTTCACGGTCACGCCGTTGCGCTGCGCCTCCTGTGGCAGCTTCGACATGGCGATCTGCACGCGGTTGTTGACGTTGACGCTGTTGATGTCCGGATTCGTTCCGAGTTCGAACGAGACCAGCAGCGAATAGCTGCCGTCATTGCCGCTGACGCTCTTCATGTAGAGCATCTTGTCGGTGCCGACGATCTGGGCCTCGATCGGCTGCGCAATCGTCTGCTCGACCACCGCCGCCGACGCACCCGGATAGGAGGTCGTCACCGAGACCTGCGGCGGCACGATGTCGGGATACTGCGCCACGGGAATCGCGAAGAGCGACAGCAGGCCGGCGATGGTGGTGACGAGCGCGATGACGATCGCCAGCCGCGGCCGGTCGACGAAGACGGAGCTGATCATCGCGTTTAGCTCCGGCCGGCCGGCGGCGTCACGGGCGAAGCCAGGACCGGCGTTCCCGGCCTGAGATTCTGCAGGCCTTCCACGACGATCTGCTCGTTGCCGACGAGGCCCTGATCGATGGTGACATAGGCGCCGAGCTCGCTGCCGATCTTGACGCGCTTGACGACCGCCTTGCCATCCTCGACGGCGAAGACATAGCCGCCCTGCTGATCGGCGATCAGCGCCGATTGCGGGATCACGACCTTTTCTTCGGTCTGTTCGCTCTGCACCGCGACGCGAACGAGTGCGCCGTCGATGAGCTTGCCGGCCGGGTTGGGCAGCGTGGCGCGCACCAGCACCGTATCGGTTGTGCGTTCGACGGAGACATCGACGAAATCGACGCGGCCCTTCTGGTCGTAGACCGAGCCGTCGGCGAATTTCAGGTTGACCAGCGGGGCCCTGGCATCGGCCGGCACAGCGCCGGCCTTGATCGTCAGGAACTCGCGCTGGCTGACCGGGAAGGAGACATACATCGGGTCGCTGCTGACGATCTCCGCCAGCACGCCGCTGTCAGGGCCGACGACATTGCCCTTGGTGACCTTGGTGCGGCCGATCCGGCCTGTGATCGGCGCCTTGATCTCGGTGTAGCCGAGATTGATCTGCGCCGTCTTGAGATTGGCCTCGGCGGTGGTCTGGTCGCCCTGCGCGCCTTTCTCTTCGGCGATGCGCTGGTCGCGGACCGCGACCGAGCCGGCGCTGGTCTTGAGCAGTTCCTCGGCGCGCTGCCGCTGCACCGTGGCGTTCTGCAGGGTTCCCTGAGCGCGCTCGAGCGCGCCCTGGGCCTGCTCGACGGCAGCCTCGAACGGGGCTCGCTCGATGCGGAAGAGCGGCATGCCCTCGGTGACGTTTGCGCCGTCCTGAAACAGCACCGCCTCGAGATAGCCCGTGACCCGGGCACGGATATCGACACGGTTGACGGCCTCGATGCGCCCGACGAAGTCTGCCGTCCTGCCGATGGCGCGCTTTTCGGCTACGACGGTTCCCACCGGCACCGCTGTCGGGGCTGGCTGCTGGGCCAAGGCCATGGCACCGGGCTGGAGTGCAAGGGCACCGAGCAAGGCGAGGATGCGCAGGCAAGGCATCGTGGGGAAAGGGACCGCAGCCCCCGGCCGGCACAGCTCAGGCATCAAATCCCCCTTCGTCGCTCCACCGCGCCAGCCCGCCGGGGCGAGCAGCATCGGCTTGGCCTGATACTGTGCGTTTTCGCTTGTGAAGGCCACAGTATTGTTGCACGTTCCGGCCGTCTCTTTGAGCGCGTGGCGCGATGAAGGGGCTGATGTCGCTCGTGTCGTGCTAGGAATTTCGTATTATATTGTGAGTTGATTGAGCCTAAGTCATTGTAATCAAATATTTTTGGAAGCGATAATGGCTGATATATGTTTATATTTGTTTTTGTTTTGATTCAAATATAGATCGTCATGATTCTGAATCATCCAAAATTCATAGTTGCATTGAATGATATATAGTATCTCTTTGTGATTATTGTAGTTTATCTGAGTTAATTTGTATCGTTATAGGCAGTGTTTGCTCAGAATATTCTAAATAATAAGATTTACCTTTAGTCGTAAAATTCACGATCGACCAGAAATGGTTTTCGGTAATTGGGAGGCAACGCGTGGCGGCACTATCGTCGATATTGCATCAATCGCCCGAAATCGCCCTGTTTCTGTCGTTAGCTGTCGGCTACTGGGTCGGGAAATTCCAGTTCGGGAAGTTTCAGCTCGGCGGTGTCGCCGGCTCACTTCTGGCGGCGGTCCTGATCAGCCAGGTCGGTGTCACCATCGACAACGGCATCAAGTCGGTGCTGTTCGCGTTGTTCATCTACGCCGTCGGCTTCGAGAGCGGGCCGCAGTTCTTCCGGTCGCTCGGCCGGCAATCCATCCGTGAGATCGTGATGGCGGCGGTGCTGGCGCTCAGCGGCCTCGCCACCGTGGTCATCCTCGCGAGGATGTTCGGGCTCGACAAGGGCCTCGCGGCCGGAATCGCTGCAGGCGGGCTGACCCAATCGGCGATCATCGGCACGGCGAGCGCGGCGATCGGCAAGCTCGGCCTAGCGGCCGACGAGGTTCAGCGTCTCCAGGGCAATGTCGCCGTGGGGTATGCGGTGACCTACATCTTCGGCTCCTTCGGCGCGATCATCGTCTGCGTCAACATCCTGCCCTGGCTCATGGGGCGCAGCATCCGCGACGATGCGATGAAGGCGGAAGCCGAGATGCTCGCCGGCATCCGCGTCTATGGCGTAGGCGAGCATCCGGCGGCGCCCGATCTGGTCGGGCGCCTGTTCAAGGTCGAAGGCGTCGCCGGCCGCACGATCTCCGAGGTCGAGGCGCTCGCGGGCAGCTCCCCCTTCGCCATCGAGCGGTTGAAGCGCGGCGGTTCGGTGATCGGCGTCGAGCCCGATCTCAAGCTCATGGCCGGCGACACGGTTCTCATCGTCGGCAGGCGCGCGGGCGTCGTCAGCGTGGCCGGCCAGATCGGCCCCGAGCTCCAGACCTCCGAGGGCATGGATCTGGTCGTGCTCAGCCGCGACGTCGCCGTCGCGAACCGCGACTTCATCGGCAAGACCGTGAGCCAGATCAGGGATGCCACTGCGGGCAGCCTGCGCCACGGCATCTATGTGACCGGGCTGCAGCGGGCGGGCAAGCCGCTGCCACTTGCCGCGGATACCGTCATCGAAGCTGGCGACGTCGCGACGCTCTACGGAACGGCCGAGGATGTTCAGCGCGTGGCGAAGGTCGTCGGCACGCTTCTCGTCGCCAGCGACAAGACGGACTTCGTGTTCCACGGTCTCGGCCTCGTCGTCGGTCTCCTGATCGGCCTGCTGGTCGTGCGCATCGGCTCGATCCCGCTGACGCTCGGTGCCGGCGGCGGCGCGCTGCTCTCGGGCCTGGCCTTCGGCTGGTATCGCAGCCGCAATCTCGCCATCGGCAACATGCCGACGGCGGCATCGACATTGCTGCGCGACCTCGGCCTTGCAGGTTTCGTCGCGGTGGTAGGCCTCCAGTCGGGGCAGCAGGCCGTTTCCACCATCGTCGAGCACGGCCTGTCGATCTTCCTGATCGGTGTCGTGGTGACGATCCTGCCGATGATCATCACCATGCTCGTCGGGCGCTACATCCTGCACTACGACAACACGGCCATCTTCGCGGGTGCGCTCTCCGGCTCACGCAGCGCCAACCCGGCCTTCGGCGAGGTTCTGGACAAGGCCGGCAACGCGATCCCGACCACACCCTTCGCGATCACCTACGCGCTCGCGAACGTTTTCCTGACCCTGCTCGGACCACTGGTCGTGGCTTTCGCCTGACCGCTTGAGGAGACGCAAGATGCCGACGGACTTCAGCCAATACGCCAAGCTCAGCCCGTTCGAGCTCAAGGATGAGCTCATCAAGCTCGCTTCGGGCAAGGAAAACCGCCTGATGCTGAATGCCGGGCGTGGCAATCCCAATTTCCTGGCGACGCTGCCACGCCGCGCCTTCTTCCGGCTCGGGCTCTTCGCGACGGCGGAGGCCGAGCTGTCCTATTCCTACATGCCCAACGGCATCGGCGGATTGCCCCAGGTCGAGGGTATCGAGGGCCGGTTCGAGCGTTTCGTCGCCGAGAACCAGGAGATGCCCGGCGTCGTCTTCCTCGGGCGCGCCTTGAGCTATGTGCGCGACCAGCTTGGTCTCTCGGCCTCCGCCTTCCTGCATGAGATGGTCGAGGGCATTCTCGGCTGCAACTATCCGGTGCCGCCGCGGATGTTGAAGCTGAGCGAGGAGATCGTCCGGCACTACATCGTCAAGGAAATGATCGGCGGCTTCATCCCGTCGAGCAGCGTGGACCTCTTCGCGGTCGAAGGCGGCACCGCTGCGATGACTTATATCTTCAACACGCTGAAGCAGAACGGGCTCGTCAAGCGCGGCGACAAGGTGGCGATCGGCATGCCGGTCTTCACGCCCTATATCGAGATCCCCGAACTCGACGAATACGGGCTGGTCGAGGTCAAGATCGACGCCGATCCGGAGAAGGGCTGGCAATATCCGGATTCCGAGCTGGAGAAGCTCAAGGACCCGGCGATCAAGATCTTCTTCTGCATCAATCCCAGCAATCCGCCTTCGGTGAAGATGGACGATCGCAGCCTGGAGAAGGTTGCGGCCATCGTCCGCGAGCATCGCCCGGACCTCTTCATCCTGACCGACGACGTCTACGGCACCTTCGCCGACGACTTTCGCTCGCTGTTCGCGATCTGCCCGCACAACACGATGCTGGTCTACTCCTTCTCGAAATATTTCGGCGCCACGGGCTGGCGTCTCGGCGTGGTCGCGACGCATCACGACTCCGTCTTCGACAAGGCGCTGGCCGATCTGCCCAAGAGCGCCAAGGCGGCGCTGGACCGGCGCTATGGCTCGCTGCTGCCCGATGTCAGTTCGCTGCGCTTCATCGACCGGCTGGTCGCCGACAGCCGCACGGTCGCGCTCAACCACACTGCCGGGCTTTCGACGCCGCAGCAGGTCCAGATGGTCCTGTTCTCGCTCTTCGCCCTGATGGACGAGAACGACGGCTACAAGGCCGAGCTGAAGAAGCTGATCCGCCGTCGCGAGGCCGCGCTCTATCGCGAACTCGGCGTGCCGCAGGACAATGATCCGAACGCCGTCGACTACTACACGCTGCTCGATCTCGAGGCGGTGGCGCTTAGCCTCTACGGGGCGGACTTCGCAGCCTGGGTCAAGGAGAACGTCAATCCTGACGAACTCCTGTTCAGGATCGCCGACGAGACCGGCATCGTCCTGCTGCCCGGCCGGGGCTTCGGCACGCGCCAGCCCGCCGGGCGTGCCTCGCTCGCCAATCTGAACGAGTACCAATACGCCAATATCGGCCGGTCGCTGCGCGGGATGGCCGAGGAGTTCCATCGCGAGTTCGAGAAGGGCGGCGCGCCGAAGAGCAAGAAGGGCAATGGGAAATCAGCGCGCAAGAAGCCTCGCGGCTGAAGACCCCCACGGCTGAAGAAACCTGGCGCCGCCCGGCAGAGCTTGGGCGGCGCTGCGCGTTCGGGGCCATGATTTTGCGGCTCCGATTGCGCAATTCCGCGCATGCGACTTGTTCTGGCTCAAAGACAGGATCGGCTTCGCACCTATGCTTCCACGGACAGCCGGGTTCCGGCGTGAGGAGAAGCGGTCGTGGAAGCCGAAAGGACGCCTTATCTCGACGAGCGCCTGCCACGCTACACGAGCTATCCGACGGCTCCCCATTTCCAAGCGGATGTGGATGCCTCCTGCTACGGCCGCTGGCTCGGCGAACTCGCGGCTGAGACGAAGGCTTCGCTCTACCTCCACATCCCGTTCTGCCGGTCGATGTGCTGGTATTGCGGCTGCCATACGACGGTCGCGCTGCGCGACGGGCCGATCGTCGACTACCTCGCGATGTTGCGCCGCGAGATCGATATCGTGGCGGGGCATCTGCGCGCGCCGCTCGATGTGCGCCATGTCCATTTCGGCGGCGGCACGCCCACGATTCTGGAACCCGACGATTTCGTTGCGCTGGTTGCATTGCTGCGACAGCGCTTCGCGCTCGATCCGGCGGCCGAGATCGCCGTCGAGATCGACCCGCGCCGCCTGACGCGGGGCATGACACAGGCGCTCGGCGCGGCTGGCGTTACCCGTGCGAGCCTCGGAGTGCAGAGCTTCGATCCCCTGGTGCAGAAGGCGATCAACCGCATCCAGAGCGTCGAGCAGACCGCAGCCGTCGTCGGTGGCTTGCGCGCGGCCGGGATCGGCGGGGTCAATTTCGACCTGATCTACGGCCTGCCGAGGCAGACGCTGGCGTCCTGCGTCGAGACCGTCGAGCGCTGCCTGGAGATGCAGCCGGAACGCTTCTCGATCTTCGGCTATGCCCATGTCCCGGACTTCAAGAAGCATCAGCGCCGCATCGTCGAAGCCGATCTGCCCGATGGCCGGGAGAGGCAGGCGCAGGCTGAAGCGATGGCGCAACGGCTCGTCGATGCCGGCTATGTCCGCGTCGGGTTGGACCATTTCGCACGGCCCGATTACGAGATGGCGCGCGCGCTGGGCAGCGGCAGCCTGCGCCGCAATTTCCAGGGCTACACCACCGACGGCTGCGAAGCGCTGCTCGGTTTTGGCGCTTCGGCGATCGGGCGGTTGCCGCAGGGCTACGTCCAGAACGAGGTGGTGATCGGGCGCTATGGCGAGCGCATCGGACAGGGCGAGCTGCCGACGGTGAAGGGCTATCGGCTGAGCGCCGACGATCGGCTGCGGGCCGAGTTGATCGAGCGGTTGATGTGCGATCTCGCTGTGGATGTCGAGGCCGTCTGTGCCCGGCATGAGGCCGATCCG
>JAESFK010001005.1_pt1 | contig 10015 bp, 8 predicted proteins | sample 9269391 | NCBI WGS metagenome assembly JAESFK01 (sample SAMN14506231, study PRJNA617097) | algae metagenome | isolation source: Drouetiella hepatica UHER 2000/2452 and co-occurring heterotrophs from... | place: Slovakia: Slovak Paradise National Park, Hrabusice, Kosice Region | collected 2000-01-01
CGTCCTCTGCCAGGGGGTCCTCGATGGAGACGACGGGATAGCGCTTCGTCCAGTCGAGCAGCATCGCCACCATCTCGTCGCGGGAGAGCGTGCGATCCTCGCGATCGAGCCGGTAGCGCCCGTTCTCGCCGAATTCGCTCGCGGCAATATCGAGCGAGATCGCGATATCCTCGCCCGGTCGGTGGCCAGACCTTTCGATGGCCTGCAGGAGGGTCGAGAGCGCCTCCTCGTTGGAATCGAAGACCGGCCAGAAGCCGCCTTCGTCGGCGACGCCGGCGAGCCGTCCCTTGTCCGCGAGGATCGAGCCGGCCGCACGGTAGACGTCGGCCGTCCAGTCCAGCGCCGTCGAAAAATCCTCCGCGCCGACGGCGATCACCATCAGGTCCTGGATGTCGATGCGCCGGCCGGCATGCGCGCCGCCGCCGAAGATCTGGATCTCGGGCAGGGGGACATGGCCAGGTGCCGCGCCGTTCGCCAGATACTTCCAGAGCGGCAGGCCTTCGCCGGCCGCCGCTGCATGGGCCACCGCCATCGAGGTGGCGATCAGTGCGTTGCCGCCGAGCCTTCCCTTGTTGGACGTGCCGTCGAGGGCGATCAGGCGCTTGTCGATACCTGCCTGATCCGAAGCGTCCATGCCCTTCAAGGCCGGCGCGATCTCATCGGCGATGCCGGCCAGGGCGCGGCGCACGTCCATGCCGCCCTGCACCGTGCCGCCGTCGCGCAGGTCCACCGCCTCGCCGGTTCCGGTCGACGCACCGGCCGGGGCGATGGCGCGACCCGTCGCGCCGCCGAAGAGGCCGATCTCGACCTCGACCGTCGGGCGGCCGCGTGAATCCCAGACGCGACGCGCCCTGACCGTTTCGATCTTGCCTGTCATCGGTTCTCCGTCGCCCAGCGGTCGGCAATCGCGGTAGGCCGTGCCGCTGGCTGTTGCAGAAGCGGGATCGCAAAGCGGCGAACGGCGTTGCGATCCGCGTCGTCGGTGATGTATTCGACCGGCGATTTTCCGTCGATCCGCGCCAGCATCAGACCCGGCAGCAGCGCTGCGACGCGGGCCTCGATCGTCGCGGACGGCTCCCATGTCACGCCGGCCAGGTAGGCATCGGCCAGCGCGTGGAAGCAGGCAATGAAATGCCCGGTCGCGCCGGGCGTCCAAAGGCATTTCAGCAGCAGATGGTTCAGTACGAAGGCAAGGTCGAAGGCCGGGTCTCCATACCAGGCGCATTCCGCGTCGAGCAGCACCGGGCCGCGCGGGCCGGCGAGGATGTTCTTGGGGCTGACGTCGCCATGGACGAGGGCGAGCCGGGTTTCCGCCGTCGTGCGCGAGAGCGCCATGAGCCGGTCGTGGACCTCGGCATGCACCCGCGCGGTCGCCTCGAGATAGGGTTCCAGCCGCAGCGCATGGAAGGCAGCGTCGGTGGCGAAACGGCGCGCGATCGCGGGGTCGCCCGCCGTGGTCGCGTGGATCGCGGCAACCGTCCGTCCGACCTCCGCCGCGAAGGCCGGATCGGCTTCGCCGTCGTGCAGCATGGCCTTCCACAGGCGGTGATTGGCCGGAGAGAGGTAGCGCATCACGACGAGACGCCGTGCCTCATCCTCGCCGAGCAATTTTGGAACGTTTTTCGGCCGGATCGCGCCCGCGACGCGCATCCACTCCGCCTCATGGTGGCTGCGCTCCAGCGGCGCCTCCCACAGTGCCGCCACCTTCAGCCGGCCCAGCGCCCGCTTGACGCAGACGTCGCCATGGTCGGTGGTGACGCGCCAGATCTCGGAGGACACGCCGCCGGACAGCGCTTCGAGGTCCGGCCTCTCGCCCGCTTCGAGGATCCCCAGGTCGCGCAGGCCGGCTATCACGTCGTTCTCGGCTGAAACCGTCCTGTCCATCATCTCGGACGGCTCAGCACCACGTCCTCCAGCGGGCGCAGATGAACGTCGATCGCATGGTTGATCTTGTCGGGATCGCCGGTACGCAGCGCCGCCAGCGTGCCCTCGTGCAAGTCGATGACCGAATCCACGTCCTCGATCTCGGAGAAGTAAGCGCGCATGCGCACGAAGAGATGTTCCAGGATCTGGTGCTGGTACAGCGCCAGCGCGCTGCTGCGTGCCGCCCGACCCATGGTGTAGTGGAACTGATGGTCGAAGCGGATGCGCAGCGCGAGCTCGCTCTTGCGATGCGTGCGCAGCCGCTCGATCGTCTCCTCCATTGCGGAAAAGTCTTCCGGCGTGGCACGCCGCCCCGCCATGAGGGCGATCTGCAGTTCGATCGGCCGGCGCGCCTCGACTATGTCCGCCAGGTCGAGGTGACGCAACGGGCCGGCGATTGCCATGATTCTTTCCGGCACCTCATTGGTCTCCACCACCACGCCGCCGTGCACGCCGCGCAGGGCGCGCACCACCGACGCGCTGGCGAGAACCTTGAGCGCTTCGCCGACCACCGGTTTGCTGACGCCCATCAGCCGGGCCAGCGCCTCGATGTTGGGCAGCCTTTCGCCGGGATGGTAGGCTCCGGACAGGATCGCGAAGGTGATCTGCTCGACCACCTCCTCATGCGCACGCGTGTTGGTGATCGGGTGGAAATGCCAGCGCTCGCCGGCATCCGCGTCGAGGTTCGTGCTCAAAATCAGATCCCCAATTTCGAACGTCGCTCCCGAAGCCAGGTGGCGCGGTCCGTATCGCAACCACTCGGCCAGAAGATGAAGCATGCTGTCTAAAAAGACAACAATGTTTTCTATTCGATCCGGCGAGGACAGCCAGCCAAGGCATGGACTGCGCGACCACCCTGGCGTGGGATGGAACTCCACCGTTCAGCGCGTGGTCCCGTGCGAACCAGGGCGTTCCAGATCGAAGCCCGGGAGACACCCGTCGGGATCGTCAATCGGGCACAGACCTGCTGACGATGGCGGGGAAATCCCGGGCGTGTTCGATGTTTTCTTCCATCTGCTTGCGAAAGGGGCGACCTGCTGGCTGACGAGCCTGGCTTTCAGCACTTCGATTTCGGCCTGCTTTTTGCGCGTCATGCGACCGGCGATGCGCATCGAGCCGTCGCGCGTGTTGATGATGCTACAGTCGGGTTGAGGGAGGGCTTTGGCTCTTCCAGCCGCCTAAGGCGCTCGCTCTCACGCTCCAAGCAGAGACGAGTTCGCAGCAGGCTATCAGCCATCATCAATGTCGTCCCGTCCCCAGGCGAGGGGCGACAGGGGCGGCTAGGACGGGGGTCCTGGCTGGAAACGCATCGCGAGGTCGGCCAGCAGGCGGGCGCCGAAGCCGGAGCAGCCTGCCGGATGCCAGGTGCGGGCGTCGTTGGTCTGGGCGGTTCCGCATATGTCGAGATGCGCCCAGGGAACGTCCCCGACGAACTCGGCGAGAAACAGCGAGGCCAGTATCGCGTCGGGCTTGCCGACGGGCGCGCAGTTCTGGAGATCGGCGACGCCCGAAGCAAGCATCTTCAGATACGGCTTGTAGAGCGGCAACTGCCAGACCGGTTCTCCTGTCGCTTCCGCGGACGCCTTGACCTGGTCGACGAGACTCTGGTCGTTGCCGACCAGGCCGGCCAGATCGGGTCCCAGGGCGCGCAGGCAGGAGCCGGTGAGCGTCGCGATGTCGACGATCGCGTCCACCTCCGCTTCCGCCGCCAGCGCGAGAGCATCGGCCATGACCAGGCGGCCCTCGGCATCCGTGTCGATGACTTCGACCGTGGTGCCGCCGCGCATGGTGAGGACGTCGCCCAGCGCCATCGCGGTTCCCGAGGGCATGTTGTCTGTGCACATCAGATAGGCGGTGACCGCGGTGGGCGCCCGCAGATCCGCCAGGATCGATACCGCCGCCAGAACGGCGGCTGCACCCGACATGTCATTCTTCATCTGTGCATGTACCGGATCGCTGGGCTTCAGGCTGATCCCGCCGGAGTCGTACATGATGCCCTTTCCGACGAAGGCCAGCCTGCCCTTGGCGCGCGCCATGGGCCGGTAGTCGAGCTTGATCATCCGGGGAGGCTCGACACTGCCGGCGTTGACGCCGAGCAAACCGCCGCAGCCGAGCGCGAGCAGAGCATCCTTATCGAAGATTTCGACTTCAAACCCCTTCCCCTTCCCGAGGGCCATCGCGATCTCGGCGAAGAGGGACGCGTTCAGATGGCTGTGGGGGGTGTTGGCGAAATCGCGCGCCAGCATCTGTGCGGCGGCAAAGAGATGGCCGCGCCTCGCGCCGTCGCCGGCCACTTCGAGCGCATCGGCCCGCACGACGAGGGCCAGTTCGCGCAGCGGCGTCCCCTCCGCCCTGGCCCGGAGCGGGTTGTAGAGATAACGCGCCAGCAGGATGCCTTCCGTCGCCGCCTGCGCGGCCCGGTCGAGATCGATCGGACCGATGCTCCCCAGTTTCAGGGCGATCGACGAGTGGGACGGCACGGACCGCGCGAACATGGCGGCGGCGTCCCGGAGCCCCTCGCCATCGAGCTTCGGGAGCGCGCCCACGCCAACGGCCACGAGAACGGGACCCTCCGGCCGTGCGACGACCAGGGTGGAACCGACCTTCGCATCGAAGCCGAGCGCCTCGAGCCGGTCTCGGCTCATGCCGATCTCGTCGGGAACCGGCCCCTGCGTGCCGACCGCGATCCCGCATGCGGTGGCCGCGGGGGGCACCGATGCAGTCGCGGTGACCACAATTCTCGAAGACGGCTGCAGCGACGGTGTGACGTGCGAGGCGAGGTTCGGCTTATCGGCTGACATTTTTCGACTCCGCGAGTGCTGCGCAACCCGACGTCACAGGACCGCTCCGATCGCGAGCACGACGCAGATGATGACGAGCAGGATCCCCATGAGGGGCAGGATGAACCGGACGTACTGGTCGAATCCCACCCGGGCGAGCGCGAGCCCGGCGATGAGGATCGCGTTGGTGGGCAGGATCAACCTCAGCCAGCCGCCCGCCGCCGCCCAGGAGGTGATGACCAGGGACCTGTCGATGCCCGCGAAGTCGCCCAGCGGCGCGAGCACCGGCATCGTGAGCGCGGTGCCCGCCGACCCGCCGCCCACGAGAAAGGACAGCGGCAGCGACACGAGGAAGGTGAGCATGACGAAGATGATGTTCGATGTCCCGGTCACCAGGCCTTCCATGGCGTTGAGGACGGTGTCGATCGTCTGCGTGTTGGTCATGAGGACAGAGACGCCCCGGGCCAGGGTGACGAGGAACGCCGGCCCGGTGAAGTCGACCACGCCCTTGATGAAGGCTTTCGCGGTTCCGGCTTCGCCGAGGCCCCCGACCGCGCCGACGACTATGGCCATGGTGAAGAACAGGGCCGACAGTTCGGGCAGCCACCAGCCCAGTTCCCACGAGAACGCCGCGGTGCCGATGGTTTCGTGCGTATAGGGGTCGACCAGGGCATTGTTGAGAATGGCGCCCCACGGAATGATCGAGAAGGTCAGCAAGGCGAACGTGAACGCCACCAGGCCTATGATCAGCATGTGACGGGCGGTCAGGGGTTCCGGAGCCTGCGCATCCGCCCTGGCAAGGGCGGCGTCTTCGGCGCTTATCCCCGATATGGATCTGGAGGGGTCGGCCTTGACCCGCCTGGCGTACCACAGGGTGTAGGCGATGGTCGCCGCCATCACCAGGACGAGCAGCAGCAGGCGCAGGCCAATGCCGTCACCGATCGTGACGCCTGCTTTCGAAGCGCCTATGCCGATGACGAAGGGATTGATGGTGGAGCCCAGCGATCCCACGAAGGGTGCGACGGAGACGACCGCCACGGCCACCATGCGGTCGTAGCCGAGCGCGATCATCAGCGGCACCATCAGCGCGTAGAGGCCGAGGGTTTCGTCACTCCACGCCATGACGGAGCCCAGGATGCCGAAGAGCAGGCTCAGAACCACGATGAGCAGCGGACCGCGGGCGCGGAACCGGTAGGCGAGATGGTGGATTCCGAGATCGAGGGCTCCGGTGGAGAACACCACCGTCATGAAGCCGCCGATGGCCAGAATGAACAGGAACACCTGCACGGACCCGAACATGGCGCCCCTGTTGAACGGGCCGACCTGGCCGGTCGCGGGATCCTGGATGCCATACAGTCCGTTGACGGGCGCCAGGAGCAATTCACGCACGCGGTCGCCGAAGTCGAGAGGCGAGGCGATGGTCTGGAACGAGCCGGCGATCGGGCTGCCGCCCGCGTCGAGCTGATACTGGCCCGAGGGAATGAAGAACGTCGCGATCCAGACCGCGATGAGGACGAGCAGCAGGATGGTGATCGGGGCCGGAAAGCTGGCTTTCCTTTTTTCGGGCGGGGCGCCGGCACTCTTGCCTTTCGAGGGCGCTGTTTCCGGAGTGCTCATCGCATCGTCCCCTCTTGTGCTTGCAGACCAAGGCCCGGGCAGTTGCCGCGCCAGGCATCCATTCGATGCTGATGGGTTGAGGGCACGCCGTTCGGGTGGAGCGCGTGCCGCGTTCGTGCGCGGAAGTTGGTGAAAGATCCGGCGGGCTCTTCCCGCCTGGCGAGACAGGAACCCATCATCGCCGCGTTCGGAACCAACCGGCGTCGAAGCTCATCCGGAGCTCGGGCATCGCCGTCGCATGATCACCGGGACGGGAGAGGACTGGTTTCTGCATGTGCGCCGTTTCCCAGCAACGTTCGCCGATAGTCTGCCCGAATGCGCTGCGCCGCATCTGCAGAAGGCAGATTCGTCAAGTCCCGGGTTGTTCTTGACCCAAGTGTTTCTGAATTGAATTTTGAGCCTTTCTACCCGCGTTCCAGCGGCGACGCCTTAGCCATTTGTTCCATTGCTTTGCAGTTCGTCCAAATATCGCGGGCTGCGTACTGGCGGAATCCGGGATCTGTGAGCCGCCGCGTGACATCCTGAACCGGAGCACTCCGGTCGGGCGGGGCGGGGCAGGGCGCTTCGATGTCCCTCCGTGCCGGGACGGATTGCGTTTTCGGCTCTTTGGGCTAAGAGGTCGGCGCCCCTTCACGCGACAAACCGGAGCGCGCCATGACCGCCATCGTCGACATCGTCGGCCGTGAGATCCTCGACAGCCGCGGCAATCCCACCGTCGAGGTCGACGTGATGCTCGAGGACGGCTCGATGGGCCGCGCCGCGGTGCCGTCCGGGGCCTCGACCGGCGCGCACGAGGCGGTCGAACTGAGGGACGGCGGCAAGCGCTACCTCGGCAAGGGCGTCGAACGCGCGGTCGATGCCGTCAATGGCGAGATATTCGAGGCCGTCGGCGGGCTCGACGCGGAGAACCAGATCGCCGTCGACCAGGTGATGATCGACCTCGACGGCACGCCCAACAAGGCGCGGCTGGGCGCCAACGCGATCCTTGGCGTCTCGCTTGCCGTCGCCAAGGCTGCGGCGGAAGCCTCGGGCCTGCCGCTCTACCGCTATGTCGGCGGGCCGAACGCCCGCGTCCTGCCCGTGCCGATGATGAACATCATCAATGGCGGCGCCCATGCCGACAACCCGATCGATTTTCAGGAATTCATGATCATGCCCGTCGGCGCGCCGACGTTGCGCGACGCGGTGCGCTGGGGCTCGGAGATTTTCCACACGCTGAAGAAGGGACTGAAGGACGCGGGCCACAACACCAATGTCGGCGACGAGGGCGGCTTCGCGCCGAACCTGAAGAGCGCGCAGGCGGCGCTGGATTTCGTCATGGCCTCGATCGAGAAGGCGGGCTTCAAGCCCGGCGAGGAGGTCGCGATCGCGCTCGACTGCGCAGCCACCGAGTTCTTCAAGGACGGGAGTTACGTCTACGAGGGCGAGCGCAAGACGCGCGATCCCAAGGCGCAGGCGAAGTACCTCGCCAAGCTGGCAGCCGACTACCCGATCATCTCGATCGAGGACGGCATGTCCGAGGACGACTGGGAGGGCTGGAAGACCCTCACCGACCTCTGCGGCGACAAGGTGCAGCTTGTGGGCGACGACCTGTTCGTGACCAATTCGGCGCGGCTGCGCGACGGCATCAAGATGGGCGTGGCCAATTCGATCCTGGTGAAGGTGAACCAGATCGGCTCGCTTTCCGAGACGCTGGACGCGGTCGAGACCGCGCACAAGGCGAGCTATACGGCGGTGATGTCGCATCGCTCGGGCGAGACCGAGGATTCCACCATCGCCGATCTGGCGGTCGCCACCAATTGCGGGCAGATCAAGACCGGCTCGCTGGCACGCTCCGACCGCACCGCCAAGTACAACCAGCTGATCCGCATCGAGCAGGAACTCGGCAAGCAGGCGCGGTTCGCGGGGAAGAGCATTCTGAAGGGCTGAGCTGCCTCGGGGCTGGGTCGGAACCAGCGGTGACTTTCAGCACCTGATGATCGTGTCGCTGTAGCGCGCTACCGCAGCGTCATGCGTGACCAACCGCAGCGGTTCTACCAGCGCCTGCGCGATGATGAGCCGGTCGAACGGGTCCCGATGCAGCAGGGGCAAGCGCTCGATGGCCAGGATGTGTTCGACGCGAATGTCGAGGACTTCGAAGCCTGCCCGCGCAAAGATTTTTTGCGCCATCGTGGCGTCGATGGAAAGCGAGCTTGCGCGGCCTCGCTGCGATTTGATGGCGATCTCCCAGAGGCTGCACGACGATACGAACACTTCATTGGCCGTGTCGCCAATGAGCGACTTCACGCTCGGCGGAATCTTTTGGGATTCCAGGATGGACCAGATGGCGATGTGCGTGTCGAGCAGGAGCCTCACCGAGACTCGTCCGGAAACACCGGCCCGTCGTTGAACAGCGCGGCGATCTCTTCGTCGAGTGCGTTGAACTCCTCAAGCGACATGGGCGGATATTTTCCATCGAGGAACCCGAGTTCCCGCCTCTTCGGCCCAGGCCTGTCCTCGATCGGCACCAGACGCGCGGCGGGCTTGCCGTTGCGGGCGATGATGATCTCCTTTTCCGCGCCGCTCTCCACCGCCTCGACGAGGCGCGACAGCTGCGTCTTCGCTTCGAGCATGTTCACGGGTCCCACGGGACATCTCCTTGGTCAACCTTGGCCAAGATAGGTCGGTCCGACCCTCTTTGCAACGCAGCGCGGCGGCGCTAACCGCGTGTTAACGACGACTCGGCGAGATGGAGCCTGGAGATCGATCGATGTGGACCCGCCAGTATCGCCCCCGCAAGACAGGCCGGCTGATCGTGCCGGCGATGACGGCTCTGGTGCTGTCCTATTTCGGCTATCACGTCTATCATGGCGAATTCGGGATCGACTCGAAGGACCGGCTGCGCGAGCGCGCGGCCGTGCTTGAGTCTGAACTCGATACACTGCGTGCCGAGAGGTTCGCGCTCGAGAGCCGAGTCGCGCTGATGCACGACGGCACGATGGACCGGGACATGCTCGACGAGCAGGCCCGCCGTTCCCTCAATGTGTCGGCTCCCGACGAACTGACGATCATGCGCTGATGGCGTCGGATGAACCTGTTTTCAGTTAATCTTCAATATTCCCAATAAAACGAGAGGGTTAGCTGCATGGCTGCCTTGCGCATTTCCGCATGGCGGAACCGTCTGGCCCGTGCTAGGTAATTCGTCAGCTGGAGCGGGGCCCGCTCCAAAGTGTCCGCGAGAGACATAGAACAGGGAGCGACCATGGCCCAGGCAGCCAGGAAGTCGTCCGCCAAGACGAAGGCGGACGCCAAGAGCCCGCAGACCCCCGTCGCGCCGAAGCCGGCCGAGTTCGGCAAGGAGGAGGAGCTTCGCGCCTACCGCGACATGCTGCTCATCCGGCGCTTCGAGGAGAAGGCCGGGCAGCTCTACGGCATGGGCTTCATCGGCGGCTTCTGTCACCTCTACATCGGCCAGGAGGCGGTGGTGACCGGCCTCAGGATGGCGATGGTCGAGGGCGACCAGATGATCACCGCCTATCGCGACCATGGGCACATGCTGGCGATGGAGATGTCGCCGCGCGGTGTGATGGCGGAACTGACCGGGCGCCGCGGGGGCTACTCACGGGGCAAGGGCGGCTCCATGCACATGTTCTCCAAGGAGAAGAACTTCTACGGCGGCCACGGGATCGTCGGCGCGCAGGTTTCGCTGGGCACGG
>JAESFK010001006.1_pt1 | contig 10011 bp, 11 predicted proteins | sample 9269391 | NCBI WGS metagenome assembly JAESFK01 (sample SAMN14506231, study PRJNA617097) | algae metagenome | isolation source: Drouetiella hepatica UHER 2000/2452 and co-occurring heterotrophs from... | place: Slovakia: Slovak Paradise National Park, Hrabusice, Kosice Region | collected 2000-01-01
TGCGGATCGCCGCCGGGATCACGTCGTCGAAATCGCAAAGCGCCGAGGCCCCGAAAACGATGACCATGTCCGCGTCCGCCGCTGCTGCGCCGATTTCCGCCGCAACCGCATCCGCGTCGTGGGCGCAGCGCCGCTCGCGCAGCACGCTGCTGCCGGATCGTGCCAGGCGCGCGGCGGTGATGCGCGCCGTCTTCGCCAGCACGCTCTCCTTGACGCTCGGAAGCGTGGTCTGGATCAGCGCCACGTCCTGCGGCACGAAGGCACGCACGCTGAACGCCCGCCTCTCCCGCAGCACGGCGCAGGCTGCCTCCACGAGGGCCTCGGAGACGGCGAACGGGATGATCTTCACCGTCGCCACCATCCGACCTTCCTCGACGGCGACCTTGTCCGCCAGCGTGGCCAGCGTGATGGCCGGATCGATCGCGTTGACCGCGTCGACGACCATCTTGTCGACGACGAACAGTCCGGCGCTGCAGGCGTGCAGGTTAACGCGCCCGGTCGAGGCCGAGCGGGCTTCCACGTGAGGCGCATCCAGCGCTGCCGCGATGCGGGTTGCCGCCTCGTTTTCCTCCAGATCGCCCGGTTCAAGCGTGGCGGCGATGACCTCGGTGATCCCGGCCGCGCGAAGATCGGCGATGTCTGCCACCGTGATCCGGTGGGCTTTGGGCAAGCGCCGGCCGGCCTGGACGGCGTGCGCCAGCATCGCCCCTTCCGCTTCGGCGACGGGCAATGGGCCGAATTTCACGCCGCAGCCTCCCGGACGGCTTCCAGGCCGCGTGCGCGAAAGACCTGCACCACCTGCGCCAGCACCGCCACGGCGATCTCCTGCGGGCTGACGGCCCCGATGTCGAGACCGATCGGTGCGTGGATGCGCCCGATCTCGGCATCCGAGGCGCCTGCCTCCCTCAGCCGGGCAACGCGCGCTGCATGCGTCTTGCGGCTGCCGAGCGCGCCGACATAGAAGCAGCCGGCGTCGAGCGCCGCCTTCAGCGCGAAATCGTCGATCTTGGGGTCATGGGTCAGGGCCGCCAGCGCCGAATAGGCATCGAGCGGCCGCTGGCCGAGCACCGTCTCCGGCCACTCGGCGAAGAGCGGCACGTCGGGAAAGCGCTCCTGCGTGGCGAAGGCGGTGCGTGGGTCGATGATCTCCATGTCGAAGCCGGCAATCTTCGCCATCGGTGCCAGAGCCTGGCTGATATGGACGGCGCCGACGACGACGAGACGTGGCGTCGGCACGGTCACGTTGAGGAAATAGGAGCCGCCGTCCAGCGTCAGCGCGCCGGAAGTCCCGGTGCGAAAGGCTTTCCGCACGGCGTCTCCCAGCGGGCCGCCGACGTCGTCGCCTTCGCGGATGAGCCGGCCCGAGCCGGTGGCGAGATCGGTCAGCAGGATCGCGGCGCGGCGGTTGCGCCGCTCCGCGTTCAGGGTTTTCAGCGACGCTGCGTCCATGGCTCAGGCGACCTTCTCGACATAGACCTTGATGCGTCCGCCGCAGGACAGGCCGACGCGCCAGGCGGTCTCGTCGGCGACGCCGAACTCCAGCATGCGCGGCTTGCCGTCGGCGATCACGTCCAGCGCTTCGGTGACGACGGCGCCTTCCACGCAGCCGCCGGAGACCGAGCCATGAAAGTTGCCTTCCGCGTCGATGACCAGATGGCTCCCGACCGGCCGCGGCGCCGAGCCCCAGGTCTCGATGACGGTGGCGATGGCTACGTCGCGCCCGCCCGCCGCCCAGTCCTCGGCGATGGCGAGCGGATCCAGCTTTTCGTCGAATGCGGTGGCTTCCGGCATGGTCGCTTCCTCCAAGGAAATTCAGGCGGCGTCGCGATGTGCGAGCGCATACCGCCCCGGATCGGTTGCATGACTTGATCGCTCTCCGAGCGAGGCGCAGAGATCGGCCAGCGCGTTGAGGTTGTGCACAGGCCGGAACTCGTCGACATGCGGCAGCATGGCGCGCACGCCGCGGGCGCGCGCCTCGAAGCCGTCGAAGCGCAGCAGCGGATTGAGCCAGATCAGCCGCCGGCAGGACTTGTGCAGCCGCTCGATCTCTTCGGAGAGGCCGGCCACGTCGTCCCGCTCAAGCCCGTCGGTGATGAGCAGTACGACCGCCCCCTGCCCCAGCACGCGCCGCGACCACAGCCGGTTGAACTCGTGCAGCGTGTCGCCGATGCGCGTGCCGCCCGACCAGTCCTTCACGGCCGCCGAACAGTCGGCGAGTGCGGCGTCGGGGTCGCGGTGGCGCAGTTGCCGGGAGATGTTGGTGAGCCGCGTGCCGAAGACGAAGGCATGTACTCTCCGGCGCTTCTCAGACAGCGCATGCAGGAAATGCAGGAAGATGCGGGTGTACTGGCTCATCGAGCCGGAAATGTCGGCGAGCACGACCAGCGGCGGATGTACCTCGCGCGGCGAGCGGAAGCGCGGCAGGATGAGTTCGCCGCCGGTGCGCGCCGCCGCCCGCATCATCGCGCGCGGGTCGACGCGCCTGCCGCGCGGATCGGCGCGGAAGCGCCGGGTCTTGACGCTGTCGGCCGGCAGGCGCAGCGCCTCCATTTCGCGCCGTGCCTCGCCGATCTCCTTCGCCGTCATCTGGGCGAAGTCCTTGGCTCGCAGGATTTCGCTCCCGGAGACCGTGAAGCGCGCGTCGACCTCGATCTCCGGAACCTCCTTCGGCGGCTGGTTCTTGTGGTGCCCCTCGAACATGGCGTCGCCGACACGGCTCTCGGCCGCACGCGGCTTCTCGCGCTCGCGGTGGTCGGGCGCGATTGGGGAAAACATCGCCAGCATCTTCTCGATCAGTTCGCGCGACTTCCAGAACAGCCGGAACGCCTCGTCGAACACCGCATGGTCCTCGCGGCGCGTGATCAGCACCGAATGCAGCGTCCAGTAGAAGTCGTCGCGCGAACCGATGCCGGCGGCCAGCACCGCCTCGATCGCGTCGCGCACGGAGGCCGGCCCGACGCGGACGCCGGCTTTGCGCAAGGCTCGGGCGAAATAGACGATGTTGTCGGCGAGCCGGCCGTCGGGCCTGGCGGTGGTCGTTGCGCAAGCTCCCTCACCGGCCGACGGCCCATGCGGCGGACCCCCACCCCTTGCCCCTCCCCACAAGGGGGAGGGGGTCGTCAGCGTCTCAGAATCCCCCTCCCCCGTGTGGGAAGGGGTGAAAGGTGGTGCACTGTCTCCGGCCTGGGCCATGTCCTATTCCGCCGCCGCCAGCTCCGCCTTCACTTCCTTCAGGATGCGTCGGCCCTCGCCCTGCTCGATGCGCGCGATGTCATCCTGGTACTTGAGCAGAACACCGATCGTGTCGGAAATGGTCTCGGGATCGAGCGCGACCTTGTCCAACTCCGTCAGCGCGCCGGCCCAGTCGATCGTCTCGGCCACGCCCGGCGCCTTGAACAGATCGACCTGCCGGAGTTTCTGCACGAAGCTCACCACCTCGGCAGAGAGGCGGCTGTTGGCCTGCGGCACCTTGCGGCTGACGATCTCCAGCTCGCGGGCGGCGTCGGGATAGTCGACCCAATGGTAGAGGCAGCGCCGCTTCAGCGCGTCGTGGATCTCGCGCGTGCGGTTGGTGGTGATGATGACGATGGGCGGCTCCTCGGCGCGGATCGTGCCCAGTTCGGGGACCGTCACCTGGAAATCCGACAGGATCTCCAGCAGGAACGCCTCGAACGCCTCGTCGGTGCGGTCGAGTTCGTCGATCAGGAACACCGGCGCCGCGCCGGCCTTGCCCTCCAGCGCCTGCAGCACCGGCCGGCGGATGAGATACTTGTCGGAGAAGACATTGCGCTCCATGGCGGTGCGCTCGACATGGCCTTCCGCCTCCTCCATGCGGATTTCAATCATCTGGGCGGCGTAGTTCCACTCGTAGACGGCCGAGGAGACGTCGAGGCCCTCATAGCACTGGAGCCGGATGAGCGGCCGGCCGAGGGCCGACGACAGCACCTTGGCGATCTCGGTCTTGCCGACGCCGGCCTCGCCTTCGAGGAACAGCGGCCGCTTCATGCGAAGCGCCAGGAACAGGACGGTGGCGAGCGCGCGATCCGCCACGTAGTCGGCACTCGCCAGCATGGCCGCGGTCTCGTCGATGCTGCCCGGAACGGGACGTGGCTGGGCCATGAAGACTCCTGTGTTCGCTCACAGCACCCGGTAGGCGCGATTGAAATAGAGCAGCGGCTTGAGGTCGTCACCGATTCGCAGGCCCTTGACCCTGCCGAAGAGGATACGGTGGGTCGCCATGTCCTTCGCCTCGACCAGCTCGCAGTCGAAAACGGCCATGCCGTCCACGAGGGTCGGCGAGCCGGTCGCTATCGTGTCCCACTCCGCCAGGGCGAAGCGCTCCTCCACCGGCAGTCCGTTGAGCCCTGAAAAGCCGACGGCCAGCGGCTGCTGCGCCGGCATCAGTGTGTTCAGCGCGAAGCGACCATTGACCGAAAAGGCCTCGTTCTTCGGGTTCTCGCGATTGACGCAGACCAGCACCATCGGCGGCGTGTCAGACACCGAACACGCAGCGATGACCGTTGCCCCGCGCCTGCCGGCGGGGCCGTCGGTCGTGATCACGTGCACCGCACCGGCAAACCGCGCCATGGCGTCACGATAGGCCTGAGGCTCGACATCCGCCTTCTTGAGCACGACTTCCCCGGTTCTGCCAAACTGCCCGCTATATATGGCGGTGTCGTCCGCGCCACAATCGGCCATCCTCCCAAGGGCTGATCGGCAGGCCGGCGGCTGCGCCGAATCGCCGGTTGCGCGTCGACGACGCGGTCGGTACCACAGCCCCCACGCTCGGGATCAGACATGAAGCACACATGACGGCGGGAGTATCGACCACCGGCGCATCGCTCGCGGCTCTGCTGGTGCTGGCTTCGGCGGCCTTCGCCGAGCCGGCGCGTATCGGTGTCGCGGCGCCGCTGTCCGGCCCCTCCGAACGGCTCGGCCGCCAACTCCTCGCAGGTGCGCAGGCGGCTGCGGCTGCGCAGGCGGATCTCACCATCGCGGACGACGGCTGCGAGACGGCTGGCGGGAGCGAGGCCGCTCGGCGTTTCGTCGAGGCCCGGGTGACGGTGGTGGTCGGCTTCCTGTGCACGGAGGCGATCGAGGCGGCCCTGCCGATTCTCGCCGAGGCGGGAATCCCGACGATCACGCCCGGCGTGCGGACCGACAGCCTGACCGATCGCCGCGACCGCACCGGGTGGCTGGTCTGGCGGCTGGCCCCGCGCGCCGACGCCGAAGGCGAGGCGCTGGCGAGGCTGCTGGTCCGGGAATGGCGCGACGAGCTCTTCGCCATCGTCGACGACGGCACCATCTACGGCCGCGAACTCGCGGAGGGTTTCCGCGCCGCGGCCGAACAGGCGGGACTGAAGCCCGTCTTCGTCGACACGTTCCGCCCGCAGATGGACAACCAGATCGGCCTCGTGGCGCGGTTGCGCCGGTCCGGCGCCACGCATGTCTTCGTCGGCGGCGACCGGGACGACGTCGCCATCATGACCCGTGACGCGCGCGGGCTGGGTGCCGGGATCACCTTTGCCGGGGGCGAGGCCCTGAGGGCGGCATCCGGCGGCGTCGCGCTGGCGGACGGGACGCTGATGGTCGGCCTGCCCGAATGGGCCGACATCGCCGACCCGGCCGTCCTCTCGGCTCTGGCGGCGGCCGACCTACGTCCCGAGGGCTACGTGCTTCCGGCCTATGCGGCCATGCAGGTGGCTCTCGCCGCGGCCGCGCAGTCGCCCTCGCAGGTCCCGAACCGGGTCGACACCGTGCTCGGTCCGATCGCTTTCGACGACAAGGGAGATCTGGAGACCGGCCCCTTCGGTCTTTTCCGCGTCGTGGACGGAACGTTCCAGCCGGCGGAGGGCGAATGAGGTTCCAGGCTGGACCGCGGAACCTGATCACAGATGTCGCGGGCCTGCGGGTCGGCCACGCCGAAGATGCGCGCCTCAGGTCCGGCGTCACGACGGTGATCTGCGACCGGCCGGCGACCGCCTCCGTCAAGGTGCTCGGCGGCGCGCCCGGTACGCGCGAGACCGACCTGCTGGAGCCGCACAATCTCGTCGAGAACGTCGACGCGGTGGTGCTTTCGGGCGGTTCGGCCTTCGGGCTGGACGCGGCCTCGGGTGTCCAGGCGGCGCTGCGGGAGGCAGACCGCGGCTTCGAGGTGTTCGGCCTGCGGGTGCCGATCGTGCCCTGCGCCATCCTGTTCGACCTCGCCAATGGCGGCGACAAGCAGTGGGGCCGATACCCACCCTACCGCGAGCTCGGTCATGAAGCGGCGCTCGGCGCCAGCGAGGATTTTGCCATCGGGAGCAAGGGCGCGGGCTTGGGCGCGCTCACCGCGGGGCTGAAGGGCGGGCTCGGCTCGGCTTCGACCCGGCTTGCGAGCGGCATCACGGTGGGCGCGATCGTCGCCGCCAACCCGTCCGGTTCGGTCACCGTCGGCACGAGCAGGCATTTCTGGGCGGCGCCGTTCGAGATCGGCGACGAGTTCGGCGGCCTGGGCTACCCCCATCCCCTGCCCCCGGACGCCGGAGACCTGCGCCTCAAGTTCCGCGAGGCGATGCCCTATGCCAACACCACGCTGGCAGTCATCGCGACCGATGCCGAGCTTGACAAAGCCGGGGCGAAGCGGCTGGCGGTGGCCGCGCATACGGGACTGGCGCGCGCCATCTGGCCGTCCCATACGCCAGTGGACGGCGACATCGTCTTCGCACTCGCCACGGGCGGGAGCGGGATGAAACCCTCGCGAACAGAATTCATGGATCTGTGCGCCGCCGCCGCCGCGACAGCGGCCCGCGCCGTGGCGCGCGGCGTGTTTTCAGCCACGCAGCAGGACGGCGATCTCTTTCCTGCATGGGCGACGGTGCCGGCATGAGAACGCAGCGCATTTCACGGTGCGCCCGCATCGCGAACCGGCGCCCGCCATACGAGACGTTAATGTTGAGGCCTCATATCGTGTCCTGCAACCGTCGCGGACCGAAGCCATGACCTTCACCGGCCTCGCATCGGCCGTCGCCTCCGCGACGGTCCCGCAATCCCTGGTTCGGCGGTTCGCCGCCAGCCTGCCGGGGCTCGGCCTGTGCCTGGCGGGATCGGTGGCATGGGCAATGGCCATGGCTGGCAGCGCAGCGGCCGATCTGGCGTTTTCGGGCTGGCAGTCGCCCGAATCCATCATGCGGGTCGCCGCGGTGTTCGGAGCCGGCGGTGCGCTGGCGTTTCCGATTGCATTCACTGCTGCCGGGCTGTTGCGGAGCGGACGGTTCGAGTCCCGGTTCGCGGCGGCGCTGCTCGCCTTCACCATCGCGACCAGCGGCTGCACGGCGCTGGTCTATGCGCTGGACTACCGGCACGCCTATTCGGAATGGCACGGAGACCCGTTGTCCGCGCAATGGGCGGTCGAATTCGCCTACACCGTCGCTGGCGCACTCGGACAGTTCGCCCTGTCCGGCATACGCCTGTACTTTCCGATCGGCTTCGCCGGACTGCTGGGCGTCTCTGCGTGGTTCGCACGCCGCGGCGCTTGAGGCCCGGCGTCCCGCCTGTTAGGACGCGGCTCGCCGAATGACAGTCAGGACCGGCCCATGATCCCCCGCTACTCGCGTCCAGAAATGGTGGCCATCTGGTCGCCCGAAACCCGCTTCCGCATCTGGTTCGAGATCGAGGCACACGCCTGCGACGCCCTGGCCGAGATCGGGGTCATCCCGAAAGAGGCGGCGCGGACCATCTGGGAGAAGGGCAACGCCGCCGTCTTCGACGTGGAACGCATCGACGAGATCGAGCGGGTGACCAAGCACGACGTCATCGCCTTCCTCACGCATCTGGCGGAGTTCGTGGGACCGGATTCGCGCTTCATCCACCAGGGAATGACGTCGTCCGACGTGCTCGACACCTGCTTCGCGGTGCAACTGGCGCGCGCCAGCGACATTCTGATCGCCGATGTCGATGCCCTGCTCGCAGCGCTCAGGACGCGCGCGTTCGAACACAAGGACACCATCACCATCGGCCGCAGCCACGCGATTCATGCCGAGCCGACGACATTCGGAGTCAAGCTTGCGCAGGCCTACGCGGAATTCTCGCGCTGCCGCGAGCGTCTGGTGCTGGCGCGCGAGGAGATCGCCACCTGTGCGATCTCGGGCGCGGTCGGCACCTTCGCCAACATCGACCCGCGCGTGGAGGAACACGTCGCCGCGAAGATGGGCCTGAAGCCCGAGACCGTCTCCACGCAGGTGATCCCGCGCGACCGGCACGCGATGTTCTTCGCCACGCTGGGCGTGGTCGCGTCGTCGATCGAGCGCCTTGCGACGGAGATCCGTCACCTGCAGCGCACGGAAGTGCTGGAGGCCGAGGAGTACTTCTCGCCGGGGCAGAAGGGCTCGTCCGCAATGCCCCACAAGCGCAATCCCGTACTTACCGAAAACCTGACCGGCCTCGCGCGCATGGTGCGCAGCTTCGCCATGCCGGCGATGGAGAACGTGGCGCTCTGGCACGAGCGCGACATCTCGCATTCGTCGGTCGAGCGGATGATCGGGCCCGACGCTACGGTGACGCTGGACTTCGCCCTCGCGCGCCTCACGACGGTTATCGAGAAGCTGCTGGTCTACCCGGACAACATGGCCCGAAACATGAACCGGTTCCGCGGCCTGGTGCATTCGCAGCGCGTGCTGCTGGCGCTCACGCAGGCCGGCGTCAGCCGTGAGGACGCCTACCGGCTGGTGCAGCGCAACGCCATGAAGGTGTGGGAACAGGGCGCCGACTTCCTCGAGGAACTTCTGGGCGATGCCGACGTGCGTGCCGCGCTGTCGGAGGCCGACATCCGCGAGAAATTCGACCTTGGCTACCATACCAAGCACGTGGATACGATCTTCAGCCGCGTATTTGGAGACGCCTGAGCGGAACCCGGACACCCGTCGCGCATTCATGCTGCGGGTTTCGCAAGGGTTCAAGGGTGCCGCGATGGCTGTTTACGACGACAACGAATACACTGGCGAGGGCGCGCGGCGCGTCGTCTGGTTTGCCCTGGGTGCACTGGCCGTCTCGGCGGCCGTAGCCCTGTTCCTCTTCGCCGATGGCTATTTCGGAGCCAGCCACTCCGACACGCTGGCGGATGAGCCGCGCACGATCATCGAGTCCAAGACGTAGTTCACGCAGGCACGACGCGAACGACGTTGCCCCACGGGTCGACGTGCCGGCTTTCCGTGGTTGCGGTCCGCGACCGGAGCTCGACGAAGGACAGGCCCGTCCGATCGGGATCTCTTTCCCGTGCGCCCGCGCTCTGCCAGGAATTGGCACCGACGTGATGGTGGTAGCCACCCGTGGCCAGGAACACCGCGCTGCCGCCGTAGTGCGCCATGGTGTCGAAGCCGAGTTCGTCCTTCCACCACCGCTCGGCCTCGCCGGCATCGCCGACGCGCAGGTGCACGTGGCCGACCAGGCTGGCGTCCGGCGCACCGGACCACTCGGCATGTTGAGGCCCGATCTCGCCGAGCAGCCCCTTCACGTCCAGCGGCAGCGTGGCCATCTTCAGTGCCTCGCCCTCGCGGGTCCAGTCGGCCCGATCGCGGTCGGCATAGATCTCGATGCCATTACCCTCGGGATCGTCGAGATAGATCGCCTCGCTGACCAGATGGTCCGACGCGCCCGTGATCGGCGTGCGCCGGTCTATGGCGCGACGCGCCCAACGGGCCAGATCGAGACGCGAAGGCAGCAGGAACGCCGTGTGAAACAATCCGGCGGAACGTGGATCGTCGGGTCGACCCGCGGTGAATGCCTCGATTTCCAGGAGCGGCCGCCCCCCTGCGCCAAGCACCACGAGTCCCGGATGGCGCGAAACCTCGGCAAGGCCCACCACGTCCCGGTAGTAGGTCGCGAGCGTATCGACGTCCCTCGCCTTGATACCGACGCTGCCGACGCTGACCGGCGCATCTGCCGCCGTGGGTGAATCGCTCATCTTTTCCGTCTCCGCACGGCCCCTGGACGAAGTCGCGGCCAATACCAATGCAGCCGCTGCGCCCGTCAGAG
>JAESFK010001007.1_pt1 | contig 9988 bp, 6 predicted proteins | sample 9269391 | NCBI WGS metagenome assembly JAESFK01 (sample SAMN14506231, study PRJNA617097) | algae metagenome | isolation source: Drouetiella hepatica UHER 2000/2452 and co-occurring heterotrophs from... | place: Slovakia: Slovak Paradise National Park, Hrabusice, Kosice Region | collected 2000-01-01
ATGGCCGCCCGGGCCGTAGAGGTGAGAGAGCAGGGCGGTCCAGGTGACCGGGATGCCGTACTTGCGGCTGACCTCGGCCATGTGGCGCGTCGAGAAATCGCGGCCGATGGTGATCTGCATCAGGCCGCGCTTCATCTCGCCCATGACCGAGACGAGGGCGTCCATTTCCTCGGGTGTCGCCTGGCGGCTGGGCACCGGCTTGCCGGCATAGCCGTTGTGGCTGACCGAGACGGAGGTGCCGAACCCAATGGCGCCGGCTTCCATCGCTTCCTGGACCAGCTTCTTCATCGCGCCGACCTCGTCGGTCGTCGCGGCGCGCTCGGTCGACTCTTCTCCCATCACGTAGAGCCGCAGCGGCGTATGGCCGAACAGGGCGGCCACGTTGATCGCCGAGCCGCGCTTCTCCAGCGCGTCGAGATATTGCGGGAAGGTCTCGAACGGCCAGTCCATGCCGAGGCCGGCTTCCAGCGCCTCGAGGCTCATGCCTTCGACCTTTTCCAGGGTCTGCATGATCATCTTGCGGTGGATCTCCCGGGTCGGCGCGACGCCGAAGCCGCAATTGCCGATCACCGTCGTGGTCACCCCATGCCAGGGCGAGATGGTGAGCATTCGATCCCACAGGATCTGGGCGTCGTAATGCGTGTGCACGTCGACGAAGCCCGGCGAGACGACCTTGCCCGTGGCGTCGATCGTCTGCACGGCCGGCCCCTCGACCTTGCCGAGCGCGACGACCTTGCCGTCCTTGATGCCGAGATCGCCGGCGAAGCCCGGCTTGCCGGTGCCGTCCACGATGGTGCCGCCGGTAATCTTGAGGTCGAAGGTCATGGCCACTCCGGGGTAAACGCCTGTTCATATTGGCGCGGGTGCGCCGCAGGGGCAATGCCGTGCTTGCATGGCAAGGTCGCGCTGCTACGTTCCGCGCGGTTCGGGAGGATTATGATGGCCAAGCACAAGATCGCACTCATTCCGGGAGACGGAATCGGTAAGGAAGTTCTGCCGGAAGGCGTGAGGGTCCTGGAGGCCGCGGCGCGGCGTTTCAACTTCGAGCTCGAGTTCACCGATTTCGACTGGTCGTGCGATCGTCTGGTGAAGACCGGCAAGATGATGCCGGATGACGGCATGGAGCAGCTCAAGGCCTTCGAGAGCATCTTCCTCGGCGCCGTCGGCTGGCCCGGCGTGCCCGATCACGTTTCGCTGTGGGGCCTGCTCATTCCGATCCGCCGCGACTTCGACGAATATGTGAACCTGCGTCCCGTGCGGTTGTTCGAAGGCGTGCCGTCGCCGCTCGCCAACCGCAAGCCGGGCGATATCGACTTCTGGGTGGTGCGCGAGAACACCGAGGGCGAATACAGCTCGATCGGCGGCCGCATGTTCCAGGGCACCGATGACGAGATGGCCATTCAGCAATCCATCTTCACCCGCAAGGGCGTCGATCGTATCCTCAAGTTCGCCTTCGACTTCGCCAGCACCACGAAGAAGAAGCACGTCACCTCGGCGACCAAGTCCAACGGCATCATCCACACCATGCCGTTCTGGGACGAGCGCTTCGACGCGATGCGCAAGAAGTACCCGGACATCAAGGCCGACCAGTATCACATCGACATCCTGACGGCGCATTTCGTGCGCAACCCGGACTGGTTCGACGTGGTGGTCGGCTCCAACCTGTTCGGCGACATTCTCTCCGACCTCGGCCCGGCCCTGACCGGCTCGATCGGCGTGGCGCCGTCGGGCAACATCAATCCGGAGCGCAAGTATCCCTCGATGTTCGAGCCGGTCCACGGTTCGGCGCCCGACATCGCGGGCAAGGGCATCGCCAATCCGATCGGACAGATCTGGTCGGGGGCCATGATGGTTCGTCATCTCGGATATCCCGAGGCGGCCGAGGCGATCGAACGGGCCATCGCGGCGTCTCTCGTCGAGGGCGGTCCCCGCACCAAGGACCTGGGCGGCAACGGCGACACGAAGACCGTGGGTGCGGCCATTGCGGAGCTGGTGAAGACGGCGTAGCGTGCCGTCCTACGTCAGCGCCATCTCGATCAGTCGGACAGTCGTCGCGGGCAGTCTCAGTCCGAGCACCGCGGCATGGCCGGCTGGATCCATCTTGCGCAGTGTCTTCTTCAGGATGTCGACGACCTTGGCGTCGCCGTAGTCTATGTGCTCGGCGACGAATGCGCCCAGGTAATGCTGGACGAAGACGGTGGCCACGACGTTCTCGAGAGCCTGGCTTTCGGGATCGCGTTTGAGCTGCTCCTTGCGGATGATCCTGACGACTTGCGCGATCTCGTCGTCCGCGTATCCGTGGCGACGCATGATGCCGGACGTGAGCGCGGCATGATGATCCCGACAGGCCGATCGCCAGGCGTTATAGCCTTCGCGGCCGAGCGGATGGTCTTTTCGAGGGAGTTGCCAGCGGCAGATGTGCTGCGCCCGGGCGGCGATGCGCAGGGCGTCGGACGCTTCCGGATAGAGCCGCAGCAGACATTCTGACATCCGCTCCGAGTAGACGACCTCGCGCGGTCGCAACGTGCCGGCGACCCGGTCCTGCCGGGGGTCCTGGGCGTTGGCCGCATCGATGTCGGCGATGACGGCGTCAAGACATGAAAGGGGTGTCACGACAGTCTCATAGGATCGTCTCGCAGCGACGCAAAGAGGCAATCGGCGATACGCCCGCCCAAAAAACCATCAACGTGGACGGACATGATTCACCAGGCCCAGACGCCAGGCCGGCTGATGCCGACGGTTGTCGTCGCTTCCCGATTGGCACGGTTCCTGCATAGCGCTATGTGAGGCGATGAGGCCTCGTGAATGGGCGTCCAATGGCGGGCGCCTTGGCAAAGCTGCCAACGATCGTTTGTCCCCGTGTGAGGGGATGGAGGTCCGTTGGGCAGCTTTTTTTGCGTTTGGGGACTCGCCAGGGACATGACCGAAAAGCTCGTCATCATCGGAAACGGCATGGCTCCAGGCCGCATGCTGGAGCATCTGCTGGAGCGCGCACCCGCTCGCTATCAGGTGACGATCTTCAATGCCGAGCCGCGCGTCAACTACGACCGGATCATGCTTTCGCCCGTGCTGTCGGGCGAGAAGGACTACGAACAGATCATCATCCACGGCGACGGCTGGTACATCCGCAACGGCATCACGCTCTACAAGGGCCACAAGATCGTGGCGATTGACCGGGCCGCGAAGACCGTGACGTCCGCGGAAGGCGTGACCGAGAGCTACGACAAGTTGGTGATCGCCACCGGGTCCAGTCCGCTCATCATCCCCGTGCCGGGTCACGACTTTGCGGGCGTGCTCACCTACCGGGATCTGGACGACGTGAATGCGATGCTGCTGGCCGCTCAGTCGCGCGCCAGGGCGGTCGTGATCGGCGGTGGCCTGCTCGGCCTCGAAGCCGCGGCCGGGCTGCAGTCGCAGGGCATGGACGTCACGGTCGTTCACCTGATGCCGACCCTGATGGAACGCCAACTCGATCCCGCCGCCGGATACCTGCTGCAGAAGGCGCTCGAGGAACGCGGCATAAAGGTTCTCACCTCGGCCAACACGAAGGCGATCCTGGGCGAGGGAAGGGTCGAGAGCGTCGAACTCGCCGATGGAAGGATCATTCAGGCGACGCTCGTCGTCATGGCGGCTGGTATTCGGCCGAACGTCGCCCTCGCCAGGGAGGCAGGCCTGGCGGTCGCGCGCGGCATCGTCGTCGACCATGCCATGCGGACCTCCGATCCCGACGTCCTGGCGCTCGGCGAATGCGCGGAGGTCGGCGGCCACGTCTATGGCCTGGTCGCGCCGCTCTATGAGATGGCGCGCACCGCGGCAGACCACCTCGCCGGCGACGAGGCAGCCCGCTTCGTGCATGCCGATACGCCGACCAAGCTCAAGGTCACCGGAATCGACGTCTACTCTCTGGGCGACTTCGCCGACGGCGACGATCGCGAGGAAATCGTGCTGCGCGACGCCGCGGCCGGCGTCTACAAGCGCCTGATCCTGAAGGACAACAGGATCATCGGGACCGTGCTGTTCGGCGAAGTGGCCGATGGCGCCTGGTTCAACGACCTCAAGAAGAAGTCGGCGAACATCTCCGAGATGCGCGATACGCTGATCTTCGGGCCGGCCTTCCAGGGCGGCGGCGCGCTCGATCCCGGGGCCGCCGTAGCGGCGTTGCCGGACGATGCAGAGATCTGCGGCTGCAACGGAATCTGCAAGGGCAAGATCACCGGCACGATCAAGGCGAAGGGACTGACGACCCTCGACGAGGTGCGCGCCCACACCAAGGCGTCAGCGTCGTGCGGCACCTGCACCGGCCTCGTCGAGCAGCTCATGGAGCTGACGCTCGGTGACGCCTTCAATCGCAGTGCCGTCCAGCCGATGTGCGCATGCACCACGCTGGGCCACGACGACGTCCGTCGCCTGATCGTCGCGAAGTCATTGAAGACGGTGCCGGCGGTCATGCAGCAACTCGAGTGGAAGACGTCTTGCGGCTGCGCCAAGTGTCGACCGGCGCTCAACTACTACCTGGTCTGCGACTGGCCCGACGAATATGCCGACGACTACCAATCGCGCTTCATCAACGAGCGCGCCCACGCCAACATCCAGAAGGATGGCACCTTCTCGGTCGTGCCGCGCATGTGGGGCGGCATGACGAGTTCGACCGAACTGCGGGCGATCGCCGATGTCGTCGACAAGTTCGCCATTCCGGCGGTCAAGGTTACCGGCGGTCAGCGCATCGACATGCTGGGTGTCAGGAAGGAGGACCTGCCAGCCGTGTGGGCGGATCTCGGCAAGGCCGGCTTCGTCTCGGGCCACGCCTATGCAAAGGGCCTGCGCACCGTGAAAACCTGTGTAGGCACCGATTGGTGCCGCTTCGGTACGCAGGACTCGACGGGCTTCGGTATTCGCATCGAGAAATTCATGTGGGGCTCGTGGACACCGGCCAAGGTCAAGATGGCGGTCTCGGGTTGTCCGAGGAACTGTGCCGAGGCGACGTGCAAGGACGTTGGCGTGATCTGCGTCGACTCCGGTTACGAGATTCATTTCGCCGGTGCCGCCGGTCTGGACATCAAGGGCACGGAGATCCTCTGCCAGGTGAAGACCGAGGACGAGGCGCTCGAGCACATCGCCGCCCTGGTCCAGATGTATCGCGAACAGGGCCACTACCTCGAACGCATCTACAAGTGGGCCAGGCGCGTCGGCCTCGAAGAGATCAAGTGCCAGATCGTGCAGGACGGTGAGAAGCGCCGGGCTTACTTCGACCGTTTCGCCTTCTCGCAGACGTTTGCCCAGGTCGACCCCTGGTCCGAGCGCGTCTCCGGCAAGGACAAGCACGAGTTCCGGCCGATGGCGACGGTCGGCCTTGCGGAGGCGGCCGAGTGATGGCGATGAACTGGGTTGAAGTCGGCGTGATCGAGGATGTTCCCAGACGTGGCGCACGTTGCGTGAATACGCCCGGTGGCAAGATCGCGGTGTTCCGCACCGCCGACGGCGAGGTCTTCGCCATCGAGGACCATTGTCCGCACAAAGGTGGACCGCTCTCCCAGGGCATCGTGCACGGCACGTCGGTGACCTGCCCGTTGCACAACTGGGTGATTTCACTCGAGACGGGCAAGGCACTCGGCGCCGACGAAGGCACGGTGAGGACGGTTCCGACGAAGGTGGAGCGCGAGCGCCTGTTCATTGCGCTGGGCTCCGTCGCGGAGAAGGCGGCCTGACGAATCGCCCGTCAGCGAGCGCGACCGTGCCCAAGAGTTCCTGCGCGCCTCGCCTCTACCGTTGCTGGAGCGAAATCCGCACTTGTTCTGGAAGGGACTGTCGCTCGGCCTGGTATGTGTCGTTTTGGCGCTGCTTGCTTTCCCCATCAGATAGGGTCGTTGCAGAGCTAATGAGAACGGTGTAGCTCGCTTTCACAGACAACCTGGGAGAATCCAATGAGAAGACGCGTTCTGCTGGCAGCAGCCGCTGCCATCGGCGTTGCCGCCGCGCCGCTCGGCGCCATGGCGCAGGCCTATCCGACGAAGCCGATCACGGTCATCGTGCCGTTCGCGGCCGGCGGCCCGACCGATGCCCTGGCCCGGGTGCTGACCGCCCGCATGGGCGAGGCGCTCGGCCAGACGATGATCGTCGAGAATGTCGGCGGCGCCGGCGGCACGATCGGCGTCAACAAGGCGGCCAAGGCGACGCCCGACGGCTACACGATCCTGTTCGCGCACATGGGCACCCTTGCGGTCAACATCGCGCTCTACAAGACGCTGCCCTACGACAGCCAGAAGGATTTCGAGCCGATCGGGCTCGGCGGCACCAACCCGATGGTGTTGGTCACCAAGAAGGACCTGCCGGCCAAGGACTTCAAGGAGTTCGAGGCCTACCTGAAGGCCAATCAGAAGAAGGCGCAGTACGGCATGGCCGGCATCGGCGCGGCGTCGCATCTGGGCGGCCTGATGCTGAACAGCATGATGAAGGTCGACGTGCTGGAGATTCCCTACAAGGGAACCGGCCCGGCGCTGAACGATCTGGTGAGCGGCCAGTTCGACTACATGGTCGACCAGGCCGTGAACGTGCTGCCGCAGATCAAGGCCGGCACCATCAAGGCGCTGGGCGTCAGCACGCTGAAGCGCCTGCCGCAGCTGCCGGACGTGCCGACGATCGACGAGTCGGGCCTCAAGGGCTACGAGGTCACGATCTGGAACGGCTTCTTCGTGGCCAAGGGCACGCCGAAGGATGCCATCGACAAGCTCAACAAGGCACTGGTCACCGCGCTCGGCGACGAGAAGGTGCGCGCGCGCCTGATCGACCAGGCCGTCGATCTGCCGGAGCCGAAGGACGCGACGCCCGAGGCGCTGCGTGCCCAGCTCAAGGCCTCGATCGACAAGTGGGTGCCCACGATCAAGGCCGCCGGCGTCCAGCCGCAGTAACGAAGACCTCGTATGGGGAAACGGGCCGCCTCTTCAGGCGGCCCGTTTTCGTTCGGGGTGGACGTGGCAAGCAACGCGATCGGCGGCGATCATCGAGGAACGCCGGCTTGGGCTTTCCCATCGGGAACGGCGAGCCAGTTTCGGTCGAACAGGTCGACGAGCGCTCGATGCGTGGCGAGGGGAACGTGGTCCACGCCGTAGGCGCTGCTGCCAAGGAACTCCATGACCTGCCGGTCCACCGCCGAGCGGTCCAGCACCGTCACACCGACCGCGGCCAGATCATCGGAGATCGATGCATCCACCGCCAGGTAGGCCTCCGCCGTTCGCAGCCGCGTAGCCGCTCCCTTCATGCGCACCATGACGATCGGTGTGACCGAGGGCTGGGGTTCGGGCCCGATCAACGCCGTGCCCAGCATCAGGCCGCACAGGACGCTGGCCGGCGGCTTGGGCGAAAACAGGCACAGGGTGACGATCTGCGGCCCGCCGGTTCGATCCTGCAGTTCGAAGCGCAGGTCGTTGGGGTTGAAGGCGCCGGTTCCGTCCAGCGTCATCGTTCCGGTCGGCAGGACTTCGCTGTAGCTCGCCTTCAGACGATGGGTGGCTGCGTTGGATGAGACCGACAACTCACCACGGATCAGCCGGCCGCGGAAGTACGGCGACCAGGAATGCGAGTAGCAGACATAGGTGCCGACGAGATGGGAGCCTGGCGTATTCTGCCTGGTCAGGCCCTCCGCCTCGTCGGCGCGTCGGTGTAGTTCCTCCCGATCCCGGCCGTGGCGGGCCGAGATCTCCTCGACGAAGGCGTCGACCTCGCAGTCCGCGATCCAGCGTCCCGGCCGGTCGGTCCCGAGAACCTTGGCCCAGTCGTCGTAGATTGCCATGCCGCGCGGGTTGGCGCGACCTTGCAGCCATTTGTCGGCACGCACGACGTCGAACGCGGTCTCCGGATTGGCCTTGCGGAAGGCCGATGCCAGTTCCTTGCGGGTCCCTGACCCGAGAAGCGCCGCCGTGAGCCGCAGCTTCCTGCCAATGTCACGAGCCAACGCAACGCCCCCCAACGCCATACGCCCTTGTCCCGAGCACTTTCGCAGAAAGCGTGGACCGTCGCAAAAAAGCGGAATTCCGTGGAATTCGGCTCGCCGTCGCTGCCTCGCCCGGTTGGCCCCGCCATAAGGGCTCCATGGCCGATTCAATCATCGACGACCCCGACGAGATCGCCCGGCTGACGGCCGGCGCGACCGCGATTCCCTCGACGACCGGCGCGAACGGTGGCTATGGCGGCCCAGGGACGGGCAGCGGTGCGACCGCAAATGCGGGCGGCAGAGGCTCGCCCAGCGGGATCATTGGCGAGGCAGGTCAGCCGGGCGGCCAGGGCTATGGCGCCGGCGGGAGCGGCGGCGGCGTCTCTCTGGCCAACCCGCCGGGTGCTGCCGGCCGGGGCGGCACGGGCGGTGGCGGCGGGGCTCCGGGCCTGTACGACGCGGCGGGCGGCGCCTGGAGTGTCGCGGCCGGCATCACCGTAGCCGGCGGTTCTGGAGGCATGGGAGGACAAGGCAATGCTGCCGGCAACGGCGGCACGGGCGGCACGGGCGCCGGCGGTATCGGCGGCACCGGCTTCTTCCTCGCCAACGAGGGCGCGATCGCGGGCGGCGCCGGTGGCGACGGCGGCCTGGGTGGCCTTCATTTTTCCACCACCGTCGGCCAGATCGCCGGAGACGGCGGCAATGGCGGCGACGGCGGCATCGCCGTCGACGGTGTCGACTATGTGCTGGTCAATGCCGGTACCATCACCGGCGGCGAAGGCGGCTACCTCGGCATCCCACTGAGCGGGTCGCATGAAGTGGGACAGAGTGGTGATGGCGGCGGGGCCGTCGGCGGTACCGGCTTCGAACTGCTCAATACCGCGACCGGCACGATCACCGGCGGCAACGGCGCCAGCGTGGCAGGAACGGCGGGCACGGCCGGCGCGGCCGCGATCGTCGGCACCGATTTCACGGTCGTGAACGCCGGCACCATCCGGGGCGGCCTCGGCGGCGTGAATTCGACGGGCAGCGGAGCCGCCGCCGATGGTGCTCCCGGCACAGTCGGAGCCCCGCCCCGCGGCAATGGGACAATTGGCGAACGTGGCGGCGACGGCGGCGACGGCACGGATGGGGGAGACGGTGTCACCGGCGCCGCCGGCGCGGCCGGCATCGACGGGGCGCGCTTCGCCGTCACGAACAGCGGCACGATCGGCGGCGGCAATGGGGCGAGCGGCACTCGGGGTGACACCGGCGGACGTGGCGGTGGCGGCGGCAATGGCGGCGCCGGCCATCGATGGTACGAACAGGATAGCCACTACGTCCATGGTTCCGATGGCGGCGACGGTGGCGACGGCGGGAACGGCGCCTATGGCGGCGATGGCGGCGACGGGGGCACAGGCGGCATCGGCATTGCCGGCACGGATTTCAGCCTCATCAACACGGGGACCATCACCGGCGGTACGGGCGGCGCTGGGGGCGACGGTGGCGCCGGGGGCAATGGTGGCAATGGCGGCCTCGGGGCGCCCGGCGGTGTAGGGGGTCCGAACGATGCCGGCAGCGCCGGCGATGGCGGTGATGGCGGTGGTGGTGGTGCCGGCGGCAACGGCGGCAACGGCGGCGACGGCGTCGCCGGGACCGACTTCTCCATCGTCAATGAAGGTACCATCACAGGCGGTGACGGCGGCGTTGTCGGCGAGAGCGGCCAAGGTGGGAACGGCGGCATCGGGCCGGACGGGCGCGACTTCGCCATTACCTATGTAACCGGCGGAACTGGATCAACCAGCGACGACCTCACCTACTCTTGGCCTGGCGCTGGTGGTGATGGCGGCGATGGCGGCAATGGTGCGGCGGGAACCCTTTCCATAGGCGATGGTGGTGCCGGCGTGCGCGGCTCGGACTTCGAGCTGGTCAACACCGGCACGATCACCGGCGGCAACAGCAGCATGTCGTCCTATGTCATCGCTCGCGGCGGTTGGGGCGGCGCGGGAGGCGTGGGCGGCCTCTATCCCGAATCGGACATCCGCAGAACCAGCGGCGAGGACGGCAACGATGGTTTGGGTG
>JAESFK010001009.1_pt1 | contig 9974 bp, 8 predicted proteins | sample 9269391 | NCBI WGS metagenome assembly JAESFK01 (sample SAMN14506231, study PRJNA617097) | algae metagenome | isolation source: Drouetiella hepatica UHER 2000/2452 and co-occurring heterotrophs from... | place: Slovakia: Slovak Paradise National Park, Hrabusice, Kosice Region | collected 2000-01-01
TCTGTTCGGTATGCGTGCCCCAGACGATGCCCTGATGCAGGTCGGTGATCCGCAGGCCGTCATTCTTGGCATAGAACTGGAAGAGCAGCTGATCGAGGCACTTGGTCATGTGGTAGATCGAGCCGGGATTGGCCGGATAGAGAATATCCTGCTGCACCGTCTCGCCGCTCTCGGTCTCGATACCCACGGGCAGATAGCCTTCGGGGATCGCCGCGCCAACGGTCGAATAGCCGTAGACGCCCATGGTGCCGAGATGCACGAGATGCGCGTCGAGGCCGATCTCGACCAGGGCATTCAGCAGATTATGCGTAGCGTTGACGTTGTTGTTGACTGTGTAGTTCTTGTGACGGTCGCTCTTCATCGAATAGGGCGCGGCGCGCTGTTCGGCAAAATGGATGATGGCGTCCGGGCGGTTTTCCGCGAGCCAGTTTTTCAGGAGTTCGTAGTCGCGGGCAAGATCGATCAGGTGGAAATGGATGCGCCGGCCGGTCTCCGCATGCCAGATGCGGGTGCGTTCCTGAATGCTGTCCATCGGGGTCAGCGATTGGACGCCGAGTTCGGTATCGATCCAGCGGCGGGAGAGGTTGTCGAGGATGTGGATGTCGTGTCCGGCGTCGGACAAATGCAGGGCAGTCGGCCAACCGACAAAGCCGTCACCGCCAAGGACTGCAATCTTCATGCGCCAATCTCCTGTGGGATGGAAGTCATGCGCCGGTGATAAGAGAACATTGTGACAAGCCTGCAATGCTTGCAAAACGTGTTTGGTTCCTGCACAGGAAAAGAATAATTTTGCGAGGCTGCGGATGACTTTGATAGCGCTTTCCGGCGAACTGACGGATGCCGGGCATCGGCTGGTGCAGCGTGTCTATTACGAAGACACGGACTTTTCCGGCGTTGTCTATCACGCCCGATACCTGCATTTCATGGAGCGGGCGCGCACCGATTATCTGCGGCTGCTTGGCGTCGAGCAGGCGACGCTGGCGATCGAGGGCGATACGGAAGGCCTGGTTTTCGTCGTCCACCGCATGGAGATCGATTTCAAGCAACCGGCGCGCATGGACGATATCCTGACGATCACAACAGCAACGGAAAAGGCCGGCGGCGCCAAGATGGTGCTCGCCCAGGAAATCCGCCGCGAGGGCACGCTGCTGATCGCGGCCAAGGTGATCATCGCCGTCATCAACGGGCAGGGGCGGCCGCGCCGCTTGCCGGAGACGCTGGGCAAGAAGTTTCTCGGGCACGGCTGAGTTTCAGTCCTCGGCCTTGACCGCCTTCCACATCGCTAGGCTTCGGCGGCGAGCGTTTCTTGTCTGCAATCGTCTCAGCGGGCGGTGATGTTTTCTTCGCCACAGCTTCGGGTGGCTTCTTCGGCGTTATCCTGCTCATGGCGTCCCCGCGTGGCGAGGGCCGGTTTGTTCCGGCGGCAGGTCATGGCAAAGACGTCATTGCAGTGCAGTATAGTAAGACTCTCTTAACCATAATGATGTCTTAATGCACATATTAGGGTTTTGTGCAGTGCACGTCATCCTTTCACCAAGATTGAACGCAAGAAGGCAGACAGGAAGCTTAAAGACCGGTATGAGGCCGGTTCATCGGCAGCTGCCGGGTCAATCTTGCAACAATGACGTTTGAGCACCCTGGCTGTGAGCATGAGACTGCTCTTGCCGGGCGTTTGGATTCGGGGATTTGAGAACGATGGAACAGGTTGGATTGGCTGCAGCGACGACAGACGTAACGCTGTGGTCGCTATTCATGGAGGCGGGCTTCGTGGTGAAGCTCGTCATGCTGGGACTGATCGGCGCCTCGATCTGGACCTGGGCGATCGTCGTCGACAAGACGCTGAAATTCGGCAAGGCCCGCCGCCAGCTGGATGCTTTCGAGCAGGTGTTCTGGTCCGGCCAGTCGCTGGAAGAACTCTACCGCACGCTGTCCGACCGGACGACGTCCGGCATGGGGGCGATCTTCGTCTCCGCCATGCGCGAATGGAAGAAGTCCTTCGAGCGCGGCGCCCGTTCGCCGATCGGCCTGCAGATGCGTATCGACCGGGCCATGGACGTCACCCTTTCGCGTGAAGCCGAGGCGCTCGAAGCCCGGCTTGGCTCGCTTGCCACCATCGGTTCCGCTGGCCCGTTCGTCGGTCTGTTCGGCACCGTCGTCGGTATCATGACCTCGTTCCAGGCGATCGCCGGATCGAAGTCGACCAACCTTGCGGTCGTTGCTCCCGGTATCGCCGAGGCGCTTCTCGCCACCGCAATCGGCCTTCTCGCCGCTATTCCGGCGGTTATCGCCTACAACAAATTCTCCGCAGATGCCGGCAAGCTGACGGCCCGCATGGAAGGTTTTGCCGACGAGTTCTCGGCCATTCTTTCGCGCCAGATCGATGAAAAGCTGCAGCCGCGCCAAGCAGCGCAATAAGCGCCGCAGCGGCACGAAGACGGAGTTAGACCATGGGTATGTCAGTAGGTGGATCGAAGGGTGGCGGCCGGCGCCGTGGCGGCCGTAGCGGCCGCGGCGGCAAGGGCGTCATGAGCGAGATCAACGTGACGCCGTTCGTCGACGTCATGCTGGTTCTTTTGATCATCTTCATGGTTGCCGCCCCGATGATGACGGTCGGCGTACCGATCGACTTGCCGGAAACGCAGGCAAGCGCGCTCAATTCCGAAACACAGCCGATTACCATTTCCGTCAAGACCGACGGTCAGGTCTTCCTGCAGGAAACGCCGATCCCGGTCGAAGAGGTTGCCGCAAAGCTCGAGGCGATTGCCACGACGGGCTACAGCGAGCGCATCTTCGTGCGTGGTGACGCAACGGCGCCTTACGGCGTGATTGCCGATGTCATGGCACGCATTCAGGAAGCCGGCTTCAAGAATATCGGTCTCGTAACCCAGCCGCAGAAGGGCCAGTAGAGCGCGTACGATGAAGAGCAGTCTCATCACATCCGCTGTGCTGCATGGCCTGGTTCTGACCTGGGCGCTGGTGTCGCTTGGCAGTCCCAAATCGTTCGAGGTCTCCAGCATGGAGTCCATTCCGGTCGACATGGTGTCTGTCGAAGAGCTGACCCAATTGCAGATGGGTGACGAAAAGGCTCCGAAATCTGAAAAGCCTTCGCCCATTCCGACGAAAAAGCCGGCCGAGATCAACGATGGTGAAAATGTCGGCGACAACAGCGTCGATCTGAAAACCCCGCCGAAACCGGAATCCAAGCCGATCGAGAAAGAATCGACCGGCGCGATCAAGTCCGAGGAAAAGCCGCTGCCGACGCCTGAACCGGTGAAGGAAGACACGCCCGAGGTGACCGAGGAAAAGCCGGCATCCGAGCCTGCGACGGAGGTCGCCGCGCTGCCCGAGCCCAAGCAGGAGGTCCAGCCCGACCCCAAGCCTGCGGAGACCCCTGCCGAGGAGAAGCCTGCGGAAAACCCGGATGCCGAAGCCTTGCCGGAGAAGGTTCCGACGCCGATGGCAAAGCCCAAGGTGGAACAGCCGGCGCAGACGGCCAAGACGCCCGACCGCAAGAACGAAGAAAACAAGACGGAAAAGAAGAAGACGTCCACAGCCATGAAGTCGGACTTCGACGCCGATCAGGTGGCAGCGCTTCTCAACAAGCAGGATTCCTCCGGTGGCGGCAAGAAGCGGTCCAGTGAGACGGCTTCGCTCGGCGCGAAGAAAACGACTGGCAACACGCTATCCGCCAGCGAAATGGATGCGCTGCGGGGCCGGATCCAGAACAACTGGTCCGTTGTTGCCGGGATTTCCGGTGCCGAAGGGTTGACGATCACGGTGACGATGCAGCTCGACCCGAATGGCGAGATCATCGGTCGGCCTGAAGTGGTCGCATCCGGCGGAACGGATGCCGCGCGCCGGACCTTCGAGGGCAGCGTGCGGCGCGCCATCATGAAGTCGGCGCCGTTCGATAACCTGCCCGCAGACAAATACGATTCCTGGAGCGAAGTGGTCGTCAATTTCGATCCAAGCTCCATGCTTTAGAACATCACACGAATGAATGGCTGAAAGGCTCCGTTACAATGTTGAAACGCAATCCCTTCCGTTTTCTGATCGCGCTCGCGACGATGGTCACGCTGGTGATCACTCCCGCCTATGCGCGCGTGGAAATCAATATCAACAAGGGCAATGTCGAGCCTTTGCCGATCGCCGTCACCGACTTCCTGCAGGGTGAGCTGGGTCAGAAGATTTCCGACGTCGTCGCAGCCGACCTGAAGCGTTCGGGCCTGTTTGCGCCGATCGCCAAGACAGCGTTCATCGAGAAGATCACCAATCCGGATGCTGCTCCGCGTTTCGAGGACTGGAAGGTCATCAACGCGCAGGCGCTGGTCACCGGCCGCGTCACCCAGGAAGGCGACGGCCGCCTGAAGGCCGAGTTCCGCCTGTGGGATTCGTTTGCCGGCCAGCAGATGGCAGGCCAGCAGTTCTTCACCCAGCCAGAAAACTGGCGCCGGGTCGCCCATATCATCGCCGACGCGATCTATGAGCAGATCACCGGCGAAAAGGGCTATTTCGATACCCGCATCGTCTATGTCGCCGAAAGCGGCCCGAAGACGGCGCGCAAGCGGCAGCTGGCAATCATGGACCAGGATGGCTTCAACGCCCGCGGCATTACCAATTCCAACGATATCGTTTTGACGCCGCGTTTCTCGCCCAACAAGCAGGAAATCACCTACATGTCCTTCGAGGGCAACGAGCCGCGCGTCTATCTTCTGCAGCTCGAAACCGGACAGCGCGAAGTCGTCGGCAACTTTCCCGGCATGACCTTTGCGCCGCGCTTCTCGCCGGATGGCCAGCGGGTGATCATGAGTCTGCAGCAGGACGGCAATGCCAATATCTACACGATGGACTTGCGCTCGCGCACCACGACGCGCCTGACCTCCACCGCTGCGATCGACACCTCGCCATCCTACTCGCCTGACGGCAGCCAGATCGTCTTCGAAAGCGACCGTGGCGGCCGCCAGCAGCTTTATGTCATGGGCTCTTCGGGCGGCGGTCAGAATCGTATCTCTTTCGGCGACGGTTCCTATTCCACTCCGGTCTGGTCGCCGCGCGGAGACCTGATCGCCTTTACCAAGCAGTCGGGCGGAAAGTTTTCGATCGGCGTGATGAAGCCGGACGGTTCGGGCGAACGAATCCTGACGACGGGCTTCCACAATGAAGGCCCGACCTGGGCCCCGAACGGCCGCGTCCTGATGTTTTTCCGTCAGAACGCCGGTGCCGGTGGCCCGCAACTCTATTCGATCGATCTGACCGGTTATAACGAGCAGCTGGTTCAGACGAAGGGCTTTGCTTCGGACCCGGCCTGGTCCCCGCTGCTCGAGTAGCGCAGCGATGAAGCGGCGGGAAATATGGCGGAGTTGCCGCTTTCTCGCCGCAAAGGACTGATCTAGCAAGCCGCAGAGCGTATTTTGACAATCTGTTAACCATACCTGTTGAAAGCGGATTAACCGCTTCCGGTTACAGTCTGGCAACCCTGAATTAAGACATACCATCCAAGGAGACCGGCCCATGAGCCGCATTCACGCCCAGGCCGCAGGCCGTATGCAATCCATCGCCCGCAACCCCGTCGTGGCCGTCCTTTTCGTGACGTTGGCTATTGCTGGTTGCGGTGGAAATAAGAACAAGATTCCGAACGACGCCGCTGGTCTCGGCCTGAACGCTGCGACCCCGGGTTCGGCCCAGGACTTCACGGTGAATGTCGGCGACCGCATCTTCTTCGATACGGACTCCACCTCGATCCGTGCCGATGCACAGGCAACGCTGGATCGTCAGGCGCAGTGGCTGGCCAAGTATCCGAACTACGCCATCACGGTCGAAGGCCATGCCGACGAACGCGGCACCCGCGAATACAATCTGGCACTCGGCGCACGCCGTGCCGCATCCACCAAGGAATATCTCTCTTCGCGCGGCATCCCTGCCTCGAACATCAAGACGATTTCCTACGGCAAGGAAAAGCCGGTCGCTGTTTGCGACGATATTTCCTGCTGGTCACAGAACCGCCGCGCTGTCACGGTTCTCGGTGGCGCCGGCATGTAACTGCCGGACGTTCGAAAGCTTTCGTGAAAAGGCGGTCAATCGGGCCGCCTTTTCTTTTTTGTCACACTTTTACCGAACTCCGTTGCTTTTTGGAGCCAATTGGAAAACTGTGCGGCAATCACCAGAAGGCCGATTTGCACCCGGTCTTGGGTGCCAATGGGACAGACAAACAGGACACATGACATGAAACATTTTGTCGTGGCGGGATTGATCGGCCTGACCGCCTTTGCGGGCTTCGGGCAGACGGTGACCGCCATGCCGCTTTCCGCGCTGTTTAACCGCGCAATTCACGGCGAAACCCCGTCGCCGGACAAGGTACCGCTGCTCAAGGTCCAGTCGAGTGACGTTGGACGCATCGGGCAGCTTGAGGAACAGATCCGCTCGCTCAACGGGCGTATCGAGGAAATGAGTTTCCAGCTCCTGCAGATGCAGGAACAGATCCGCAAGTTCCAGGAGGACAACGAATTCCGTTTCCAGGAGCTGGAAAGCGGCAAGTCGACCTCGACCAAGAAGAGCCAGCTGGAAACACCAGGCACCACCGATCAGGCATCCGGAACGGCACCGGCAACGACTGATCAGGCAACGGCAACCGATCCCAACGCAGGTTTGGGATCGGATACCGCTGCCAATACGACCGGCGCACCGCCGGCCACGCTCGGTCAGATTATTTTTGACGATGCGGGCAATCCCGTTGCTGCCAATCAGGATGTATCGAGCCTCGAAACGACGCTGCCGGGCACGGACCAGGGCATCAACCAGACCCCGGACAGCCAGCAGCAGACGGCAGCACTCGATAACCCCGGCGACCTCTATCAGTCGGCCTATGGCCATGTGCTGACGGGTGACTACAGCCAGGCCGAAAACGAATTCCGCAGTTATCTCGATGCGTTTCCGGCAGGCGAAAAGGCCGCGGATGCCAGCTTCTGGATGGGCGAAGCACAATATTCGCAGGGCAAGTTCAACGATGCCGCCAAGACGTTCCTGAATGCGCATCAGGCTTACGGCAAATCGCCGAAGGCACCTGAAATGCTCTTGAAGCTCGGCATGTCGCTTGCCGCCCTGGATAACAAGGACACGGCCTGCGCCACGCTGCGCGAGGTCAATAAGCGCTACCCGAAGGCCTCCCCGGCGGTCAAAGCCAAGGTGACCAGCGAACAGGGCCGACTTGCCTGCTGAGGCGGACCGCGCAGCGCCGCACGCCGCCGTCGAAACGGCGAAACAGTTTCTCTCCACCTTCAAGACCCCCGGCCTGATCCTTGCCGCCGTTTCGGGTGGCAGCGATTCAAAGGGCCTGCTTCTGTCGCTGCATGAGGCGATCCATCGTGGCGGCTTTTCCGCTTTCTCTCTGGCTGCCTGTACAGTCGATCACGCGCTCCGGCCGGAATCCGCCGATGAAGCACGTGCCGTCAGTGCGTTTTGTGCGGAAAGGGGTATTCCGCATATCATCCGCCAATGGCAGGGCGACAAGCCGGCGACCGGACTTCAGGCCGCCGCCCGCACGGCGCGATACGGCCTTCTTGCCGATGCAGCAGAGACCATCGGGGCTTGCTGCATCCTCACGGCCCACACAGCTGACGACCAGATCGAAACGATTGCCATGCGGCAAAGCCGGTCGGCGCCCGACGCGCCCGGTTTGGCCGGCATGGCGCCGGGTGTTCTCGTTGACCGCCGCGTGTGGGTCTGGCGTCCCTTTCTCCATTTGCGCCGCGCTGACATCCGTTCCTTTCTCGTGGCGCGGGGCGAGGGGTGGTTCGATGATCCAAGCAACAGCAACCGGCGCTTCGAACGCGTACGTGTGCGCCAGGCGCTGAGCGTGGATGGCTCTTTGCCTGCAGATATCCTCGATGCCGGCAGAGCCCGCCTTGGATCGAGCGAGCGGGCGGCGTTGCTGCTGACCGGTCACGCGCATGGTTTCGATGGCTTTGTCGCGCGGATCGATCCTGCACTCTCGACCGATATGGCCGATCCGGACTGCGCGCGCGCGGTTTTATCCGTGGCAGCTGTGATCGGCGGACGTCATCATATTGCCGGGCGCGAGACGGCCGCACGGCTTGCCGCCTTTCTGCAAGGCGCAAACGGCGGGCGCATGACCGCAGGCCGTGTGGTCTTCGATCGCCGCCAATCGGGTCTCTATCTTTACCGCGAGGCGAGGGGGCTGCCGCACATCGAACTTCAACCCGGTCAAAGTGCTCTCTGGGATGGCCGTTTTCTTGTCGTCAATGATGGTTCGCAGCGCATTGCCGCTCAGGCCGGGGGCAAAACGGGTGAATTGCGCGCGAGGCTGATTGCCGCAGGCCTGCCGGAGCCGGTGGCCAAGCGCGCTGTCAAATCGGCGATCACCTTTTCCGCTGTGACGGAAGGGGCCGATGGTCACGACACCACGGACGCCTTGCCGCCAAAGCCCTGGATGCAAACCAGTATCGGCCTCTACGACACCTTTTTGCCGTGTTTTGACCTGATGATGGCCAATAGTATCGCCACGCTCTTTGGACGTGACACGTATCTTACTCCTCCGGTTCACGATGTTTTGACGGAAAAGTCAGGTTAGTCTTGAGTTTGCCTTGGCAAGCCGGTCACGCAACCCTATGTTAGGCACAAGAATGCAGCCACAAATCATTGCGGGTTGCGACAGAGGTTCCGGGGAGTTCGATGAACCCTAATTTCAGAAATTTTGCACTTTGGGCAATTATTGCTCTGCTGTTGATCGCGCTTTTCAGCATGTTCCAGCAACCGGCCGAGCGCACCGGATCGAAGGAAGTTCCTTTTTCCCAGTTCCTGAAGGACGTTGACGGAAGCCGTGTCAAGGAAGTTGTCATCACCGGCAACAAGGTGATCGGCTCCTACGCCGAGAGCGGCGCGACGTTCCAGACCTATGCGCCGGCGATCGATACGGCTTTGACCGAACGGATGGAATCAAAGAACGTCACCGTGACGGTCCGCCCCGAAACCGACGGCTCGTCCGGCTTCCTCAGCTATGTCGGCACGTTGCTGCCGATGCTTCTCATTCTCGGCGTCTGGCTGTTCTTCATGCGCCAGATGCAGGGTGGCTCGCGCGGCGCAATGGGCTTTGGCAAGTCGAAGGCTAAGCTGCTCACGGAAGCCCACGGCCGCGTCACGTTTGACGATGTCGCAGGCGTGGACGAGGCCAAGCAGGATCTTGAAGAAATCGTCGAATTCCTGCGCGATCCGCAGAAGTTCCAGCGCCTCGGCGGCCGTATTCCCCGCGGCGTGCTGCTTGTTGGCCCTCCCGGTACGGGTAAGACGCTGCTGGCCCGCTCGGTTGCCGGCGAAGCCAATGTGCCGTTCTTCACGATTTCCGGTTCGGACTTTGTTGAAATGTTCGTCGGTGTCGGTGCAAGCCGTGTCCGTGACATGTTCGAGCAGGCCAAGAAGAACGCGCCCTGCATCATCTTCATCGACGAAATCGACGCCGTCGGCCGCCATCGTGGTGCCGGTCTTGGCGGCGGTAACGACGAGCGCGAGCAGACGCTCAACCAGCTGCTGGTCGAGATGGACGGCTTCGAGGCCAATGAAGGCATCATCCTGATCGCCGCGACCAACCGTCCCGACGTTCTTGATCCGGCGTTGCTGCGTCCGGGCCGCTTCGACCGCCAGGTCGTGGTGCCGAACCCGGATATCAACGGCCGCGAGCGCATCCTCAAGGTCCATATCCGCAATGTGCCGCTGGCGCCGAACGTCGATCTGAAGGTTCTCGCCCGTGGTACACCCGGCTTCTCCGGTGCCGACCTGATGAACCTCGTCAACGAGGCTGCCCTGATGGCTGCGCGCCGCAACAAGCGCGTCGTCACCATGCAGGAATTCGAAGACGCCAAGGACAAAATCATGATGGGCGCGGAACGCCGCTCGTCCGCCATGACCGAAGCCGAAAAGAAGCTGACTGCATACCACGAAGCTGGCCACGCCATCATGGCGCT
>JAESFK010001010.1_pt1 | contig 9969 bp, 10 predicted proteins | sample 9269391 | NCBI WGS metagenome assembly JAESFK01 (sample SAMN14506231, study PRJNA617097) | algae metagenome | isolation source: Drouetiella hepatica UHER 2000/2452 and co-occurring heterotrophs from... | place: Slovakia: Slovak Paradise National Park, Hrabusice, Kosice Region | collected 2000-01-01
GCCCCGCCATCAGCAGCGCCGCCAGCCCGGCGAAGAAGCCGGATGCCGCGTAGACGAACACGAGGACGCCGTTGACGTTGATGCCGCTCACCCGCGCCGCCTGCGGGTTGCCACCGACCGCGAATATGTGCCGGCCGAGCGACACCTTCCTCATGAAGATGGCGACGCCGCCATAGCAGACGAGAAGCAGGATGGCGCTGACGGGGATCACCGCGAAGTCGCCGCCGAAGGGCAGGGGAATGTCGCCCAGTCCGAGGTAGCGCACCTCGTCGGAAATGCCTGAGACGGGCCGGCCGTCGGTGACCAGATTGCAGATGCCGCGCACCGCGTTCAGCGTGCCGAGCGTCATGATGAACGGATGCGGCAGGCGCAGCAGCGTCAGGCCGAGGCCGTTGATGATGCCGATGGCGGTGCCCACCAGCGGCCCGATGAACAGCACGATCGGCCAGGGCACGCCCGACGTGTCGGCGAGCGCAAGCAGCATGATGGAGAGCGCCATGACGGAGCCCACCGACAGGTCGATGCCCGCCGTCACGATCACCAGGTACATGCCCAGCGCCAGCAGCGCGTTCATGCCGATCTGGCGGATGATGTTGGTGATGTTCTGCGCCGTCATGAAATAGTCGGGCTGCAGCGCCCACAGGATCAGCACCATCGCCACGACCACGAGCAGGATCCCGTAGTCCTCCATCAGCCGCGAGCGAAGGTCGCGCCAGCGGTCGGACCTTGTCGCAGGAGATGTTTCCGCCGAATCCGTCATCAGGTCACCTTGTCGTGGGCGAGCGAGGTGGAGTGTCCCTTGGTCCCCATGATCCAGCCGATCACTTCGTTGCGGCTCGTGTCGCCCAGGCGCGACTCGGCGAAGTTGCGGCCGTGGAACAGGGCCATGACGCGGTCGCAGACGTAGAAGACGTCGTCCATGCGGTGGCTGATCAGGATCACCGCGACGCCGTGGTCCTTCAGGCGCCTGATGAGATCGAGCACCTTGCCGACCTCCTTGATCGCCAGCGCGGCGGTCGGCTCGTCCATGATGACGACCTTGGCCTCGAACGCCGTGGCGCGGGCGATCGCGACCGCCTGCTGCTGTCCGCCGGACAGTTCCTCGACGTTCTGCTCGACGGACTTCACGTGGATCTGCAGCCGCGAGAGATGCTCCTTGGCCAGAGCCTTGGATCTGGCATGATCGATGAGCGTCAGGCCGGCGAATTTCGGTCCTGGCTCCCGGCCGAGGAATATGTTCTCGAAGATCGGCAGGTTTCCGGCGAGCGCGAGGTCCTGGTAGACCATCTCGATGCCGTTCCTGTGGGCGTCGCGCGGCGAGTTGAAGTGCGCGGGCCGGCCGTTGACGAGGATTTCCCCTTCGCTCTGACGGAACAGGCCGGACAGGATCTTCATGAGCGTCGACTTGCCGGCGCCATTGTCGCCGACCACGCCCAGAACCTCGCCGGCTTCCAGTCTGAGATTCACCCCTTCGAGCGCGGTGACCGCACCGAAATATTTCGAGATGCCGCGTGCCTCCAGCACCGGCGGCGCCTTGTGGCGCGTCTCCTCCATCACTGCCCCTCCCGAGCCAAACGGCGCTCGCGGGCGCTGTTGCATGCAAGATCTGAAGCGGGGTGGTGCGTGGCCCGAACGCGCCACCGTCGCGCCGGAGCAAGTGCCTCCGGGGACATGGCGTCCGGGACGAAATGGCCAGGGCCCATCCCCCCCGACCCGTCGGCGCCTTGAGCGCCCGGACGGATCCGGCGCTGACGGCCGATTTCATGTGTCTGCACGCGCTCGCTCCTCCAAACAAGCAACACGCAGGAAAAGGATCGTCAGGATCGGTTCAGGCGCGTTTACCCGCGTCCGATGTGGCGCAACGCGCCAGCCGCTCCCCCGACCTGCTCCTCCCGCGACGCTCCCTCCCGAGCGCCAGACCTTCATTAATGCACATCCTTGCCGCGGCGGAAAATCGATTCTTAGCCGGATTGAGAATGAATCCCGATCCAGGCCGCAGGCTGCGTTCAGGGCTTCGGCATCGCCCGGCGGGCCGCGTAAAGCGCCACCGCGGCGGCGTTGGAGACGTTCAGCGAGCGGATGGCCCCTGGCAGGTCGAGGCGGGCCATGGCCGAGACGGTTTCGCGGGTCTTCTGGCGCAGACCCTTGCCTTCGGCGCCGAGGACCAGCGCGATGCGCTCTCCCGTCAGCGCCTCCTCGAGCGTTGCGGCGCCCTGCGAGTCGAGGCCGACGGAGAGGAAGCCCGCTGCGTGAAGCGTGTCCAGCGCCGCCGCGAGGTTGCGGACCTCGATCAGGTCGATCTGTTCGAGCGCGCCGGAAGCCGCCTTGGCGAGAACGCCGCTTTCGGCGGGGCTGTGGCGCGCGGTTGTGACGAGCGTATCCGCTCCGAAGGCGACGGCAGAGCGCATCACCGCGCCGACATTGTGTGGATCCGTCACCTGGTCGAGAACCACCACCAGGCGCGAATCGCCGAGTGCGGACAGCGGCTTCGGCTTGAGGGGGTCGGCCTCGATCAGCACGCCCTGGTGGACGGCGTCGCCGCCGGCCATGCGGTCAATTGCCTTGGGCTCGACCATCTCGGCCGGGAAGGGCAGGGCGCCGAGGTCCGCTACGCCAAGGCGATCCAGGGCATTGCGCGTCGCCCAGAGATGCCGGACCTTCCGGCGCGGGTTGTCCAGCGCCGCGCGCACCGTGTGCAGACCGTAGAGATGCACGCGCCCCTCCGGAGCGCCGCTGCCCGGGACCGCCGGCGTCCGCGATCGCGCCGGTTGCTCGCCTCCGGACTTGGCGTCGCGATGCGTCCGGCGCAGCCGTGCGTAGTGGCTGTCCTTCGGCGTTCCCTTGGTGTCGGCCATGGCTTCCATCCGTGCTCGCCCCGTGGGCCGGGCCGTCGCCGTCTCCCATGACGCGACGCCGAGCGGAATGCAAACGCCAAACGCGGCCCGCCCGGGCCCGCGCCTCCCGCGTGTCGTCGACGGGCGCTTGCTGTTTGGCAGCCGGAGGACTAGGTTCGCCTTGGCCATTCGGCCACGAGGGCGGCGCCATGAGCGATGCCATCAGCCTGTTCGATGCCTTGCGCCGGTCGGCGGATGGCGAGGTGGTCGATGCGATCGAGCGGCTCGCTTCCGAAGCGCCGGACCGCGCTCTCAACCGCATAAATGCGCTGGCCTTCGCCGCGAAGCACGGGCTGGACCCGGACAGGGTGGTGGCGGCCTTCGTTCACGCCGCGCGGATCGGCCTCTTCGACATGGCCTGGAACGTGTTGTGTCCGGCCTGCGGCGGCGTTCTCGACACCAACGCCTCGCTGAAGACCATCCGCAAGGACAATTACGTCTGCAGTCTCTGCGCGGACGACTATTCCGCAACTCTCGACGAGATGGTCGAGGTGACCTTCACGATCGGTCCGCGCGTCCGCAGGATCGCGGCGCACACGCCGGACGACCTGCCGCTGCCGGAATATTTCAGGCAGATCTACTGGGGTTCGGGCGTCGACCTTCCGGATGAGGGCTACGAGGCACTGATCGACGCCGTCCTGATCGACCATGTCGAACTGGCGGCCGGCGAGAAGGCCGTGCTCTCGGTGCACCTGCCGCCGGCCTTCATCATCGTCTTCGAGCCGGTCACCCACAGCGCGCAGTTCCTCGACGTGAAGGGCGAGCCGACGCGCGAGCGCCAGGCCCTGTCCATCGGCTACGACCGGGAAACCGTGCAGCATGGCACGCTCGAGATGCAGCCCGGCCCGCTCAGGCTCGCGCTCGAAAACCACACGGACGGGCGCGTTCTGCCCAGCCTCTTCATTGCCGGCGATGCGCTTCACGACATGCTGGGCCGGCGCCGGCCCTTCCTGACGGCCAAGCACCTCCTGACCAACCAGGCCTTCCAGGACCTCTACCGCGCCGACACGCTGGATGTCGGCCAGCGGCTCAAGATCACCAGCCTCACCTTCCTCTTCACCGACCTGCGCGGCTCGACCGCGCTCTACGAGCGCGTCGGCGACCTGGTGGCGTTCGATCTCGTGCAGTCGCACTTCCAGGTTCTGATCGAGATCGTCGCGGCGGAGGCGGGTGCGGTGGTGAAGACCATCGGCGACGCGGTCATGGCCACCTTCGCCACGCCGGATCGCGCGCTGGCCGCCGCCCTGCGGATGCGCGAGGCGATGCAGGCGCTGAACCGCGAGCGCGGCAGCGAGGATTTGCTGCTGAAGATCGGCCTGCACGAGGGCCCCTGCATCGCCGTCTCGATGAACGAGCGCCAGGACTATTTCGGCCAGACCGTCAACATCGCCTCGCGCGTGCAGGGTCTGGCCAGCGACCAGTCGATCTTCGCCACGGAGGCTGTGGTGGGCGACACGCGGACGTCGGAACTGCTGCGCACACGCGAGCTACGGCCGGAAGCCCGCCTGGCCTCGCTTCGCGGCATCGGCCAGCAGATGCAGGTCTACGCGATCCCCTGAAGGGCGGCCCCGCTCGGACGGGAGCGGACCGCGCTTCGACACGAGAGACGGCCCCGTCCGACGCCTGGTGTCTCTTGGCCGGCGCCACGCCGCAGGCGCCCGCTCCTTTGTCAACGTGGAACCGGCGGTAAGGCGGACATGTCTCGTGACCTGGTGGACGCGCTTTCGGCCCAGTCGCGGGTGCGCGTTGCAGCGATCGGGGCCGTAAGACGGCGTCGAAGCGATTGCCGTGATCGAGCGACGCATCGCGGTTGACAGGCTCCGGCCCAGTCGCCATAAGGCGCTTCGCCGCGCCGGCCCTCTTTCCGGCAAGGCGGCCGGAACGCAGGTTCCGGACGGTGGGAAGGGTGCCCGAGTGGTTAAAGGGGACGGACTGTAAATCCGTTGGCTCAGCCTACGTTGGTTCGAATCCAACCCCTTCCACCAGCCACCGCCGTAGATCCCTGAATCCCGCAGGCCTGCGTCCGTCCGCGCACAAACCTGCGCGCAATCGGCTTTGCCGTCGCCAGCCGGGATCAGCGGCGTCTGTTGCCGGAACATCCATCACGCAGTTCCGTTTCCTGTCACGGGGGTGCGAAACGGAGGCTGAACCATGTCGCTGAAGGCGAAGCTGTCGGAACTGCTGCCCTTATGGATGACGCGCAAGCGACCCGGGAACCAGACCGGAGGCAGCCGGCGGCAGGGCGGGTCGCGCCCGTCGTCGGGCGCGAACAATGCCTCAGGGTCCACCGGGCCCTGATTTTCGCGCGACCGTATCATAGGTGAATTCACGCAACGATCATTCGTGCGACGGGGCATCATGAGCAACGAGATTCGAAGTGGTGGCTGCCTCTGCGGTGCGGTCCGGTACAAGGTGAGCGGCAGGCCTCTGAGGGTCGGCATCTGCCACTGCCACGACTGCCGCAGGACCAGCGGGTCCGCCTATTCCCTGTTCGGCGTCTGGGAGCGTACCGCCTATGCGGGCACGGGCCAGCTCGGCACCCACCAGGGCCGGAGCTTCTGTCCGACATGTGGCTCGCGCATCGTGCATCTCAGCGACATCGAGGCCGAGATCATGCTCGGCAGCCTGGACGATTCGCCTTCCGATCTCATACCCAGCTACGAACTCTGGACGCCGCGCCGGGAACCATGGATGCACGTTCTTCCCTGGGCGGACCAGTTCCGGGCCGATCGAACCGACGAAGGCGGCGGCTGGCGGCAACCTTACGTCCAGCGGTGAAGGATCCGCGTCGGGCCTGAGCCCGGCCGGGCGTTTCGGCTCGTCCGAACCGGTTGCAGCCTACGTCGTCGCGCGCCCGATCGGGCCAGCCACTGGTCGATCGGACGGAGCGGTCGGCGCTTTCCCGAGCGCTGACAGAACGAGGCCCCCGACGATGAAGGCTGCCCCCACCAGATCGTATCCATGCAGGCGCTCGCCGAGGAGGAAATAGGCGAGGATGGCAACGAAGAGGCTCTGCAGGTAGAGCAGCATGCTGGCGCGGCCGGCGCCGAGCGTATCCACGCTGCGGTTGTAGAGATAGTACATGAACGCTCCGCCCGGTCCGGCGACGTAGGCCAGCGCCAGCAGGCCGTCGGCATGCAGCGCCGTCCGCTCGCCCTGCGCCAGTTCCCACAAATAGAAGGGAAGGGTGGCGATCGCTCCCGCCCCGAGCAGCAACACGACCATCGGCAGCAGTTCGATGCCGAATTTGGCGCGCCGCAGCAGGACGGTGTAGAGACCCCAGCAGAGGGCGCTGCCGACGATGAGAAGTTCGCCGATGTTGAACTGCAGTCGAAGCAGCGATGACAGATCGCCCCGCGCCACGATCACCAGCATCCCGGCAAGCGAGCAGACGACGCCGAGCGCCTTCCACAGGCCGAGTGGCTCGTCCAGCACGAAGCGGGCAAGGACCAGCGTCATCACCGGCGACAGCGCCATGATGATGCCGGCGGTCGCGGCCCCGGTATAGTTGAGGCCGATATAGATCATGCCCTGGCAGAGCGTCAGGCCGACGGCGCCGATCAGCAGCACTTCCAGCGTGCGCGTCCGCGCCAGCAGTATCATCACGCCGTGATGCCGGTGGACGATCGGGACGAGGATGGCGCAGGCCAACGCCAGCCGCCAGAAGCACAGCGCCCAGGGCGGCATCTCCGGCGCGACCCATTTGGCCGCGATGTAGACGCCGGCCGAAAGAAGCCAGCCGAGAATGGCCGTGGAATAGGCAAGCGCGAGAGGCGCTTCGGTCCTGGGCGAGGCCTTGTCGGCGCGGGCAATCGGCAACGCGTGAATGTCCGACCCCCTCGGTCACATTTCGCGTTTCAGGCTATCGCATAACCAGCCGTTTGCCGAGGCCCAAGGTGTCGGCTTTCACGCGAATTGTTGGTCTGCAACTGAAGACTGTACACTGTTGCTGCCGAACAATCTCGATCAGCCCCGGCCCTAAATGGAAACGAGGCCCCGGTTTCCCGGGACCTCGGCCAGATTCATCAGTCTGTTCGCCTTCAGCCGTACGGCGAAACGCACTGGCGCCGGGGGCCGTTGTACGGCTGGAACGTGTTGTCGTAGGCGCGATATGAACGGTAGCGGTTGGCGCACCACTCCGCGTGCGTTCCGCCATAGTCCCGGTAGACCGGCTGCGAGTTGGCGATGGCGCCGGTGATTGCCGCGCCGGCTATGAAGGCGGCCGCAGGGAACCAGAAATCGCCATAGCGACGATATCCCGGCCGATAGTCGCGGTAGCCTCGGTGTCCGCGATAGTAGCCATGGCGATCACGCCGGTAATCCCGCCGCGCCTCGCGCCGGTCACGGCGATACTCGCGCCTGTCGTAGCGACGGTCGCGGCGATACTCGCGCCTCGACTCACGGCGATCACGGCGATACTCGCGAGACTGCACGTTTATTATTGGCAATTCCGCCCTGTCCACCTTGGGGACGACCACTGGCGCGGCAGTTGCCGGCAGAAGACCCGTGGCGGTCACCGAAACCGCCAATGCGGTTGCGACCAGCCCTGAAAGAAACGACTTCATGAGAGCACTCCTCGGTATTTCCATGTCCCTTTGAACCTGAAACGGGACGCGCCGGCTTTTGTTCCCTGGCCACACCCTGGCGTCCGTCGGATTGCCGCGACCACCCCGGGTAGCATTTTGGGTCTTTATTCGCCACCGCCCGCGGTCTAAGCCGACAACCCCGCCCGACGACACGTCACCTGCTCCGGAGAAACCGATGGAAAAGCGCACACTTGGCCGCACCGACCTGCATGTGTCGCGCATCTGCCTGGGCACGATGACCTGGGGCGAACAGAACACGGAAGCCGAGGGTCATGCCCAGATGGACCTCGCCTTCGATCGCGGCGTCAATTTCCTCGACGCCGCCGAACTCTACCCCATCCCGCCGAAGGCCGAGACGCAGGGGCGCACGGAGACCATCATCGGCCGGTGGATGAAGGCGCGTGGCAATCGCGACCGCGTCGTCCTGGCCACCAAGGTCGTGGGCCGCACCGCGATGGAGTGGTTCCGCGGCGGCCGGCCCTCGAAGCTGGTTCGCGCCGACGTCCTCGATGCGGTCGAGAAATCGCTGAAGCGCCTGCAGACCGACCACATCGACCTCTACCAGCTGCATTTTCCCGACAGGCTGGTGCCCTGGGGCGCGAACCCGACGCGCGCGGGCTCCTGGCCGATGGCGCGGGCCGCGGACGAGACGCCGGTCGCAGAGACGCTGGGTGTCCTCGACGATCTGGTGAAGGCGGGAAAGGTGCGCCATATCGGCCTCTCCAACGAGAGTTCCTGGGGCGTCATGCGCTTCCTCTTCGAGGCGGAGAAGGGGATCGGTCCCCGGGTCGTCTCGGTGCAGAACGCCTACAGCCTGCTGAACCGCAATTTCGAGGTCAACCTCGCCGAGGTCTGCGACCGGGAGGATGTCGGGCTTCTTGCCTACTCGCCCCTGGCGCAGGGCTATCTGAGCGGCAAGTACGATCACGGCGCGCGTCCGCCGGGCGCGAGGACGACCCTGTTCAACCGCGGCCAGCGCTACGAGACGCCCCATGCGGCGGAGGCCATCCTCGCCTATGGCGACCTGGCGCGGTCCTTCGGCCTGGAGCCGGCACTCTTCGCAGGCGCCTTCGTGCTGAACCGACCCTTCGTCGCCTCCAGCATCATCGGCGCGACGTCGCAGGCGCAGCTCGAGGTCGCGCTTGCCGCTGCCGAACTGCCATGGACCGAAGCCATGCAGGCTGCCGTGGACGACGTCCACCAGCGCGTCGGAAATCCCTGCCCGTAGGGTCGACGGTCGGGCGGCCGTTCAGATCAGCAGAAGGCCCTTCATGCTGGCATGGCCCTTCTTGCCGATGACGATGTGGTCGTGGACGGAGATGCCCAGCGGCTTGGCCGACTCGATGATCGTGCGGGTCATGTCGATGTCGGCGCGCGACGGCGTCGGGTCGCCGGATGGATGGTTGTGGACGAGGATCAGCGCCGTCGCCGACAGTTCCAGCGCGCGCCGGATCACCTCGCGCGGATAGACCGGCGTGTGGTCGACGGTTCCGGTCTGCTGGACCTCGTCGGCGATGAGGGCGTTCTTCTTGTCGAGGAACAGGATCCGGAACTGCTCGCGCTCCTCGAACGCCATGACCGCCCGGCAGTAGTCCAGGACGTTGTTCCAGGACGACAGGATCTCGCGGCCCTTGATCTCGCTTTTCACCATGCGCTGCGCCGCCGCCGCGACGATCTTCAGGTCGAGCGCCGCGCCGTCGCCGATGTCTTCCACCTCGGTCAGCAACCGTTGCGGAGCGCCTAGCACCTCGGCCAGCGAGCCGAACCGCTTGATCAGCGCCTTGGCGCGTTGCTTGGTGTCGGCCCGGGGTATGGAGCGGAAGAGCAGCAGCTCGAGCAGTTCGTAGTCGGCGAGCGCCTGCGGCCCGGCTTCACGGAAGCGCTGCCGCAACCGGTCGCGATGACCCGCATGGTCGAGCCGGGTTGAGCGGACGGCGGGCTTCGCCGAGCCCGCATGTTCGCCAAAGAAGCCGCGCTCGTCGTCAGGATCCTCGTTCATCGCCGCTCTGCCGCCCGGCGGCCATACTATGCGCGTGGACGTGGATGCCAAGGCGGAAAAACGATGCGGCGGGCGGCCCGAAGGCGGCGTTGCGCCGGAAGCCTCAGAGGGGCGGCAGGCCCGGCCGGTCGAGCCCGCCGGGTGAGAGCGTGAAGATCTCGCAACCGGTCTCGGTCACGCCCACCGTGTGCTCGTATTGCGCCGAGAGCGAGCGGTCGCGCGTCACGGCGGTCCATCCGTCGTTGAGAACCTTCACGTGCGGGCGGCCGAGGTTGATCATCGGTTCCACGGTGAAGATCATGCCCGGCCGCATCTCGACGCCCTCGTGGACGCTGCCATAGTGCAGGATGTTCGGCGCGTCGTGGAACAGCCGGCCCACCCCGTGCCCGCAGAAGTCGCGCACCACGGAGCAGCGCTCGCGTTCGGCGAAGCTCTGGATCGCGGCGCCGATCGCGCCGGTCCTTACGCCGGGCTTCACCGCCGCGACGCC
>JAESFK010001011.1_pt1 | contig 9961 bp, 8 predicted proteins | sample 9269391 | NCBI WGS metagenome assembly JAESFK01 (sample SAMN14506231, study PRJNA617097) | algae metagenome | isolation source: Drouetiella hepatica UHER 2000/2452 and co-occurring heterotrophs from... | place: Slovakia: Slovak Paradise National Park, Hrabusice, Kosice Region | collected 2000-01-01
GGGCTGGCCCAGACGCGATGGAAGCCCAGCATCGGCAGCCACAGGCGATGGAAGGCGACGGAGCGCGCGAGGTCGCTCACCTCGATGGCCGCACCAGCGAAGGAGGAACGCGGCCGCATCAGCTCGTCTCGAGCCCCAGCGCCAGCAGCTCGTCGCGCCGCAGATGCTGCTCGCCGGCGAGGAAGAACTCGTCGAGCTGGGGCGGCTTCACCCTCGTGCCGGCGAGCATCGCATGCGCCTGGCCGCGGTGGTGGGTCTGGTGCTGGAAGAGATGCTCCAAGATCGAGATCACGCTGGAGGGCGGTGGCGTGCGGTTGGGCCGCGGCAGCGCCAGGCCTTCGGCCAGGCTTTCCTCGGTCTGGCGCTCGCAGAAGGTGAGCAGCCGGCGGTCGCTGGCGATCTGGGCGTCGTGGAGCGACGCGGCGTCGGGAAAGTCCGGAATCGGGTCGTGATAGCGCTGCAGCACCGTCGGGTCGCGGTGCAGCGCGTCGATGTAATAGAGGTCGACCCAGAGGATGTGATTGAGCGTGGCGCGCAGCGACGGGAAGAAGCCGGTGCGCGGCGCGGCGAACTCTTCCGGCGTCAGCGCCTTGCAGGCCGTCAGCAGCCGGTGGTTCGCCCAGATGTTGTTGCGGGCCATGGCGACGGCATGGCCCGGAAGCCCCGTCGCCATGGGTCCCGTGTCCGCCGGCGTCAGGCCGCTTGGGCCAGGTTGCGCAGCACGTAGTGCAGCACGCCGCCGTTCTTGAAGTAGCCGACCTCTTCCGCGGTATCGATGCGGCAGGTCAGCATGATCGTCTCCGACGCGCCGTCGGGGCGATGGATGGTGAGCGGCACGTCCATGCCGGGCTTCAGCTCGCCGTCGATGCCGCTCACGTCGTAGGTCTCGCGGCCGGTGAGGTTCAGCGTCTTGCGCGTCATGCCGTCCTTGAACTGCAGCGGCAGCACGCCCATGCCGACCAGGTTCGAGCGATGGATGCGCTCGAAGGTCTCGCAGACCACCGCCTTCACGCCCAGCAGGTTGACGCCCTTGGCCGCCCAGTCGCGCGACGAGCCGGTGCCGTATTCCTTGCCGGCGATCAGCACCTGCGGCGTGTGCTCCTTCTTGTAGCGCATCGCCACGTCGTAGATCGGCTCGGGCTGGTCGGTCGTGTAGTGGTGGGTGAATCCACCCTCGACGCCCGGAACCATCTCGTTCTTGAGGCGGATGTTGGCGAAGGTGCCGCGCATCATCACCTCGTGATTGCCGCGGCGCGTGCCGTACTGGTTGAAGTCCTTGGCCTCGACGCCTTCCTCCATCAGGTACTTGCCGGCGGGGCTGTCCTTCTTGATCGAGCCGGCGGGCGAGATGTGGTCGGTGGTGATCGAGTCGCCGAACTGGCCGAGCGGCCGGGCGCCGGTGATGTTGGTGAGCGCGGCCGGAGTCTTGCCCATGCCCTCGAAATAGGGCGGGTTGCGCACATAGGTCGACGTGTCGTCCCAGGCGTAGGTCAGGGTGGGCTTGGTCTTGATGCCGCGCCAGAAGCGGTCGCCCTCGAAGACGTTGGCGTAGCGCTTCTTGAAGGCCTTGGCCGTCACGAACTTGTCGACGGTCTTGGACACTTCCATGCTCGAAGGCCAGATGTCCTTCAGGTAGACGGGCTTGCCGCCCTTGCCGATGCCGATCGGATCCTTGGTGATGTCGATCTTCATCGAGCCGGCCAGCGCATAGACCACGACCAGCATCGGCGATGCGAGGTAGTTGGCGCGGGTCAGCGGATTGACGCGGCCCTCGAAGTTGCGGTTGCCGGAGAGCACCGAGCTCACGACCAGGTCGCCGTCGCCGATCGCCTTGGTGACCGGGTCCGGGAGCGGGCCGGAATTGCCGATGCAGCTCGTGCAGCCGTAGCCGACGAGGTTGAAGCCGAGCTTGTTCAGGTCCTTCTGCAGGCCCGAGGCCTCGAAGTATTCGGTCACGACCTGCGAGCCCGGCGCCAGCGAGGTCTTCACCCACGGCTTGACCTTGAGGCCGAGCTTCACCGCGTTGCGTGCGATCAGGCCGGCGCCCAGCATCACGTAGGGATTCGAGGTGTTGGTGCAGGAGGTGATGGCCGCGATCACCACGTCGCCGTGGCCGAGGTCATAGTCGGTGCCCTCGCAGGGGATACGCTTGCCGTCGTCCTTGCGGTCGAATTCCTTCTCCATGTTCGCGACGAACTGCTGCGCGGCTTCCGACAGCGGCACGCGGTCCTGCGGGCGCTTCGGGCCGGCGAGGCTCGGCACCACATCGCCCATGTCGAGCGACAACGTGTCGGTGAAGATCGGCTCCGGCGACTTCCTGGAGCGCCACAGGCCCTGCTTCTTGGCATAGGCCTCGACGAGCTTGGCGGCCGTGCCGCGATTGGTGGTCTTGAGATAGCCCAGCGTGATCTCGTCGACCGGGAAGAAGCCGCAGGTCGCGCCGTACTCAGGGGCCATGTTGGCGATGGTCGCGCGGTTGGCCAGCGGCAGGTCCGCCAGACCGTCGCCGTAGAATTCGACGAACTTGTTCACCACGCCCTTCTTGCGCAGCATCTGGGTGACCGTGAGCACCAGGTCGGTCGCGGTCGCGCCCTCCGGAAGCTTGCCCGTGAGCTTGAAGCCCACCACGTCGGGAATGACCATCGGCTGCGGCTGGCCGAGCATGGCGGCCTCCGCCTCGATGCCGCCGACGCCCCAGCCCAGCACGGCCAGGCCGTTCACCATCGTGGTGTGCGAATCGGTGCCGACCAGCGTGTCGGGATAGGCGATCGTCTCCTTGCCTTCCTTCTTGGTCCACACGACCTGCGCCAGGTACTCGAGGTTGACCTGGTGGCAGATGCCGGTGCCCGGCGGGACGACGCGGAAATTGTCGAACGCCATCGAACCCCAGCGCAGGAACTGGTAGCGCTCCAGGTTGCGCTCGTATTCGAGTTTCACATTGGAGCCGAAGGCGCTCGAATTGCCGAAATTGTCGACGATCACCGAGTGGTCGATCACGAGGTCGACCGGGACCAGCGGGTTGATCTTCTTGGCGTCGCCGCCCAGCTTGCCCATGGCGTCGCGCATGGCGGCGAGATCGACCACGGCGGGGACGCCGGTGAAGTCCTGCATCAGCACGCGGGCGGGGCGGAAGTTGATCTCCTTGGTGGAGCGGCCGCCGTTCTTGAGCCATTCCCCGAAGGCCGCGATGTCGGTCTTCTTGACGGTCGTGCCGTCCTCGTGACGCAGCAGGTTCTCCATCAGGACGCGGAGCGAGAACGGCAGGCGGGACAGGTCGCCGACCTCCTTCTCGACCGCCTTCAGGCTGAAATAGGTATAGCTGCGGCTTCCGACCTTCAGCGTCTTTCGAGCCTTGAAGCTATTGGGATGGGCGGCGGCCATATCTACACTCCTGGAAGGTCGGTTCTCTGCGGATGTGGGGCAAAATAGGGGCATGCACCTCCGCAGGCAATCGGCGGATGCGGCTTTGCGGCCGTTGTGTCAGATTGGACGCATGCGACGTCGAATGGGTTACGCATTTGGGGTTCTTGCAACGATTCTTGCCCTGCCGGGGGAAGCGTCGGCGCAGCGGAACGCGGCCGAATCCTGGGACCCCAGCGCGCGCGGCTTTTCGTCCGGCGGACCGGCTGCGCCTTCGCTGCCCGGCGCGACCGGCGGCGGCGCGACCCTCGACTCGCTGAACAAGATCCTGTCGGCATCGCAGCTCTCGGCCTTCGACCGCTCGATCTATCTCAGTATCCGTGCGTTCCAGCTGAGTCGGCTGGGCCGCGAGGCCGACAGCCAGAAGGACATTGCCGAGATGGGCAAGGTCCTGCCGGGCGACTGGCAGGTCGTGCTGTCGAGCACGATGCCGGGCCTGGCGGGCGGCGGCGACCGGGCGGCGGCGCTGCGCACCCTGGACAGCGCGCTGCAGCGCAAGCCGGGCGATCCGTCCCTGACGATCGCCCAGGCCCAGGTCTACATGCAGATCGCCGACTTCCAGCGGGCGCTGGGCCTGCTCGATACGGCCCTCGCCGGCGCCCAGACGCCGGGCGAGCGGCGATCGGCGCTGTTCTACCGCGGCCATGCCAATTTCAACCTCGGCAACTATGCCCAGGCGGCCGACGATTTCGATGCCTCGATTGCCGGCCGGCCCAATTTCAAGTCGAAGCAGGCGCCGCTGCTCTGGCGCTATGCCGCGCAGGTCCGTGCCCGGCGCGATGCCCGCACGGCCCTCGTCCGCGATGTCGGCGCCGAGAGCTTGAACGAATGGCCCGGCCCGATCCTGCGGTTCCTGATGGGCAAGGGCACGGCCGGCGAACTCGAGGTCGCCGCGGAATCCGACGACGGGGCCAAGCGTGCGAACGGCAAGTGCCCGGCCGCCTTCTTCATCGGCATGGACGCCGTCCGCCGCGGCGACAAGCAGCGTGCGCGCGAACAGTTCCAGCTCGCCCAGGCCCGCTGCCCCACAGTGTCCGAACTGAACTGGGCCGCCTCCAGCGAGCTGAAACGGCTCTAACAAATACTCCGTCGTCTCGACCGGAGCGCGCAGCGCGGAGTGGAGAGACCCTGTCTCCACCAAAAGCTGGCATTTCGTAGAGGTAAGGTCTCTCCGCTACGCCTCGCGACGCGAGGCTTCGGTCGAGACGACGGGGCATGTTTAATTACCTTCACCCCAGCAGCGCCAGCGGCGACACGAAACGGGTGATCTCGGCCAGGACCTGGGCCGGCTGCTGCAGGTGCGGGCTGTGGCCGCAGTCCTGCACCAGCCGCGTCTCGCAATAGCCGCCGACCTTGCCGGCGATGATGCCGATCTGCAGTTCGGAGCCGTATTCGTCGTCCTCGCCCTGGATCGCCTGCACCGGCACCACGACCCCCGGCAGCCGGCCGTTGGCGTCCATCGGCTCGAAGCCCGGCGCGACCCAGGCATCGGCCCAGAGATGGAAGGCGCCGTCGACGTCGTCGTGATACTTCGCGAGCCTCTGGCGCAGGTCGCCGGACGCGAAGGCCGCGCGGGCCCGGGTGATCGCCTCGACGCAGACCGGCTCGTTGACCGCGTGCGCGGCCAGGGTCACCACGGCGCGCAGCGGCTCGGGATCGGCCGCGGCATAGTTCAGCGCGATCGTGCCGCCATCGCTGTGGCCCACCAGCACGCAATCCTCGATGCCGAGGGCCGCCAGCAGGCGCGGCAGGACGAGGTCGGCCTCGATCTCCATGTAGCGGACCCCCGGATCGGACGGCCAGGCGCTCGACCTTCCATAGCCGGTGCGGTCGTAGACGATGCCGGTGCAGCGCGTGGCGTCGCAGAGCTTCTGGGGGAAGTCGCGCCACATCTCGATGCAGCCGAGACCCTCGTGCAGGAAGACCAGCACCGTGCGGTCCAGGCCGTCGTCGTGCGCCGGCGTGAGGCGGTGCACCCGAAGGCGGCGGTCGGCGAGATCGATGAATTCGTCTTCGGAGGGCATCGCCCCTTTTCGGGGGGCCTCCGCTGCCGGTCAAGACGGCGTCATGCCCTGGTGGACGCTTGCCGTGCTAGGGTCGCCTCCATCGCCAATACGTCCAGGGAGTGTGGACGCCCATGAGGGTCCTTCTCGTCGAGGACAACGACGAACTCGTCAGCCTGCTGGTCAAGGGCCTGGCGCGCAGCGGCTTTGCTGCGGATGCGGTGGCCAGTGCCTGCGATGCCGCGCATTCGCTGGCCGCCATGCGCTATGCGGCGATCGTGCTCGACCTCGGTCTGCCCGACGAGGACGGGCTGTCGCTGCTGCGGAGCCTCCGCGGACGTGGCGATTCGACGCCGGTCCTCGTCCTCACGGCGCGCGACGGGGTGAGCGACCGCGTCAATGGCCTCAGGGCGGGTGCCGACGACTATCTCGTGAAGCCGTTCGCCATGGAGGAGCTGGTGGCGCGCCTTCAGGCGCTGCTGCGCCGGCCCGGCAACCTGCTCGGCCGCCAGCTCTCCTTCGGAAACGTCTCGCTGGAGACGGAAGGGCGGCAGGTCTTCGTCGATGGCAAGTTGCGGGTCTTCGCGGCCCGCGAGACGGCGATCCTGGAAATCCTGCTGCGGCGGGGCGGCCATGTGGTTCCCAAGCGCCTGTTCGAGGACCAGCTCTTCGGCCTGTCAGGCGATGTCGGCTCGAACGCGGTCGAGGTGTACGTCCACCGCCTGCGCAAGATGCTGTCGGACGGCGGCGCGACCGTGAAGATCCATACCGTTCGCGGCGTCGGCTATCTGCTGTCCGAGGAAAAGGCCGCCGGTTGAGGCGCTTCCGCTCGATCCTCTCGCGTGTGGTCGCGCTGCATGTCGTGGCGATCGGCGTCACCTCGATCCTGATCCCGCTGGCGCTCTACTGGCTGCTCAACGAGGCGGCCAACAGCCTCCACCGCGACGCGCTGCGCGGCCAGGCCCTGACGATCGCGAGCTTCCTGCGGCCGACCCCCGATGGAGGCGTCACGCTCGACATTCCGCAGGAGGCCCAGCCGATCTATTCCGGCGACTACGCCCTCTATGCCTATGCCATCCTCGATTCGAACGGAAAGTTGCTGTTCACCTCGCGTCCGGACGATGCGCCGCTCTCGGCCGCCAACGAGTCCCTGACCAAAGACTCGTTCGCGCAGCGTCGCAGCAAGGGTCCGGCGCTCATCGGCGTGAACGTGCCGCGCGCCGTTGGCGATCGTGTCTACTGGATCCAGGTCGGGCAGGACCTGGCGCACCGCGACGTCATCATCGACGATATCGTGGCTTCCTTCCTGCCGCGCGTCGCCTGGATCACCTTCCCGATCCTGCTGCTCCTCCTGCTGATCGACATCATGATCTTCCGCCGTGCCCTCGCCCCGGTGCGCGCCGCGTCCGAAACGGCGACGTCGATCGGGCCGACCAGCACCGATGTCCGCCTGTCGGAGCAGTCGATGCCGACCGAGATCGTTCCGCTCGTGCGCGCGGTCAATCAGGCGCTCGCCCGGCTCGAAACAGGCTTTCGCGCACAGCGCGAGTTCACCGCCGACATGGCGCACGAACTGCGGACGCCCCTGGCCATCATGCGTGCCCGGGTCGATTCGATGGAGGACCGGCCGCTGCGTCGGTCGCTGGAGACCGACATCGTCAACATGACCCGAACCGTGAACCAGGTCCTCGATATCGCCGAACTCGAGGTGCTCGTGGTGGACGGCGACTCCAGGGCGGATCTGCAGAACGTCTGTGCCGAGGCGGTCGCCTTCATGGCGCCGCTCGTGGTCGACAGCGACAGGACGATCGCCCTGACCGGCGCGGAGACGCCGGTGTGGGTGCACGGCCATGCCGAAGCGCTGTTCCGGGCGGTCCGCAATCTCGTCGAGAATGCGATTCGTCACACACCGGCCGGCGGTACGATCGAGGTCGATGTCTCGGCCGACGGAGCCGTGCGCGTGCTGGACGAAGGGCCCGGCGTGCCGGCAGCCGAGCGCGAGACGATCTTCGAGCGGTTCTGGCGGCGCGACCGCGCGCGACCCGAGAGCCGCGGGCTGGGATTGGCCATCGTGACGCGCGTGGCGGCCGCGCATGGTGGCACCATCTCGGTCGACGACCGGCCCGGGGGAGGAGCGGTCTTCACGCTTCGCCTGCGAGCCGCTCGCCCGGCGTGAGGCGGCGGCACCGACCCAGGGGACCTCGCTCCAGGGCAGGCCTATACTCCGGCCATGGCGGAAGCCGAGACCCGCAAGATCATCCACGTCGACATGGACGCCTTCTTCGCGTCCGTGGAGCAACGCGACGATCCTTCGCTGCGCGGCCAGCCGGTCGCGGTCGGCGGGCGGCAGCGCGGCGTCGTGATGGCGGCCAGCTACGAGGCGCGCAAGTTCGGCGTGCGCTCCGCCATGCCGTCGGTCACCGCCAAGCGCCTGTGTCCGGACCTGCTGTTCGTGAAGCCCCGCTTCGAGGTCTACAAGGAAGTGTCGCGCCAGATCCGCGAGATCTTCCTCGAGTACACGCCGCTGGTGGAGCCGCTGTCGCTCGACGAGGCCTATCTCGACGTCACGACCAACCTCAAGGGCATGCCGCTCGCCTCGGAGATCGCACGCGAGATCCGCGCACGCATCCTGGAGCGCACGGGCCTCACTGCCTCGGCCGGCATCTCCTACAACAAGTTCCTGGCCAAGCTCGCCTCCGACCATCGCAAGCCCGACGGCCAGACGGTGATCCCGCCGGAGAAGGGGCCGGCCTTCGTCGAAGGGCTGCCGGTCGGCCGCTTCCATGGCGTCGGGCCGAAGACGGCGGAGAAGATGAATCGTCTGGGAATCCATACCGGCGCCGACCTGAAGGCGCAGACGCTGGAATTCCTGCAGCAGTATTTCGGCCGCTCCGGCGCCTACTATCATGCGATCGCGCGGGGCCACGACGAGCGCCGCGTCGTGCCCAACCGGCCGCGCAAGTCGGTCGGCTCGGAGACGACCTTCATGGAGGACCTCGACCGGCCGGCCGCGGTGGAAGAGGGCGTCGCCTCGGTGCTCGGCGATGTCTGGTCCTACTGCGAGCGCACCGGCATCGTCGGCCGCACCGTGACCGTGAAGATCAAGTATGCCGACTTCCGGATCGTGACGAGGAGCCGCACGCTCGAGGAAAGCGTCGAAAGCCGCGAGGTCCTGGAACGCACGGCGCGCGACCTGGTGCGATCCATCTTCCCTTTGGAAAAGAAAGTGCGCCTGCTCGGCGTCTCCCTGCATAACCTGCACCAGCGGGAGGAGCGGACGGCGTCGCCGCAGATGACCCTGGCTCTTTAGGAGACGTGACCATGAATATCTTCATGACCGGCGCCACCGGCTATATCGGCGGCACCATCGCGCGCCGCCTGCTCGACGACGGCCACAGCCTGCGCGGGCTCGTGCGCGATGCGGAGAAGGCCCGCACGCTCGCTGCCTTCGGTGTCGAGCCGGTGACGGGGGGCCTCGACGATGCTGCCCTCCTGACGGCGGAAGCCCGGCGCGCCGATGCGGTGATCAACACCGCCAGCAGCGACCATCGCGGCGCCATCGACGCGTTCCTCGAGGCCCTCGCCGGCTCGGACAAGCCGATCATTCATACCAGCGGTTCCAGCATCGTGGCCGATGACGCCCATGGCGATGCAGCCTCCGACAGGATCTACGACGAGGACACGCCGGTCGACCCCGTGCCGGGGAAGCAGGCGCGGGTGGCCATCGACCGGACGATCCGCGACGCGAGCCGCCGCGGGGTCCGCTCCATCGTCGTGTGCCCGACCATGATCTACGGCAACGGTCTCGGCCTGGCGCGCGACAGCGCTCAGATTCCCGGACTCGCGAAGCGGGCAAGGGCATGGGGCGTGGTGCGCCATGTCGGCAAGGGTCTGAACATCTGGTCGAACGTCCATGTCGAGGATGTGGCCGACCTCTATCGCCTGGCCCTCGCCAAGGCTCCGGCGGGCGCCTTCTATTTCGCCGAGAACGGCGAGTCCTCCTATCGCGACATCTGCGTGGCCATCGCGCACCGCCTCGGTCTGGGAGCGCCTGAGGTCTGGCCGTTCGAGGAAGCGGCGAAGGAACTCGGGGAGAACAGCGCAGCCTACACGTTCGGCTCCAACAGCCGCGTCCGGGCCAGGCGCGCCCGCCGCGAACTCGGCTGGCAGCCCAGACATTCGTCGGCGACGGCCTGGATCGAGGCGGAGCTGCCGCTTTGAAGCAAAGACCAATCTGTCGTCCTGAGCGCAGCGAAGGACCTAGAGCGTTTCCGTCCTTGAAGGAATCGAAGGGGATTCCCGATCGATGCGGAATGTGATTCAAGATGCTGGCTGGGTAGGAGGCCAGCATCGATGCGTCCTCTCTCGAATGACCTGCGTGAGCGTGTGGTTGCAGCGGTTGGTGGCGGCGCTAGCTGCCGGTCGGTGGCGGCACGGTTTGGTGTTGCGGCGTCCACGGTGGTGAAGTGGTCGCAGCGCTACCGGCAGACGGGATCGGTGGCGCCGGGGAAGGTCGGCGGTCATCGTAAGCGGGTGCT
>JAESFK010001012.1_pt1 | contig 9951 bp, 6 predicted proteins | sample 9269391 | NCBI WGS metagenome assembly JAESFK01 (sample SAMN14506231, study PRJNA617097) | algae metagenome | isolation source: Drouetiella hepatica UHER 2000/2452 and co-occurring heterotrophs from... | place: Slovakia: Slovak Paradise National Park, Hrabusice, Kosice Region | collected 2000-01-01
CACCGCCCGCCATCTCGAAGTGTGGTACGGCGTGACCGGGATCGGCGCGGTCTATCACACGCTGAATCCCCGGCTGTTCCCGGAACAGCTCGTGTGGATCGCCAACCATGCCGAGGACAAGGCGCTCTTCGTCGACCTGACCTTCCTGCCACTGGTGGAGAAGCTGGCGCCGGCGATGAAGACAGTAGAGCGGATCGTGGTCCTGACGGATGCCGCGCATCTGCCCGAGACGTCGCTGGCGAACGTGGTCGCCTACGAGGACTGGCTGGGGGAAGCCGACGGCGATTTTCGCTGGAAGGATCTCGACGAGAATGAAGCGGCCGGGATGTGCTACACGTCGGGCACCACCGGTGATCCGAAAGGCGTGGTCTACAGCCACCGCTCGAACGTGATTCACGCGATGATGTCGGTGATGCCGGACGCCTTCGGCATTTCCTCGCAGAGCGTGATCATGCCGGTCGTCCCGATGTTCCACGCCAATGCCTGGGGCCTTGCCCACAGCGCGCCGATGATCGGGGCCAAGCTGGTGATGCCGGGCGGCAAGATGGACGGCGCCTCGATCTACGAACTCCTCGATTCGGAGAGGGTGACTTTCACCGCCGCCGTTCCGACCATCTGGCTGATGCTGCTCGCACACCTGGACGAAACCGGAAAGAAGTTGCCCTACCTGAAGAAGGTGGCGATCGGCGGATCGGCCTGTCCGCGTTCGATGATCTCGCGGTTCCAGAACGATTATGGCGTCGAGGTCTTCCATGCCTGGGGAATGACGGAGATGTCGCCCATCGGCACGGTCGGGACGATCAAGCCCGCGCATGCCGGCCTGGCGGGCGAGGCCCTGCTCGACGTCCAGCAGAAGCAGGGGCATCCACCGTTCGGGGTCGAGATGAAGATCACCGATGATGACGACCGGGAGATGCCCTGGGACGGACAGACGTTCGGCCGGCTGAAGGTGCGCGGCTTCGCGGTCGCCTCCGGCTACTACAGGGGTGCTGGCGCCGAGCAGTTCGCCGAGGATGGCTGGTTCGACACCGGCGACGTCGGGCACATCGATGCGGAAGGCTACATGCAGATCACGGACCGCGCCAAGGACGTCATCAAGTCGGGGGGTGAGTGGATCTCCAGCATCGACCTGGAGAACCTCGCGGTCGGCCATCCCGACGTGGCCGAGGCCGCGGTGATCGGCGTCAGCCACCCGAAATGGGAGGAGCGGCCGCTGCTGGTGGTGGTGGTGAAGCCGGGGCGCCAGCCGATCAGGGAAGACATAATCGGCTTCATGTCCGGAAAGATCGCGAAGTGGTGGATACCCGACGACGTGGTCTTCGTGGAGGCCATACCGCACACCGCCACGGGCAAGATCCAGAAGACGGCGCTGCGCGAAACCTTCAAGGACTACCGCCTGCCCGTCGACGCGTGAAGGTGGACCGTGAACCCGCGACCGCTCCCGCAGCGCCGACCGACGCGCATGGCGCGCCTGGCGCGGGGTCTGGGCGCGCTGGCGCTGATGCTGCTGCTGGTCGCCGTCGCGTCGCACCGGTTCCAGTTGCTGGAGACGCCGGACCTGCTGCGCGTGCTGGCGTTCGACATGCTGATCGCCCTGCTGGCGCTCGCCGCAGCGGGGATCGGCTTCGTCCGATTCTGGAACGACGGCGATCCGGTGGGGCGGGACATCGCGCTGGCGATCGTGCTGGCCCTGGCCGCGCTTTTTCCGGTTCTGTATGCCGTGGCGCTGGGCTCGGTCCGGCCGATGCTGAACGACGTGTCGACCGACACCGGAAACCCGCCGAAGATGCTGCAGGCCACGAGGCGGCGCGGATCGGACATGAACCCGGTCATGCCGATTCCGCCGCAACAGGCAGCGCTGCAGGAGGCTGCCTATCCCGCCGTCGTCGGCCACCGCTACGCACTGCCCTTCGACGAGACCCGTGCCGCGGTGGAGGAGGCGGTGCGCGCGGCGGGCTGGACCGCGGCCGCGGCGGCCGAGACCGGCCCAGGAGAGGCGACGGTCGAGGCAGTGGCGCGAACGCCGCTGTTCGGCTTTCCCGTCGACGTCGCCATCCGGATCACCGACGAGGACGGGACCAGCTTCGTCGACGTCCGCTCGGCATCGCGTTACGGACGCCATGACCTTGGCGACAACGCGGCGCGCATCCTCGACTTCTACCGCCAGCTCGACATCGCCGCCCGCGACCGCATGTAGCGCAGGCACCGGTCCCGGTTCATCCCGGAGTATACTCGGCGTCGATCGCCGGCGCCCCGTCGCAGCGGATGGCGCCGCGCGCGCAGAGATCCTCCAGATGGGCGAGGACGGAGAGGCCGGCGGCGGCGTGCAGCCGCGGATCGGTGTCGCGATAGATCGCGGCCACGATCTGCGGAATCAGGCGGTCGCCGGTGAGCACGCGCTCAAGCACCGCGCGCTCCCTGAGCTTGCGATGCGCCTTGAGCCCGCGCACGAAGGCGGGCGGGTTCCTGACCGGACCGCCATGGCCGGGGAAATAGATCCGGTCGTCGCGCGCCAGCAGCCTTTCCAGCGAGGCCATGTAGTCCGCCATAGAGCCGTCGGGCGGGGCGACGATCGTCGTCGACCAGGCCATGACGTGGTCGGCCGAAAACAGCGTCCCGGTCCCCTCCAGCGCGAAGGCCAGGTGATTCGCCGTGTGGCCGGGCGTCGCGACGGCGCGCAGGCGCCACCCCTCGCCTTCCGCCACGTCGCCATCCGCCATGAGGCGGTCGGGCGCATGATCGGTGTCGGCGCTGGCGTCCAGCGGATTGGTCTCGCCGATGTTGAGCGGCCGCGCCGCCCTGTGCGGGCCGGCCCCGAGGATCGGCGCGCCGGTCTGCCGCGCCAGCGCCCGTGACAGAGGCGAATGGTCGCGGTGGGTGTGGCTGACCAGGATCGCGCCGACTGGCCGTTCCCCAATCGCCCGCAGCAGCGCGGCGAGATGCGACGGTTCGTCGGGACCGGGATCGATCACCGCAAGTTCGCCGGTTCCCACCAGGTAGGTGTTCGTGCCGTGGAAGGTGAAGGGCCCGGCATTCGGGGCGGTGACGCGCGCGATCCCCGGCGCGATCTCGACGGCCTCGCCGTGGCGGGGCTCGAAGGCGGTTTCGAAATCCAGAGCCATGGCGTGCGTCGCTCCCTGAAGGGGCGAGCCCCGGAAAAATCGGTTTGCCGCTTATCATGCAACGCAGTATACCGGAAGGCAGCCGCCGGCTCGCCGGCCGGACGCTGCAACACAGGGGAACTTCATGGCCACCGCGATCACTGCCCGCCCGCTCGTCTCACTCGCCTTGCCGGAGGGCCGCGGCGCGCGCCTCGGCATGCAGATCTTCCTCGCCGTCGCCGGCACCATCCTGCTCACCCTCTCGGCCAAGACCAAGGTCGTGCTCGGACCGGTCGACCTGTCGCTGCAGACGCTCGCCATCCTGCTGATGGCCACCGCCTTCGGCTGGCGTCTCGCAGTCGCCACCGTGCTGCTCTATCTCGCGCAAGGCGCGGCCGGCATGCCGGTGTTCCAGAGCACGCCGGAAAAGGGCATCGGCATCGCCTACATGCTCGGCTCCACCGGCGGCTATCTCGCCGGCTTCGTGGTGATGGCGGCAATCGTCGGCTGGGCCGCGGACCGCGGATGGGACCGCAACCCCTTCAAGCTTTTCGGCGCCATGATCGTCGCCGACGCGGCGATGCTCGCCATGGGTTTTGCCTGGCTGGCCATGCTGATCGGCGCGGACAAGGCCTGGACCTTCGGCGTGGCTCCCTTCCTCGTCCCGGACCTGATCAAGGTGGCGCTCGCCGCCGCGATCGTCCCGGCCGTCTGGTCGCTGCTGCCGCGCAAGGCGTGAGGATTTCACGCCGGCAGTTCCGAGATTGCGAGCAGGCAAGCGATCGAGCGTAGGGGGCACAGTCTACCCCCACCCCTCACCCCTCCCCACAAGGGGGAGGGGGAATCTGGTAAGGTATCGCCAACTGGAAAAAGTCGCTGGCGTCTGGGCGTCGGCGCTTCAGAATTCCCCTCCCCCTTGTGGGGAGGGGTGCGGGGTGGGGGTGGCTTCCTCAAACCGCCGCGCCGTTGCTCTGACAGGCGATTGCCTTGCCTGCCCGACCTGCCTATAAGGCGCTCGCGAAAGCCTGCTGGGGCGTCGCCAAGTGGTAAGGCATCGGTTTTTGGTACCGACATTCCCAGGTTCGAATCCTGGCGCCCCAGCCAATGATCACATTTCACGTCGCCGGTTGTTCAATTAGTGTCTTTGGCGGAATGCTCTGACTTCACGTCCGCTTCAGTGATCGGGTACGCGGTAGGCTTCATCTACATGCCCACATGCCGCTTCCGTCCACCCCCAGCCCCGGCAGACGACACGCAGCCATGGAGCAGCAAGGTCGAAACGCCCGATGGTCGCAGCTGGCAGGCAGGCTACGAAGAGTCCGATGCCGGCGGTGAACCTCGCCAGCCCGCCCAGCAGCAACCGCACCGGCGACGAACGGTCCAGTTCACGCTCGATGCGCGCGCAGGTGTTGCCCGTCCAACGCCATCGTTTCATCAGCCAGAACAACTTGGCGCGTTCCTGAACAATATGCTCGTAGACAACGGATCTGCTCGAAAAGACGATCTTTGCTCCAGCTCTGTGCAGCTGCCGGAAGAACAGCGTATCCTCGGCACCAGAGAAATTGAAGCGCTCGCAGAACTTGATTCCGGATCGCCGCACGAACGTCAGATCGACGACCACGTTGGAGGTGTCGGCGTAGTCGATGACATCACCGTCCGCGTGCCGACATATATCGAAATAGCCGCCCCTCGCGATCCATCCTGGGGGCGGCTGGTCGAAGACAGCCTTGACAGCCCCGAGTACTACATTTGCCCCAGTGCTATCCAATGCGGCGACCATTTCTTCCAGAAGATCAGGTCGAGGTGTCTGGTCATCGTCAAGAAACACAATCAAATCGGCGGCTTCGCGGATACACTCGTGAACGGCGCGGTTCCGGACATGGGCCAACCCCACTTCAGGCTCGTGAATGTATCGATAATCGCAATGCACACTCAAAAATGACCCGAATATGGTGTCCCTCCATCTTCCGTCATGGCTGTTGTCTATCACCATGACCATGACGTCCACCTCATCGGGCGGCCGGACGTCGCCAAGCGAGATTATCAACCTCTGAAGCGCGCCTGGGCGGTTGAGCGTCGGAATTGCTATAATAAGCTTTCGCCGCCGCATCTCACCCCCACGACAATCCGCCTTGTCGTACCGCATCCACCACTATACTTCTACTACAAGTGATGAACAGGCATCCCTTCATCACGATGGGAGGCCTTCTTGATTCCGGTCAGCTATCCGCTGCTTCCCGATTTTGACAGGTTTGCGGCCATCGCGCGGGGCGCCTGGGAACGCGGTTGGCTCACCAACAATGGCCAACTGGTGCAGACCTTGGAGGTAGAACTCGCCGAGTTCCTCGGCATTCCTTCGCTGCGGCTCACTTCGAACGGTACTACGGCGCTCAAAATCCTGCTGCGCGTCTGCTCCCTGCCGAGGCGGCGAAAGATAGTCGTCACGCCCTTGTCGTTCGTTGCAACAATCGACGCCGTCATTTGGGCAGGATACCAGCCCGTGTTCGTCGACCTCCGGCCCGGCACGCTCGAATTGGACGACGACGAGATAAGGCTCGTCCTTGCAGATGGCGACGTAGGCTCGGTCGTCACGACCCATCTCTTCGGAACGCCTGGCGACGATGGTCGTATCGCCGCTGCCTGCGAGGCTTATGGTGTCCCGCTTTTGTTTGATGCGGCGCATACCTTCGGGGTCGAGACAACCTGCGGGCCATTGATCGCGGCCGGTGCGGCCTCCGCGATCAGCTTCCACGCCACCAAGACATTCGGCACCACCGAAGGTGGCGGACTTGTTTCCACCGATCGGCGTTATGTCGAGCAGTTCGAGCGCATGAGGGTGTTCGGGATCGAGCGTGATGTTGCGCGCGAAGTGGGGACCAACGGCAAGATGTCCGAATTGCACGCAGCGTTCGGTCTGGCAGCGCTGGAACGGTTCGAGGACGCGCGCCTGAAACGACAAATACGCTGGCGCCTCTACAAGCAAGGGCTGCCTCATTCCGTCAAGCTGATCGACCTCGAGGGACCGGCGATCGTCAGGCAGAATTACGGCTATGCCATCGCCGTATTCGAAACGGAAGACTGTCTGGTAGAAGCCCGCGATCTGCTGCATAGCAACGCGATTGCCAGCCGCCGCTATTTTGCACCGGCGCTGAGTGAGCTTTCCTTCGTACATGATGCGCGGTCGACGCCAGTGGCATCCGCTCTCAGCCGCAGGCTCCTTGCCCTGCCGCTCTTCAGTGAACTGCCGCCGGAGGATGTCGAACGAATCTGTCGGTTGATTTCGACTGTCAGCTGATGACGCGGACCCGTGCACCGACATGCCGGCCGGGATGTCGAGACGGCAAGACACACTCCGATCCGAGCGCCCCCCTACCCCGCCTCCCGCAACTGCTCCGCCGTCTGCAGATCCACCGACACCAGCTGGCTCACACCCTGCTCGGCCATCGTGACCCCGAACAGGCGGTTCATGCGGGCCATGGTGATCGGGTTGTGGGTGATGATGACGAAGCGGGTCTCGGTGGTGCGGGCCATCTCGTCCATCAGGTTGCAGAAACGCTCGACATTGTGGTCGTCGAGCGGGGCGTCGACCTCGTCGAGAACGCAGATGGGGGCTGGGTTGGTGAGGAAGACGGCGAAGATCAGCGCCATGGCGGTCAGCGCCTGCTCGCCGCCGGAGAGCAGCGTCATGGTCTGCGGCTTCTTGCCTGGCGGGCGGGCGAGGATTTCCAGGCCGGCTTCCAGCGGGTCGTCGGATTCGACCAGCTGAAGTTCAGCGGTGCCGCCGCCGAACAGATGGGTGAACAGCCGCCGGAACTGCGCGTCGACGCGCTCGAAGGCGGCGGCGAGGCGCTCGCGGCCTTCGCGGTTGAGGTTCTGAATGGCGATGCGCAGCTTCCGGATCGCCTCCAGAATGTCCTCGCGTTCGGCGACGATGGTTTCCAGGCGGGTCGACAGGTCCTTCTGCTCCTCCTCGGCGCGCAGGTTCACGGCGCCGAGGCGCTCGCGCTCGATGCGCAGCCGGTCGATCCGGCGCTCGATCTCGGCGATGTCGGGCAGTTCCGCGTCGGCCTCCAGGCCGGTCAGGCGGAAGACGAGATGCGGCTCGGTGTTCAGCGTGTCGCGGATGCGCGTCTCGACCTCACGGCGGCGCTCCTCGGCGGCGGTCAGGCGTTCTTCCGTCCGGCCGCGCTCCTCGCGCGCGGCGGCCAGCGCCTGGATCGCCTCGGTGGCAGCGCGGTCGAGGTCGCGCTGGCGGTTTTCCGCCTCCTGCAGCGCGTCGGCCGCGGCCTTCCTGGCCGCCTCGGCAACGGCCAGTTCCGAAAGCAGCGCGCGCCGCCTTGCGTCGGCCTCGTCGGGCGCCTCGGCCAGCCGCTCCAGTTCGGCGGCGGCCTCGCCGCGGCGAGCGGCCAGCGTGGCCATCTGGGCCTCGGCGTTCTCGACGCGCCGCCGCCAGGAGGTCTTCTCGGCTGCGATCGTTTCCAGCCGGCGCGACCGCGCGGCGGCATCGCGGCGAAACGCGTCGAGCGCTGCGCGGGCCTCCGCCATCGCGGTGCGGTCCCGGGCAACCACCCTGCCCGCAGCTTCGAGGGCTTCCTGCAGATGCGCGAGTTCGGGCGCGGCTGCGCGGCGGGCTTCGGCTTCGGCCAGCGCGGCCTGCGCCTCGCCGAGATCGGCGCGGATGCGGGCCTGCGCCTCGTCCAGTGCCGCCCGGCGCGCCACAAGCTCTCCGGCCGCGCGCTCGGCGGCGACGAGCGCGTCTCGAGCCGCTCCGAGGTCGCGTTGCGCGGACCGCCAGGCGTCCCGCCCGCGGCGCTCTGCATCCGAGGCAGCCTTCGACGCCGCTTCCGCTTGCGCCAGAGCGGCTTCCGCCTCGCGCGCGCCGCCCGCGGCCCCACGGCTGGCGGTGTCCAGTTCGGCCAGCCGGTTCTTCTGGGCAAGGCGCTGCGCGGCGGCGGTGGGCGCGTCGGCCCCGGCAACGAAACCGTCCCAGCGCCACAGCGCGCCGGTTCGGCTGACCAGCCGCTGGCCGGCGGCGAGCATCGGTTGCAGCCGAGGCCCGTCCACATCCTCGACCACGCCGACCTGGGCGAGGCGGCGGGCGAGTTGCGGCGGTCCCTGTACCGCCTCGGAGAGCGGCTGCGCCCCTTCCGGCAGCGGGGCGTCGGTGACGACGGCTTCGAGGTCGATCCAGCGGGCGGGCGCGCGGGCATCCAGCGAGGCGTCGAGATCGTCGCCGAGCGCGGCGCCCAGCGCGGTTTCAAAGCCCCGCTCGACCCGCACCTGCTCGACCACGGCGGGAAACCGGCCGGGCCTTGCCGCGTCGATGATCTTCGCCAGCGTGCGCGCCTCGGTCTCGATGCGGGCAAGCCGGGCACGGGCTTCCTGGACCGGTGGCCGCGCCGTCGATTCGGCGGCACGTGCGCGCCCCGCTTCGGTTTCGGCCTCGGTCGCGGCACGTTCGGCGTCCGCCGACGCAGCTTCTGCCTCGGCCACCAGCCGCCGCTTCTCGGCGGGGTCGGCAAGGCCGGCGAGACGGCCGGCCAGGGTCGTCGCCTCCCGCTCCACCTCGGCCTGCTGGCGCCCGAGGCGGTCGCGCCGCTCCGCCGCCTCGCGCATGGCGCGGTCGAACTGGCCGATGGCCGCGGCCGTCTCGGCCCGCTCGGCCGTGCGGGCGGCAAAGGCCGCCTCGGATTCGGAAAGGGCGGCGGCAGCGATCGCCAGCGCGTCGGCCAGACCAGCCTCGCGACCATCGGTGCCCTGAAGCGCGGCTGAAAGCTCCTCTTCCTCGGCGTCGAGCCGGGCGAGCAGCCCTTCCGTGTCGAGGCCAAGTGTCCGCTCACGCTCGATATCGGCATCGAGCTGCCCGACGCGGCGCTCCAGCTCGCCGCGCCGCGCGCGCAGCCGCGCATCCTCCTCCTCGAGCTGGGTGCGCGCAATCGCCAGGCGCTGGGCCGCCGCAGCCGCTGCCGCCGACTTCTCCCGCAGCGCGGGCAGGTGGTGCGCGCCTATGGCCTGGGCCTTGGCGTCCTCCATCTGGCGGGCGGCGCGCTCGGCCACGCGCGAGGTCGCCTGCGCCAGCGCCGACTGGGCCTCGCCCTCCTGCGTTTTCGCGACCGTCCAGCGCAGGTGGAGAAGCGTCGCCTCGGCGGCGCGGATTTCGGCAGAGAGGCTCTTGAACCGCGTCGCCTGGCGCGCCTGCCGGCGCAGGCTCTCGATCTGCTGCTGCAGTTCGCCGACCACGTCGTCGAGCCGTCCGAGATTCTGCTCGGCGGCGGTCAGGCGCAGGTTGGCCTCATGGCGGCGGCTGTGAAGGCCCGAAATGCCGGCCGCCTCCTCCAGCAGCGCGCGGCGCGCCTGCGGCCTGGCCTGGATCAGTTCGCCGATGCGGCCCTGGCCGACCATGGAGGGCGAACGCGCGCCGGTCGACTGGTCGGCGAACAGGAGTTGCACGTCGCGGGCCCGCGCCTCGCGCCCGTTGATCCGATAGACGGACCCCGCCTCGCGCTCGATGCGCCGTGACACCTGGATCTCGTCGGCGTCGTTGAACAGGGCCGGCGCGGTGTGGTCGGCATTGTCGAGGAAGAGCGTGACTTCCGCCATGTTGCGGGCGGGACGCGTGCCGGAGCCGGAGAAGATCACGTCGTCCATGCCGGACGCGCGCATGTTCTTGTACGAGCTTTCGCCCATCACCCAGCGCAAGGCCTCGACGAGATTGGACTTGCCGCAGCCGTTCGGACCGACGACGCCGGTGAGCCCCGCCTCGATGACGAATTCGCCGGGCTCAACGAAGGACTTGAAGCCGGTGACGCGGAGCCGGGTGAACTTCATACCGGCTCACCGGGGCGCACGG
>JAESFK010001013.1_pt1 | contig 9948 bp, 7 predicted proteins | sample 9269391 | NCBI WGS metagenome assembly JAESFK01 (sample SAMN14506231, study PRJNA617097) | algae metagenome | isolation source: Drouetiella hepatica UHER 2000/2452 and co-occurring heterotrophs from... | place: Slovakia: Slovak Paradise National Park, Hrabusice, Kosice Region | collected 2000-01-01
TTCCGCGGCCCGGCTCTCCCGCTGGGCCAGCCGCCACGCTGCGCTCGAGCTGCCGTGGGCGCAGGCGCGTGTCCTGTCCCTCGTCGAGGAGCTCGGCCCGGCCCGCATCACGGCGCTCGCCGAGGCCGACGACACGAGCCAGCCGACGATGACCACCCAGGTGCAGCGGCTCGAGGCCGAGGGCCTCGTCAGCCGGACCCCGGACCCCGCCGACGGCCGGGCCAGCCTCGTCGAGCTGACTCCCGCCGGCACCGCGGCCCTCACGAGCGCCCGCCGCGCCCGGGCCCACACCCTCGAGCCGGTGCTCGCCGGACTCGACGCCGACCCCGCGCAGGTGCGCAGCGTGGTCGACCTGCTCGTCCGCCTCGTCGAGGCCACGCGCACCGCAGCCCCCGAGGCCGCCCGCGCGACCTCCTGACCCACCACCACCGGAAGGACCACCAGCCCATGTGGCGTCAGCCCAAGACCGTCTGGAGCGTGGCGTTCGCCTGCGTCGTCGCGTTCATGGGGATCGGCCTCGTCGACCCCATCCTCAAGCCGATCGCCGACGAGCTCGGCGCCTCACCCTCCCAGGTCAGCCTGCTCTTCACGAGCTACATGGCCGTCATGGGCGTCGCGATGCTCGTCACCGGCTTCGTCACGAGCCGCATCGGCGCCAAGCGGACCCTGCTGCTCGGGCTCGCGATCATCATCGTCGGTGCCGGGCTGGCCGGGATGTCGGACTCGGTCGGCGCCATCGTCGGCTTCCGCGCGGTGTGGGGCCTGGGCAACGCCCTCTTCATCGCCACGGCCCTCGCGACGATCGTCAGCGCCTCCCGGGGCTCGGTCGCGCAGGCGATCATCCTCTACGAGGCCGCCCTCGGCCTCGGCATCGCCGCCGGACCCCTCGTCGGCGGCGCCCTCGGCGGGATCTCCTGGCGCGGACCGTTCTTCGGCGTCAGCGTGCTGATGGCCATCGCCCTCGTCGCGACCTGGGTGACCCTGCCGGCGGCCACGGAACGACCGCACCCGACGCCGATCTCCGCCCCACTCAAGGCCCTGCGCCACCGCGGGCTGCTGACCGTCGGCCTCACCGCCCTGCTCTACAACTTCGGCTTCTTCACGCTGCTGGCCTTCACCCCGTTCCCGCTCGACCTGTCGGCGCACGGCACCGGCCTCGTCTTCTTCGGCTGGGGCCTGCTGCTCGCACTCACCTCCGTCGTCGCCGCGCCCTGGATCCAGCGGCACGTCGGCACGCTCACCGGGATGGTCGTCGCGCTGCTGGGCTTCGCCGCGATCCTCGCGGTGATGGCCGCGTTCACCGAGAACAAGGCCGTGCTCGTCGTCGGCGTCGTCCTCGCCGGCGGCTTCCTCGGCGTCAACAACACCCTCGTCACCGAGACGGTCATGAAGGTCTCGCCCGTCGAGCGCGGGGTGGCCTCGGCCGCGTACAGCTTCGTCCGGTTCAGCGGCGGGGCGGTCGCGCCGTGGCTGGCCGGCACCCTCGGCGAGCGCTCGGTGCACATCCCGTTCTGGGTCGGGGCCGGGGCCGTCGTGCTCGCCGTCGCGGTGCTCACGACCGGCCGCTCGTTCGTCCGGACCATCGACGACGAGCCCGGTCACGGCGCCGAGCCGGTCGACTCGCGGACCGAGGCCGAGGCCGTCACGGTCGGCTCCGCCTGAGGCCCGGGTCGAACGACGAGGACGTGCCGCGCAGCCTCCGGGCGACGCGGCATGTTCTCGTCGTTCGACGGGTGGGGCGGGCGGGTCAGCCGTCGTCGCGTGCGGCAGCGGGCCAGCGCCTGGGCCCGGGACCCTCGGCCGCGAGCTCGTCGTCGTGGTTGTAGACCGGGCACGACCTGAGCGACAGGCAGCCGCAGCCGATGCACGAGGACAGCCCGTCGCGCACCCGCTCCATCGCCTCGATGCGGGCGGTCAGGGCCGCGTGCCACGTGCGAGACATCCGCTGCCAGTCGCGCTTGGTGGGCGGGTGGTCGACCGGGAGCCCGGCGAGCGCCTCGGCGATCTCGGCCAGGCCCATCCCGAAGCGCTGCCCGGCGCGCACCACGGCGATCCGGCGCAGCACGTGCCGCTCGAACAGCCGCCGGTTGCCGCCGTCACGGACGGACGTGACGAGGCCCTTCTCCTCGTAGAAGCGCACGGTGGGCACGCTGACGCCGGAGCGCCTCGCCACCTCGCCGATGCCCAGCAGGTCGTGTCGGTCCACCCGGCAACGCTACTCCGGTTGACCTCAAGTGCACTTGAGGTGTGACGATCACCGGGTGACGACGACCGACGAGACCGCCGCCTCCCCCACGACCGCACCCCGCGAGCGCCTCCTCGACCGCCCCCACCTGCCGGTCGTCGTCGGGGTCGTCGCACTCGTGACCCTCGCGGCGTTCGAGAACCGCGCGGTGCAGACCATCCTCCCGGTCGTCGTCCGCGACCTCGACGGCTGGGCGCTGTTCGGGGCCTCCACGGGAGCCTCGCTCGTGACGTTCACCCTCGGGATGGCCTTCTCCGGCCGCTGGACCGACCGGTGGGGTCCCCGGCCGGTGCTCCTCGGCGGGCTCGGGCTCTTCGCCGGTGCCCAGCTCGTCTCCGCCCTCGCCCCGACGATGGCCGTCTTCGTCGCCGGGCGGGCCGTGTCGGGGGCCGCCGAGGCGCTCATCGACACCACGCTCATGGTCATCGTCGCCCGCGCGCTGCCGGAGTCCCTGCGCGCCAAGGTCTTCGCCTCGTTCGCGGCGGCCTGGATCCTGCCCTCGCTGCTGGGACCCGGGTTCGCCGGTGCCATCGAGTCGCTCGCCGGGTGGCGGATGGTCTTCGCCGGCCCGCTGGTCGTCGCCCTGCCGGCCGTGTTCCTCCTCCGGCGCGCCCTGAGGGACGGCGGGCCGGCCGCCGCCGCTCCGTCGGCCGCCCCCGACCCCGGCGCCCGCTCCCGGCTCGTCGCCTCGCTCGTGCTGGCCGGCGGCCTGGCCGTCACGACCTTCGCCGCGCCCCTGCTCGAGTCCCCCGGCTCCCGCGCCCTCGGCCTGCCGCTCGTCCTCGCCGGTGCCGCCACCGTCGTGCTCGGGGCCGCCCGGGCGCTCCCGCGGGGCACGGCCCGCCTCGCCCCCGGCCTGCCCGCGGTGGCCGGGGTCGGTCTGCTGACGGCGGCCGCCTTCACCGCGGTCGGCGGGGTGCTGCCGCTGATGCTCGTGACGACGCACGACGTGTCGACCGCCGTCGCCGGCGTCTCGCTCACGGTGACCGGCCTGTTCTGGGCGTTCGGCTCGTGGCTCAACAGCACCGCGCTCGTGCAGGAGCGGGTGGCCGCGGGGACCCGGGCCCGGGCCGGCGGCCTGCTCATCGCCGTGGGGTCGCTCGGCCCGGTGCTGCTCGCCCTCGACGTCGTCGGGCTCGTGCCCGGGATGGTGGGCTGGGCGATGGCCGCCTCGGGCATGGGCATCCTGTCGCCGACGCTCTCGACCCAGCTGCTCGCCCTGGCGCCGACCGTCGAGCAGGGACGGGCCGCCGCGGCGCAGAGCCTGGCCGGGGCCACGGGGGTGGCGCTGCAGACGGCCACGGTCGGCGGGGTCGTCGCCTGGTACGGCCCGGCGATGGACGGCCCGCGGTTCGCCCTCCTCATGGCGGCCGGGGGCACCGTCGCCGTGCTCGTCGCGCTCGGGGGAGGCCGGGTCGTCCCCACCGGCCGGGACGCCACCGGTGCAGACGGGCGCCCCGTCGTTCCGTAGCGTGGGGTCATGGACCTGCGCATCTTCACCGAGCCCCAGCAGGGCGCCACGTACGACGACCTCCTCGCCGTCGCGCGGGCCGCGGAGGACCTCGGCTACGACGCGTTCTTCCGCTCCGACCACTACCTCCACATGACGGGGGACGGCGCGCCCGGGCCCACCGACGCCTGGACGACGCTGGCCGGCCTGGCCCGCGAGACCTCACGGATCCGGCTGGGCACGCTCGTCAGCTCGGCGACCTTCCGGCTGCCCGGCCCGCTGGCCGTCGCCGTCGCCGGGGTCGACCAGATGAGCGGCGGGCGGGTCGAGCTCGGCCTCGGGGCCGGCTGGTTCGCGGCCGAGCACGCCGCGTTCGGCATCCCCTTCCCCCCGCTCGGGGAGCGCTTCGACCGGCTCGAGGAGCAGCTCGCCGTCATCACCGGGATGTGGTCCGCGCCGCCGGGGTCGACGTACGAGCACGACGGCTCCCACTACCCCGTCAGCGGGTCGCCGGCCCTCGTGCGGCCGGTGCAGGAGGGCGGCGTGCCGATCATCGTCGGGGGTGGCGGGAAGCGGCGCACGCCGTCGCTGGCCGCCCGCTACGCCGCCGAGTTCAACGCCCCGTTCTCCTCACCGTCGGAGACCGGCGAGCTGTTCGAGCGGGTCGACGCGGTCTGCGAGGAGCACGGCCGCGACCCGCTCAGCCTGGTGCACAGCGCCGCCCAGGTGCTCTGCGTCGGGAAGGACGACGCCGCCGTGCGCCGCCGCGCCGAGGCCATCGGGCGGGACGCCGACGAGCTGCGCGCCAACGGCCTGGCCGGCACCCCCGAGGAGGTCCGCGACCGGCTGGGCCGGCTCGCCGAGGCCGGGGCGAGCCGCGTCTACCTCCAGGTCCTCGACCTCGCCGACCTCGACCTCCTCGCCGACGCGCACGCCGCCCTCACCGCCTGAGGGCTCCCGGACACGCGAACTCGAGCCCCGTGCGGCCGGCCGGTCAGGGGACGGCGACCTCGCCGCGCTCGGCCCGCTCGGCGATGTCGCGCCGGTGGTGCGACCCCTCGAGCCCGACCGCGTCGACGGCGGCGTAGGCCCGTCGCCGGGCCTCGGCCAGGCTCGCGCCCCGGCCGAGCACCGAGAGCACCCGACCGCCGGACGACACGAGCACGCCGTCGGCGTCGCGGCTGGTGCCGGCGTGCAGCACGTAGGCGTCCGGGGCGCCCGGCACGTCCTCGACGCCGGTCACCGCGTCGCCGGTGCGCGGCGTCGCCGGGTAGTCGTGGGCGGCGACGACCACGGTCACCGCGTGCGCCTTTGACCAGCGCAGCGGCTCGAGCCGGTCGAGCCCGCCGGTGGCCGCGGCGAGCAGCAGGGTGCCGAGCGGCGTGCGCAGCCGGTCGAGGACCACCTGGGTCTCGGGGTCGCCGAAGCGCGCGTTGAACTCGATGACCCTCGGCCCGCGGCTGGTGAGCGCGAGGCCGACGTAGAGGACGCCGCTGAACGGGGTGCCGCGGCGGGCCATCTCGGCGACGACCGGGCGGGCGATGCGGGCGACGACGTCGTCGACGAGGCCGGCCGGCGCCCACTCGAGCGGGCTGTAGGCCCCCATCCCGCCGGTGTTCGGGCCGCTGTCGCCGTCGCCGACCCGCTTGAAGTCCTGCGCGGGGACGAGCGGAACGACCTCCTCGCCGTCGCACACGCAGAAGAGCGAGACCTCGGGCCCGTCGAGGAACTCCTCGACGACGACGCGTCCGTCCGGCTTGTCGAGGCAGGCGCGGGCGTGCTCGAGGGCCTCGTCGCGGTCGTCGGTGACGACCACACCCTTCCCGGCGGCGAGCCCGTCGTCCTTGACCACGTGCGGGGCACCGAGCGCGTCGAGGGCGTCGGCCACCTCGTCGAGGGTCGTGCAGACGTGGGCCATCCCCGTGGGGACGTCGGCGGCCGACATCACCTCCTTGGCGAAGGCCTTGCTGCCCTCGAGCCGGGCGGCCTGCGCCGAGGGGCCGAAGCACGGGATGCCCGCCGCGCGCACGGCGTCGGCGACCCCCGCGACGAGCGGCGCCTCCGGCCCGACGACGACCAGCCCCACCTCGTGGCGGCGGGCCAGCGCGACGACGGCGTCGGCGTCGGTGACACCGCCGGGGAGCGGCTCGCAGAGCGCGACCGCCTCGATGCCGGGGTTCCCCGGCGCGGCCACCACCGCGTCGACGGTGGGGTCGAGCGACAGCGCGCGGACGATGGCGTGCTCGCGAGCACCGGACCCGATGACGAGGACCTTCACGGGGCCCGATCCTAGGCGGCGCGGCGCCCGCCGGCCCCGGCCGCCCGCGATCGGCCGGTCCTGCCTCGGAGCGGGCGGCCCGTGTCTAGACTGGTCAGTTCGTGACCTGCGCCGTCGACCCAGGAGCCAGCCCACCCGTGACCGCCCACCACCCCGCCGAGGCATCGCCCGAGGTCGCTGCCGAGGTCGCCATCGAGCAGGCCCACGTCGACCGGGTCTACAGGGAGCTCGAGAAGGCGAGCCTGCGGGCCGCCGACGTCGAGGCCGACGGCATGGCCCGGGGCCGCACCGACCGCACCGGCGACGTCCGCGACGAGGAGATGACCGGGCTCTTCGAGCGCGACGCCCTCGTCTTCGCCGCTGCCCGCCGGCGGGCGATGATCGACACCCAGTACGAAGGGCTGGTCTTCGGCCGGCTCGACCTCGGCACCGAGGACTCCACCGCCGCCGAGCGCGAGGTCCGGCACATCGGCCGGCTCGGGGTGCGCGACGACGACTACGAGCCGCTCGTCGTCGACTGGCGGGCGCCGGCCGCCGCGGCCTTCTACCGCGCCACCCCCGTCGACCCGATGGGTGTCGTCCGGCGACGGGTCCTGCGCTGCAGCGGTTCCCGCGTGGTCGGCGTCGAGGACGACCTCATGGTCCCGGTCGCTCCGGACGACATCGTCGTCGTCGGCGACGGCGCGCTGATGGCCGCGCTCACCCGCAGCCGGGGTCGCCAGATGCGCGACATCGTCGCGACCATCCAGCGCCACCAGGACGAGGCGATCCGCGCGCCCTCCCGCGGCGTCACCGAGATCACCGGCGGTCCGGGCACCGGCAAGACCGTCGTCGCCCTGCACCGCGCCGCCTACCTCCTCTACGCCGAGCGGCGCCGCTTCGAGCACGGCGGCATCCTCGTCATCGGCCCGTCGTCCGCGTACACCGCCTACATCGAGCGGGTGCTGCCTTCTCTCGGAGAGGAGTCGGTGGCCCTGCGGGCCCTCGGGGACGTCGTCGACGGGATGACCGGCCTGCGCCCGGACAGCCCCGAGGTCGCCGAGGTCAAGGGCGCCGTCCGCATCCGTCGGCTGCTGTCGCGGCTCGCGTCGCGCCCGCCGCTGGGGTCGCCGACGAGGTTCCGCGCGTTCATCGCCGGCCAGGCCGTCCGGCTCGACGACGACGTGCTGCGCCGCGTCCGGGCCGAGGTCCTGCGGGGTCACCAGCACAACCTCGCGACCAACGCCGCCCGCTCGGCGCTGGCCGAGGCCGCCTGGCGCTCGGTGCGCCAGGGCGAGCGCGACGACTTCCTCGAGGCCTTCGAGGAGTCCCGCGACGTCGACGACTTCATGGCCTCGTGGTGGCGCCAGCTCGACCCCCGCGAGCTGCTCCTCGTCCTCGCCGACACCGACCACGCCTACGCGGTCTCGCGCGGGGTGCTCGACCACGAGGAGGCGGCGGCCATCGCGTACTCGTACCGCGAGGCCCTCGAGACCGGCCAGTGGTCGGTGTCCGACGCGGCCCTCGTCGACGACCTGCTCGCGCGGCTCGGCCCCGTGCAGGACCCCGAGCGCGAGGACGCCGGCTTCTACGACATCGAGGAGCTCGACGACCTCGCGGCCTACGGCGTCTCCGACGTGCGGGCCGGGGTGCGTGGGGTGGCGTGGGGTGCCGACAGCCGGGCCGAGATCGCCCCGGTCGACGGCCGGGAGCGGCTGATGGCCGGCCGTCTCGAGCGGGCCTCGGGGTACGCGCACGTGCTCGTCGACGAGGCGCAGGACCTCTCGCCGATGCAGTGGCGGATGGTCGCCCGGCGCGGACGCACGGCGTCGTGGACGGTCGTCGGCGACGCGGCCCAGGCCTCGTGGCCCGACCTCGCCGAGGCCACCCGGGCCCGCGAGGAGGCCTTCGCCGGGCTCGAGCGCCGGGCCTTCCACATGGACACGAACTACCGCAACGCGCGCGAGATCTTCGACCACGCGCGCGACGTCATCCTCCCGCTGGTGCCGGACGCCGACATCCCGGATGCCGTGCGCGAGACCGGGGTCCACCCGGTCGACCGGGTGGTCGAGGGGTCGCTCGCCGAGGCGGCGGCCGACGCCGTGGAGGTGCTGCTCGGGGAGGTCGACGGCTCGATCGCGGTCGTCACGCCGCGGCGCTGGGCCGACCGGCTCGGGGCGCTCGACGGCGCCGGCGGCGGTCGCGTGCAGGTCATCGACCCGCTGTCGACCAAGGGCCTGGAGTGGGACGCGACGGTGGTCATCGACCCCGACGCCGTCACCGAGGAATCCCCCGGCGGTGTGCGCGTGCTCTACGTCGTGCTGACCCGCGCGGCGCACCGGATGCACGTCCTGCGCCCCGCCTGAGCGCTGCGGACGACCCGCGCCCCGACTGTCCCTCCGGCTGCCGAGAGGTTCAGCGGCCTACCGGTTGCAACCGACCGGTCGCTGAAGGTTCCGGCATCCGGAGAGAAGGTTCAGAGCACCGCGGGTCAGGCGTCGAGCAGGGGGTGGCGCTGGATGATCTCGTGCCGCCCCGGCCCGACGCCGATGGCCGACACCCGCGCCCCGATGAGCTCCTCGACGCGCAGCACGTAGCGCTGCGCCGCAGCCGGCAGGTCGTCGAACTCCCGGCAGCCGGAGATGTCCTCCCACCAACCGTCGAGCATCTCGTACACGGGCGTCGCGTGGTGAAAGTCGCTCTGCGACACCGGCATCTCGTCGTGCCGCACCCCGTCGACCTCGTAGGCCACGCACACCGGGACCTTGTCGAAGCCGGTGAGGACGTCGAGCTTGGTGATGACGAAGTCGGTGACGCCGTTGACCCGGGTCGCGTACCGGCCGATGACTGTGTCCATCCAGCCGCAGCGGCGCGGGCGACCGGTGGTCGTGCCGTACTCGGCGCCGGTCTTGCGCAGCGTCTCGCCGTCGTCGTCGAACAGCTCGGTGGGGAACGGGCCCTCGCCGACCCGCGTCGTGTACGCCTTGAGGATGGCGATGACCCGCGACACCCGCGTCGGCGGGATGCCCGACCCGGTGCACGCCCCGCCGGCCGTGGCCGAGGACGAGGTGACGAACGGGTAGGTGCCGTGGTCGACGTCGAGCAGCGTCGCCTGGCCGGCCTCGAGCAGCACGTTCTGGCCGGCGTCGAGCGCCTTCTCCAGCACGAGCGCCGAGTCGGCGACCATCGGCCGCAGCCGCTCGACGTACCCGAGCAGCTCCTCGACGACGAGGTCGACGTCGACGGCTCGCGTGTTGTAGATCTTCACGAGCACCTGGTTCTTGAAGCCCAGCGCCGCCTCGACCTTCTGGCGCAGGATGCCCTCGTCGAAGAGGTCCTGCACGCGGATGCCGACGCGGTTCATCTTGTCGGCGTACGTCGGGCCGATGCCGCGACCGGTCGTGCCGATCTTGCGCTTGCCGAGGAAGCGCTCGGTGACCTTGTCGAGCGTGCGGTTGTACGGCGCGATGACGTGGGCGTTGGCCGAGACGACGAGCTTGGAGGTGTCGACGCCGCGGGCCTCGAGCCCGTCGAGCTCCTGGAAGAGCACCTCGAGGTCGATGACCACACCGTTGCCGATGACCGGCGTCACCGAGGGCGTGAGGATGCCCGAGGGCAGCAGGTGCAGCGCGTACTTCTCGCGCGTGCCGTCCTCGCCCTCGATGACCACGGTGTGGCCGGCGTTGTTGCCCCCGTTGAACTTGACGACGTAGTCGACGTCGGTGCCCATGAGGTCGGTGGCCTTGCCCTTGCCCTCGTCGCCCCACTGGGCTCCGACCAGCACGATCGCCGGCATCCCGGCTCCTTCCGAACGCGTGCACCGGGACGTCGGCGCCCCGGCGTGGCGAAGGCCCCTCGCGGATCGCGCCGGGGCCTCGTTCCACCCCACCCTACCGCGACCCCGCCCGACCCCCGGGCTCCGGCCCGGCTCAGGACCGGCGGCTCGCGAGCACCCAGCCGAGCTGGAAGCGCGTGTCGACCCCGTTGACCGCCATG